>ENA-OQLI01000103-OQLI01000103.1-human-gut-metagenome-genome-assembly--contig:-NODE-103-length-126707-cov-12.374530_pt1 | contig 126707 bp, 104 predicted proteins | sample MGYA00242805_ERZ504812 | MGnify/ENA primary metagenome ERZ504812 (study PRJEB26092, sample SAMD00036430) | human gut metagenome | host: Homo sapiens | study: EMG produced TPA metagenomics assembly...
GGCGGGGGGGGCTGGTGGCGGTGCCCGCGGGTGCCGGCGGGGTGGTGGGGGGGGGGGGCCGGTCGGGCGGCGGGTCCCCGGTCGCGCCGGCGAGCCCCTCCGGGAGCGCGAGGAGGGCCGTGAGGTGGGGTCCCACGGAGTCGGGCAGCTCGGCGGCGAGGCGGCTCTTGGCGGGCGCGCGGTCGCGCTCCGCCTCGGCGCGGGCGGCCGCCTCCGCCTCCCGGAGGCGCTGCAAGCGGAAGCGCGAGAGCAGCGCCGCCCCGAGCACCAGCATGAGCGGGTACCCGATGCCGGCGAGTGACATCGCAAGCGAGGGGGAGGGCGATGCGGAGGCACCCGCGAACCCGTCGACCACGGCGGAGAGCGCGACGGTCGCAACGGCGGCGACGCCGCCCGCGGCCGCCTCGCGCCGGGGCGCGCGGGCCACGCAGGCGTAGAGCGCGACGAGCGGGAGGAAGTACACGTACGCGAGCGCGCCCATCACCGAGGCCAGCAGGCCAACGACCGACTCGAAGAGCACGGAGACGACCGGAAGGCGGTAGCGCAGGAACAGCGCCGCGCAGCCGACGGCCATGAGGACGAACAGCGTGGCCTGGGACGAGGGCGCCGACAGCGAGGGGTCCGCCCCCGCGAACACCACGCGGGCGAACATCGCCGCCTCCCACGCCACGCAGAGCACGGGCGCGGCGAGCCGCAGAAGGGGCGCGTCGTCCCACGCGTCCAACGGCGCGGCGGCGCCGGAAAGGCCCGGCCCGCATGGCCTCACGTCCAATCCCATCACCTCACATCCCGACACCACATTGTACGAGCACGCCGGGCGCTACTTCGCCGCGACGACGTCGCGCGTGCGGAGCCAGGCCGAGGCGAAGGCGACCGAGCAGGCCACGTAGACGACGCTCAACACGGCGATCTGGGCGATGTGCGGCGCGTCGAGCACCACGAGGGCGTTGCTGTTCATCCCGGACTGCATGAGCGCGTACGGGAAGACGTAGCCAAGGCCGCCCATCGCCGCCATGATCCCCAAGATCCCGCCACCCAGCCCGACGCCCACCGGCACGGCGAAGTTGCGCACGAGCATGGAAACGACGAGCTGTATGCCGCAGATGGCGAGGCTCCCAATCCAGCCCAGCACCACCTGCTCGGCGAACGACGCCACCGGGAAGGCGCCGGGCACGTGCAGGACGATGCCGCTCGCGACGAAGAACGCCGTCATGGCCGCGAACGCGACGAGGTCCAGGAGGGCGAGGACCGCGAGCTTGGCGACGAACACGTCGCGCGCGGGCACCGGGGCGACCATGAGCTCGTTCCAGTTGGAGCCCATGTGCTCGAGCCGCCACAGGTAGCTCGCGCCCGCGCCGATGAGCGCCGGGAGGAAGAAGTAGCAGATGAACAGGGTGTGCTGGGTCCAGAGGTTCTCCCAGCCGGGCGTGAGGAGGCCGAGGTTGGCCACGTAGTTGGCGCTCCCGATGAGCGCGGAGACGGCGGGCAGCGCGGCGAAGGCGGCCCAGACGGGCGCCCGGCGCATCTTGATGAACTCGGCGGATATGCAGGATGCAAGCATGATCAAACCTCCCTACAGCTCGCGGGCGGCGAAGGCGCGCCTGGAGGCGATGAACGCGGCGACGGTCACGGCGACGCAGACGGCGAGCCCCGCGGCCGGGAACGGCGCCGCCCAGAACCTCATGTGCTGCGAGGCGTCGTAGGCGCCGTCGACGAGGCGACACACGAAGAAGTACGCGCTCGGCACGAACCAGCTGAACACCGGAGGCAGGTAGGCGATGAAGAGCCCGAGGAAGCACAGGCCCACGCCCACGATCATCGGCGCGAACTGGTTGGCGGTGGCGAGGCAGACCGCCTGCACGATGGTGATGAGCATGGCGCACACGACGAACGTGCTGATGGCGTAGCGAGCGAGCAGGGCCGGCCCCGGCAGGTTCTGTTGGAAGCCCACCCCGTAAGCGACCGCCGCGACGCCCGCCGTCTGGACGCCCACGACCACGGCGAGGATCAGGAGGCACGCCGCCCACTTGGCCGCGACCACGCGCCCGCCGTCCTCCATGGTGAGCAGCAGCTTCCACATGTTCGCCCGGTTCTCCACGTCGGTGACGGTGGAGGCCACGATGGCGCAGAGCAGCGGCAGGACGATGGCGTTCAGCTGCGGCAGCATGTAGAGGATGCCGTCGAAGTCCGGGTTGTGCCTCACGGTGTTGGAGGCGCCCGCGACGAGCCAGGCGAACTGGAACGCGAGCAGGCCCAGGCTCGCCAGCCACAGGTGCTTGCGGCGCGCCTTGGCAAACTCGAGCGCGACGGATTGGACGAGGCCGGGCTGGCCGGTGTCCGATGCAACAACTTGAGATGGCATATGTCTTCCTCCAGTCGAAGAATGTGAACTGCGATGTTCCATGCGAAGGGTTTTCCTGGTGCCGCAGATTGCCCCGAAAGAGGAGCGACGCGTACTTTGGTACGCGAGCAACGGTTTGATGGGCAAGGTGCGGTACCAGGGGAAGCCGCAGCGAAGCCGCTACAGCGTAGCCTCCATCCCCGTGAGCTTAAGGAATATGTCCTCCAGCGACTCGGCGCGCTCCTCCAGCCGCACGACGCCGATGCCTCGCTTCGCGAGCCCGAGCGTCACCTGCCCGGCGGTCGCGTCGTCCACGGCCTTGATGCGCAGCCACTCCCCGTCGGCCACCGCGCCCGGCAGCGCCCCCGCCGCCGCGGCGTTGTCCGTGGTGCGCAGCGCCAGCCATCGGCGCGCGCGGGCGTGCAGGTCGGCCATGCTCCCCTGCCAGACCATGCGGCCCCTGTTGATGATGCCCACGTGGTCGGCCATCTGGTCGATCTCGGAGAGCAGGTGGCTGGAGACGATGACCGTGCAGCCGAAGCGCCTCGGCATCTCGCGCACGAGCTGGCGGATCTCGTGGATGCCGGAGGGGTCGAGGCCGTTCGTCGGCTCATCCAGGAGCAGCAGCCTTGGGTGCCCCATGAGCGCGGCGGCGATGCCCAGGCGCTGCCTCATGCCGAGGGAGAAGTGTCCGACGAGCTTCCGCTGCGTCTTCGCGTCGTCCAGGCGCACGACCGAAAGGACCTCGTCGATGCAGCTCTCGGGCAGCCCGCGCAGGCGCCGCACGATCTCGAGGTTCTCGCGCGCCGTGAGGTGCGGGTAGCAGCTGGGGGCCTCGATGAGCGAGCCCACTTCGCGCAGCACCTCGAGGCGGTTGTCCGGGGTCATCTCCCGCCCGAGCACGACGGCCTCGCCGCCTGATGCGTGCACGAGCCCGAGCAGCATCTTCATCGTGGTGGACTTGCCCGCCCCGTTGGGCCCGAGGAAGCCGTAGACCGCGCCCTCGGGCACCTCGAGGTCCATGTCGTCGACGACCGTCGCGTCGCCGTAGCGCTTGGTGAGCCCGCGGGTGGATACGGCGAGGGACTCGCCCGAGGCGGCCGGCGCCGGCGCCCCCTCGACCGTCCCCGCCGGACGTTCCAGTACCTGAGAAGTCATATCGTGTCCCCTTCTTGTGAATGCGTTCGTACGCGCCGTCTCTGTCGGCGCGGTTACATTCTTTCGCGGAAGGGGCACGGAGCCGGCGCCGCTGGGCCGGTTGACACCTTAGGGTGACAGCGGATTTCAGAGGCGGAGATGATGTCGATGAGGGTCGCGTCCAGCGTCCAACCGTTATCGCACCCCGTCATAATGCGTCCACATGCGAACGACCTTGACCGCACCCTCATAGAGGGCGCCGTCCCTCTCAATCTCCTCTTTGATTACTTCGTAAACGAAGCGGTGCTGCAGGCTGATGCGGCGAGAGTAGAGGCCAGATAGATTGCCAACGAGGGCCTCATAGCGCGGGGGGACCTTGAAAGGATCCTCCCGCACTGCCGCGACAAGCGCCTTCGCCTTGCCGGCAAGCCCCGCCGCCTTGAGCTGCTTTGCATCCTTCTGGGCTTGCTCGGTGAACACGACAAGCCACATGGCTACCAGTCCAGCGCGTCTTCGGTGACGCAATTCTCGACCGGCTCCGCCTTCCCTGCAACAATCGACTCGGCAACGCCGGGAATACCCATGAGATAGAGCGTCTCCTCGATAGAGGCCCACTCATCCTCTCCGACGAGCACGGCACCCTTGCCGCGACTGTTCGTGATGGCCACCGGAGCGCAGTCCTCGTTGACGCGCGTGATAACGTTGTACAGGTCCTTGCGTGCCGCCGTTGCCGAAATAGAAGTCATGCGGCCTCCCTTCCCAAAAGCGTACGCTTTTACGTACGTCTATGGTAAGACGGAGAGACAAGGGTGTAAAGTCCCCTCGCTGCGCACGCCCACATCCGATATGGATGAAGAGTCGGCTGGGGCAGTCAGGCATCCCCGTCAATCGGTTCTATTTCACTGTTGCGCACTTCGGAGCTTAGCCTCGCGAATCCGCATCGGGTTCCGACCGCCCCTCGCCGTCCCGCTCGTCCTCCCGCCAGGCGGCGATGATGTCGATGAGGGCCGCGTCCAGGCGGTGGGTGGCATCGAGGATGGCGCGGGCCTCGTCGGCCTGCTCGCCCTGGAGCCGCCCCTCCTCGAGGTCGGCGGCGAGGAGCTCGGCGTTGCCCTGGATGAGGGTGAGCGGGGTCTTGAGCTCGTGGGCGAGCGTCTCCATGCGCTTGCGCCGGGTCTCCTCGGAGGCCATTTGCTCCTCGAGCGAGCGTTTAAGCGAGACCCGCATGCGCTCCATCGCGGCGAGCACGTCGTCGACCTCGGCAACGTCGCTCGTTCCGACGGGCCTGTCGAGGTCGTCGGCGGCAACGGCGTTCGCCGCCGCCACGAGCGGCTCCATCTTGCGCGTGAGCACGCGCGCGGCGCGCAGGGCAACGAGAACGACCATGAGAACCGTGCCGATGATGGTCGAGGCGAGCCAGAGGTCCTGGGGGTTCGGCCAGGACGCGTCCCGTGCGCGGTCGGCCCAGTGGGGCATCATGTCCCAGGAGATTGCCGCCCAGGTACCATCGGCGAGCTTCACGGCCGCCACCTGCTCGTACGAGCCGGACGAGACGTCGGGGCCGGGGCGGGCGGACGTCTCACCGGCGGCAGCTGCGGAGGAGACCGACGTCTGGGCGCTGGCGAGTGCCTCCTCCCCCATGTCCGAGAAGAGGACGCTGCCCACGGCCGAAAGCTGCGCCCCGCGGTATGCGGTGGAGAGCGAGTCGGGATCAAGATGACCCGCCGAAGCGATGTCGCCGACAGTCTCGTCCGCATGGGTCGAGCCCCAGTCCGCCGGGAGTACCTCGCCGCGCGCCATCGCGCCGAAGAACAGTGCCCAGGGCCCGCCCACGGTCAGCAGCGCCCCGAACAGGACGAGGGCGAAGTAGCGACCGACTACGAGGGCAAGCGGGACGCGAATGCGGCCGTCCAAACCGCGAAGACGGCTCATCTCCCCGCCTCCCACTTATATCCGACACCCCACACGGTGGCGATGGGGTCGACGCCCGCAGCCCGGAGCTTGGCACGCGCCTTGCCCACGTGGACCGAGACGGCCGCGTCATCCGTCTCGCTCTCCCAGCCCCGCACCGCCTCGCGAATCTGCGACCGGCTGTAGGCGCGACCGGGATGCTTGGCGAGAAACTCGCAGATGCCATATTCGGTAGGCGTGAGGGGGACGGGCGCGCCGGTCGAGCCGTCGGGAGCTGTCACGTTGAGCTCGCGCGCCCCGAGGTCGAAGCGTGCACGTCCGAGGTCGAGCACGCTCCGGCGCACCCGGCGCTCGCGGCGGAGCGACGCAGCCACCTTCGCGCGCAGCTCCGCCACGCCGAAGGGCTTGCGCACGTAGTCGTCGGCGCCGAGGCCGAGGCCCAGCACCGCGTCGTCCTCGGTGACCTTGGCCGTGAGGAACATGATGGGCCCGTCGAAGCGCTCCCGGACGAGGCGGACCAGTTCGAAGCCATCGAGACCGGGCATCATCACGTCCGTGAGGGTAAGGTCGTAACGAGAGAGATCCATCGCAGGGACCGTCGTTGGGTCGTCGGCGCACTCGACCTTGTGACCGTCGCGGGAGAGAGCCCGCTCGAGCAGCTGAAGTATGGAACGGTCATCGTCGACCGCAAGGATGCGGGCCATCACACTCCCCCTCAATAGCGGATTTGCTCGTTCCATCCTAGTTCATGTTACCCGTGCGAGATCGAACGATGGCAGACGCGTGGCGAGCGGAACGGCAGGCACCCCCGCGAGCTCACTCGCCCTTCCTCCCCTCTTCGAAGAAGCCAATCCAGACGAGAAGGACGACAAGGCAAATCGCCGTGACCACCAAGGCAAGGACAGAAGTCACCTCAAGCTGCCATATCACCGCGCGCAAACCCGTATCCGTGGCAAGCCCAAGCTCCACGAGCAGCGACCCCAGCCGCTCCGCCCAGGCAAACGGCACGTAGCCGAGCACACCCGACGAGGCCGCGGTGAGCTCGCCGGTGACGAGCCCGTGCGCAAGACCGCCCACGGCGAAGAGGGCGCAGGCGAGGCCCGCCGCGCCGACCCCGATGGCGGCGTTTCTGCCGAGGGCGAGCGCGAGCCAGACCGACGCGACGTAGAGCACGAGCGAGCCCGCCGCCATGCCCGCGGCGGCGCGAGCATAGACCCCCGCCGAGAACCCGTCGAGGCCGAAGGCACCGAGCACACCGGCAAATGACCCGAGCGCCACCGCCATCGCAATGATGCCGAGCAGCCACAGCACGAGCACGCGCGCGGCGAGGGCGATGCGCCTCGACGGCAACGCGAGCAGGTTGGAAAGGCCGGACGCCTCGCGCTCACCGTCGATATCCAGGCCGCACACGATCGCGACCATGAGGGGCATGAGCGCACCGATAAGCTGGACGAACGCGTCCGTGCCGAGTCGCGGATCCCACGGCGCCACGCCGAAGTAGGCCCCGCAGGCAACGCCGGCGATAAGGCCGCACGCCAGGTGCAGCGCGATCAGCGGCGAGCGCCTAAGCCGCACGCACTCCGAGAGCACGCCTCGCCATAGGGACATCCGGGACACCCGACCGGCGCCCGCAGCAACATGCCTTCCGCTTCCCATCACAGTTCCTCCGATCCCCTGAACCAGACCGCGCCGACGACCATGAGCAGCACGAACGCTGCCGCGCAAACCGCGAGCGCCGCCGCCTGAACAGGCCCGAAGGACCCGATCGCAGCCGCGAGCCCGGGCGACGCCGAGAGCGGCTCAGCCGTGGGCAGCACAGGCAAGAAGGCGCTCGGCATGATGACGGAGGCCGCCGGCGGAAGCGCCCACCACAGGCCTCCCACCGCGGACCACGCGAAGCCCCCGCCGATCTGCACCGCAAGCGGGCCCAGTACACCAGCGAGCATGCCGACCCGGCAGACGAGGAAGAGCGTCACCGGAATCATCCACGACGTCGCGATGACGCTCGTCACCGCAGCGGCCGCCATCGCGGGAACCGATGGCCCACCCGGGTTCACGACGGCACCCACGAGGTACACGGCGAGTACGCAAGCGTTCGAGAGCGCCGAGAGCGCGAGGCACCAGAGCGCCTTCGCCCACCAGGCCTGTCCGAGCGGAGCCGGGCTGGAGAGCGGCACGTGGCCGCGCAGCCGCGCATCGTAGTTGGCCACGCACGCGGAGATGAGCGTGAGCGCCACGGGCAAGAGCAGCACGTAGTAGTAGTTCCATGCCGAGAACGAGAGCCCGGCACTCATGCCGAAGCGCCCCGAGAGCGGGCCGAAGAGCAACGGGAACGGCAACGCAAGCGCGATGGCAATCTTGACCGGTGCGCCATGGGCGCTCTTCAGCGCCTCGGAGCGCAGAGCGCGGAAGAGGCCGGGACGGCGCGCGGATCCCGCCTGCGGCACCGGCTTCTCGACGCGCTCGGACACAGCAGCAGACCGGCTCATGCGGCCACCCCCGTCCGTCGGCACACGTCCATGAACAGAGCCTCGAGGTCCTGGCCCCTCTGAAGCGGCGCCTGGTAGGCGAGCCGGCCGCCCGTAATGATGCCGATGTCATCGGCCGTCTGCTCCACCTCACCCAGGATATGGCTCGATACGATGACCGTGATGCCGCGCTTGGGGAAGCTGCGGATGAGCCCACGCAGTTCCTCGATGCCGATGGGGTCGAGCCCGTTGGTGGGCTCGTCCAGGATGAGAAGCCGCGGGCTCGCGAGCAGCGCGATCGCGATGCCGAGCCGCTGCTTCATCCCCAGGCTGAAGCGCCCGGCGCGCTTGGACCCGGTGTCTTTAAGGTCGACCGTCTCGAGCACCTCGTCGATGCGACCCTCCGGGATGCCGAGCAACGTGGTGCGCACGAGCAGGTTCTCTCGCGCCGTGAGGTTGGGGTAGAGCGGTGGCTGCTCGATGAGCGAACCGATGGAGTATAGGTCGTTTCGACTCCACGGATGGCCATCGACCAGAATCTGCCCCGAGGTGGGGCGCAGCATCCCCGTCACCATCTTGAGCGTGGTGGACTTGCCCGCGCCGTTGGGACCGAGCAGGCCGTACACGCGCCCCTCCCCCACGTGCAGGCTCACGCCGTCGACCGCCACCTGCGCGCGGCTGCCGCGGCCGAACCGCTTCGTGAGCCCGCGCGTCTCCAATACGTATGCCATGAGAGCCTCCATCCCTAGGATTACTTACTTGCAATTCCTAGGGTGAAGACCGTTTCTAAAGAAGCGTTAAAGACCGGAAGACAAACTCGCGATAGCTGCCCGGGACAAGGGTCAACTGCAATTGGGGCAGGCCGCACAGCGCCTGCGGGGGCCTGCCGCCGATGTCGCGCATCGTCGGCGTCAACAACGTCATGGCACACAACACCTAGTGCCTAAAATGTCTGGCTCCTGTGAAGACCATCGCGATGCCATGCTCATTGCAGGCCTGGATGCTCTCGTCGTCGCGCTTGGAGCCGCCGGGCTGGATGATGCAGGTCACACCATGCTCGGCAAGCACGTCGACGTTGTCGCGGAACGGGAAGAACGCGTCGCTTGCGCAGGCAAAGCCGCCCTTCTCCACTCCTTCGCGTTCGCAGAAGTCCTCGGCACGCTCGCAGGCCAGCAGCGCGGAGTCAACGCGGTTGGGCTGACCCGGGCCCATGCCAATGCCGGCCTTACCCTTGGAGACCAGAATGGCATTGGACTTAACGCCCTTGCAGACCTTCCAGGCAAACTCGAGCTCGGCCATCTCGGCGTCGGTGGGCTTGCGGTCGGTGGGGAACGTAAAAGTCGCGGGATCCTCGGTTACGTGGTCGACTTCCTGCACCAGCATGCCGCCGTCGACGGAGCGCAGCTCCACCTGAGCGCCGTGGTCCACGCCGCCGGTAGCCAGCACGCGCAGGTTGGGGCGCTTAGCCATGCGCTCGAGCGCCTCGGCGGTGTAGCTCGGGGCGATGATAACCTCGACGAACTGCTTGTTCTGATCGGCGAAGTGCTCAACCAGCTCATAGGGAACCTCGCGGTTGCAGGCGATAATGCCGCCAAAGGCGCTCTTGGGATCGCAGGCGAAGGCGCGGTCGTAGGCGGCCGTGATGTCCTCGGCAACGGCAGAACCGCAGGGGTTCTGGTGCTTGAGGATCACGCAGGCCGGCTCGTCGAACTCGCGGACCAGGTTCCAGGCGGCGTCGGCATCCAGATAGTTGTTGTAGCTGAGCGGCTTGCCCTGGATCTGCTCGGAGCCCACAAGCGGGAACTGCGAGCTCGCGGTGTTCTCGCAGCCCTCGGCAAAGCGATAGACCGTGGCCTTCTGCTGCGGGTTCTCGCCATAGCGCAGGTCGTCGACCTTCTCCAGCGAAACCTCGAGCTTGGCAGAGGTATCCGCCACGTCGCTTGCCTGGGCGGCAAGCCAACGGGAGATAGCCGTGTCGTAGGCGGCGGTGGTCTGGTAGACCTTCACCTGCAGGCGACGACGGGTGGAAAGCGTGGTGCAACCGCCGGTCTCGCGCATCTCGGCCAGGACGGCGTCGTAGTCGGCCGGGTCGGAAATGACGGTAACGCTCGCGGCGTTCTTAGCGGCAGAGCGCAACATGGAGGGGCCACCGATGTCGATGTGCTCGATGGCGTCCGCGAAGGTGACCTCGGGGTTAGCGACAGTCTTCTCAAACTCGTACAGGTTGACGACGACCAGGTCGATCAGCTTAATGCCGTGCTGAGCGGCCTCCTGCATGTGCTGCTCGGAATCGCGACGGGCCAGCAGCGCGCCGTGGACCTTGGGGTGCAGGGTCTTAACGCGGCCGTCCATCATCTCGGGATAGCCCGTGAACTCCTCGATGGGGGTTACGGGAATGCCCGCGTCCTCGATGGCACGAGCCGTGCCGCCCGTAGAGATGATCTCGACGCCAAAGTCGTCAACCAGCGTCCGTGCGAAATCGACGACGCCCGTCTTATCGGTAACCGAGATCAACGCGCGTGCGATCTTCACATCAGATCCCATGCAGTCCTCCTGTCTGGTACGCCGCCGTGCTCTGTGAGTCGGTGATACGTCGATCTGCAGCGCTCGCGCAGCGGCATTGAAAATACTGATTCAATGTAGCGCATCGAGCGCGACGATGCACCCCGCAACGGGCGCATGTGCAGAAAAAGCTCGCGAGCGGGGGCTGCAGGTGTGCCACCGGGCACGGTGAGTTGATGGAACACAGGGGCACCATAATTAGATGCCAACGGCGTGGTAGAACTGTGCTCGATATGCATCCGCAAAAGAAAGAGGCACCATGGTCTCGCGGGTTCTCTACCGACCGTTTGATACCGAAGACTTCGACGCTATCGCGCTGATCTTGCAGCAGCTTTGGCACAACAACTCGGATAACGATGAGTACAACCGCCTCGAAGCCGCATGCGATCTTGCCTACTGCCTTTCGTCCTCGACGTTTTCGCAGGTTGCGGTGATTGACGGTGAGGCGCGCGGCATTGCACTTGCGCGTGCAGGACAGAGCTACGGCGTCACTATCAACGAGCATTGGATGGATACCGAACGCGCGTTGCTGTCGCAGATGCGCGAGCTAGAACCCGAGTCGTGCGCCGAGTATCTCTCGTTTGTGCGCACAACCATCCGAACCAACAACCGCCTGCTCGAGAAAAGCCCACTGCCGCATGACAACGAGGTCACGCTGCTTGCCGTGGATCGCGACGTCCATGGCCTGGGCGTAGGCTCGGTGTTGCTCGATGCCGCGATCTCGTACCTTTCCTCGCGCGGGGCGACAAGGGCACACCTGTACACCGACTCCAACTGCTCGTGGAAGTTCTACGAGCTGCACGGCTTTAAGCGCACCGCCACGCACCGCGCCAACCGCGAGGAACGCCGCCACGCCATGCCACGCGAAAGCTTCCTCTATGAGCTCGACCTAACGGCCTAGCCTCAGCAGCCACACCTGGTCATTTAAGTCTGTCCCCAATGAGTAGCCTAGGGGGTCTGCAAATGGCTGTGGTCAAAAAACATCAAATATGAGTACTGTTACCTTTTTAGTAGCAGCGATTCGGGGCATTTTTGAGGCTTTTAGACACGGCGGTCAGCCGGGCGAGCTGACGTATCTCCCCAAATGTTCGATAAATTGGCTCTTAACGAGAAATACTCTCATTAGAAGCCAATAAATGAACGCAAATTAATGCAACTATTTCGGCAACAGTACTCATATTTGCCATTTTTTGTCCACCACCCCTTGCGCGAAGGTCCGCCGCGGAAAGTATGGCCCGTTTCGAAGCACAAAAATGGGATGGATCTTCCCTAGCAACCGCCCAGAAAGGTCCACCCCAAAGCAAGCGCTCGCTAGAACGTTCCGCCGCCGCCTCCGCCGACGCCACCACCGCCGCCGCCCGAGAAGCCGCCGCCTCCGCCGCCGCTCGAACTGTCGGAGCTCGACGCGAGCTCACGAATGCTCTCGTGATACACGCCGTCGAACAAATCCATCGGCGACTCGGTACCGTAATGATGGTAGTACCACCAGTAGCAGGGGTAATTGTCGTAGAAGCTGTCGGCCTCGCGCACCTCGGGCGGAACGGCCTCGGCAAGCTGGCGCAATACTTCCTTGGAAACGCCCAGCGCTGCGCCCATTACCAGCAGCTTGTTCCACAGCACCAGATCGCCCGGGACGGCCTCCTTGAGGCGCGTGAAATCCTCGAGCCAATGCTTGAGCGCCTTGCAGCGAGCCGCCACCTCGGCGCCCTCCGGCGTAAAGCGGCGGAACGTAAGGCCTACGCCAATACCCACCAGCACAATCGGCACCGAGATAACCGCGGCGATAATGTTCGCCTGCGCGCCGTCGGTAAAGAAGATGGATCCCACGGGAACAAAGGCGATCAGAATACCAAGAACCAGGCAAAACACCATTGCGACGATGCCGTCCGAGGCAACGTACTCGCTATCGGCCAGTTTGCCCTTAACGGTGTTCTGATAGTCCTCGAGCTTGTCGCCCACGGGTGTGGCGTGCTGCTTGACGTAGCGCCGCAGCTCGTCAAACGTGCGCGAGCGATCACCGTTCTCGTCGGGCTTAGCGCCAGCAAAGAAGACCTTGAGCACCGTGCGGTCGATGCCCTTGGCCGACTTCCAACCCGCATTACTCACCGTCACGCGATACGTCTGCTCTTCTTTTTCACGCCCCAACAGACCCTTCTTGGCCTTGGTCACGGTCGCCTGCTCCAGCTTGATCACACGGTCGTCAGTGAGCTTCATGAGCGTGGCGATATATGCCTGATCGGGCACCTCGTTCCAGCTCATGAGGGCCGAAAGCACGGCGGGATGGTCGGCCGAAGGCACATCGCGGAAATATTCGTCCTGGAAAAGCGGCTTGGGCTTGCGGCGGCGCAGCTTGAGCACAACGATTGTGCCGGTAAAGGTCACCGCCGCGACAACGCTCACCACGGCAAGCACGTTGGCAATCATGCGAGCATGAGCGCGGTGGGCGTTTGCTTCGTCGGCCCATTCTTTCTCCTCGCTCAGAATTTTCGGCATGCGCTTCTCGCTTGAGGCGGCGAGCTGCGGCACCCAGTCGCTGGGGAAGGCAATGCGCGCCTCGGCAAACTCACCCTCGTGCACGCACGGAATGGTATAGGTAACCAAAGGCTCGTCCGTGTCGAGCGATACGTTGCCCGTGAGCGGACCGTGGCCCCACGCGCGGAAGTTGTCACCCTTGGTTGCCGGGGTCCCCGCGACAGCGTTTGCGAAGTGGACTTCCATCTCAACATCGTCGGAATCCGCCGACCAGCCGTCGCCCACAAACTTCCAGTAGAGTTCGGCGGTATCGGACCAGTTCATGACCGCACCGGTCATGGTGTAGCTCACGTAATAAATCGCGCTATCGCCGCTCTCGTGGGGGCTGAAAACCTTGATCTTTACGCCGCCGTCGGACTGCTCAACCGTATAGACACCGCTGTCGCCCTTGTTTGCATAATCGACTCTGTTAAACGCGGTGCCATCTTCCTCGACGCTCAGCACATTGACGCCCGCCGTGCCTCCCTGCTGGTTGGAGCCCGTATTGATCTCCCAAAACACGCCGTTGATGTCGTCATCGAAATCAAACTGGCGTCTCTCGACAACGGTCAGCGAGCCATCGGCCTCGACCGTGGCGCCGATGTGGGTTTGGCTCATGGAGTAGCCGTCGGCGTGCGCGGCGGCAGGCAGCAGCAACAACGCAAGCGCGCAGACGGAAGCGAATCGCGCGAATAGGCGGCGCTGCCGACAGGTCTTGGCAACGGGGGTGTTCATAGGCACATCCTTTGTCTGTAAAACCAACAGCGCCATTGTCCCACGTTTGCGAACGCACATGACGAATATCTAGGCGCCCGGAACGCCAAACGGGATGAAAGTCACACCCGCCGCCGGCAGCTAGTCATTGGGGACGTTCTTAAATGACTAGTCATTAGGGACACTCTTTGGCACGGCCTGCGTCAACGATAGATACCACTTCACAGCTCCGTCACAGGTGTAGCGGCTTTGTGTTGCTGCGACGTGTGCTGATTGAGTCCGCCAGCAAGGGGCATAAAGCAGTTGAGCGAAAACGGTTGCCCCTTTCCCGTTCGCTCGAGGATCATGTCCCCCTTTTCCGCGGAAACCCCGGCAGTTGCGAAGAGCTGCCGGGGTTTCTGTCGTTTGAGGGGTTGAAGGGGCTAAGCTTGCGGGCGGTAATCGAGATGTTGAGTCGGTGCCCGTCGAGCACAACACGCGGCCTCGGCAACTTGCGAGCATCGACGACGCCTCCCCCACCCCGCGCTATACTCGTCCGCATGGATATCAAAGCACGCAACATAGCAACGCCCGCCGCGGCCACGTCGACGGCGCCCAACAGCAAGCTCGCCCCCGCGCCCGTCGTGGGGCGCTTTGCCCCGTCGCCATCGGGCCGCATGCACCTGGGCAACGTGTTCAGCTGCCTGTGCGCGTGGCTTTCGGCACGCAGCCAGGGCGGCAGCATCGTGCTGCGCATCGAGGATCTGGACGATCGCTGCAAGCGCCCGGAACTTGCCACCCAGCTCATCGACGACCTAGCCTGGCTGGGGCTGGAGTGGGACGAAGGCCCCTACTACCAGCACGATCGCCTGGATCTGTACGAGGACGCCCTACACCAGCTACAGGACGCCGGCCTCACCTATCCCTGCTTTTGCACGCGCGCCGAGCTCCACGCCGCAAGCGCACCGCACGCCAGCGACGGCACGCCCATCTACCGCGGCGCTTGCCGAAACCTTTCTGCCAAAGAAATCGCCCGCCGCAGCGCCCTGCGCGCCCCGGCCACACGTCTGCGCGTGCCCACCGTCGATGACCTCGTAAACGACGTGATCGAATTCGTGGACCGCACGTACGGCGCCCAATGCGAGGCACTCGCTACCGAGTGCGGCGACTTTTTGGTACGCCGCAGCGACGGCGTGTTTGCCTATCAGCTAGCCGTGGTGGTCGACGACGCCGCCATGGGCGTCACCGAGGTCGTGCGCGGATGCGACTTGTTGGGCTCCACGCCCCGCCAAATCTACCTGCAGCATCTGCTGGGACTTCCCACGCCGCGCTACGCGCACATTCCGCTGATCATGTCGCCGAACGGCCGCCGCCTTTCCAAACGCGATCGCGATCTGGACCTGGGCGAACTACGCGCCCGCTTTGGCGCGCCCGAGGCACTGCTGGGATGGCTCGCCGGACAAACGGGCATCGCACCGGACACCAAACCACGCTCTGCCGAGCAGCTGGCCGAGCACTTTAGCTGGGACGTCATCCGCGCGCACCGGGAGAACATCACTGTAACGGTCGAGTAGCCAAACGTATCGCCGCTACGCAACATCCCAGGGCATAAGCTCGTCACCCAGGCGAACGATGCAGTCGTAGAGCACGGTGTGGCGCTCGGCTGGGTTGGCATCCCAATGAAAATGCCCGTAGTACCAGCGCTTGTAATCCAAGCGGTCTTCCAGCTCATCGAAAAATGCCGTAAGTCGGTCAACGGCGGGGTAATTCCAGCCGGGTGCCGGATAGAGCGTGGGCGAAAGCATGCGCGTAGAGCAGGTGTGGGTGATTACGTAGTCGACCTTCCAGCCCACGCTGTCGAGCTTTGTCCGCGCCTCCTCAAAGTTGCGCTCGTCCGGCAGCTCCTGCGGCCACCAGCTGGAATACGGAATGCGGTATTCCTTATCCACACTCGTGGCGCCGCCCATGGTAAAGATCGTTGAGCCGTCGAGCTCAAAAACCTCGCCGCGCGTCAGGCGCCGTATGGGGGAGGTATCCGTCAGGCGCTGCGTCAGCCCACCGTGCCACAACTCCATGGGACGCTCTGCCCAATGGTCGAAACGCTCGTGGTTGCCGTCGACGAACAGCACGGTATAGAAACGCGACTCCAGCCAAGCGATGTCGGCGCACTCCTCGGCAGAGAAATCCCACGGAAAGCCAAAGTCGCCCGCGACAATCAGATAGTCGTCGCTCGTCAGACTATCCCCAAGCTCCCAATCGCGCAGCTTTTGCATGTCGAGACCGCCGTGAATATCGCCCGTCACATAGACCGTCATCGGATTACCACTTCCCTCTTATAGGCTTCGAGATCGCGCTCGACCTGTTCATCGTCCGTGACGTTGACCCACCAAGGCCACTTAACGCAACACACCGGCTCGTCTACCTGCGCAAACAACGACTTGAGCTCCTCTAGACTCACCGGGGCGTAGCTGTTAGCATCCACGCCCACGTCATAGCGCAGCAGCCCCTGTCTGAGGTTGAACTTGTTGTACGCGCCGCCGCAACTGTGGATATGCCCGTGCAAATGCCAGCCGCCGTGCGACATGCCCTGCCAGTCGGTCATGGGATAGTGGCTCAGTACGATTTTTTGCCGGTCGATCTTGAGCACGCAAATGGGCGGCTCGACGATAAAAGCATCCGCTACCGCAAGCTGCGTCCAGTCTTTGTCGTGGTTGCCGGGCAGCAGATGGACGTGCTTGCATGCAATGCTTTTACGCAGCTCGTAGGCATCTTGGACCGTCATCTTAAAGCTAAAGTCGCCCAAGATGTAGAGCTCGTCATCCACAGCTACCTTGCTATTAATGTTGGCGACCATGGCGTCGTTCATCTGCGCAACAGTCGACCAAGGCCTATCGCTAAACCGCAGCATGTTCTCGTGCCCAAAGTGGGTATCGCTGGTAAACCAGATCATGGGGACCTCCTAACGCTCTTGCTCGGAATAGATGCTCGTCGCCTCGCCAAATCCATCGGGGCGCCGCGCTTCGATCGGCACGATATCTTGGTAGATAAGGCGATGCTTTTCATCACGCCATTCATCGTCATGGTAATGGCCGAAGAACCAGGTGCGGTAGTCGATCCGCCCGTCGAGCTCGCCCAAAAAGGCCTGCAGCGAATCGTCGTAGAACTCGCGATTGCGCTCCATGCACAGCTCGTCTGCCAAATCGACCGGCGCTTCGTGAGTCACAACGTAGTCGACCTTCCAGCCCACGCGATCGAGCGAGGCGCGGCAATGGCTCATCTCGCTCTCACTCGGCATTTCCTCGGGCCACCAAGTCTTTCCCTCCCGACGCCACTGTTTGTCATGGCTCGCGGCGCCGCCCATGGCTAGCACCGAGCTCCCCGCAATGTCGAATACCTCGCCGCGCATCAGGTGCAGCACGTGCGGGCGAGCCTCGTGAACGAGGCCCCCATTCCACTCTCGCATCGGCAACCCCGCCAGCAGATAATGGTTCTCGTGATTGCCGTCGACAAAACACGTGGTCCAGGGCTTGGACTCAAACCAGTCGAGCCAGTATTTGTCGGTGTTCGAGCCGCTCCATATAAAGCCAAAGTCGCCGGCAACGATTATCACGTCATCGCGCGTCAGTGTTCGGCCCAATGGCCAAGCGCGCGATGAGAAGCGGCTCGCCCCATACTCGGCGATACCGTGAACGTCTCCGGTAACGAAAATGGACATCAATCAACACCTCCGCGCTGTACGGCTCCGAACAAATCGATGGCAGAAATTGCAGGCTGGCACCGGCATCTGCATCCCTTAGGGCTTACCCCTCGTTCTTCCATCCAAACGGGTCAAACACCCAAAAAATCAAATCGAGCACGCCGCCGGTCATCATGGCGCCGGCAAGGGCGATGATGACGTGCAGGGAACTGGCACTTTGGAGCACGTCGAATGGCCCCAGAACAGCCAGCAGCGCAACCGCTGCGCCGGCTGCGCACAGCGCGAGGCACGGCCCCGCGTCCTTGACGCACTTCTTTGCGAGATGTTTGGTGTTGTCGCTCATCGATATCGAACTCCTTAGAGGATCGTTGTTCAGATGCATGCCGCCGCGACAGAGCATGGCGGCAGGGTAAGTGTCACATGTCGTGCGGACACATATTAGTTACCCTACAAATAAGTGTATTTGATAAAATGTAGGGTAACTACTCAGAAGGGAGGCGCCATGTCCGTCTTAGAAGATGTCCTAGAAGAGGAGTACGCACGCTCAATCCGTCTCTTGGGCCTCATGGAGCAGGAAATCGGCCTCCTTCCAAAAGGCAGTATCCGCATGCGAAATATAAAGGGCCGCGAATACTGCTACCTCAACTATCGAGTCGGCGACAAGGTTAAAAGCGACTATGTCCCTGCTGCAGAGGTTGATGAGCTGCGAGCCAAAATCGAACGCCGAAGGGCTCTTGTGACCGCCATCAGAGAACAGAAGCAATCTCAAAAGCAAATCATACGTGCGCTGGGAAGGGTGCCGAATGCCGACTGAGCAGCAACACGCTTTCTCAAAAGTACTTGACCTGGTCGAGGAAGCAGGATGCATAGACCACGTTGTCCTCATCGGGTCTTGGGCGGAATTTGCCTACAGAGAAGCCGATGTACTTCCAGGCTTTTGCCCAAATATCAAAACAATGGATGTCGACTTCCTCGTTCGAAACCTGCGACGCCCCAGTCCAGCGGCGCGCCTGACCGCCCTTGCAAAAGAACGAGGTTTCTTTGTCGAATCCGATCGCATGACCGGAACAACAAAGTTGCTAGATATCACCGGCCTTGAAGTTGAATTTCTCATCAGAAAAATGGGTGAGGGAAAAGAGCCTGCTCTCAAGACGAACATCGGGGTGACGGCCCAAGCGCTATGGCATATGGACGTCATTCTGAAAAACACCATCAACGTTCGCTGTTTGAGCCACGTTGTAACCGTTCCGATACCCGAGGCCTATGCGATTCACAAGATGATAATCAACAGCGAACGGGGCAAAAAGGCCGAGAAGGACGCCCATGCCGTGGAAAACATGCTTCCGCTGCTAGACGAAGAAAAGCAAATAAGATATTCAGCTCGCTATCTAAAAAAGAGAAAGCAAGGGTCCGTACGTTTGCAGAAACCTATGGCGTTGCAACGCGTATCTTGGAAATCGTCTAAACCACTGGTGGGCAACAGGCTGGGCAGGGCGTCTTGCCTCGTTTGAGTGCGGTTGCTAATGGCACGCTTGTTTTAATTGCGTTTTGAGGAAGGCTTTTACATCCCGCAGAGCGGTGATAGATTTTGCCGTTCTTGGTGACGATTACCTTGATTTTTGAAGTATCCACGCTGTAGGGCTTGGCCGGCGTGGCCATCTTTTGACAGACTGGCTCCGGTTCTTGGAGCCTACTTCTCGAAAAACCAGGGTCGCGGAATCGATTGATATAGCTGTCGAAACATCCATCGAACAGCAGTCCCGTTGCCAAACCCGCCATGAACCCGCAGGCAATCGCGGCCTCTCCTCTAATTTGCATATGTCCCTCCTTAATTAACCTTGAAGATAAAAGCGGCGTGCGCCGCAGAGCCCATGTCCCCACGGCGCGCGCCGAAAATGATCCGTTTTCCTCCATCCCTAACGGATCAGTTGGCGGCGCTTGTCGGAGAGGAAGACGCCGGCGGCCACCAGGACCGTGCCACCGATTACGAAGGTCTCACCCAGCAGGTCAGACGCATCGCCCGTGGCGGGCATCGCCGCCTGCTGCTTCACAACCTCGCTCTTTGCCACTGCATGTTTGGCCTGGTACGTCACCTGCGTCGCAGGCTGAGTCTGCTCGTCATTCCCGCGCTCGGCGGCTTCCTGGCGGGCAATCTCGGCGTTGAGCTCGGCAATAGCCTGGTCGAGCTCGCCCTTGGCGGCGGTATAGTTGGCAAGCGCCTCCAAGTAGGCAGGTGCCACAGCATCCGTCGCAGCAACGGCAGCGTCGAGCTCAATCTTGGCAGCTGCGGCGCGCTCGACGGCATCGTGGGCCGCAGCGATCTTAGCGTTGAGCGCCTCATCCGCATCGTTGGCACGGCCGCTAGCGATGGCGTCGGCAAGGTTGATCCTGCGCAGGCGGGCAACCGCGGCGGCAGAAACATCGCGCTCAGCGGTCGCATCCGTTACGGCGTCGTCCGCCGCAGTCACGCCAGACTCGGCATCGGTCTTCGCCGAAGCCGCGGCCTCAACAGCAGCATCGGCAGCGGCCTTGTCCTCCGTCGCCTGAGCAAGCGCCGCGGCGGCATCATGTAGCTGAGCCGCACGAGCAGCAGCCGCAACGGATGCGGCCTGGGCCGCGGTCACGGCCGTGCCGGCACCGCTCGCAGCAGCCTGGGCGGCAACAAGCTCAGCCTGAGCAGCGGCGACGTCGGTATCTGCCTGGCTTGCCGCACCCTGAGCGGCATTCACTGCAGCCTGCGCGTCAGCCTGAACGGCACGCGCCCCCTCGAGCGCTGCCGAAGCCGCATCAAGTGCACGCTGTGCAGCGGCAACGTCGGCCGAGTACGCAGCCAGCTCGTCCTGGGCGGCAGCAAGCGCGCTCTCCTTGTCGCCAACGCCGGCGCGAGCGGCATTCAGCGCACGCCGGGCAGCGGCAGCCTTGCCCTTGGCGACATCGAGTTCATCAGACTTGGCAGTCACGACACTCTGCGCCGCGGTAACCGCAGCGCTGGCAGCATTCACGTTGGCGTGGGCATCAGCCACGGCACGCGCAGCGGCCTCAGCCGCGGCCTGCTTCTCCCCCACGGTAGCCTGGGTATCCGAGACCTCAGCGGTAGCAGCGTCAACATCGGCGGCAGCAGCATCGACTTGGACCTGCCTTGCAGCGGCGGCCTGCGACGCGGCGCTCACCTTGCCGCCAGCCTGCGCAGCCGCACCCCGAGCGGCAGAAAGCTCCTGACGAGCCGCGTCCACACCCTGCCCAGGATTTGCCAGCGAGTCACACCACGCATTAAGCGCAGCCTCGTATTCGGCGACCGTCATAGGATTGGCAGCATTCGTGTACCATCCTCCAGACATAGAGAACGTCTGCGCCTGCGTAAGCCAACGGTTCATCGTCCCGCGCGTGCAAACCCCCATGCCCGTCACGGTGTAATCGGGATCGATCACATTCATGTAGTGGCCGACTGTATGCACGCCCCCGCCATGCGCAGCAACGTAGCGGTCCACTTCATCACCATGCTGACGATTAAAATCGAAAGCAGCCTTTCCCGTAAGGCCCGTCGCTCCCAGCGTAGCCGCAGCGCAGTCAAAGACGGCCTTCTCCTGATCGACCCACTGGATGAACGGATCGCTTCCGTAGTTCCACGCCACGTTTTCACCCACGTTGAACTGCTGAGCATGGGCAACCTTGGTGTCGGAGTAGTTCGCGTCGGCAATGGCGGTCGCCATCATGTTGTACGTCACCTTGAGCTCGCTCAAGCCGACGCTCTTGCGGTACTCGTTGCACGCCTTGAGCCACATAATCGCTTGCTTCATGTTGGTCAGACTCGTCGCGTCAACCTCCTCGCCCACCTTGGTAAGGCCGGCATATTTGCAGTTGAGGATCAGGTCCGCCGCATCGTCGGCACCCACGCTCTTAAAGAACGCGATGGCGCCCTGGCGGTAGTTTTCCGCCGAGGCGTTCGCCGTAGCCTGGGCAGCGTCGAGCCTTGCCTGTGCCTGAGCCACAGCCTGGTCAGCCTGCTGCTTTTGAGCTTTCGCCTGGTCGAGCGCCTTGTCGGCAGCGTCCTTCTCGTCCTTGGCAGCCGAGAGCTTGGTCTGAGCGTCGGCCAGCGCCGCGAGCGCATTGGCATGCTCGGCCTTAGCCTGGTCAACAGCAGCGTTGGCCGCGGTCACAGCAGCCGTGGCAGCGTCCAATTTGGACTGCGCGTCAACCGCAGCCTGCTGCTGGACGGCGAGCGCCTGCTGAGCAGCCTGCACCTCACCCTCGGCAGTGGTCACTTCCTGCGAGGCAGCAGCGAGCTCGCTTTCGCGCTGTGCCTGGACCGACTTGGCGGCGCCCAGCGCGGCAGCGGCGGCGTCCACCTTGGCCTTGGCAGCCTCGTACTCCGGGCCCGCGGCACCCTGCTCGGCACGGTCGAGATCGGCCTTGGCGGCGTCATAGCTTGCCTGCGCAGCATTCACATCTTTATCGGCCGCGTCCTTTGCCCGCTGAGCCTCCGAGAGCTTGCCCTGCGCGTCCTGTTGTTTGGCCGCGGCGGCATCAACGCCAGCCTGGGCACCCGAAAGCCTAGCCTGAGCGTCAGCCGCCTGCTGCTTGGCCTGCGCCAGCTCGCTCGCAGCCTGATCAGCTGCAGCCTGGGCAGCGGCCACGGCCTCGGGCGTAGCATCGGATGCGGCAGCCTGGGCAGCCTCAAGCGCAGTCCGAGCATCGTCTGACGCCTTCTGGGCGGTGATCAAAGCTTCGTCCTTGTCCGCCAGGTTCTTCTTAGCGGCACCAAGCGCAGCCTGAGCGTCCTCAAGTGTCTTCACATCTGCATCGGCCTTGTTCTGCGCAGCGTCCATCTGCTTTTCCAGCTCGGTCGAAGCCGCAGAAGTGGCAGCGTCGCTTGCGCCATGGGCCGCGTCGTAGGCACCCTGCGCCTGCTGCTGGCTGGCAGCGGCAGCGTCGTAAGGAGCGGCGGCCGCATCCAAATCGGCCTTGGCGGCAGCGGCCTTAGCGCGAGCCGCATCGACCGCAGCCTGCAGGTTGGCGACCTTCTGCGCCGCCGACACCGTGCCCGCACCAGTACTAGCAGCGGCAGCACCCGTCAAAGGAGACAGCACCGCAGCCGGCTTCCCAGTAGCATCGGCACCGTTCGCACCCTGTGCCACCGCGGTCAGCGGAGACAGCAGCGACCCGCCCGTCATGGCGATCGTCGCCGCGGCAACCGTCGCCATGCGCCCGGCGGCCTTCGCCTTACCCGCAGCGCCGCCATTGATGTTCTTATTCACGTTCTTGCTCATTGCCGATTCCTTCCCACGATGAGCTGATGTTTGTTACACATAGTCGATCTAACGTGCCCCGCTAAAAAGAGGTGATAACGGGGTAATTAAATCGGAGGAGTTGGAGACAAGCCCACATCCATCAGCGGATGCCGAGCTCATACTCCCGCTCGCACTCAATATCATTCAGGTACTCATAATCTTCGGAGCTAAGCTCTGAATCAACTTGAGCGAATATGTAGTTCTCAGCCTTAGAACAAATACTGTAACCGCAGATGGTATTGAGATCGATATGGTCGGTATTGTCGTTGTAAAGGGGGAAAATTCTGCTGGTCATGCTCAAGTACCTCTCAACATAAACTGAAAACTCGCTTGCTTGGTCTCTTTTTGAGACCCCATCTGATGTGCTATGGCTGCAGTATATGTTCTCGTCTTTTACAATGCTAGCATAATTTTAAAAAGTTCTAGGAGCGATAATTGCGCAAGACCATCACTTGCCGCCACCGCCATCCCCCACCGCGCCCTCACGCGCAGCGCACTCGTTGAGATACTTGACCGGAATCGGCCACACGGACGGAGCCTTATAGCGCGAAAGGCCTATGTTGGCCAGCTGAACCAACAACTCGGACAAATCATCGCCTCCGAGCATCTCAATCGAACGCACGTGAATCGCAGTCGCCATATCCTCCTGGGTGCCGTTGTTGACGCCCACAAAATAACAAGTCCTGCCCGCGCGCTCGAACGTTCCAATGCCGTAATAAGGCGAGTTGTAGCTCTCGAAAATCTCTTTCTTACGCCCCGCCTTGCCTGCGAGCTGATGCTCGCCCACCAGAGCCATAAAGTTGTTGGAAAACGTCGTCAGTCCCGTATCCCGCACGCGCGCAAGCATAGACCGCCCGTTCGCATGCACGTCAAAGACATAGGCGCCCTTATCGAGTTTGCCGTCCGCGGTCAGCAGATCGAGCTCCATCTCGTCCTCGGGACCATCCTCTGCCGAATGTGAGGCATAGCGCATCTCCCCATCCGCACCAATCGCCAACGTAGCGATACGCGAATCCAGCTCAATCTTGTCCTTTGCTTTATGCGGCACATCGACTAAGCCACACACCGTCACCGACTCAATATCCAAAGCGTCAAGATCAAACGCCGCCACCCGCTCGTCGACAACATCCTGCTTTACCAGCAGTTCTTTGAGCATGGCGCCCAGGATCGCCTCTTGCGCATTGCGATCCTTTTGCTTTGTCGCCACCTTAAACAGTGGCTCGCACACATCCGGCGTCACGTGCTGTTCCACTACGCCAACATGTAAGGCATAGCCGTCGTCCTCAGCAACCTCATTGGGCACAACGACAAGGTTCAGCGCCCGCGAATCCACGGTCCTTCCGCCATACGATGCGCGAACGCCCCACGAGGAATCGTTAAGTCGATTGGCCAGCCGGCGCGCCACTTCGGCAAGCCCATTACGCGCAAACGACACTACGATTCGCTGCCCCGCCATGCGCTCCGCAACCACACGCGCGTACTCATCACCCTTGAGCACCTCGTAGAAACTCTTACGCGGGTATTCCATGAGCGTCACCCGGGCGAAGTCGCTGTAACGGCGCTCGAGAATCTGCAGCTCTCGATACAGAATGCCCTTCTTGGTATAGGCGACCTTGTCCGCCTGGGCCGAGAACGTCAGATCACGGCGCTTGGACGGCTTGTCGCCCTTGGCTCGGCGCAGGATGTATTCGTCTTTTTGTTCGTGGGCAAGCACCATCGTCGCCACGGGCGATAGCCCGTATCCTACTTGGCTCTTAATCTTTTCGAGCTCTTTCTCGTCACCTTGTGCCCTGCCAATAAGCACACGGCGCTTGGTAAACGTCCGAATCTTAAGATCGAAGGTGCAATCCTCATCGATAACGATTTCAACCGTTTCGATCTTGGCAGGTCCCCTTCCGTCGCTTTCGATAGCATCGCGGCGGGCACTCTTGGCGCTAATGACATACAGGTGCCCGGTGTCATTGGGCACTTCGTCCTCAATCCCCTCAAACTGAGAGCAGGAGTTGAACAGCAAACGGAGCGCAACGTAATCGTCCAACTCGTTCCAATGAGTTTTAATCGGAACCATCTGCTCCTGATAAAGCGAAGCATTAAGGTCGCCCGTCTGCACACCCGCTTTGACCATCAGAAAGACGCGGTTGCCTGCAAGCTGCGTGAGCGCGACGACCTTGCCCGTCTGGCACACATCGGCCATAAAGTCTGCCACGGCATGCTTACCAGCATCGCCTACGTTGCACCAAAAGACCGAGTAGCACTCCTCGGCAGCCGCCGCATCGAGCTGCAAATCGAACTCGGATACGGCGATGTCGCCCATGCCACACGACTGGTTAGGCTTCGATTGCACGGCCGACCGCCTCCATCATCTCCAGGTTGATTGCCCCATCAGCTGCCATATACGGGAAGGAGAACACCATCCCCTCGTCATCGATTGTCTTTTGGCGGAGCTCCAACGCCGCTTCATCGGCCAAAACATTGACGATCAACAGGCGTTTCGCCCCAACTTTTTGAGCCTTGGCCTTAAAGCGCTCGGCGTCCGTGGTCTCACCGCCGTTGCGCCTGTAGGCCTCATAGGCGCCGATACGATAGTGCTTAAAATCGATCCACACCCCGGTCTTGTTGCCGGCGGCATCGAGCACCTCAAAGTCGCCGCCCGTCTCGGCATGGGCAGCATCGCCACGCGTAAGCGAATAACGGCCATCGTAGTACGCCTCAAAGATGGCCCTTCCGGCAGATTCTCCAAGCTCTCCCAGGTATACCGCCTGGAACATATAGGGCGTCATGTGCACCGTCGCCGCCGGCTGCAGTGTCGCAGGCACCCCGTCACGCGGCCAGCGCTCGCGCACCTCGCGAATCGAAAGCAGCTCGGGCACGCGGGCAGCTGCCTGGCTTACCTGGTGAACCTTTGCGCCCTTAAAGCCCTCGTTATAGCGACAGCGCTCCTCCAGACGGGCGGCAATCTGCTCGACAGGCTCACCGTCATAGCTAGGAAACTCGAAAAGCGGTACCTTGCACGCCCCGCCTTCTGTATACGCATAGCCACTCACGGCGTACGGCATGCGCAACGCGGTGCTTCGACGCGCCGGATAGCTCGCGAGATCCTCCCACGGCAGGCAAAAATGATGCAGATAGAAGTCGCGCTCATCGTCAAAGGCAGCGAGATCTTCCTCGCGCGCGTCGAGCGAAGTGACCTTCCACGCAAGCCTCTCGTGCTTCTCTTTGGCCAGGTTGTTCCTAAAGGCAGCAAGGTTCTGCTGTTTGCTAGCAGCGTGCTGTTTCTTGTCCGCCATGTGATTGTTGACGGCCGCACAGGCGCCAACCACCTGCTCCAGCTCGTAACCCATCGGCAAATCGTGCAAGAACGAAAAGTCACAGTCGCCGGCGATTTCGCGATCGAGCATCACCTGCACGTGCGGCATCTTTACGCTCGTGCGCATCAAGCGGCCTACCGCCTGTGCCACAATACGCGCACCTTCGACCTGGTAAGAGAGGGTATCGCGCACCGGCAGTTTTCCGCCAACGCCCGCCAGTACCGCGCGCACACGATGCCGCTTCTGGATAAACGGAATCTCTCCGCGCGTCACAAGCTCTTCCTGCTCGACCACGCCAAGCAGCGCCTGCTGGTCAAACTTCTTTGAGCTAATATCGACTCCCCAGGTCAAACGACTCGTAGGCGATTCCACGTACAAAAAGTCGAGGTCCATCTTGGGATGTCGCTCAGCGTTATCGAAGCCGCAATCCACCTGACGCACCGTGTCACGCAGGCTCTCCGGCGCCTCATATTTGAGGTTTTTGGAAAAGCCGCCGGCAGCAAGATTGATAAACATCAGGGTCGGCTCGCCGTTCTTCAGGCGACTCTGGGCGCCATGCCAGCCCTCCTCCCAGCCAGAGGCGTTAAAGCACGGCACCATATCCTTGGCCTCCTCGAGCGACTTCTCGTACGAAGCCTCGGGGTGTTTAACGTTCCTAATCACCAGTTCGGCAACGATTTCTCGGGCAAGGTCCAGAGCCAAGCTATTAAAGTCGCCATGGTTTCCCATGTGACGCGTCGTAAAGATGGCTCCTGCCTGCTGCTCGCCGTGCGCCACACCACGCGCCCACGCGCTCACGGCAACGAGTGTCTTGCTCAGGCGCTTTAGTTCAAACTCGCTGTTCTCGGCATCGCTCAAGCTCACCCTGTCGACAATCTTTCGGCGCAGGCACACCGCAAGCCCTTCGCTCACGCCGATCTGGCCAAAGAATTCCATTGCCCGCTCGTACACCTCATCGGGCGGCACGATGCCACCGCCATAGGCGCCGCCGTCCAAGGCCGCCATGCCAGCAAGCTTCTTGGACTCATCAACCCAAACAACGTCGACGTCGTACACCGTTGCCGCCTGCTTGTTAAACAGCTTGGTCTGTCGCACGATCTCCTTGTTGAGCTCGTCAATCCAAGCATCTTTACGAACCACGCCGTGCACTTCGTCTAGGTAATCCAGGTCAAAGTTCTTAATGGTTGGCGCATTCCAGGTGGCACTCATGCACACGCAGGGAGCCTTGGCGGCAATAGATGCCAGATATGCCTCAGGCATGCGCTCAATACCGTGATTGGTCAGGTACGTGGTAAACATATGATCGATGGTAGTTTCCATCACTAGGTAGTAAACGCCACGTGCATACATCGAATCATCGACGGCATCGATCTCGTCGTTCTTGCGATCTTTAAAGAACAGCGCCAGCATCAACGTATTCCAGAAGTATTTCTCGTTGATCTGGTCATTCCTAATGCCCAGGGCATCGATGATGTTCTTGCGCGAAAGATCGTCCTTGTACGAAATGCTGCCGTAGTACAGCTTGTCCATAAGCGTGGCGCAGCGGGCAAGATGGCCCACCACCATCCTGACGAGGCCACGCGCACGTCGCACCGCCTTGTTGACGGTCTGCTGCCCGTCTGTTCCATGAGACGTAATCATGTTGCGGTTGCGGCGAGCATCGAGCTCATAGCGCAGAGGCTTCGACAGGCCATCACCCACCGAGATATCGTCGCTACCAAACAGACGCCGACCAGCGAGCTGTTCTTCTTTCGCCTCGTCAGACAGGGCAAAAGGCTGCTGCAGCTCCATATCTTGGATGCACGCAGCGATCATCTTTTGAATACGTCGGGCGTTCTTGGCAATCTCTTCGGCAGCTTCGTCCACGCTCGTTCGCGAAACCCTACCCGTTGCCGCGTTTGACCCCTCGTGCTCGCCCGCGGTCGAGGCATGTGTATAGACCGCCATCCACTGGTCTCGATTTCCCAGCAGCAGAGGATCCACCACGCCACCGTTAAAATGACGGTCAAGGATGCGCAGCATCTCATCGGGCTGGAATTTCATATGGTCCGCCGCCAGCATCGACAGCATATCGGCCTTCGCATGGTCAATCTCATCAAAGATAAACAGGCACTCGTCGGCAACCGTGGCGTTAAAGAACACCACACCCGCGCCTGTCACCGTGTCGATCCTGTTGACGAGCTTTTGCGGCGTGCACGCAATCACATGTGGCGTGCGCTCATCGTTGAGCAATGCGGAGGGCCAAATCCGGGGGATCTCCTCAAAGCCACGCGTGATGCTCTGGCGCCCACGACTCACCGCTCGGCGCAAGCTCGCGTCTGCCAACGCCAGCTTGTCCCACAGCCCAGGAGTCAGGCGATCGGCAACACTTCCCAGACGATCCTTCTTGTCCAAAATGCCCAAAAGATCATCGGCGATCTCCATCGCGCTGTTCCACGCGTGTGTAATGTCGCGATGAACAGCCTCGTCCTTCGCCCCAAAGGGGCAGGAAATATCACGCGGCCTTATGCTGCCCTTGTCAAACACGATATCGATCCAGTTTTTGATGTTCTCCCCCGCGCGCGGTAGATCGAGCACCATACGTGCCGCATCATCGCAATCCATGCCCTGATCAACCAGCAGTTGGCGCACGTTTGCAACATAGTTGTCGCGGTTGTCCTTGCCCGGCACCACAAACACCAAGGTACGGCGGCCGGGGCATTTGTTAAAACACCCCGACTCGTCCCAGCCGCCGGCAATCAGATCCGCCGTGACCTGCTCGGCCGTATAGTTTTTACCCGAGCCGGTCGTGGCACCCAAAAAGTACAGGCCGTTGTTGTCCTGATCCTTGGGGACAAACAGCGCGCGCTCAAAAAACTCGCGCATCGCCTTTTGGCGTGCGAGATAGGGAGCGAACTCCTTGTCGTCCGCAGACGACGGATTCGATTGACAGTTCAGTTCCCACGTAGCCATGGTCAAACCTCCGATTTAGTTGTTGCATGTGTTGAATACCATCCCATGCGGACAAAAACTCACGCAGGACGGTTGAGGTAGCGGCATCCGTGCCGCCCGAGAAAAGGAAAGAAAGGAAAGAGAAACTGTCGGCGCTTACTCGCACGAACCGAGCAGTTTCTTAAGATCGCATTCCAATGCCTCACGCTCCTCAGCGTCGATCACCGCAAGGGCGACACGCATCAGGGATACATCGGCGGCAAGCTCCTTAACCTGGTCGGGACGCTTGCTAAAGTGGTCGTAAACCCGCAGAGCCTCCCCAGCCGCCACGTACTGCCACTTTTCCAGCGAATGCTCTGCAGTCCTGCTCACGGCATCGACCCACTCGCCAAGACCCTGAAAACCGTTGCCCGTAGTCGTGCCGCCCATAACCACATCGAGCGGGCTCAGCAAGCAATCGGGCGAGTTTTTGTACACCAATTTGGTGAGCGTAAGAACCTGAGCAAGGTTGCGATACTGTTCCTTGTCGGCATAGAGCACATCGTTGTAACAGGCACATGCCTTAAGCAGCTCGTGGGCAGCAACGCGCTCCGGCCCCTCAAACGGAACACCACGCAACAGCACCCCAGTAAGGTCGAGTGCCTTGCCGCCCTGCACGATCTTGTCGAGTGCCGGGCCGTCCACCAAATTCGCCAGCCAAGCAAACTCAGGCTGATACGGCTTATTCTCATCCTCGTCCTCATGCTCCATCCAGTCGCTCACCAGCGCCAGGGCTTCAATGTCCCTCTCACTCAGCAAGGGCGAGTTCTCCCCCATCTCCTCCAGCAAAAAATGCCGCAGCTCATGGGAGCGCTCGTACGTAACCGCGAGTTCCCCGTCACGCACAACCAAGGTCGCACGGGCAATATAGGCATCTTCCAGCATGTCCCTCCAGGCGTGCATCATAAGGGGACGCAGCTGACGGAGCATGCCGCGCGCGCCGGCACCTTCCTTAACTGCGCGCTCCGCCGCAAGGCGAACAGCATCTGCCGTCAGCTCCATCTTGGCGCCATTCCCCATCATGTTGTTGTACTTGGGCAGGTACTGCTCATACGCAATCTGGACCAGATTGTCCACGCTCAGGGCGTTAAAGTTAATCACCGAACCAATGCGCCCGCACAGCTCGGACATAATGCCCCAGGTCTCAACATCCTCGATGGTCGCACTGTCTCGCAGCTCGTTTGCCGACTTTGCGGCGGTGCGCACGGCAGCGTACGAAGACCCAAAACCGACCGTGGCGCCAGCCTTGTCTGCCAGACGCTTGCGCACCAGAGCATCCAAGCCCATAAAGGCACCGCCCAAAATGCAGACAACCTGATCGAGATTGAGCGATTTCATCGCCGCACCCTTCTGGTTCTCGCATTCAAACGGCATCTCCCCGCCTTCCAAGAGCTTAAGGAACGACTGCGACGGACTAAAGCTCGATGCAACATCGCCCCCATCGGGCTCGACACGAACCGCCTTGTCAAACTCGTCAAAGAGCACCAAACAGATATCGCCGGGATTGGCAGCCTGATAGTCCGCAACCTGCGACAGGCAGTTGCTCATGCTGGCACCGCGCCAGCCCTCGCCCGTCATGGTGGAGACATCGAATACGAACAGCTTGAGCCCCGCAGCGTCCGCCACGGCCTTGATGGTGTGGGTCTTTCCCGTTCCGGTGGAGCCCATCATCAAAATGGCGGCAGGCGAAAGGACCTCGCGCGGATCGACGCCGCGCGCTAACATCACGCAGCGGTTGACCTCAAAGCTCAGCGACGTCACAAAGGCCTCCAAGCTTCCCTCGTGGCCAATAACGCTATGGCGTGTCTGCTCCACCAGACGCGAGGGCGCAATTCGATTAAGCAGGTCCTGGTAGCGATCGATGTTTCGATACTGTTTCTGCGTCATGGGGGCTTTCCTTTCTATACTTGGCTTTCTTACCTATGACGTGGCCTGAGGCCTTACACCCCTACAGCGTCAGCGAGGTCGCCGACTCCAGATAGATCACGTTGCCCGGCTGGGTAAAGACCGGAATGTGGTAGAGCAGCTGCAAAATACCCTGTTTGAGCAGCGGGAACAGCGTGGGATGCAGGACTTCGTACATCAGGGCACCGGCAACAAGAGCGGCGAGCATGGCGAGCAGCAGAAGCTTTTGAGCGTTAGAGAATACCAACATGGTCGTTCCTTTCTTTGCGCGATATTTAGATTGCGTTGTGGACTAGCGACTCATGGCGATGGCAATGCCAATAGCCGCGATAACCACGGGGATCACAAGCGATGCAAGCAGAATCCCGGCAAAAAGACCTACCACCAGCGCGCACACGATGATGACCAGCGCGGTGGGCACAAGCGCGAGCAGAGGAGTAATCACGCAGGCGGATGCAAAGCGAAGCCCGTGAAACTTGTGCTCACCGGGAAATAAAGCCTTGAGAACTCCTTCGACAATCCGCCATTCGACAATCGTTCCGATGGTTAAGACAACAGCCCAAAGCAGGTAATCATTGGCGCGGGAATCCGAAGCCATCTTTCCAGTAACGCCGGCCCACCAATCAAATGCGGCGGCATAGCCCAGCAAACAGACGATCGCGCAGACGGCGGATGCGAATGCGCCCGCACCCTCAATTGCACCGAGCAGCTCGCACATGTCGGATTCACGCTCTCCCGTTAACAGCACGATCCATTTACGGGCAAGCGCCGCAACGACCGCCACGCCCAGCACAACCCAGTACGCCCTAAACGTCACCAAACGCCATGAATGGAGCGGAATCACCGTGTTGCCCTCGCCGACCTCGAACATAAAGCCGCCGAGCCACGTCGTCAGCAAGCACATCATGTCGACGGCGACCACATAGAGCACAACCGCAAAGATGGTTTGCAAAACCATGCCAAAAATATTCACCGCGGTTGGCTTCTTAGGAGCATTCGGCTCGATCATGTACGTGTTGCATCTATTCATTAGCTGTCCTTTCGTTACTGAAATAACTGGCTGGTTTATACACTGTTGCTTGATACAACTATGAGATATGCAAATCTCTTAGTGTTAGTATCTAGCGAGATATTACCCAATGCGTACGGCCTCATACGCACATTCGATTTTTTTCTTTTTCATTTGAGTACCCCGTCTGAAAAACGCCGCAACTGCTCTTCTTGTAGACTGAAGGCAATTGAGCCGCGACGGGCCAGTCAGCGAACCGCGCAATAAAGGGAATATGCAGGAGGTGCGCATGCTCAAAACTAAAGCAGAATTTGCAACTCTTCGCTTAAACGAAGATCTCAAGCCATATATGAGCCGATATCTATCGGATCTTGTGTCTCATATGGTCGAGAAATATCAGCCTTCGTCGGGAACGAAAAGGCTCATTGAACTGTGCTGTCGCGATTTTGAGTTTTCGAGCGAGCACGTCGATGGCCCCTCGTGGTCTGTTTTGGGGATTGACCTCAAGCGACCTTCGGCCGCCTCGTTTGAGTTTGAGGACCGCGTTTACAACGAAGCAACCGACGAATGGGATTATGTGCCCGCTTGCGTTTGCAAAAACCGAGTCAAAGTCCCGACGTCGACGTTTACTGCCATCGAGGAGAATATCTTTTTATACGACTACGAGCAGGACGCAGCCTCTCACACGTACGAATCAGCACTCATTTACTGCAGGCCCCCCGAGCTACGACCGCTATCCCAATTCCCGGCATCTATCGATGCGGCAAATGCGCGAGTCCTGGATTTCCTCAGAACGCGCTCGAAGCAGCTGCAACGCAGCGCAGGCATCCCCGATCTGCTTTCGGTCACTGAGTGGTACTACATCTTTCTTGCGGCATCCATTGCCTGCTCTCAGTCCCATGCCACGGCCGTCATTCAGATTTCGGACCGTCTGTTCAATCTGGCGCGAGCCGTAGATGGACGTCGCCTTCTTTGTGACCTCGGCCTGCTAAAGGGCATTGCGCTTCTTCCCAACACCATTGCCAAAAAGGCCGAGGGTCGCGCGCTGCTCTTTATTGGCGACGGCGAGCCCAATGATCCGTATTTCCTTTTTGACGGCAGGAGCTTTGACGACAAGCAAATGACCGATGAGATTCTGCACCAGCTCCTTGATTCCGTCGACCGAGCCTACAGCGATCAAAAGAATCCAGCCTATTGGCATCGGCTCGAGGATCAGGGCAACGGCATCTATCCCCTATTACCCAATACAAAGAGCGGATCGTTCGACGAGAGAATGTTCATCCCCCTTGGGTCGCTAGCGCCAATCTACCGCGGCACCGCCCGCAGCGTTGTAACCAAACTGCCCGAATCAGATCTGACAGACAGTTACCAACAGCACGACTGCTACTACCTGTCGCTAAAGCATCTTCATGATGGCGCAATCATTGCCGCAGAAGATGTACTTGAGCGTGTCCCCGATACAGATATCTACGATGTAAGCCGTGTAGACTACGAAGATTTTCGGAAGGCCAAACCGATCGACGCCAGCGAGGCGAGCCTTCTCATATCGCGCGTCGGGCCTCCATTCAAGCTTGCCCTCATCACGCCAGGCCACTTTTCTGTCGGTTCTGAGCGCCCCGTGGAGCGCGGTCTCTTGTTTGAGAGCATTGTCCCCTGCGACGCCATGTTCTGCGCTACCTTTGAGGACGAGCTGCTTGCCCAGTTTGTCCTGGCATACCTGTCATCCGATGAGGGGCAGAAGAAACTGGCGGACACCTCGCACGGAGACGCGCTTGTGCAGCTTGCCCCAATGGACCTGCGAAGCATGACCGTGCCTGTTCCTGGGCGAGCGGAGCAGGAGCGCTACGCGCAAGAGTACGAAGCAAAGCAGCGCGCCTACGAGAACGCCCTTAAACAGGCGGAGCATTACGCCGCGAGCAAGGGAACGATGTAGCGACCGAGATTGGCAGACTGTCCGGACTTTTCCGACGGTCTGTCAATCAGGCGTGCCATTCAGCGCGGCGGCTAGAAATTGTCATCGGACTTTGCGCTGGCTTTGCCCGCCCCTTCGCCTGCGATCAAATTCTTGACCGCTGTATAGGCGTCATACGTAGCGTCTTCGATCTTATCCAGGGCTTCTGGATCATGCATGCACCCGCCCTCCTGGAGTTTCTGGATCAAAAACCAGGCAGCAGTGAGCAAGTTGTCGACATCCTCAACATCCAGCTGATCAATCGAATACGCGCTATCGTCGAGTCCCACCAAATATGAACTGGCGACGCGGATGGCCTTACTTACATATGACTCAAGATCGTATTGAGGATAACGGGCATCGAGAGCCGTTAACGGATCGGTCGGCTCAACCCAATAGAGCATCGTTGCGCTCTCGCGCTTCTCCAGCGGGTACTGCTCGACCGCTTTTTCCCAGCTTACATACCAAGGATTGTCGTCCTTGTCTGCAAGCGATTTGCAGTAAAAAAGCGCCGTAGCAGCACTTGCACAAGAATAGTAATGGCGCGCCCTGCCCTTCTTGAACTCATCGTTCAGCTCATCGTTGTAAAACAGCTCCGCCTCCATGACCAAGAACGGACCATCCTCATCCGTAATGCTCATGGGATTGTTGTTGCGCTCATAGTCCGGATACATTTTGTCTCCAATCAATCGTTCGGACATATTAACAAGCAATATCGAAACCGCGCTCACGTAGAGAGTTGTCGCCCTCGAGCCAATCTGCAAGTTTTTCTCACGCTATGACAAGAACTCGCATGATTGCCCCGCGGTCATTTACGGACGAATCGCAGTGAAACCGCACCGAGTCGTCGACCACAGAGCAGTACCGGGTCGCAGACGCCGCGGGCAATCGGGAACACCCCCGCTACCTACGCCACGAGGCAGCAAGGATAATGGGAATCCCGGCAAGGCACACCACCAGGGCCACGGCTGCGAACGCAAGCGCGATGGCCACGCTCACGACGACATAGGCCACGACAATGAAGGCCAGCGCCAGCAGGCAGGCAAGCAGTTCGGCCACATAGCACAACACCAGGTTCGAGCTCGCACGCTTCAGCAAGACGTCGGCGAGGCGGACCAGCTCGATAGCGAAGCCGCTGCCAAAATTGCGTCCGGGGCCCTTGGCAACAAACCACTTGAACAGGCACATCAGAGCGCAACCAAACAAGATCATGATCGAAATGGTCCATGCGCGATGCCCCGTCTCAACAAGGCTCTGGTCACCCATCGCGCTACCATTGATGAGCCAACTCGTTCCATAGCCCATAAACGGCATCGTCAGCAGCAGGCAAGCGCTTACCGCAGCGAGAAAGCGCGACACGTGCTTGTTGAACACCGGCGCCTCACAACTGAGTCCAAATCCCTCGCGAACGCGCCAGACAGCGTGGTAGGCAGGGTACGCCGCGACGAGCGCAGCCACGAGCAGCGATGCCCAATCGGACCCGGGCGCCGCCGTTGCGTACTCCGCGATCGCGGAAACGGAGTAGTTGGTGTGGAACGAATTGTTAAAGAACAGCGCGACCTCGCCCTTCCAGACGCAAAACGGAGCGGCGACAGAGGCGATGCCGACAGCGGCAACCGCGGCAACGGCAACGAGCAGCGCGCCCTGCACGAGCTTGACGACCTCACCCTTGGTGGTACGGGGTGCAGTCTCAACGGCGCTGGACGAAATTTGGATAGAAGCGTTCATGATCTTCCTTTCAAAGAAGGCTACGTTCGCAAGCTAATGTAAGAAAAACGATGTCTTCGAGGGATTGGACAAGACTGTTGCCCTCAGAGACAAACAAATGTCGTTATCGGCATATTGGCCGCTCGGGCACTTCATCATTACGCATTTGTAATTCATCAAATCGCAGGGTCTCATTACGCTCAAGCAGAACAGATTGAATAAGCTCATGGACGGCGGCATTGCGGTAGCACAACGACTCCCACGTGGCCAACAGGCCGTCAATAACTCCCTTGTAAGCAACAGAGGAGTCCTCGAGCTCATAGGCAAGATCAATTGCCTCGTCAACTATCTGCCTCATCTGCAAAAGCGTGCACGCGAGATCCGCCTCACTCGACTCGTCGCAAATATAAATACAATTGGACTCAAGCATCTTTGAATCTCCCTTCGAACAACTGACACCTGCAGAATAGTGAAAAGAGATAAAAAGCAACCCGCAAACTACCGCTATATAGCGTTAGATTGCGGGTTAAACCATAAAGCGCACTTAGCCTTGGCCAAATCACGACCCAGATTCAATGAGATCGCATATCTCCTTGGCTTTCGCCAGGGGATACTGCGCGTAGTAAAATATGCCGCCGTTCTTATCCTCTCCACGCACAAAGACTGCGCCCAGCCCCAAGCCTTTAGCGGACGGAACTTTGCATTGTTGTACGCTCTCTTCGCCTTCATCGAAAAGTCGCAGATACCCTTGTTCCATCAGAATAGTGTTGGCATCTTCAGACCTAATCCCCGAGCCACCCTCTCTCAGTATTTTCGAAATCGAGGCATAGCCCTTAGCGCCTGCCTGATCCATTGAGTAACAGACCGGCAAACGCTCGGCCCCCGCAAAAGCCGCTTCGTAAGCAATACCCTCTCGCATGATTTCCACACTCTTATGACCAGATTCATCAAGCTGAAAAGCAACGAAAAGGCATCGAAGCGCCAGCCAGACCTCGCCCGCGCTAACCATCTCTTCTCGGTCGGTGTGACAGGCGCTATTACGAAATTCAGTGAATCGACCCAGTGTTTCGCCGAGCGTCCTCCACCAGTCCCCCTTTGACGCCTGCGTCAGTTCAGCACTTTCAATTCGAACAGAGGATGCCAGTAGCTCACTCTTTTTTTCAATTAACCTTTTGTATTGACCGAGGTTAAGGCTCTCAAGCTCCTTGAGCGGCTTTCTTGCAACAACATAATCGGGAGCAATGGTCTTCAAGGTCGGAAGCAATTTCAAACGCAAGTATCTCTCTGCCGCGCGGCAGAACATTAGCAGGCAAAATGCGCAATCTGAATCGCTATCGGTACCGACACTGCCAATGCCAAATATCTTGCACAGAAGAAGCCCCTGCTCGATATTCTCAAGCACCCTATTTTTGCCATTTCGATCGCACGCACAATCTGCAAATGCGCTTTGAAGCGCCTCGTACGAAGAGAAGCCTATGATTTGGCAGTCTTTTTCATCCAGATTAAAGCTTTCGAGCGCACCGTTTACATTGTCCAAATAGGAATCGGTGTTTACATCGGAACACCAATCATCTTCATTGATATGGTCCTCGCCTGTGCCAGCCGCCTCCCGTGGAAGAGATTCTCCTCGCGGCAACATATCCTTGGCTGCATTGAGCTCCTCAGGGGCTCCGGTTTTCTGGTAGTTTTCCCAATGCTCAATCCATGCCGTATCGAGAATTCGCTTCATCGTTGCAACGTTCTCGTTAATCTTCCACGCTGCATAGTCAGCAACTACGTAAAGGCGATACTTAGCTCGGCTTGCCGCAACATTCACGATATTTGGATTTACAAACTTGATTGCACCTTCACAGCTACGACTTGTATCGCACCCCAAGACAAATATCACCTGATGGGCTTCTTTGCCTTGAAACGTATGAACCGTACCAATATTAAGCTTTGCGAATGCACTCCAAGCACGCTCTGCTATTCCTTCAGGCGTCTCTTCTAACAGCCTATTCTTAAGTCCGCTGACAACAGTTTTAAACGGAGAAATGATATAGAGGCTCGGAATAGTACACTCTTCAAGCTCACCCGACCCGTCAGCTTTTTTCTTGGTCGCAGCCGCCGTTTTCCTAAAAGCATCTTCGACAATCTCATACACTCTGTCGCCCTGAACATCAACATAGTGGTCGCGATTGCCACGTTCAAATCCTGCAACATTGATCCACTGTGAGGACTTTAGATAAAAGCTGTCAGCGAGATCCTTTTTTGGATTAGCCGTCTCGTTAAGCATGGAGCCCTGATACGAGATCTCATTCGAGATATCGAACATAGGCGATATGCAACGACGGTGGACCACAAGCGGGCAGCCGATCCATTGATCATCCTCGCTGTCGCTGCGCAGATGGCCATAGGGATTAACGGCATCGGCAAGTCGTTGGACCGAAGCCACATCTCCCTTAAACGGTAGTAATACTTTTTTACCGAGGGCGGCTCGGAGCTCCTTAACATCCCCCGTAATAACGGGCTCAATCTGAGAAGGGTCGCCGACAATCATTGCACGTCGACTGCGAGCAAGGGCACCCAGAGAGGCATACGGCACCGCCTGTCCAGCCTCATCTACAATCAGCAAGCCAAACAGGGGATCCGCCCCACCAATCTGAACATCCTCAAGCATGCGACCAATCGACGCAAATGTGGAAGAGATCACTGGAGTAAGCAGACCGAGCGCCTGAAAAAGCACAGGGGCCATCTTCCGTCTGTCGGCTTGCGTGAACTCTATCAACTCCTTTTTACCAGAATCGGCGCCTATGTCTTTGGCTCCCCAGTATGTTCGTAGAAGCGTAATGTTGTTCCGCATGCATTTTGATTCAAGGATGAACTCGCGTGTCACTTGCAGCGCGTACAGAAATAGCAGGTTACGCTCCTTTTTTAGTTCATCGTCATCGGATGGATTATATAGATGAGCGCTCTTTCGGCTTTCGCTATCCCCCTTTGAGATAGACTCAACAAAACGCTCATCAATCGTCTCGACAAATTTAGCACCCTTGGCTACGTCCTCTAACCCCTTAATCTCCACCTGCAAAGAGACTAGTTTCTTCTTTTCACTCTCTAATTCTTCGTATTTGCTCTCAAATGTCGTACACAGCGCAACACGCTTCCGCTCCGGTTTGGTTTGCTGCATAAAGGAATCGAGCTTCTCGAGGCTATCGGACAAGCGACCCCTATAGATCCACCCGATCAGCCCACTGGCCTTTTCTTCCGCATCGCGCAATTCTGTTTCAAGCCTATTCCTTCTCGCCTCATAATCAGCGGTATCCTTCGCAATGTCATCGAGATATTTCCGGGCATCGCCTACAGTACCGCCTTCAAAAGGATGAGGCAGGCACGCCGTTTCGATTGTCAGCTCTTCAACTATCTTTCGCTCGTCCTCTTGACACTCATCATTCAATTGGGACGAAAGCGCTTTGAGGTTCAGAAGTTCGCGCTTCTTGGCTGCCTGTTCCTCCATTCTGTTAAATCGATCGGCTACCTTTTTATATTGAGCAAGAAACTGCTTCTTTGCCTTAGAAAAACGCCCGCCTCTTCCCAGCCCGCCTTTAAACTGCAGCGAAGCCAGCTCGCACTTTACAAAACTATTGATATTCCTTCGGTTCCCCAGACATGCCGCAACCATCAGTCCAGGATACTCAGGGTCACGAAGCTCGCCTTCACCGTCTACGAGCGCCGAAGAGAAATAGAGATCGTCTACCGTTTTCTGTTCGTTTTTCTTTCCCCAGTCGATTTTGGATAAATCTGACCCTAAAAATTCCTTTTTCTCAGATTTGCTAATACCTTCCAAGAGCGCTTTCCCATCAGGAAGCTCCTTGGCGATATTCTCAACTGCTGCATTGTTTGTCGAGCAGACCAAAATGCTGAGATTATTAATCGCATCTCCAGTTCGACCCTTTTTTAAGCGATAAGGATTCCTAGCGAACTGGAGATATCGTTTGCTCAACTCCACCTCTTCGAAGGCATCATCGGGCTTGTCATATTCACACAGTAGTAGGGCTTTTTCGACAACGTTAGCCGCAACGATATCCTTAAGCAGGGTAGTTTTTCCCGTACCCGGAGGGCCGTTTACCGACATAACGTCGTTTGCAGGGTACTTGCGTGTCGAGCCGCCACGACCAACCGCAAGATTTACCGCCACCTGCTGCATCAAGCTCAAGGAATATTTACTCGGCCAGCGACCGATAGGCGTAGCGCCGGCTCCTAACACCTCAGAGAAGAAATCTGAGCGGACAGCCAGATCGCCATCCCTTTCGCCGCCCAGAAGATCGACCTCTCCACAGGCAGACTCCTCCCTCAAGCCACCTTCAAGGTAAGCAGCGACAAGAGACAACGGTCCCTCACGAAAATCGTCGAAAGACCCTGACCTGTTGCACAGCTCATTTATCTGGGAAATATCTTTTGCAAAAAATGATTGACAGAGCGATTGGTCGAACTTTGGAGACGCATCATCCCCATTATTCTTTGGCTTTATTGCTCTATATTCAACGAGCAGCCTTGAACACCACTCACTGATACGTTCAGCCCCGTCACCGTCGAGAAGGCGACTGGCAATCCCCTCAATCATTGGTCGGACGCAACTATCGACAATGCCCCTAATGACACCATATGTCAGCTTTGTTCCATCGAGTTTTTGATTGAGCTTCTTGCAAATATCGTCCTGCTCTTTCTCAAAACTACCGATGGCATTTAGGTTATTTCCGACACTCCTCTTCAACCACCAAAATAAGGAGGACAACTCAAAGCTGACAAATTGGCCATCAGGACTCATACCTAATAGCGCAACCGTCATGCACTCGTCCTCTTTTTCGATTTCATTCCCCGGTTTATTCGCAAGATACGTCATGACCGCTTCGCGTGGAACAGAGCCCAGGTGACAATAAATCGTTGAGATCGGCCAGTTTTCGCCGTTTGTGACACTATTTGCACGCTCTCTCGCTTCTTCAGAAGACGTCTGGAAATCCTGACCATCCCGCCCCTTTGGAACAAAGCAGTCATCGAGCATTCCTTTTCTGGGCCTAGGCGGGTCCTCTTTATCTTCGGGTTGGTCGCCTTGGCTCAAAAAATCAAGCAAATACCAGTAATCCAACGCATCGCCAATTGCTTGCTTTTTCTCAGCAGGTGTCATTCGAATCAGTCCTCGCGCTCACATAGATACATTTATGTCCGATGATGTCCACAACTTCATCGCGTAATTTCTTTGGTTGAAGTATCTCAAACACATCGAGCCACTTCATCGCCCATGTTTTCATGCCATCATACGACGCCATAAACGAATACTCTGGATTTGGATGGCCGTCCTGTGTCTCGCGCCGAAACCCATCGTTTCCGGCAAATTCGGCTAAAAGATACTTCTCCTTTGCTTGGTTATGACACCTTACGCGAACCGTAACGATGTCGTCACTAAACATCCTGTTCACGCCAGCACGAGAAAACCTTTTTGCCTCTTCGGCCATCGCCTCAAAATGACCTTTTGCATCGTCCACTGGTCCGGCAATGGTTATATCCCACAGGCTATCAACTCGAATTGCGTCAAAAGACCTCGCGGCACCCTTGTGGCCCACAAACAGGTAGTAGTAGCCATCGTGCATACATAGATGATATGGCGTATGACTATGCAATCGCCCCTTATCAGAAGTTCGAAAGCGGACTCTCCGCCTTTGGCTAATGGCCTTTTCCAATAATCTCAAATTTGCAAGCGTTGCTTCCATATTTGCAATTCTGCCGCTTTTGAGCAGAGCATTTTCTTGAGCCAAACGATCTTCGATCTGCCGTCTTTCTTCGCCGCACAGTAGGCGAAGAACTGCATGCTCAAGTACGTCGGCTCCACCCACGCCCGTAGAGGCTTCAATGAGACGACACAGATGCTCAATTTGCGCACTATCAATTTGACGCTCTATGCTGTACAGGCGCTTCGCATTTTTAGGTGCAGATTCCCCATCGCCATTCGTCAGCCGCTCGCCCTTACAAGCCAATCGACTTGCAATCACCGTGTAGAACGGATTCAGACAACTATTGTCGAGATCGATGCTATTCATCTCGGTTAACGGACTGGCGCCCGCATTATTGCAGAGCGAAGGCTTTTTTGATCCAGAATCAACAAGTGCGTTCAATACGCCCTGCACTGTGTCGCGCTTAACTTCATAGCCATAACGAGCTTTAAGCTCCGTCATTATGTCCGAAACGCTCAAACCTTTTCCAAGCCAAGCATCGGTTTCCTCCAATAGGATGCGCTCGACATATATCGCCAGCTCCTTTGGATATGCTCGGTGATTACCTTGGATTTTCGGTTGAACCATAGCCGCCTCCAATCTGAACAATCAACATTTTATTCAGTCAATATAACCAAGAGATTGAAAGTGCCGCTATTTAACGGTGAACGGCGAAGCCATCCATAAAGGGCTCCGCCGTTCATAAAAAGAGTAGCACAACCGGCATACGAAGTGATGACTATCAGGCGTTCGCAGCTAACTTGAATCACCTTGGATCAGATATGGGCGCCCAGCATCGTCCATACGCACCATAAACGCCACTAGATAACTCATGGCGGCACCAGTATTGGACCGCTTGGCTCCAAAGCAGCCACATTGACAGGGTGCGATAACGATGCTGAAAATAGCAACATCAGTGGACCCGTTATCGACAACTTTTACGTCATCGCCGAGAACCAGCACCGTCACGAGCAGCAGGCCATAAAACAGCACTGGATCGTAGAGACGCTGTAGGCGATCGAGAGTAAACGCTTCGGTTTGTCCCTACGCTATCCGATAATTCAATGCGACATTCAATATCTATGGAGGACGATATGGTTACCAAACCAGTCGCAATCGTAACGGTGACTATGGCTGCCGTGCTCGCTGCAGCAACGAGAACAAAAACTCGGCGCCCATCCAGGCAACTCCAGGCAAAGTCAGCACCGGCAAGCCTACGGAATCCAACGGCGACGGATCGAAGCCTACAGAGTCTCAGAAGAAATGGGTACCCGAGCAGGGCCATTGGGAGGTGGGATTACGACCAAGTATGCATGCCAAACATCGTTTATACACGCCATGAGCGCTATTGGATCATCAGCCATAACGGCAATGACGGACCATTCTATTCCGAGTCAGCCGCAGACGTTTGCGTCTACAACGATATGATAAACGGCGGTAGCGGTGGCTCTCTGCTCAATGACTCCTACACCATCACCGAGAACCAGGAGCGCTACGAGCAGCAGGCTACAGGACAGCATTGGGTCGTGGACGTCGCGGGGGCATTGGGAGTTGATTTTTCATGATTGCCTTCGATTACGCCTTCCCGCGGCACAATCGACTTAGCATGCGGATGAATAACGCACGTCGAGGATAGCTTCAACACGCAGCATGTCGACATCGTTCTTTTATTACCGAATGTCACTCACTGTAAGTTGCGCACAAATAGCGCAACTACTGCAATAACAGCTATTATGCGTTTATAATAACAGCTGGTAGATAACCATAATAATTATACTGCTACTTTTACATATGCACGATATCGTGCAATTATGTGTTTCTTGAAGGGGGCTTTCTTGCTTATTTCTCTAAAAGACTACGCCGAAGCAAACGGCCGCAGCAGCGATACCGTACGCCGGCTAGCGGAACAAGGTAAGCTTTTTTCTGCGCACAAAATTGGCCGAAACTGGGTTGTTGACGACTGCGAGCCCTATCCCAGTCCACAACACGCAGAATGGACCGTAGCAAGTCTCTTTTCTGGATGCGGAGGCCTAGACTTGGGCTTTACCGGAGACTTCTCCTTCCTAGGCACGAAATACGGCAAACTTCCCTTTAAAATTGTTTGGGCTAATGAACTAAACGTTGCCGCATGCAAAACATATGAGCACAACCTAGGCAGCATTATTCAAGGCGACATAAATGAAAAAATCGATCTTCTTCCGAAGAGTGTCGATGTTGTAATTGGCGGCTTTCCGTGCCAAGACATTAGCATTAACGGAAAAATGCGCGGCATCAAGGGCGAGCGCAGTAGTCTTTACACGGCAATCGTCGAAGCTGTTAGACGAACTAATCCCAAGGTATTCGTTGCTGAAAATGTCGGCAGTCTGTTACTTAAAACCAATAGCGATTCATTTAGCAAAATCCTTGAGGATTTTGGCACCTTGGGCTATAAGCTTGATATTCATCGCTACGATGCTTCAAAATACGGTGTTCCACAAACTCGCGACAGGGTATTCATTGTTGGAACCAGAAACGATCTTCCGGACTTTGTAACACCCGATGAAACAACCCCAAATAATCCAATTACCGCAAAAGAGGCCATTGACGACTTGGCTGAAAAGCCATGGGATAAGGAGAGTTCGCACATATGGAGCAATGCAAAACGCTCCGGAGAGCAAGGCAACCGGCACTTAATTGCCGATAGGCCAGGTTACACAATCAGAGCAGAATGCCACGGTAACATCCAGTATCACTACAGTTTGCCCAGACGAATCTCCATGAGGGAAGCGGCCAGAATCCAGTCCTTTCCTGACAGCTTTCAGTTTCTTTCTGGACTCAGAGAGACCGAAAGGCAGATTGGCAATGCAGTCCCCCCTGTATTAGCATGGCAACTAGCAAAACAAGTCGCCTTGGTATTGGGAGGTTCCGAACAGAATGGACCAGACGCAGTTTGAACGGACCCTGGACAATGTCGCAAAACAACTAACGCATGATATGCAACAACCGAATGCAACCGTTTGGCTTCATTCCTCACAAACCGAAGCACTCTCTTACGAACAACGCGTTAGGGAGCTCTTGTATAACGAGATTCTGGAAGCTGGAGAGGCCGGACATGGCTACGATGTCAGCTTATCCCCCAGCGGCCAAACTTTTCCCGATATCCCGTGTGGCAAATTCGGCGTTGAAGTGAAATTCACCAAAGCAGATAATTGGACCTCAATTGCGAACTCGATTCGCGAAACAAGACGCGATGAACGTGTTGAAATCGTTTATCTAATGTTTGGCAAAATGGGGGGAACCCCAGAATCACGTTGGGGGAAATACGAAGACTGCGTTGTCCATGTCCGCACCTCTCATGAGCCGCGTTTTCAAGTTGATATGTCGGGCACCAAAGATTCGCTGTTCGAGCAAATGGGCATCTCCTATGACAGCTTTCGCAAGCTCGATATCATGGATAAAATGCCCTATATACGGAAATACGCTCGGAAAATTCATGAAAAAGATGGCCAGAATGGAAGGCTATGGTGGCTTGAAGATTCCGCTACCGGAAACGACCACTCAACAGATATCAATCTAATTGCGTATCCAGATTTATCCGATGACCTCAAAGAAAGATATCGAGCCGAAGCGATTCTCCTGATTCCGGCGGTTGTCGCAACCGGCTCAGGAGGCAAAGGCAGGGCGAAGACTTCCGCATACTGCGATGTTGCCATGTATTTCATGACATATCATGGTGTGCTTCTTTATAACGCCCGCGATACCTTCTCAGCTGGCAGTGTTGGAAACAGTCAAGGCATTATCAGACTTCAAAAACCAATGAGCGATGCGGCGCACGACCTCGATAGCGCACTGTTTAAAGAGTACTGGGAAGAAGATGTTGCGGAAGATGATCGGCTTGCCTGGTGGCTAGAAAAGGCAGATGAGTATGCCAGCGATTGGAACCCCAAGCCATCGGAGCTCATGTTTTTAGAGTACCAGAGAAAACGAAAGGGCTAAACGACCAGAAATCGCTATCTGACGCAATCAGACTTCGAGGCAGATTACTACCCCTTAAACACCATATCGTTGTGATACTCAATAAACTCAGCTCTTGGGGCGAATCGCTTCGGGAGCGCGATCGGCTCTCCGTTGTAGCGCCACAAATACTCGTCTTCAGGCGTTTCGTGCTCGACCACACTGGACACCACTATCTTCAGATCCTTCGTGATAGTGATTAGTCCCCGATCGAACGCTTTATCGTGTAATGCATTCAAGAGTAATCCGTTGTCGGGCGCGAGCCGCTCCGTCTTTGGATCAGAGACTTTCCAGGGCTTTATATGGCTAGCGACCAACAGCGCCTTGTTCGTTAACCCCGTCAAGCAGCATCTTGAATCGTAATTGACGAGCAAGGTATTTCGAAAGAACTCCTGGTTAACCCGCATCGAAACGATTGCTTCGCGCTCTTTGCCCTCTGGCAAATCAAAGCCAATCGCCTCTTTCAACTCATCGCTTAGCGATTCTTCAAAATCGAAACGATTGAGGAAAACCTCGGTCGCCTCCTCGACAAGCTCATCGCCAGCAGAGGAATACTCAGCCCAAACCATCTTGTCCATTTTGCTCGCATGAGTCATTCCAACCTTGCCGCGAGCACGTCGACGCTCATCGCAAGATGCGAGATTCCAGATTTTCAGAGCAACTGCGTTTGACGTCCTGCCAATTGCCTCAGCCAACGCCCGGACATCCTCGCTATTCTTATCAACCATTTTTGATGGTAGGGCGAGGTACAGAAACAGAGCTGCAAGGGTTTCTTCCCTCGACCATTTGTCTCCACGACCAGCCATAATTGCTCCTCGCCCGCGCACCGCTCACGTAATGGGTCCAGGATAATCCCACAGGCGACCGCGCTCACCGCCTTTCCTCATTCGTCGGTGAACGGTTGGAACAGCGGCACTCCCCCGCGCTTCTCATACCCGCGCCCAAGCTTCTTTCCAAGCTCCGCAGCACAGCGCTTCGTCTCCTTGGCAAACAGGTCATCGATAGCCCTGCCAATTCGCACGCAGGTCTCGAAATGCTCGTCCTTCCGGGGCAGATCGAGTCCCAGGCTCGTATCCCAATAGCCGCCGAGCTTTGCGTTGATTACTTCCTCGGGATACAGCACATCGTGACGAACACCTTCGATCGCCTCGTCCTCGTCCATATCGCAGGCTGCATCGTCCCTCTCGAGGCACTTGCGCAGCTCCTTTTGCTCGCGGATGCGATTCAGTACGCTGGCGCACACCACGGCCAAAAAGCGATAGCGCTCGCATAGGTCCCATTCGCCGCCAAGCCATACCCGATAGCCCAGAACGACGCTTGCGGGCTCCTCGTTGAGCAGGAATAGTTCCCACGGATATACTTCAGCGCACGCGTCCTCTCCCAGCTTTTGCGCGCCACTGCGCGTAAAAGCGCACGGCTCTACGTCATAATAACCAAAGCCGTGGCCCGCATCGCGACGATTGATGGCATGCTTGGGCAACAGGACGATCTTGTCGCTGGGCTCGGGATCTATCTTCCGCAGCTTTTTAACCTTGCGACGGACGCACTTTAGGTTGCGCTCGTTATCGACACGGCCGCGGCCGTCCGGCTTGCCGCCGTATCGCAGGGCGACCTCGCGCACCAGGATCTTTGTGTCCGCAGCGCACAGCAGGTCGCTCACCGTAGGCAGATCTTCCCACTCAATGCCTTCGACATCCCAATCCTGCTCATGTTCAACCTCTTTCTGGCTGTGAATTTACGCACCTGTTCGCCCTGCTCAACGTACTTGTAGGGCATATGCCCCGCTAGAGCGCCTTCTTGCTGGGCGCAATCACCTCGTCCACCAGGCCCAGCTCCAGGGCGCGCTTGGCGTTGCACCAGCAGTCGCGCTCGGTGAGCTCGTGGAACTCCTGCGCGCTCAGGTTGCCATGCTCGGCCAGCAGCTCGTCCAGCTCGGCGCGCATGGCCGCGGTGTGCTGGGCCACAATCTCGATATCGGTCTGTTGCGCCATGCCCGAGCCGCCCATCAGCTGGTGGATGAGCACTTGCGTGTGGCGGTACACCTGGCGGTGATCGCCGCAGGCCAGGATCACCGCGGCCATCGAGGCCACAACTCCCTCGCCCACCGTGATCACGGGGCAGTCGAGCGACTGGATGGTATCGATGAGCGCCAGCCCCGCCGTAACGCTACCGCCCGGGCTGTTGATGATGAGGGTGATGGGCTCGGTGGCACTCTGATGTTCCAGCACCAGCATGGACTTAATGAGGCCATTACAGGTCACATCGTTGACCTCGCCCTCTAGCAACAGCACACGGCTGTTAAGCAGCTCGCTTGCCATATCTACGGCGGCAACGCGGCCGTCCTTGGACTTCTTGATGATGCTGGGCTCACGATACATAACGGACATGGCAATTCCCTTCTAAACGGAATCGGTAAGGAGGCAAAAACTGGGCCGCACGGCTAGCGGCCAATGGAAGCCGTGCGGTCAAATAGGCAAGATTGAGCGCGCGAAGCTGCAGGGACTAATCCCTTAGCCACTTAGCTGCATTGGGATGGTCGTCGTAAAAGTACTTCTTGGCGCGGAAGGGACGCATGCCGGTCACCTTGACCAGGCAATCGGTGCGAGGCATAAGCCCAACCTCGCCTGGGGTCATCACGCAACCGCGCACATCTACGGCAGTGCGCTCGGCACCCACGTACTTGGTGCCCAAAACCGACTCGCCACACAGTTCGCTTATGTAGTTCTGTGTCGCGATGTTACTGCCGCCACCCATATAGACCAAGCTATCGCAGTTATCGAGGATGGTAAGCGCCGTGGATTTGCCGTACACGACATCGAGCTGGCTCAGCGATTGCGCACACATCAAAAAGCTAATGCCGCGACTGCGCACGGTCGCAATGCTGCGCTCAAAATCGGGGATGCGTCCCACATTGGGAAACTCATCGAGCACAAACTGCACGCGACGCTGCAAATGGCCGCTGGGGCTGGCATCGGCACGGCGCTGGGCAAGGTTAAACAGCTGCTTAAGGGCAACGTTCGCAAGCCACGCATTGGTGGAGTCGTTGTCGCTCACCTTAAGATCAATCACGCGCTTGCCCTCGTCGATACGGTCAAGACGCATTTCATCTTTCTCATAGACGCGCATGAGCTGGGGAGTCTTAAGCTGCGAGATGGTCGCATTGAGTGTGATCAGAATACTCTTAAGCGTCCTATCGGCTGCCCCGCGAAAATCGCGATACTGCTCAACGCCATACAGATCCGCGTTCTCCGCACCATACTTATCGAGAAACTCCCTGGACTCTACCTCTTCTACAAGGTAGTCCAACGGGAATCGCCCCTCACCATCTCCCGTAACCTTGATGAGCGCAGCCAGTTTAAAGACGTTGTTCATCTTAAGGTAGCGGCGCGGAGCCTAAGGATCCCCGCCTGGCGCAAATGTGCCAGCAAGGCACTCCAGGAGGAACAGGATTCCAACAATCGCTCGAAGCAGCAGGTCGTTCGCGTTGTCCCAAAACGGGTCGTTCCTAAAGCTGCGCCTGTCAGGATCGACCCCCTCCATGATTGCCGCCACCGTGGTGGGGATATCCTCGACATCCATCACGTAGCGCAGGGGATCGTACCCGGACGACTGCTCGGGATTGATGGTGTCGAGAACCGTTACCTCGTAGCCGTCCTCTTCAAAGCCTTTTCCCGTGCGGCGCAGTAACTCGCCCTTGGTGTCTGTGACCACATAGCAGCACTCGTGGTGGTTGAGCAGGTTGGGCAAAACGAAACTCGCTGTTTTGCCGCTACCAGTACCGCCAAAGGCAAAAACATTGTTGGACACGCTTGTCTCCCAGTGCTTGTCGCCCTCGTAGAAAGCCACCGTGGCACCTTGCGCCAAGATCACATCGCGCTGCTCATCGCCGGATGACAGCGCCTGCATTTCCTCCTTGGTCGCCCACTTCTTGGTTTGGTACTCCGTTTGCTGCGCGGCCTCGTAGCCGTACATCTTAATGACCGACATGGCACGGCCCCTTTCTTGTCGATAGTTCTGCGTGATTGCTAGGAAATACGGTCGACGTCTGCGCCCTCCTTGGGGCTCGTCGCACACGGCAACTTGACCGCACCGTCAATCAGACGCTCCGTTTGCGCCACATAGCTCTCGCGCGCCGCGATTGAGACTGACCCGTCGCGCAGATATGCAAGCAATGCATCAATCATCAGCTTGTCGAGCAGGTCATACTCTTTGGCCTGAGCGAAGTTGAGGGTGTAGCGGTCCTGGAGCTCCCGTACCTTAGTTGCCAAATCGATTTCCATCTTTTCCTCCATGCAATAAAAGTTCTCCCGATTGTCCGAAAGCGCCTCAAACGGGCGTTTGACGCATAGCTCAAAGTTGAAACGCGGGCTGGTATCGAAGACGCGTCTCTGCACCTTGAGATAGCGCTTATAAAACATGACGGCATCGTCCTCGTCCGCCGTAAAACCGCGCGACCCATCGCGATGCACGTGGTCGCAGGGTCTTTTGTAGTCGATGCTTCGCACAAAGCGAGACAGAATATATCCACCTTGTTCGGACGAGTACTTCATACCTGTCGTAACCTGCTCGAACATGCGCACGCCGCTCGACTTAAAGCGCGGATTGCTTCCGTGCTCAAACATGCCAATTAAGATGGCCATGCAGTGCACACAGTTATCGCGCTGGGGAAAATACAGCGACAACATAACGAGCGACGCTGCGGCCAAAAGCTCGCGGGCCTCGTGCACATCGTCTCGATACTGCTCGGGCACCAGCCCGGGAATATCGGGCGAGTGCTTTTCCAGCACGCCAACGAGTGCCTTAGCCAAGCGCTCGGTATCCTGCTCGCCGCAGTACGGATACGGAAACGGCATCTCTGCCTTCCCGTTCTTTTTGCACATGCTGCGGAGATCTTCATCGATCGCGTTGAGGAACACCTCATAAATACTGTCTTCATTCTTCATGAATGCCTCTTCCTGTCCGGTTGCGAATGCTTGTCGTTTAGTTTGTTCTAAGTTTTAGAATGTTCTGAGGCATAGGTAGTAGTTGTTGACCTAACCTGCTGCTTCGTAAGTGAAATCGTCTCGCTCGATAACGTAGCTTGCCTAAATGCTGTATAGCGGTTGCATCAAGCAGTTGATATTGAGTTAGTTTTGGATTGCTTCGAGGATAGCACAGTGAGCTGTTCTCGTCATTAGAAATTTTCAAAATAATCTGCTAATATATAACCCACTAAGAAGAAAGGGCATACGTATGTACGAATCCGCGTTCTCTTTGCCACGCCTCACCGCTGCCATCATTTCGCGCGCGCTCAATCTAGAACAAGGCAGTCACTTACACATCGTTCGACTACCTGATTCGCTCGATGCCGACTTGCTCAATACATGTCTCTTCATGAATAAAGGCGTTTTTCCCAGCATTAGCGAGCTTGAACCAGGAGAGCGAAACGACGCCGACGGCCCCGCTCCGGTGTTTATTGACGCCACGGGTTACCATCGCAATACTCACGACAAAGAAATACGCTTATGCGAGGCCCTTATCAACGATCTGGAGCCGGGCTATTTAGGCTTTTGCGATTGGGACCCCTTTGTTTGGTGTCTCTATGCTCTCGCACTTTCCGGTCGAAGCAAAGCAGCGGTATTGCTGCCAGCAAGTCTAATAGATAAAGCCGAGCAGGCGCGCACGGTTCTCATGCGCGAAGGACTCACTGAACGTGTCGTCTATTTCCCGCACAGCGAACCCAGCAGATACAAGATGTGCGAGCTCATCGTCCTGTCGACAGAAAACCGCAGCGTCACATTCCACAACCTATCCAGCTTCACTCGTTACTTGGTGCCAACCCCCGCGAACGAAGAATCCTGCCCACCCCTAGCTATTGCGCCGGATTGGTCCCACGTTAACCTCGATCAAGATCAGACCTCTCCCATAGAGACAATCGTTCTCGAGACGCGTGAACTACTCCAACACCATGCCCCACTCTCGTGGAACAAAGTCAGCCTTATCAGTCTCACCCGAAACTACAGCGCCACGCTCGGTGACGCTTTTACGCGAGTAGCACCATTTATGCCCCGCGAGAGCACCACGTCGAACGATATTGATGCGATCGAGGTGCGCCGTATCTCATCTCAGGATTTTCAGGACGGCAACCTTCTGCCCGCAGACGCTGTAGAGAGCGCAAATGGTTCGGATTCAAGAATCGTAAAGGTGGACCCCAGCATTCTCGATCGCTATGAGCTCCGCGCTGGAGATATCGTCATGCCACGCATGCTGGGTCGTTACGGCGCGTCCAATCTGCTCGTCGTCAGCGCCGACGACGCAAAGCAGCACCTGGTTGCTTCGCACAACACCACCGTCATTCGCCCGTCATTCGAAACAATGACCGAAGAGGAACGCGTGGTGTTTTCGGAGATAATCGTTGGATACCTCACCGAAGGCCATGGGGCACAACTGATTCAAGCATTAACTGAAGCAGCCGACATCCGCGCCATCCGCCCGAGCGACCTGTTCGAGATCGAAGTCCCGCCGGCACTCGACCCGCGCACGCGCGAGTACAGCGAATCCATCAATCGCTTTGCCGAGGTCGTAAAGGCAAAGAAACAAGCCGAGGCCGCTGTCGCCCAGGCCCAACGCAACCTCGCAGCCGCAAAAAAGACCATCACCGAGGTGGTCGACCAAATCTGCGAGTAGCACATAGGCAGCAGCAACGCCCCAAGCCGGCGGCAGGACCACCTCCTGCCGCCGGCTTAACTGTCTGGACTACTCCCATCCCGTAGTCTGGGGATTCCATTTGCGCACATTCTCCGAACGATCGAAGCACGGAGCATACAACCGATTGACGACCTCTTCTGCTCCAGCGATGCTCCCGGCGAGATCAAGTACCTCCGCCTGCCTAGCCATCTTTACATACTGCGCAGAACCATTTTGTTTCCACCAAAGAGGCACCACGAACTCTCGCGGCATTGTCACCTTGCGAGCAGACGCTTCTTTCTTGACTCTCTCTACAAGCGTAGCCCCATCGATGGAGCAAGTTTTTGCATACACCAAGATGTCGACTATATCTTTGATTCGCGAAGATGGGCGACCGTCATGCAGCTCTATCATCGCGAGCAATTTATCTGCAAGGGCACTCTCAGCTCGACATACTCGATAGTCGCAAACCGGGAGCCCTTCGATATTCAGGCGATCGACCGGCGCAAAGACCTCGGGCTCAAGTCCCCGCACTTCATCAATTACCAAATCAATTGAAATTGGTTGCAGTTTCTTGGTTCCCATAAAGGGAGTGAACCACACCTTCGCACCGCATCGATACACGTCTTCAGCTTTAATCTTCTCTGCGCGATCAAAGGCAAACGAAACAAAATCGCCCAGATCAATCGAAGCCGCCTGCACCAGATCGACAATAGCCTCTTCGAGACTCTCCTCTTGAGCAACCAAGTCAATATCTCTTGTGACACGCGCGTCAAGTGTTCGCGCCAGAACGCTTTGACCACCTTTAAGCACAAAACGGCAGTCATCTTCTGAAAAAATGCGACTTAGGAGGCGATGAAAGTCGAAACCGACGATCGCCCGATTAGTATCCATCGGCGACTGCCTTGCCGCATTCCTTACAGCCATCTCCAAGGCAGCAGGCGTTTTGTACTTCACCATGTCCTCCGTTTCGCATTAGCCGTTTAGTACAACCAGCAATGGCCTCATCAGTTCGCGTCGTTTGGCGGTTTTAGAGTTCTCCTTTACGAGGGCCTTCAGCCGTTGCGCATCGAGCCCACGCCCAAGCGCGTCGTGATAGGCATCGACAATTAATGAGGGGTCCTCGCAATCGAGGCAAAGATCGACAAGTGTGCGCTCGGGTTTGGTTACCGGCAGGCCGTCGAGCCAAACGACATCCTGCTCGGCAATCTCGCGCTTTGCAAAAGAAAGGGATTCGTTTCTTGTATTGATGCGCACGGGCGCGGTCATTCTGTAGGGGGACAGATAGAAATCGCCCATTTGCTGTAGGTTCGCCGCAGTCGTACCGCTCACGGCGATGCCATCCCACTGGCGCTTTCTCTCCCACGCGCAAAGGGAAGGATTGGTGAGCTTCCAAAAAGCGTTGAGCTCGTCGGTGTCTCGGCGCTGTGTTCCAGCCATCCGGTAGGCGCCGTGGCATATTCGTTCAAGACGCCCCACGCGGCATGAGTGCGCCAGCGCATCTCGAGAGATGTCCATGCGAGCCGCCTGGGCTGTGGTGAACACGCCCTCGCTCTCGGAAAGCTCACTTATCGCCGTTATGTTGCTAAAGTACTTCATGTCGCAATTGTAGGATATTTTCATACTTTTGCAACGCGTTTTTGATCCATATGATCGGCGCGCTCTGCTTATCCCATTTTTATCGCCGGTTTGCCACCGGCCCACCATCCCCCGCTATCCAGGTCTAATACTTTTCCGCGAAGTGAACTGCTGTTTTTGGACCCCCGAAGCATCCGCATTTTTCGTCGGCAAAATCGCAGGATTCCAATATCGAAACCGCAGGAAACGATGCCCTTAAAGTGTCGATGCTTCGGGGGTCCGATTTAGCTCGTTCACTTCTCGGAAAAGTATTAGACCTCGCTGCTTGCCACCCAGAAGGACACCTCTCCCTTCCCCGCCACCACCCAAAAACTCATCCAACATTAATCTTGGCTCAAGAATCGCTTAATCTATAACCTGCACTATAGAGTTCGACCAAGGGCGGGGCGGCGCCGCGCAACGCAGGCCGCCGAACGCAACGCTCGCGCCCGGGCAGATCGCCCGGCGTCGCGCCCATCGAACGAAAGGATAGGTCATGGACGACCTCGAAAAAGTTGAAACCATCCGCACCAAGTGCAACGTGAGCTACACCGATGCCAAGGCGGCGCTCGACGCTGCCGACGGCAACGTTCTGGATGCCATCATTTGGCTCGAGTCGCAGGGCAAGACCCAGACCACGTCGGCGCATGCCGCCACCGAGTCCGCGCCAGTCGATGAGCCCTCGGCCGAGATGGTCGCCGCGCAGGCCGCCTACGAAAAATCGAGCGAAAAGACCGACTTCTCCAAGAAGATGGACAGCGTGTGGGAGTACCTCAAAAAGCTCTTCCGCCTGAGCCTGGACACCAAGTTTATCGCCACGCGCCGCGATGCGATCATCCTCAACATCCCCATCCTGATCCCCATCATCGCCCTGTTTGCCTGGGGTGCCACGATCTGGCTGATGCTGATTGGCCTGTTCTTTGGCATGCGCTACCGCATCGACAGCGACGGCGACGTGCCCGGCAGCATCAACAACTTGATGGACAGCGCTGCCAATGCCGCGGACGACATCAAGCAAAATCTGAACGACGACAAGTAATCGCAGACGGGGGCACGCATGGCACGGATCCTGATCGTAGAGGACGAGGAGAAAATCGCCCGCTTTGTGACACTCGAGCTGGAGCACGAAGGTTACCAGGTGGAGCACGCCGCCGACGGCCGCACCGCTGTGGACCTGGCGTTGGAGCGCGACTACGATCTGATCCTGCTCGATGTACTGCTGCCGCAGCTCAACGGCATGGAGGTCCTGCGGCGCGTCCGCAAGCACAAGGATGTGCCGGTGATCATGGTCACCGCGCGCGATGCCGTGATGGACAAGGTTGCCGGGCTCGATGCCGGCGCTGACGATTACCTGACCAAGCCGTTTGCGATTGAGGAGCTGTTCGCACGGATCCGCGTGGCGTTGAAGCGCTCGGAGGCCGTGCGGGCGGCTTCGGGCGTTGGCGGCGTTGAGGCCGGGGAGGGCGCTACGGGCGCCGGTACCGCCGCGACGTCCCCGGCTGGCGACTCGGCCAAAACCTCTGCCTCACCCTCCCCCACCGCGCTCGCCGTGGGCTCGGTCGCACTCGACCCCGACCGCCGCGAAGTCACGGTCGGCGGCTCGCCCATCGCGCTCACGGCTCGCGAGTTCGATGTCCTCGCCCTGCTTATGGCACATGCCGGCACCGTGCTCACGCGCGAACGCATTGCGCACGAGGCGCTGGGCTACGAATACGTGGGCGACACCAACAACGTCGACGTGCACATCGCGCACCTGCGTGCCAAGATCGAAGACGCCGGCGGTGCCCGCATCATCCAGACCGTGCGCGGGGTGGGCTATGTCTGCCGCGCGTAACGACGAGGCCAAGCGCGTCACCTCCATCGCCCGCGCCATCAACTGGAGCTATATGTGGCGCCGCTTGGTGAGCTACGTCTGGCTGGATCTGTTACTGCTGCTTGTTGCGGCGGCAATCCTCGTCTATGGCTACAACCAGACGCTGCCCGATGGCGTGTTTACCGCGGGATGGATCCCCGGCGCCGCCGTTCACGGCATGTCGCTGGCGCCCGCGCGCGGCTGGGACCTGGCAACACTCACCTATACCGTCGAGCTTGCGCGTAGCACCAAGACCTTCCCCTTCGCACAGGACCTCGTCACGCTATGGCCTCTCTGTCTTGTCGTTGCGGGCTGGCAGATTATCAGCGTGCTCGATATGCTCGGCGGCGCCCGCCGCGTGCGCCGCACTATGGCGCCGCTCAACGACCTGGCCCTGCGCGTTGACGAGCTCGGCCGCATGCAGCTCGCCGGCGGCAAGATGGAAACGCTCGAGCAGGCCATCGAACGCGCGAGCGTCGACTCGCCGAGCGTCACCACCGGCGACGCCGATCTGGCGAGTATCGAGGTCGCGCTCAACCGCCTGCTACGCCAGATGCAAGAGGCCAAGCTGCAGCAGATGCGCTTTGTCAACGATGCGAGTCACGAGCTACGCACGCCCATCGCGGTGATTCAGGGCTATGTGAACATGCTTGACCGCTGGGGCAAAGACGACCCGGACGTGCTGGCAGAGTCCATCGCATCGCTCAAGGCCGAAAGCGAGCATATGCAGGAGCTCGTGGAGCAGCTGCTGTTTTTGGCGCGCGGCGATGCTGGACGCACGGTCCTGCGGCGTGCGCATACCAACCTGGCAGCACTGGTCGGCGAGGTATGCGAAGAATCGCAGATGATCGATGCCGGGCATACGTACCGTCTGGCGTACGATGCCGCGCTTGCCCACGATCCGCGCTGCAACGCGTCGGTCGACGTGGCGCTTGTGAAGCAGGCCCTGCGCGTGATCGTGCAAAACGCCGCCAAGTACTCGGATGCGGGAACGACCGTCACGTTTGGTATAACGCCCGATGCGGGCACGGGCACGATCGACATAGCCGTTGAGGACGAGGGTATCGGCATGAACCAGGAATCCGCAGATCACGCGTTTGAACGGTTCTACCGTGCCGACAACGCGCGCGATGCCGGCGCACAGGGTTCGGGCCTGGGGCTCGCTATCGCCAAGTGGATCGTCGACAACCACGGCGGCGTCATCGGTGTGACCTCAGCCGAGGGCGTCGGCAGCCGCTTTACGATTCGCCTACCGCGGTAGGGGCGTCTCTCACGAATCGAAGGTGAATGCTTTTCCGCGAAGTGAACGACCTATTTTGGGCGCCCGAAGCATCCGCACTTTTTGGCGCCAAAACCGCAGGAAAAACCTGACAAAACCGCAGGAAACAGTGCCTCCAGAGTGTCGATGCTCCAGGGGTTCGATTTCACTCGTTCACTTCGCAAAAAGTCATTCACCTTCGATTTACGGCAGCCCGTCAGTCACCCTCTCGGTATTAAAAATGGGGCAAGGCCACGCGTCTTACCCCATTTTTTGCTAACTATAGCAACTTGTGCGCTACTCGCGGCACAGGTGCACGGCAAAGCCGGCGAACTCGCGCTTGAAGTACACGAGCTTGGTGCCGCCGTCGGGCAGCAGCGCGCGCGACTCCTCGTTGACCTCGAGTCCGCGCTCGGCAAACCACTTCTCGGCCGCATCGATGTCGTTAACGGCAAAGCCAATGTGGCCCTTGGCGCCACGACCATTCTGCTTCATGACCTCGACCAGCGAGTCATTGAAGTACGAAACCGGGGTCTCGATAACGGGCAGGCCCATCATCGTCGAGAACAGCTCCGCGATCTCCAGGGCATCGGCCGGGTCGGTGGCGTTGATACCCACATGGGCAACGCGCATGCCAAAGAGCTCTACCGGGTTGGCATTCTGCTCACTCATACAGTCAGCGCCTACTGAGCCATGACGTCAAGAACGGCCTTCTCGGCAGCGACGCGGTTCATGCCGGTCATGAAGGGCACGCCGCTCACGTACGGGCAGGTGAGGCCCTCGGGGGCAACGGTGGTGGCAATCAGCAGGTCCGCGCCCTCGTCGCAAGTGTCCTTGGCCTCGGAGATGGCGCACTGCACGATCTCGTACTTGTCGGCGTAACCGTTGGCGTCGAGCAGGGTGGCGACCTTCTGGGCAACAAGCGTGGAAGTGGCAGCGCCAGCGCCGCAAGCCAAAACGATTTTCTTCATAGGTAATGTCTCCCTTCATGGTTTACTTTTGCTAAGTGTACCGCAGCGAGTGATGGCACTCAGCCTCGATGCGCTTTTATGCCAGTTTGCTTGCACACTGCGTATAATACATCTAGTACGTGTTGTCATACCACTCGCTTTATGAGCGACTAAGGACCCTAATATGCCCGATTCCCGCACCCTCTGGACCACCGTCGTCGTCATCTGTATCGCCGTGTCGGTATTCTTTAGCGTCAAAAAACGTACCACGTTTAAGCGCCTGCAACAGCTTATGACTGCCAAGCAGTGGGAGGAGTTCGATCGTTTGCTCGACGGCAAACTCACCAGCATGTTGTATCCGCGCTACAACCGCGACTACCTGCGCCTGAACTCCTATCTGCTGCGCGAGGACCACGAGCGCGCCGACGAGATGTTCGACCTGCTGCTGAGCCTCAACCTACCCAAGATGCAGCGCGTCGACCTGGTGATCAAGGCCTTTAACTACTACGTTGGCCAGGAGGACCGCGAAAAGTCCAAGGAGCTTTTGCACGAGATCAAGGGCTTTGAGGGCGGTCAGGCCGAGGCGGTCGCACACGAATGCCAGCTGATGTACGACACGATGATCCTCAAGCGCCACAACGACATTCCCGAGCTGGAACGCATGCTCAAGGAAGCTGGTGACGATCCGGTCAAGCGCTGCCGCCTGGAATACCTGCTGGCCCTGCAGTACCAGAACAAGGGCGACGAGGCCAAGTTTGCCGAGTACTTGGAAAAGTCGGGCCAGCACTCGATGGCCGTCAACGCGTAACGGACGGCTTGTGCTAGACTTTTAGACTTACGGGGGCGTGGCGGAATTGGCATACGCAGGAGACTTAAAATCTCTCGCCGCAAGGATTGTGGGTTCGAGTCCCACCGCCCCTACCACGTATTGTTTACGAGCCCGTGTCCCCCAGGGATGCGGGCTCGTTTCTTTCGGACGCCGGTGGGGCTCGAACCCACGAGGGGGCGAGCGTCAAGCGGACGCGCAGCGTCCGCAGCGAGCCGGCGAGGGCGCCGGCAGGCGACCGAAACCGGTGTGTATTTGCGCAGCAAATACACAGACGTCCCACCGCCCCTACCACGCGTTGTCTACGAGCCCGTGTCCCCCAGGGATGCGGGCTCGTTTCTTTTAGATGCCAGTACGGATGGTGAGTTGCGGTGGAATAGTTCTTGTTTATGCCGTTTACCAGCCTATTTAGGAACTATTTCACCGCAGCTTAGGTTGATACTCGCACATTTTTCGATGGAAAAATGTGTTTGTCTCCCACATTTTTCGATTGAAAGATGTGGTTGTCTCACACATTTTCCAAGGGAAATGCGCATATGGCCTTATACTATCCGAAAGGGTTGGGAGGCAATATGCAGCGACAGCTTATGAGTGAACTTATCGCTTGGAAATCAAGAGCGAATCGCAAACCCCTCTTGCTTAAGGGGGCCCGCCAGACAGGTAAGACTTGGCTTCTTAACGAATTTGCAAGCCAGCAGTATCAAAACGCCATTCGTTTTGACTTTATGCTCGAGCCGAGCGCACGCTCGCTGTTCGATGGGGACCTCGACCCCAAGCGCATCATCTCCCAGATAGAACTCCTGCGCGGCCAAACCGTAACGCCGGCAGACACGCTCGTCATCTTCGACGAGATCCAAGAGGCACCACGCGGGATCACCTCGCTCAAGTACTTCAACGAGCTTGCACCCGAATACCACATCGTGGCAGCCGGTTCCTATATGGGCCTCGCGCTCCGACGCGAAAACGAGTCATTTCCCGTCGGCAAAATTGACCAGCTCACCATGCGTCCCATGGGGTTTGTCGAGTTCGTTCGTGCCGTCGACGGCAACCCGCTCGCCGATGCCATCCTTGCCGCAGACATGAACCTTCTAGCAAACGTTACCGAAAAGCTCGAGCACTTGCTCAAGGAATACCTTGTTGTCGGCGGCATGCCCGAAGTTGTCTCCGCTTTCGCCGAGACACGCGACTTCATCGAAGCCCGAAGACTTCAACAGCAAATCATCGAGGCTTACGAATCCGATTTTGGCAAACATGCACCCGCCCGCATCGTCGAACGCATGAGGTTGGTTTGGAAAACCCTTCCCGGCCAGCTTGCCAAGGAGAACAAAAAGTTTGTCTATGGCGCCCTTCGCCCCGGAGCGCGCGCACGCGATTTTGAGGAAAGCCTCCAGTGGCTCACGGACTACGGAATCGTTCATAAGGTGCCACGTGTTTCCGCTCTAAAGGCGCCGCTCTCAAGCTACGAAGACCTCTCGGGCTTCAAACTGTTCTGCATCGACACCGGCATCCTCGGAGCGCTCTCCGGCCTCTCTCCAGCCATCGTTCTTAACGGATCCGCTGTTTTTACCGAGTTCAAAGGTTCGTTGACCGAACAATATGTCGCGCAGGAACTTTTGCTCCAGGACAAAACTCCCGCGTATTGGTCCTCTACCTCTGGCAATGCCGAAACCGACTTTGCCATTGACCATGCGGGAACCGTGCTTCCGCTTGAGGTCAAGGCGGCAGAGAACCTTAAAGCGAAGAGCCTGAAAATAGCCTGCGAAAAATTCAAACTCGAGCGTTGCGTGAGGAGCTCCCTGGCGGCATATAGAGACGAGGGCATGCTCGTCAATATTCCGCTTTGGGAGATTGGGCAAATCGACAAGCTGGCATAGGCGCTGTGGGGACGCCCCGCAAGAACTGTCCCCAGGTGCCGGCAGAAAAGGAACGTCCCCAGGTGCCGGTTGTTGAGTTGCGGTGGAATAGGGGCTATTTGATGCCCGAAAGGGCGATTTTGGTCCGTATTTCACCGCAACTTATGAGGAGATGGTTAAAGGGTACTGAGAGTGGGGGTCCAGGCGATGGTGGGGGTCGCGCTGTCGAGAACCTCGTTGATGGTGGCGGCCATACCGGCGAGCAGGCTGTTCTCGCTCACGGTAAGCGCCCCGTAGCCACCGGCGTGCATGAGCTCGCGAATTACCACGGCACCGGCCAAGATCACGCCCGCGCGTTTGGGCTGCACGCCTGGCAACGCGGCAATGTCTGCAACATCCAGCGCAGACATGCGCTCGACAGCAGCCGAGACCTGCTCCAGCGAAAGCTCGCGCAGGTGCACAAAGCTCGAATCGTACGGCTCCAGCTCGTGAACGAGCGCCACGAGCGTGGTGACGGTGCCACCCACTGCGACCAAGCGCTCAGCGCGCTCAAAATTGCTCGGCAGGCCTTCAAAATAGGCGGCGAACTGCTCGCCTGCCCACGCGGCGGCGGCAGCAAGCTCGCCGTCCGCAGGCGGCAGCGCCGAGAAAAAACGTTCCGTCACACGGCGACAGCCAATGTCCAGCGAACGCGTCCCTTCCAGCGCAAAGACGCCGCGCTCCGGTGCATAGACGCCCGTCGCGAGCTCCGTGGAGCCGCCGCCCGAATCGGCAACAATGATGCGCTCGCCGGCAAAGTCGTGCGCCACGCCAAAAAACGTCAGACGTGCCTCGACCTCGCCCGGAATCACCTGCGGCTCAAGCCCCAGCTCGCACAGGCCGTCCAGCAGCAGCGCGGCGTTGGACGCATCGCGCGCGGCACTCGTGCAGGTGGTGCAGATGCACGCGGCTCCAAAGGCACGCGCCTCATCCACAAACATCCGGCACGCAGCGAGCACGCGCTCAACGGCCGCCTCGCAAAAGCGCCCCGTCGCGTCGACGCCCTCGCCCAAATCGGTAATCTCGGTATGCTTGGACGATTCCACGATCGCCCCGGCCTCGACCTGCGCCAGCACCAGTCGCGACGACACCGTTCCCAGGTCGATCGCCGCCACCTTATATCGTTTGCAATCTGCCATTGCGGGCTCCCCTCTGGGCGCTACTTGCCGCTGGACGCGACCGTCTGACCTTCGACGCCGTTAAAACCAAACAGCATGTCGAGCGTCTGAATGTACCACGGCGCGTCCTTGCCGACCTCCTCAATCTCCTTGGCCACTTCGCTGGCCTTTTTGGCATTCGAGGACTTTTTGCTCGAAGAAGAATCCGAATCGCCGTCCAGGCCCTGCACTTCAATCCTCTTCTCGCCGGGCATCACCAGGCCCAGATCCTCGGATGCCGCATCCTTGATACCCTGCTCCGAGAGCAACTTGTCGACGCTTTTTTGCAGCTCGTCGTTGTACTGTTGGCGAATCTCGACCTGTTTGGCCAAGATATCGCTCGAGCGTTTGGCAACGTAGAGGTCGCGAACGGGAAAGTACAGGCTCACGAGCGCCAGGGCGACGACAATGCCAACAAACAGCCCGCGATGGGGCCCATGGGTAAAGTCGTAGATTGCCTTGACCAACGCGTTATCGTTGGCGTAGTGCATGAAGTCCGAGCCCAAAAGACGGTTCGAGGGCCTGGTCGACTTTTCGTGCGCTTGAGCCGAGGGGCGCTGCGTACGCGAAGCATGCGTCGCGCGCGCCGAACGTGGCGGGCGGTCCGCCGACGTATTCATTTGAGCACGGGGACGCGAGGTGTTTGTCGGACGTTGCGCGGGGCGGTCAGCACCAGTGTAGCCGGACCCACCGAGCTGCACCGTACGTGCACGACGAGACGACGGTTCGTGCGAACCGGCGGAATAATACCTGTTGTCGTAAATCTGATCCATGTGCGCCTTGTGCGGTTGAGGTTTGTTTGCGCTAAGTCCTTTAGTTATAGCACGAGCGCCCGCACCTCCTTCGCCAGCCTTTGCTCGACATAAAAAAGGCGCTGAGCCACACGGCCCAGCGCCCAATGGCAGCCATCAGAAGTGGAGCGGAGCCGAGTCAACCCCGCCCCCCGCGAGCACCACTTGTTTAGCGAATGTTGTAGAACGCAGACCTGCCGGCGTAGCGCGCGCTGTCTTCGAGCTCATCTTCGATGCGGATGAGCTGGTTGTACTTGGCGATACGGTCGCTGCGGCACGGGGCGCCCGACTTGATCTGACCGGCGTTGACGCCCACGACCAGGTCGGCGATCGTGGAGTCCTCGGTCTCGCCGGAGCGGTGGCTCACGATGCAAGCGTAGCCCGCCTCCTTGGCGGTCTCGATAGCCTCGAGCGACTCGGTGAGCGTGCCAATCTGGTTGACCTTGACAAGGATCGCGTTGGCGGCACCCAGCTCGATGCCCTTCTTGAGGCGCTCGGTGTTGGTGACGAACAGGTCATCGCCCACCAGCTGCACCTTGTTGCCAATGCGACGGGTGAGCTCGACCCAACCGTCCCAGTCCTCCTCGGCCATGCCGTCCTCGATGGAGATGATGGGATAGGTATCGACGAGCTTCTCCCAGTAATCAACCATCTGGGCGCTCGTGTACTCAACGCCCTCGCCCTTGAGCTCGTACATGCCGGTCTCGGCGTTGTAGAACTCGGTCGAGGCCGGATCCATGGCGTACATGAAGTCGACGCCGGGCGTAAAGCCGGCCTTCTCCACGGCCTTGGTAATGTACTCGAACGGCTCGGCGTTGGTCTTGAGGTTGGGCGCAAAGCCGCCCTCGTCGCCCACGCCGCCGCCCAGGCCTGCCTCGTGCAGCACGCCCTTGAGGGTGTGGTAGACCTCAGCGCACCAACGCAGGCCCTCGGCAAAGCTCGGGGCACCCACCGGCATAATCATGAACTCCTGGAAGTCAACGTTATTGTCGGCATGCACACCGCCGTTGAGGATGTTCATCATGGGCGTGGGCAGCAGGTGGGCGTTGACGCCACCCAGGTACTGATACAGCGACAGGCCCGCCGACTCGGCAGCGGCGCGGGCAACGGCCAGCGACACGCCCAGGATGGCGTTGGCGCCGAGCTTGGTCTTGTTGGGCGTACCGTCGGCGGCAATCAGTGCGGCGTCAACGGCACGCTGGTCGAAGGCATCGAGGCCCACGACGGCGTTGGCGCACTCGTTGTTGACGTGCTCGACGGCCTGCGAGACGCCCTTGCCCAGGTAGCGGCCCTTGTCGCCGTCGCGCAGCTCGCATGCCTCAAAGGCGCCGGTCGAAGCGCCCGAAGGCACCATCGCGCGACCGAAGCTGCCGTCCTCGAGCACGACCTCGACCTCGACGGTGGGGTTGCCGCGGCTGTCGAGCACTTCACGACCGTAGACGTCCAAAATGTCACTCATGTTGTCTCCCTCTCACTTGGAAACGGGTTGAATGCTTGGCGACACGGCATTGCGCCAATGTGGCGCTTTGGTTTGCAAGTTAGCCTTGTCGCACTTTTTGCATTATGCCCTAAGTTAGCCAATGGATACATATGAATTGGAGAAATCAATCTTTAGGGCCCTTGTTTTTACACCAGGCATTCATCTCTAGAGGTCCTCTCCATTAAAATCTCCAATCCGCATTCCGTTTTTACCCGACTTGCGAATGTAAGAGCCAATAATGTGCTTCATATCGTGCAGAGTTCTGGATATCGTGCAAATCTAAGGGTCTAAAGTTCTGGATATCGTGCATAATCAGGTTATAAAAGTTCTGGATATCGTGCACGAGGTAGCCATGCTTAAACGAAAAGCCTATGACACACTACTAAAATGGAAGCATGAAAGCGCTGGTAAAACAGCACTTCTTATTGAAGGAGCCCGCCGCGTCGGCAAGAGCACGCTTGCCCGCACGTTTGGAGAAACCGAATACAAATCCTGCCTTGTCATTGATTTCTTTCAAGCACCTGCCGAAGTTAAGCAATATTTTGAGGACTATCGCACTGACTTCGACTCGCTCTTCCTCTATCTCTCGGTTTTCTATAACGTCAAACTCTATGAACACGAGACGCTTATCGTCTTTGACGAGGTCCAGATGTACCCGCAAGCACGCGGACTCATCAAGTATCTCGTTGCAGACGGACGTTACGACTACATCGAAACTGGATCCCTGCTCAGCATCAAGCAGAACATTAAAGATATCGTCATCCCGTCCGAGGAAGAGTCTTTGGAACTTGAGCCCCTCGACTTTGAGGAGTTCCTCTGGGGCATGAACGAAAAGGGGCTGGCCGATCTCATTCGCATGAGCTTTAGCAAAATGAAGCCGCTCCCCGATGCCCTACATCGCAGAGCGCTCTCCCTTATGCGCGAATACATGCTCGTAGGCGGCATGCCTGAGCCGGTATCCATCTATGTTGAACAGCGCGCTTTTGCGCCCGTCGACGCATCGAAACGCCGAATCGTCCAGCTCTATCGCAACGATATCTCTCGTTTTGCAACCGGTTACGAATTCAAAGTCGTCTCCGTACTCGATGGCATCCCGGGTCAACTCTCTAGGCACGAAAAGCGATTCAAGCTTTCCTCACTTGATAAAAACGCGCGCATGCGCACCTACGAAGAAGCCTTCTTTTGGCTGGCAGACGCGCGAATTGCCAATATCTGCTATGCCGCAAGCGAGCCGAGCGTGGGCCTTTCACTCAGCATGGAGCAAACAGCACTCAAGTGCTACATGGCAGACACCGGCCTGCTTATAACGCTTGCCTTCTCTGACAACAACGATACCGATGAAGACGTTTACAGGGCCGTGCTTCGCGGCGACATCGGATTGAACGAAGGAATGCTTACCGAAAACTACGTTGCCCAATCTCTAAAGGCCAATGGACACAGGCTCTTCTTTTATTCCCAAAGTGGAAAGAAGGAGGGGGAGGAGCGCATGGAAATCGACTTTCTCGTTACCCGACCCTATGTCAATGCCGCCGGAAAGCCGCGCATCAGCCCCATCGAAGTTAAGTCGCCACGCAGATACGGAACCATCTCCCTCGACCGATTCCGCGCGCGCTTTAACAAGAAAATTGGGACGGCTTACGTGTTGCACCCTAAACAACTCAAGTGGGATGCCGAAGCGCAGCTGGCACATCTTCCGTTGTATATGGCTTTTTGCTTGTAGAGACCTCTCTGCGAATGGATGCCGTGAGAGACGCAGGTCTCACTCGCTTGCTTTTGCTTGGTCCCACAGGTCGTTGAGTTGAGCGGTTGAGCAGGCGGCGAGGTCATCGCCCGCCTCGCGCGCAGCAGCCTCCATCGCAGCCCAGCGGCGGCGGAACTTGGCCGTGCTCGCGCGTAGAGCGCTCTCGGCGTCGATGCCCTCCTTGCGCGCAACGTTGACCAGGGCAAAGAGCAGGTCGCCAAACTCCATCTCGCGCTCGGGCGAGCCGGGAGCCTCGGCCTCAAACTCGGCACGCTCCTCGGCGACCTCGTCCCACACATCCTGGACCGTCTCCCACTCAAAGCCCACGGCAGCCGCCTTGCGCGACACCTTTTGCGCCTGCATCAGCGCTGGCAGATGCGTGGGCACGCCGTCGAGCAGGCCCTCGGGCGCAGCCTCGCCCGCCGCCACGGCCTTGTCCTTGGCAGCCTTCTCGGCAAGCTTGACCTCGTCCCAGATCTTGAGAACCTCGTCGGAGCTCTCGGCGTCCGCATCGCCAAACACGTGTGGGTGGCGGCGGATGAGCTTGGCGTCGATATCGCGTGCCACATCGGCCAGCGTAAACTCACCGGCGTCCGCCGCAATCTGCGCATGCAACACGACCTGCATGAGCACGTCGCCGAGCTCCTCGCGCAGATGCGCCACGTCGTCCGACTCGATGCAATCGAGCGCCTCGTAGGCTTCCTCGATCATATTCTTGCCGATGCTCTGATGCGTCTGTTCGCGGTCCCACGGACAGCCACCGGGCTGACGCAGACGCCAGATGGTCTGCACCAAATGCTGCAGCTCAGCCGACGCGTCGATCAGCGTGGACAGATCGCGCGAGCCCTCGGCATTTTGCTGAGCCATATGCTGCGCCATGGTTATTCCTCCTCCATGACCACGTGACGGAACGCGCCGCCCTCGTAGATGCCGTAGCTGTGCGTACCGTCCTTGGGAATGCTCACACTGCCGGGGTTGAAGAGCCACAGGCCCGGGTGCGCCTCACTTGCCTCGTTAACCTTGATGTGCGTGTGGCCGTAGACGAGCGCGGAGCCCTCGGGCAGCGCGGGCGCGTGGTCGACGCTGTTGTGCATGCCGGCGCCAAAGACGTGGCCGTGCGTCAGGAACAGCTCGCGGCCGGCCTCGTCGAACAGCGTGGCGTAGTCGGCCATGACGGGGAAGTCGAGGACCATCTGGTCGACCTCGGCGTCGCAGTTGCCGCGCACCGCGATGATGCGGTCGGCTAGGGCGTTGAGCAGCGGAATCACGCGCTTGGGGGCGTAGTCGCGCGGCAGGTCGTTGCGCGGGCCGTGGTAGAGCAGGTCGCCCAGCAGCACGATGCGGTCGGGCTGCTCGGATTCGACGGCGGAGCAGAGGCGCTCGGTCCAGTATGCCGAGCCGTGGATATCGGAGGCGATGAGGTATTTCATGGTGGTCCTTTCGGGTGGGGTTGATGGGGCTGAATACGGGGTCCGGCGGATGTGGGGCCCATCTACCGTGTTACTCGAATCGCAGCGCCACGCTCTGGGCCGCCTGCATCACGCGCTGGAGCGGCACATTGTGCTCACGGGCAAGACGGGCGCAATCCTCGTACTCGGGAGCCGCGCGCTCGCTGCCGTCGGGCAGGGTGGCTACTTTGACGGCCACCTCTCCCCAAGGCGTCGCCACCTGCTCAAAGCGGCGTGGCAGGCAGACGCGTTCCATCACCTGGCGTCGGATACCGTTGGTCGTGGTTTCCAAAAAGATGATTGTCTGCAGGCGCTCGATATCCTCGTGCGAGCAGATCACTTGCAGCTGCCATCCGGGGCGGCCCTTTTTGCAGTAGAGGGGCAGCCAGTGCACCTCGCGGGCGCCGGCCTCGCGCAGGCGGTCGGCGGCGTAGGCGAGCACCTCGGGCGATGCGTCGTCGATGTCGCACTCCAGCTTGACGATGGTTTCGGGCGCATCGGTCTCGCGAGACAGTGGGGATGTGCTATCGCATTGCATACGGTCCGGATCCTTTCCGCACGGGCTCGTTTTATTCACCCAAACGCTAGCACATCGGACGTGGCGCAAGCGTGACTTTCGTCCGTCGCCGCCCTCGCCCCTATCCAAACGTGTACGTCAGCCTCCAAACATGTCATTTTTTGCAGCTTTTGGAGGCTGACGTACACGTTTTGAGAGCAAGCGAGGCCGCACCGCGCGCCACGCAGCCTTTCCAATCGATTTCGGCCCCCAGCGCGCTCGTCGCATCGGGGCCGCGCCATTACAATGGAGCGGATTCGCCAAATGCAAAGGAGTCGCCATGTCCGCCTGCCCGCTGGTCGATTGCCATACCCATACTTCGTTTTCGGACGGCCATGCCACGTTTGAGGACAACGTCCGCGCTGCTGCCGCCGCCGGCTGCCGCGTCATGGTCTCGACCGACCACCTCACCCTGCCTGCCAGCATGGATGCTAACTGCGAGGTGCAGGTCGTCGAGGGCGACTTGCCAGCACATCGTCTGGCCTTTGAGGACGCCCGCAAGCTCGCCGCGCAGATTGCGCCGGAGCTCGCCTTTATCTACGGTTTTGAATGCGATTGGTACGAAGGTTGCGAGCCTTTGGTTGAGCGCTGGTCCGCTGGTGCCATTGTGCGCTTGGGCAGCGTGCACTGGATTGGCGACCCTGGCGATATCATGGCCGGTGCCGCAGGCACGGCGGGAACGGAAAACACCGCTCGCCCCGATGCGCCCGATTCCCTTTGCGGTTGGATCGACGATGGCACCAACCTGCACGTTTGGGAAAACTTAGGCGTACGCGGTGTGTGGGAGCGCTACGTCGACGACTGGTGCCGTGCTTGCGAAAGCTCACTCAACTTTGACGTGATGGCCCATCCCGACCTGGTCATGCGCTTTTCGAAGGAAGGCTTTGCGCCCGATTTTGACCCGGCGCCGTTTTGGCAGCAGATGGCCGAATGCGCCCACGATACGGGTCGCCGCGTTGAGGTCTCGACCGCCGCACTGCGCAAGGGCTTGGACGACTACTACCCCGCGACCGGCCTTTTGCGTCGCTTTGCCCATGCCGAGGTGCCGATCACTTTTGGCTCGGATGCACACCGTGCCTGCGATATTTGCTGGAACATCCGCGAGGCCCAGGCCCACGCCTACGACTGCGGCTACCGAACCTTCGACATCCCCCACCCCACCGGCGAATGGGAATCTACACCCCTCGCCTAGACATCCCTTCATGGGTTGCGGTGAAATAGTTCCTGTTTATGGCCCTAAGACCGTCAAACAAGAACTATTCCACCGCAACTTCTATTTCATTGGCAACTCCCGAAAGACTGTCCCTAACGACTAGTCGCTTAAGAACGTCCCCAATGACTGCCAATGACTAGTGGCGGCGAGCGTTGAGTTCGCCGGCCAGCTCGTCGAGGGTGATGCCGTAGCGCTCGAGCGTCACGAGCAGGTGGTAGACCAGGTCGCCGGCTTCGTAGCGGATGTGGTCGTGGTCGTTGTCCTTGCAGGCCATGATGACCTCGCTCGCCTCCTCGGCAAGCTTCTTGAGCAGTTCGTCCTCGACGTCGGTCAGCAGACGGGCGGTATAGCTCTCCTCCGGCGACGCATCGCGACGACCGTGAATCACCTCGGCCAGTCCCGTCAGCGTCTCGCCGATATTTCCCGGCTGCACGTTAGCTGTTCTGACTCCCATGGTTATTTCCTCTCGTTACTGCAGCGTAAAGTAGGTACCGGTCTCATCGAACCGAGGCTTTGCGCCCTTTTTCTCAAAGAACTCGACGATGACGGCATGGGCCTCATCGAGCCTTTCCTTCTCGGCCTCGAGCCAAAGCGACTGCGCCCCGCAGGCATCAGTCAGGTGCACGCGGCATGGCACGCCCGCGCGGAGGAGCTCGGTGTTGCAGTCGGCGACCTCGAACGGCGTCACAACTTTCATCGCACGCCCCCTTCCACGCGCTTAAAGAAGCAGGTACGGTTGCCGGTGTGGCAGGCCGGACCCGGCGAGTCAACCTTGACCAGCAGCGTATCGCTATCGCAGTCGGCCCAGAGCTCCTTGACCTCCTGCATGTTGCCGCTCGTCGCGCCCTTGTTCCAGAGCTCCTGGCGACTGCGGCTCCAAAACCACGTGGTGCCGGTCTTGAGCGTCAGTCCCACCGACTCCTCGTTCATCCAAGCAACCATAAGTACCTCGCCGGTGTCATACTGCTGAACCACACAGGGAATGAGCCCACGGTCGTCGTATTTAAGTTCTGCCGCGGTTGTCACTTGCTCCATTTAGAAGTCCAATCTCACGGGGATTCCCTGGCTAGCCATGTATTCTTTGACTTCGCGAATGCTGAAGGTTCCAAAGTGAAAGACGCTCGCCGCCAGCACGGCATCGGCCTCGCCCTCAATCACACCCTCGGCAAAATGCTCGAGCGTGCCCACGCCGCCGCTCGCGATGACGGGAATCGGCACTGCGCGCGCCACGGCACGGGTGAGTGCCAAGTCGAAGCCAGCCTTGGTGCCGTCGCGATCCATGCTGGTGAGCAAGATCTCACCGGCGCCGCGACGAGCCGCTTCCTCGGCCCACGCCACCGCATCGATACCCGTGGCGTTGCGACCGCCCGCCGTGAAGACCTCCCACTTGTCGGCACCGGATGCGCCGGGCAGGCCAACGCACTTGGCATCAATCGCCACAACCACGGCCTGGCTGCCAAACGCCGCGGCGGCCTGGCTGATCAACGACGGATCGCGCACGGCGGCAGAGTTAAGCGACACCTTATCGGCGCCGGCGGCAACCATAGTCCGCATGCCCGCCAAGTCGCGAAAACCGCCGCCCACGGTATAGGGAATAGCGAGCTCCTCGGCCGCGTGCGCCGCCATCTCGATGGTCGTCGCGCGGTTGTCGCTCGTCGCGGTAATGTCCAAAAAAACGACCTCGTCCGCACCCTCGCGGTCGTAGGCGCGGGCCAGCTCCACCGGGTCGCCCGCATCGCGCAGGCTCACAAAGTTGACGCCCTTGACCACGCGGCCGTCCTTGACGTCCAAGCAGGGAATCACGCGTTTGGTAAGCATGGGCTACTCCTCCCCTCGGGCGGCGGCCAGCGCCTGGGCCAGCGTAAAGTTGCCCTCGTAGAGCGCACGGCCGGTAATGGCGCCCTCGATGGCATCCTCGCCCGCCGCGGCGAGCGCACGGATATCGTCGAGCGTCGAGATGCCGCCCGACGCCACGACGGGAAAGCCCGCGACCTGCGCCACATGGCGATATGCTGCCACGTCGATGCCCGTCTGCATGCCGTCGCGCGCGATATCGGTATACACCAGATGCTTAAAGCCCAGCTCGGTGAGCTGCGCCACGGCGTCGTCGAGTGCCACGCCCGCGCCGTCACGCCAGCCGTTCACCTTGACCTGACCGTCGCGTGCGGCGATGTCTGCCACCAGCAACTCGCCAAAGCCTTGGGCTGCCACTTCGGCAAAACCCGGCTCGGTCACCAGCACGGTGCCTAGTGCGATGCGGCGCGCACCGTAGCCGGCCAGCTCATCGATGCGTGCAAGCGAGCGGACGCCGCCGCCCACGTCCACGGACAGACCGTCAACGCCGCAGATGGCATTGATCGCCACCGAGTTGGCAGCGCACGCATCCTCGTCCTCACCAAAGGCGGCGGACAGGTCGACGACGTGCACCCAGTTCGCGCCCTGCTCGGCAAACGAGCGGGCAACGGCCACGGGGTCGTCGGAATATACCTTGCAGCGGCTGCGGTCGCCGCGCTCCAGGCGCACGACCTTGCCGTCGATCAGATCGATTGCGGGAAACAGAATCATCGGCCAACCTCCTCGACGATGCTGACGAAGTTCTTAAGGATACGCTGACCCAGCGCGGAGGATTTCTCGGGATGGAACTGGCAGCCCCACACGTTGCCGTGGCGCACGATGCACGGAAAGCTCCGCGTATAGTGCGTGTGCGCCAGCACATCGGCGGCATCGGCGTCGTCACCCACCGCGTAGCTGTGGGTGAAGTACATGTTGGCACCCTCGGCAAAACCGGCAAGCAGTGGATCGGCCGCACCGGCGGGCGTCATGTGCACCTGGTCCCAGCCCACGTGCGGCACCTTCAGGCGGCTCGACTCCAGGCGCGTGCACGAGCCGCGCATAATGCCCAGGCCATCGACCCAGGGGCCACCGACCTGCTCGGAGGCATCGTCGTCCGCGTCCGCACCCTCGTCCGCCGGCACGCCCTCGTCGCCACGCTCAAAAAACAGCTGAAGGCCCAGGCAGATGCCGAGCAGCGGAGTTCCGGCGGCAACGGCGTCGAGTACCGCGTCCGCCTCGCCGCTCTCGCGCATAAAGGCAATCGCGTCGTAGAACGCACCCACGCCCGGGATGACCAGGCCGTCGGCGTTGCGGATCTGCTCCGGATCGTCCGACGTGCAGGCGGCAGCACCGGCGCGCGCGAGCCCGCGCACGACGCTCGACAAGTTGCCCTTGTGGTAGTCAACCACCACGATCTTCGGTTCGCCCACGCGACCCTCCCTTTTCCCATTCAAAACCTGCCAAAAAGGGACAGGTTTATTTTGGTCGGTTAAGCGTTCACCCACCACATGAGACAGCATTCCCGCAGATAAAACCTGCCAAAATAAACCTGTCCCTTTTTGGCAGGTTACAGCGAGCCCTTGGTGCTGGGGATGCCCTGCACGCGGGGATCGAGCTCGCAGGCGCGGCGCATCGTGCGGCCCACAGCCTTAAAGGCGGCCTCGATAATGTGATGCGAGTTACCGCCCGCCAGCTCGCGCACGTGCAGCGTGAGTTTGGCGTCGCGCGCGAAGGCATAGAAGAACTCGACGGCCAGCTCGGTATCAAAGCTGCCCACGCGCTCAGTCGGTATGGGCAGTTCGCAATAGGCCTGCCCGCGACCCGAAATATCCACGGCGGCCATCACGAGTGTCTCGTCCATGGCAATCGCCGCATCGGCAAAGCGCGTAATGCCCGCCTTGTCACCCAGCGCTTGGCAGAACGCCTCGCCCAGCACAATACCCGTGTCCTCGACGGTGTGGTGCGCGTCGACTTCCACGTCGCCTACCGCATGCACCGTCAGATCGAACAGGCCATGGCGGCCAAAGGCATTGAGCATGTGGTCGAAAAACGGCACGCCGGTCGAGATATCACACGCACCGGTTCCATCCAAGTCGAGCTTGACGACAATGTCGGTCTCGCCCGTCTTACGGGTTACCTCGGCATAACGGCCCATCTACATCTCCTCCTTCACCAGCGCGGCAAACGCAGCCAGCACCTCGTCGTTTTCCCGCGGCGTACCCACGGTAATGCGCAGACAGTCCGCGAGCCCCGGCGCATAGCTAAAATCGCGCACCAAAATCGAATACTCATCACGCAGACGCTCGCGCACGCGCGTGGCATGCGGCGTGCGCACGAGCACAAAGTTCGCCGCGCTCGGCCACGCCTCCACGGGCAGGCCCTCAGCAGCCATCGCGCGCAGGGCGCACAGCTCGCGCTCGCGCTCGGATGCGACCTGCGCCACCACGGGCGCATAGGCATCACGGGCACGCACGCAGGCAAGCGCGGCGGCCTGGCTCAGCACGTTGACCGAATAGATCTGGCGAATCGCCGCGAACACCTCGATAACCTCGGGCGCCGCGATCACGTAGCCCAAGCGTGCGCCGGCGGCGCCAAACGCCTTGGACAGCGTATGCAGAATCACCAGGTTGGGATGCTCGGCGATAAGTCCCTGCGCCGTGGTGGCCGCGCCAAACGACTCGTCCGCAAACTCAACGTAGGCCTCGTCGACCATGACCATGCCGGGGCACGCATCGCACAGCGCCGCGACAAAGTCGAGCGACGCCACGTCGCCCGTGGGATTGTTGGGCGAGGTCACGATCGCCAGGTTGCACTCCGGCGCCGCCGCGAGCACGGCTGCCTGGTCGAGCTCAAAGGTCGCGGGGTCGCGCCACACGTCGCGCACCTCGGTCTGGCAGAGCGACGCAAAGAACGCGTACTCGCTAAAGCACGGCGGGCAGTTGAGCAGAGTCCTCCCCGCGCCGCCAAACGCCAGCAGATAGTTATAGAGCAACTCGTCGCCGCCGTTGCCCACGCAGATGTGCTCGCGCGTCACGCCATGCCAGGCAGCAAGCTCGTCGCGCAGGTCGTTCGACATGGGATCGGGATAGCGGTTGAGCGGCGTGGCAACCAGGGCCGCGTCGACCGCCTCGCGCACGCCGGCCGGCACGGGATAGGTGTTCTCGTTGGCCGAAAGGTTGATGCGCGTGGGCGTAAAGTTAGGGTCGTAGGGCTCAATACCGGCCAGGTAAGGCTGGACGAGCCCCTTCATGCGAGGCGTGAGTTCGGCCATTTTAGGCCTCCTCGCCGACCGCGCCAGCAGCACCGCCCGCAGCCGCCGCCAGGTCCACGCCCTCGGCAACCGTCGCCACGGCGTCGCCCGGCCAGGCGACCTTAGTCAGGTCGGCCGCAGCCAGCGACGCGGCACTCACGGCATCCTCGCCCTGCTCCAGCACGCGGCGGCGCAGTGCGGCCGAAAGCGCGTGCGCCCACAGGCCCTCGGCCTCGGCCAGACGCTGCGTAGCGGGAGCGTCGGAGAGCAGGCCCTCGGGCGTATAGCAAATGACGCTCGAGCGCTTGACGAACTCCTCGACCGAAAGCGGGTTTGAGAACAGGGCCGTGCCGCCGGTCGGCAGCGTGTGGTTGGGGCCAGCGACGTAATCGCCGAGCGGCTCGGAGCTCCAGGCGCCCACAAAGATGGCGCCGGCGTTGCGGATACCACCGAGCAGGCCCATCGCGTCCTTGCAGTGCAGTTCCAGGTGCTCGGGCGCCACGGTGTTCACGGCCTCGACGGCGGCAGCCATGTCGGCGGCGACCACGATCGTGCCCTCGTTGTCCAGCGAAGCACGCGTGATCTCGGCACGCGGGGACTGCGCCACCAGAATGTCGATGCCCGCCTCGACCTCGCGCGCAAACTGCTCGTCGCAGGTCACCAGATAGCAGGCTGCCAGCGGATCGTGCTCGGCCTGGGCCATCAGGTCGGCCGCGACCACCATGGGCTTGGCCGTGGCATCGGCCAGCACACAGACCTCGGAGGGACCGGCAACCATATCGATACCCACATCACCCGAGACAATCTGCTTGGCGGCGGCGACAAAGGCGTTGCCCGGGCCGGTAATCTTGTCGACGCGCGGAATGGTCTCGGTGCCGTACGCCAGCGCGGCCACGGCCTGGGCGCCGCCCACCATATAGATTTCGTCCACGCCGCCGAGCTTGGCCGCCGCAAGTGTATACGGGCTGATCAGGCCGTCTTTTTGCGGCGGGGTCACCATGACCACGCGCTTGACGCCGGCCACCTTGGCAGGAATGGCGTTCATAAGCACGGTGGAAGGGTACTGCGCACGACCGCCCGGCACGTAGATGCCAGCCGCAGCAAGCGGGGTCACCTTAACGCCGAGCATCGTGCCGTCCGCGCGCGTGGTAAACCAGCTCTGCTCGACCTCGCGCTGGTGGAACTCGCGAATCTGGCGTGCGGCCTTCTCGAGCGCGGCGACAAAGGCCGGGTCGAGGCCTTCGAGCGCGGCATCGATTTGCTCTTGCGGCAGACGGAAGCTCTGCATCTCAACGCCGTCAAAGCGCCGGCAATAGTCGCGCACCGCAGCATCGCCGTTGGCACGCACGTTGGCCACGATATCGCGGGCGGCGTCGACAATGTTTTGCGGCAGCACGCCCTTGCGGTTGAGTTGGTTGGTAACGAGGCGCTCGCCGGGAGCAAGCTTGATGGTCTTCATATCGGTATCCCCTATCGGTTGAGGTTGCGTTTGAAAAACGAGATGCCGGGCAGCGACACCAATCGGTCCGCAGCCCGGATATGGGGGCGCCCGTGCGTGCTCGCGCTATTGTGCCGAGCCCGCGACGGGCTCAAAATGCTTGTCCTTAACAGCAGCTGCCAAGCGATCGGCCAAGTTGCGCACGCGCGGATCCAGGCGCGCGGCACCCGGATTGACGAAGAAGCGGGCCGTGCAGTCCATAATGCGGCCGGTGATGACCAAGTCGTTGTCGCGCAGCGTGGCGCCCGTCGCGGTAATATCCACGATGCGATCGGTCATGCCGACGATGGGGCCCAGCTCGATGTTACCGTGCAGGGAGACGATATCGGCGTTCACGCCGCGCTCGGCATACCAGGCGCTCGCGATGCGCGGGTACTTGGTGGCCACGCGAAGCGACCCGCGGCGGGCATAGTTGCGCTCGGCCTGGCCGGCGCGCCATGCGGGCTCCGCCTCGATAAACGTACACAGGCCGTAGCCCAGATCGACCAGCTGCAGCAGGTTGAGGTCGGCCTCGATAAGCGAGTCCCAGCCGCAGATGCCGCAGTCGGCGCCGCCGCAGCCCACAAAGGCGGGCGCGTCGCTGGGGCGCACAATGACAAACTCGATATCTCCGACCGCGCCCTCACCGGCACGCGTGTCGCGACCGCGCACGATCAGGTGACGACCGGGGTCACGCAGCTCAGAGACATCAAGGCCCGCGGCCTCGAGCGCGTCGAGCGTGTCGGCCTTGAGCGAGCCCTTGGGCACGGCGATGCGCAGCGGGCCCTCGGCGCCATGGCCCACAGCGTGATCGCCGTCGGAGGCGGCGTCCTCGGCCGAGGTGCGCGCGGCCTCCAGACGTTCGAGCGAAAAGGCGAAGCCCGCCGCCGGCACCTCGATACCATCGCCAAATGCGCCAGTAAAGATGGAGTCGTAGCGACCGCCCGAGCCCACCGGATCGGGCAGGCCACCGGCATAGGCCTTAAAGACCAGGCCCGTGTAGTAATCGAAAGAGTTCATGATGGAGAAGTCGAACGACAGCACCTGGGCATCCTCGGGAGCCAGGCCCTCGACCAGGGCACGCAGCTCGCGCGTGAGCGGCACGACAATGCCCGCCGCAGCCAGAAGCGCGTCGACGCGGTCGAGTACCTCGGCACCGCCGTGCAAGCGCGGCAGCTCGCCAATGGCGGCCTTGACGGCATCGGACTCGGTGCTTGCCGCCACGCGGGTATCGAGGCCCACGAAGTCGTTGGCATGCACGCAGCGCAGCGCCTCGGCAGCAAGCTCGCGATCCTCGCACGCCGCGAGCAGCTCCTTAAACGGACGCACGCTACCTGCGATAATGCGCGCATCGGGCAGCGCCAGCTTGCGTACCGCCTCGGCCACGAGCGAGACAATCTCGACATCGCCCGCGGTATCGCCCGCACCAATAAGCTCAAAGCCCAGCTGTGTAAACTGGCGCGAGCCGCCGGCGTTGCGCTGGCACTCACGAACCACCGGCGCCTCGTAACGAAGGCGCAGCGGCAGATCGGCCGCGCGCATGCGGGTCGAAACCAAGCGCACGATCGGCAGCGTGTTGTCGGGACGGACCACCAGCAGGCGGCCATCATCGTCAAAGAGTTTAAACGGCGTGTCCGCAATGCGGCCGCCTTCCTCGAGCGACCCCTTGTCCTCGAGCAGCGGCGTCTCGACCGGCAGGTAATGATGCTCCCTGAAGCAGCCCTTCACCGTCAGCGCAATCTCCTCGCGCGCCTGAGCCTCCTCGGGCAATATATCCCGGAATCCCCACGGTGTGGCTGTCATACGTGCGCACATCTCCTCTGCCGCCTCTTTCCACCCAACTAGCAACCGGCTCGTCCAGTGTTTGGTACTTTAGCATACTAGAGTATATTCTGCGATTATTTCGTATTGATTGCAGGAAGCGCGAACAGCCGCCACGGTTTTGCTTGCGCGGCGCGCTCCGCTATCACGCTCCGGCAAGCATCATCACAAAGGGAATGGTCAAGATACTCGCCACGATAGAGATGAACGTGCCCTGCATCATCGGCTTGGTGTCGGCACCAATATCCCTCAATCACAATGCGCCGGCGACGTTAGTTCCGCCCTCGCGCCACGGAGCCCGCAAATCACAATCGAAACAAAAAGGCGCACTCGGACCGTCCCATCTCGGCCCGAGTGCGCCCAATGCTGCCTGAAGACAGTTCACACGATTACTGCAAAGCGTGGCTCAAAAAATCCCTGCCAGAATCGTCGGAGAACGCGACCACGCGATCACCTGCGCACAGCTCCGTGCCGCCATTGGGGATAACAATATCCCCGTCACGCTCAACGGCTACAAGCACAAGGTCCTCGGGCAGCTGCAGGTCGCGCACCGCCTTCCCGACCACCGAGGAACGGGGACGCACCTCGCCTTGGACAATAGCGTGGCCGCTCTTGCCCAAGCGCATAATCGTGTAGACTTCCTCGATATCAAGGCCTTCCTCGACGGAGCGCGTAATCAGATCGGCCTGGTCGATGGCCACATCGACGCCCATAGAGGCATCAAACATCCAGGCATTCGCCGGGTTGTTGACGCGTGCGACCACGCGGCCAACGCCATACTCCATCTTTGCGAGCATCGAAACCACAAGGTTAACCTCGTCATTACCCGTAACGGCAATCACGACGTCCGAATGCAGCACGTCTGCCGCCTCGAGGACATCGGGGCTCGAGCCCATGCCGCGCACGACCGTGCCCTCGGGCAGCTTTGCCTCAAGACGCTGCACCACTGTTTTTCTCGATTCGATAACGCGCACCGTGTCGCCACGGCCGCTCAGCAGGGAGGCGAGATACGAGCCGGTCTTGCCACCGCCAACGATAATGATATTCATGGTTGCCTCCTTACTCGGCTAAGCCGAGCATGGTGCGGAACTTGCCCGCCGCGCTCGACGTGACCGCTGCATAGACGATGTCTCCGTGATCGAGCACCGTGCCCTGCGTGGGCACGAAGGTCTCGTTGTCGTGCGAAACCGCGACGATGCTGATCTCGCCCACAACAGTGAGCTCGCGCACCGGGCTTCCCTCAAGAAGCGCCGGGACGTCGGCGCGCACGAGGCGCACATCGCCGGACCCAAGTTCGACAACATCGTCCAGCTCATTGAACGTCAGCAGCTCGCAAACGCGACGCACGCCCCAGTCGGTGGTAGAAATGCTTTGGATGCCAAGCCTGCGATACGTCTCGGCATTGGAGATCTCGTACAGGCGGGCGATAACGCGTGGGACGCGATAGGTCTGACGCGAGATGCGCGCGACAACGATGTTCGTCTCGTCGGACGAGGTGCAGGCGATCACGGCGCTGGCACGGTCGATACCCGCAGCCTCCAAAACCGCTCGGTCAAATCCAATACCCTCGACAGTGCGGCCGCCAAACGACGCACCCAAAGATTCAAGACGCTCAGGATCCTGGTCGATGGCACAAACCTCATAGCCCTGCCTGTCAAGTTTGCGGGCGAGGCTCACGCCCATGCGTCCCATACCCACGACGATTACGTTCATGGCTACCTCTTTTCCGGCGTCTGAGAAAGCGCGACGCCATTACGGTCGATATGGTTCTTCTTGCGAACGATGGCCTTGCGGCACTCCTCAATCAACAAGATGACGGGCGGAAGCAGCACCAAGAACACGTAGTCGTTCAGCAGCAACGGACTGGTGTGGAAGACGCCCTGGAACGGCGGGAACAGCGTGATGAAGACAATGAGCGCGATCTCGAACAGAATACCCTTGTTGATCTGTTTATTCGAGAACAAGCCCGTGGCAAAAACCGAAGCAGTCTCCGTGCGGCAGTTCCAAACCTCGCCAATCTGCGTGAAGACGATGGCGGCGAGCGCCATGGTCGTTGCGCGGACATAGACCGGATCGAGGTCGGCGCCCACGCCAAACATCGCGATGCCGGGATGCCAGCCATTCATGATCTGGCAGAACATGAACGCAGCGAAGGAGAAGAGCGCGCCAAGCATGCCGTACCACAGGAAGGCCTTGCGCATGACCTTGCCCGAAAGCAAGGGCTCATTCGGATCACGAGGGGGCCTGCTCATAACGTCGGCCTCGGGAGGCTCGGTACCCAAACCAAGGGCAGGCAGCATATCGGTGCCCAGGTCGATGGTGAGGATCTGCATCGTCGTAAGCGGCAGAGGCACCGCTCCGCCCGAGAGCAGGTAGATTGCAGAAGGAACAGCCTCGGGGACATTGGAGTTCAAGATATAGAGCATGAACTTCCTGATGTTGGCGTAGACCGCACGGCCCTCTTCGATGGCATGGACGATCGAGGCGAAGTTGTCGTCGGTCAAAATCATGTCCGCGGCCTCCTTGGCCACGTCCGTGCCGGTAATGCCCATGGCAACGCCGATGTCCGCCTTCTTAAGCGCAGGAGAGTCGTTCACACCGTCTCCGGTGACGGCCACGATCTCGCCCATCTGCTGCAGGTTCTCGACGACGCGCAACTTTTGCTCCGGCGCCATGCGAGCGAAGACAACCTCGCCCTTCAATGCCTCTTTGAGCTCCTCGTCTGAGGTCTTCTCGAGTTCAACGCCCGAGAAGACGCGCGGGTGCTCGCCCTGAACGATACCGATCTTACGGGCAATGGACACCGCAGTAAGACCGTAGTCGCCCGTGATCATCACAACGCGGATGCCAGCGCGACGGCACTCGGAAACAGCGGCCGCAACCTCGGGCCGCGGCGGGTCTTGCATGACAAGCAGTCCAACAAAGGTAAGATCGCACTCGATGTTATCGGGAGTGTAATCGCTCATCGAGCGAGGAAGGGAATCGTCGTCGGTGCGCAGCGGACGATATGCCAAAGCGAGCACCCGCAAGCCATTTGCTGCATAGCCATCGTTTGCAGCCATGATGCGCTCACGCATTTCATCGCTCATGGGAGCGACCTCGCCGCGGCAGCGCACGCTCTCTGAAAGACGGACAACCTCGTTAGGGGCGCCTTTCACAAATGCGATACGAGAAGCGCCTTCAAACGGACGCTTGAGCTGATGGATGGTCGTCATGCGCTTGCGGCGGCTCTCGAAGGGAAGCTCCCTCACGCGCGGCATCTCGTGCTCAAGGTCCTCGAGCGTAAGTCCGGCTTTCTGGGCACTCACGAGCAGGCACGCCTCGGTGGGATCGCCCAAAACGGTGTAGCGGCCGCCCTTTTCCTCGGGAGCAACAAGGCGCGCATTGGAGCACAGTGCACCACCTGCCACCAGCAGACGAAGCTCGTTGTTGTCGGCAGCAAGCCATTTCTCGCCGTCAGCCTCGACGTCGCCCTCGGGAGCATAGCCAACGCCGGTAACCTCGTACTCGCGCTCGCATGTCCACAGATGGTTGACAGTCATCTCGTTTTGGGTGAGCGTGCCGGTCTTGTCGGTGCAGATAACACTCGTAGAGCCCAAGGCCTCGACAGAGCTGAGTTTCTTCACCAGGGCATTGCGCTTGCTCATGCGCTGAACCGCCATGGCGAGCGACAGCGTAACCGTGGGCAGCAGGCCCTCGGGAATAAAGGCAACAACCATGCCCAAGGCGAAGATGAACGAAGACGCAAGGCCATTGCGCACAAAGAGCACGTCAAGCAGGAAAAACGCGATGCCCATGCACATGGCGAACAGCGTAACCTGCTTGGTCAAGCGATCGAGCTGGCGTTGCAGGGGGCTCTCGGAGTCCTCCATGTTCTGCGTCAGGCTCGCGATCTTGCCAAACTCCGTTGCCATGCCGATCTTCGTGACGACAACACGGCCGTTACCCTCGGAAACAGAGGTTCCTGCGAACACGAGGTTGGGCGTTTCGGCAGCGGTAAGATCGGACTCGAGCACGGCATCGGCGGTCTTTCGCACCGGGTTGGACTCGCCGGTAAGCGTCGACTGGTCCACCTGCAAATCGGAAGCGCGAACAACGCGACCATCGGCAGAAATCTTGTCGCCTTCTGCTAGAACCATGATGTCGCCAGGCACGAGGTCCTCCGCAAGCACCTGAGACTGCTGGCCGTCTCGAATAACGTTGACATAAGACGGAAGCATCTTCTTGAGTGCCTCGGTGGCTTTATCGGCCTGATGCTCCTGCCAAAAACTAAAGCACCCATTGATCAGGTTGACCAACCACACGGCAACGCACAGCTCGGGCATGCCCGCCACCAAGGCAATAATGCCTGCAACCCACAACAAAATGGCCATGAGATGCGTGAAGTTGGAGAGAAATGCCAGGACCGGAGATTTCTTCTTGGCCGCCTGGATGAGGTTCTTGCCGTGCTTGGCCTGCAGCTCTGCCGCCTGGCCGCTCGTCAGTCCAGCAGCGCTGCTGCCCATAGCTACAAGCGCAGCCGCGCCGGTAAGCGAGGAGAGTTGTGAAATCTTCTCCTCATACGATTCGGACGCAGTATCCAAGGGTCCTCCTTTCTTTGATTGCGCACGTGCCCGACGGGCATGCGCGGTCGGCGGCAATTCCGCCAACGCAAAGGAAGAATAGCCATCCTTGGACCTCTCCGAAACAAGGCTGTCGCCCTTGCACGATTCAACATGTTCCAGGCATAAAAGTGCCGTTAAACTCGGATAAAGAAGGCCAAAAGACCTCAGGTCAGTGACTGTTTTTTATCTTTAGTCGCAGCGGCGCGAATCATGCGATAGCCCACACCCACATGGGTTTGGATATAGCGGGGATGCGCCGGATCGGACTCGATTTTCTTGCGAAGCGTGCCCATGAATACGCGTAGCGACGCAAGGTCCGCCTGGTGCTCGACACCCCAAACCTCATTCAAGATAAAGCTGTGCGTAAGGACCCTGTCCACATTGTGCGACAGCAAACTCAAGAGATTATACTCGATGGGTGTCAGATGCAGTTTCTCGCCGAACAGGTATGCCACGCCCGCCGAATAGTCGATACGAAGATCTCCGTTCTCGAAGATGGAGCTCTCACGCGCAGGGGCATTCGAAAGGTAGCTCGAACGGCGCAGGGTCGCGCGGATACGCGCTTGGAACTCGCCTATCGAAAACGGCTTAGTGAGATAGTCATCAGCCCCCGCGTCGAGCGCATCGATCTTATCGGCGTCTTCGTTTCGGGCGGACACCACGATGATCGGCATCTGGGACCATACGCGTATAGCGCGAACGACCTCGATGCCGTCGATATCGGGAAGCCCCAGGTCGAGCAAAACCACATCGAACGCATTCGTGGCGGCAGAAGCGATGGCGCCTCGCCCCGTAGACTCGGCAAAAAGATCGAAACTTTGAGCTTCAAGCGCCGTGAGCACCAGGTTTCTAACCATAGCGTCATCCTCGACAACAAGGATCTTTGCATGGCTCTCAACCGACATGATCTATATCTCCATTCTCCATATGATGCAAGGGCAGCATAAACCAAAACGTGCATCCATACGGCTCGACTGCGTCGACGCCAATCTTCTCGCGCTCCTCAAGCGCCCTTGCGCGGGCAAGGGCAAACGACGCCTCTCCCGCAACGGCCTCGGCCTTGTTGCACTCCGCGGGAAGCGGAGCTACGCCCATAAGGCAGACACCCATGACGCCCGCGCATCGGCGCCAGAGCGCAAGGGCAGATACAAACCGGATGCCGATGGGAAAAACTTCATCCCAACGCCGACGCTCTCACCGTCCTCCATCCCATTCTACGCTGAAATTCCGGGATGAACTTTCCGCCGAGGACACCCTGCGCCAACAGCAACGTAAAAAGGGCGCCCGCTCAAATGCGGACGCCCTTGTGTAGGATCGAGATATCAACCAGCCAAGATATCGGACCTTCGGCCAGCCCTTAGTAGTCGAACTGGTGGTAGTAGCGGCGGTACTTGAGGTTGTGCTTGGTGACCAGCTCGAAGTTGCGCGAGAGGCGGTCGGTGGTCAGCACGGACAGGATCCAGGGGGACACGAAACGGCCGAGAGGGCCGCCTCCGGGCGGGTTGCCTTGCTCTGAGAAGTTCGCGAAGCCCACTTCCCGGAGCAAGGCCACCCCGCCGGGCAAGGTCCCAGCGTGAGACCGTCCCGAATGCCCACCCGCACAGCGTGGCTACGAGTGGGATAGTCAGCCGAGCCGCAAGTCCGAGATGAACTTTCCGCCAGAAGCCTCGACCGGAAGGCGCATCTCATTTTCCCGGAGAGCACTAGGCTGAAATCCTCGACCGACAGGTAGCCCAACGCCCGCCCCGCTTAGGCGCCAATCGCGCGTCGATACTCCGCCATGACCTGAGCATCGGCTGCCGCCGGATTGGCAAAGTACTGTTCGTCATAGGTCTCTGCAGAAACTACGCCCTTGTAGCCACGCGCCACCAGTCTATCCAGGTCGGCGCGCATATCGCGACCGCCGTCACCCCAGGCAAGGTGCGTGGTACCGTCTGCCGCAACATCGACAAAATGTACGTGGGCAACATCGTCGCCGAGCACATCAAAATATCCGTCAATGGTATCCCCCGCCACCGCCATGGCACCCATATCAAGACAGGCCTTGAGTGCAGGATGATCGACGGCTTCAAGCATGCGCTTCGTGTCGGCCGCCGAGTTCACGATCATCGACTCAACCGGCTGTAGGGCCTCGAGCACCAGTCGCACGCCGCGCTCTCCCGCATGCTCGGCAATCGCACGCAGCATCGAGGCGCTGCGACCCCACGCGTCCTCGATTGGCTCGTTCAAAAATGCCCAGCCGCTCGAGACCATGACCTGCTCGGCTCCAAGTTCCGCCGCGATATCCACAACGTTCTTAAAGTACGCGAGCGTGCGGGCACGCGCCTCATTCCCGCGCGCCGCGATATTCCACGGCTTGGGGTTGTTCTGTTCGGGACAAAGCCCCACAATCCGAACCCCATACCGCTGCGACAGCTTTCGCACCTGCTCGAGCGAATCGTATCCATGGCAATCGACATACAGATGCATCGCCCCGGTCCAAAGCTCGCAACACGTGTAGCCCGAGGCCGCTGCCGAAGAAAAGAATTCCTCAAGGTCAAAATAACGATGGCTGATATTCATGACGGCAAGCAGGGGGTAGCTCATAATTACTCTCCAACCTAAACGAGGCCCCGTTCCATATAGGAGCGGGGCCCAATTACATAAACGTTATTTGCTCTTAGTAGTCGAACTGGTGATAGTAGCGGCGATAGTTAAGGTTGTGCTTGGTGACCGTCTCGTAGTAAGCGGCAAGGCGATCGGTAATCAGCGAGGAGAGGATCCACGGGGAGACGATGACGCGGAACTCGTCGTCAAGGCCGGGGATCGCGAACTCGGCGGTGTCGATGATGTTGATGTCGGTGTCGCCGGTCACGCCGCGGTTGAGGAACGCGCGGACGCGCTCGTCGAGCTTGCGGTTCTCGTCCTCGCCCATGAACAGGAACACGGGGACGCCGGGCTCCACGAGCTCGAGGGTGCCGTGGAAGAAGTCGGCCGAGGTGATGTAGCGGGTGCGCTTCCACTGCATCTCCTCCAGGATGCACATCGAGAAGAGGATGGTCTCGCCCCACAGGGCGCCGGAGCCGATGAACATGGTGTAGGGGGCCAGGGCGTACTTCTTGGCGAGCTCCTCGGCGCGCGGCTCGAAGCGCTTGCGGATGTCGAGCATGTCCTTCCAGATGTCCTTGGTCTGCTCGATGAACAGGTCGAACTTGGGGAAGCAGCCGCGGCGGTTGAGCAGGCGCAGGCCGAAGCAGTCGGCGAGGTAGTAGCCCTTCTCGCAGCCGCCCGAACCATGGTCGGAAGCCATGGCGACGCAGTTCTCGGCGCCGACGGCCTGGCCGATGGGGCCCTCGGGCTTGGTCATGGCGTAGACGCGCACGCCCATGTCCTTCATCTTCTTGACGGCCTCGAGGACCTCGGGGGTGGTGCCGGACTCGGAGGCGGTGAGCACGACGGACTTCTCGGTCATGCGCTTGTGGCCGGAGACGTTCCACTCGGCGGCGTGGATCAGGTAGACCTCGAGGTCGCGGTCGCCGAACTTGTTCATGAGGTACTCGAGCTGCATGAGCTCGTCCCAGGTGCCGCCGACGCCCATCAGGAACACGGCGTCGTAGCCCTCGTCGGCGACCTTGTCGGCGAGCGCGGTCATCTTCTTGCCGGTCTCGTAGAGCGCCTTGCCGTCCTCGAGGTAGCCCTCCTGGTCGAAATGCATGATCTCGATCTTCTCGGTTTCCTTCATTTGTCTCTCCTTTCTGGGGTTGTCTTCACATCCCCCATGCCAACGGGCATCAAAACCCGCTTACATTCCGTAACACTCAGCCGCTTTGGCCTTAAGCGCATTGACTGACTCTTCGTAGCCCTCTGCCTTGACCTCCATTTGCTTGGAGACGGCATCGAGATACGGGTGCACGTCCCATGACTTCAGACGCTCGGCGATCATTGCCGCAATCGTCTGGAAGAACACAAGATTGGGAATTGCGCTGAGCAGCGGAGCCACCTGAGGCACCGCAACCTCATGAGCCTTACCCTTGGGATGGGCCGTGAGCAGCACCGTTTTTGCCGTAACGTTCGATAGCGCATCGGCGATATTCGCAAGACGCTCCGACCCCTGCGGATCGTCGACGATAAACACCAGATAGCCCGGAACAATCTGCATCTCGGGACCGTGGACGAACTCCTCGCCTTCGTGGTGCATGGCAGGAATCTTGATGGTCTCGCTCAGCTTGAGCGCCGCCTCCTCGGCAACACCGTAGTTGGGTCCGTTGCCGACGACCATGGCGGGCGTGTGTTCAGAAAGATCGAGCATGTGGTCTTGGACATATGCCTCGGCGGTCTTGCACATCACGGCATTGGCATGGATAGCCTCGCGCAGGTCGTCAAGACGCTGGGCAACGCCCTTGGCGTCAATCGTTCCGCGCGCCTGACCGCCGTAAATACCAAAGAGCACCAGGTACTCAACGAGAACCTCAACGCCCAGAGTCACAAAGTCCACCGACTCGACGCCCACACCGTAGTCAAGAACGATGTCAGTGTGCTCCTTGATGGGTGCCTCGACGTTTGCCGTGAGCGCAACTGCAGCCATATCGTGTGCGCACATGTAATCGAGCGCCGCAATCGTATTGGTTGAATAGCCGCTCTGCGAGACGGCGATGTTGAGCGCATGCTGTGGATAGGTGTGTTCAAAATCGACGAAGGCCTCGGGCGTCACAACGGACACCTGCATCTGCAGCGCATCTTGCAGGTAATCGCGGGCGCAATCCGCAGCATGGCGCGACGAACCCGAAGCAACGATGCGCAGCGCGTCAAAAGAACCGGACTGGAAAATATCAACGAGCTGCGCTACCAGCTCAGACGAACGCTCGAGGTTCTCTCCCATACGCACATGGGCAAGCTGAACGTAATCGAGCATCTTCATCGTCTCACCTCGTAACAAATCATTAGTATTTGATACCAATCACAGTTACAGGTTACGGCTTTTTGATACCTCTTTGTCGATTAATTTATCCCCTTCGGCGAACGGTCGATTTTGAGCCATGTAAGGTTGTATATACAGTCGGTCAAATTGCCCAAACAGACCGGCTGTTACCGCGCGCGATGCAAAGCCCCAGCTAGTACGTATAGGTGTAGCCGCCCGCATCGCCGCGGTTAAACGACTTGACGTACTCGATCGCCTGGCCGCTCGCATCGAAGCTTACGCACTCCAGCGTCAAGGCAAGATCGCCCTGCTCCAGTCCAAGCAGGCCGGCATCTCGTGCGCCCAGCGCTTCGATATCGAGCTTTTCCTGCGCCATGACTGGCTTTCGGCCCAGCATCTCATAGGTCTCGTACAAACTGAAGACCGACACGTCAATATCTTCGATTGTGGGAAACAGCAGGCACGGGATGAACGCTATCTCAATCGATACAGGATCGCCATTGACGCAGTTCAAACGCCGAATCGAATACAGCAAATCGTCCTCGGCAATGCCAAACAGGTTGGCATAATATGGCCCCGCATAACGCTTGGAACGCGCGAGGATACGGACGGACGGCTCGCCGCCCGAAGCACGGACCGATTCACGGAAACCGCCCGTGCGTTCAAAAAAAGCAGGTACTTTCTGCGCCACAAAGGCACCTTTTCCCCGAACACGGCGAATCTGCCCGCGCCGAACCAGCTCATCGACAGCGCTTCGGATGGTCAAGCGTGTCGTACCAAATTCCTCGGCGAGGTCTTTTTCGGACGGAATCATGGAACCCGTGGGATATATACCGCGCTCGATACGCTCCTCGATGCGGCGTCGAATGCGCATATAAACCGGGGTGGCATCTACTGTTTCAGCCATTGTTCACCTGCCACGCTTCTCATGCCGTTCTCTTCGCCGTTATCGGCAAAGCGGAACTTTGTGGGCAAAATCACCGATTTGCAATGCTCCACAAAACGCATGTCCTTATCGAATTCGATCGAGCTCTCATAGAACACCGGCGTTCCCTCTTCTTGCTGGAGCAGCTCGGCCTCTTCGGCATTCAAACGCGAGATGGAGATATGCTCACGTCCATGCTCAACACGCACGCCGCCTTCTTTGAGCAAGACATCGTAAAGGCTCTCGCACTCAAAATCGTGCTCGGTAAGCGATGGGCACAGGGACAGGTTAACGTGAGCCGTCTCGATTGACGCCGGCTCGCCCTCAATAAGTCGAACGCGCTGCATGCGGAGCAAAGGAGCGCCTACAGGCACCCCAAGCTTGTCGGCAAGCGCCTCATCCGCCTCGATGGTCCCGGTGGAAACCAGACGAGAAAAGGGGTGCAGGCCGGCAGTCCGCACAGCATCGGAAAAGTTATACGTTTCCTGGAAGATATTCAGCGGCTTGGGAGGACACACATACGTACCCGATCCGCGACGGCTCTCGAGCGTTCCACACGAGATGAGCCGCGTGATACCGGCGCGCAACGCCGTACGCGAAACGCCGATCTCCTCGCACAGCACGCGCTCGGCCGGCAGGCGATCGCCGCCGGCAAGCTGATGGTGCTGGATATACCAAAGAATTCCCTCAACAGCACGATCTTTGGGGGGAATTGCATAAGATTCGCCTGCCATTGCACAGACTCCTCATTCAGAAATGTATGCCGCCAAAATTAGGCCAGCCCTCCCATGGCATCAAATTCGGCCTTGATCTTCTCGGCGACATTCCGATACGACTTATATAGACTTGAATCGCGTTTAACTTCGTCGGTCATAACGGGAATCTCTAATTTGGAAACCTCGTCTTTTCCCGTCTGAACCGCCACAACAACGCCCATACCAAGACACATATTACGCTTGGCAGCGTTTATTTTCGCCGCCTTGGCAGGATTTGCCAGGATACGCTGGGCAAATTCCTGTTTTGAGGCCACTTCCTCGGCCTCCGGATCGCCCGCCTCGGCTACTTCGCACTGCAGCACGTCCGCATAGTCAAAAATCTTCGGCTCGCCGCCGCGATGATGCACGGCCCACTTGCGGCGCGTGGCGTCCTGGTAGATAGCCGGCAAAAGTGTAAACCGCGGTGGGTCCAAAATCGTATCCGTGATGGTAAACACATCGGGATCAAAGGCATCCTGCGGGTTTTTCTTCTTGAACAGCCCCATATCAGCCTCCCGTACTAGCATTAAACAACTCAAGCTGAATATAGCACCAATTTCAAGCCGCCGCCTTACCCTATCGGTACGCGGCGTCTATGGCTCGCCCAGCGGGGTAATACGGGCGAGGGCCGGGGTGCCTGCTTTGTTTTGAGAAGTGGGCTTCGCGAACTTCTCAAAACAAAGCAGGCACCCCGGCCCCGGCGATGTAATCTTGGCTGACCCTAGTTGGATGCACGATCCACAAGGCAGCAACAGCCAAGTCCCCATCACATTAAAAAATATCAGCGCCGCAGATCGAAACGGTCGAGAGGGCCTTGCCCGGCGGGCAAGGCCCCAGCGCGAGACCATCCAGCACAAGCGCTCCCCGAGCAACCGCTCGCCGCTGGTTGCACAAAAGTCAGCGAGCGGGTTCCAGGTGCCCCAGGTCGCCGTGAAAGAGGAGCGACGCGTACTTTATGTACGCGAGCGACGGTTTGAACGGCGAGATGGGGTGCCTGGGACCCGCGCAGCGTCGAGCCATTACGCGGTTTGGTAAAACCGCGTAACTAAGTTATTCGTTGTCGCCGGCAGTTAGCTGCGTTGCGGAGAGTGCGCCGTCGGCAGCAGTTGCGGCAGCGGCATCGGGCCAGACCCAGTCGGTAAAGGCCGGGTGATCGAAGCCCTCGTCGCACGCGAACTCAAAGGCCTCGGTGCGGAAGGCCTCCCACTTATCAATCTGCTCGGCAAACTTATCGGCGTCGACCATGCGCAGCACGTCGGCGGCAAGCGCCCAGCGGTCCATGTTGTTCAGACGCAGCATGTCGAACGGCGTGGTCGTGGAGCCTTTCTCCTCGTAGCCGTGGACGCGGAAGGCATCGTGGCCGGGGCGGTTCCAAATCAGACGGCGGATCGTGCCGGCATAGGCGTGGAATGCGAAGAGCACGGGCTTCTCGCCGCAACCGAACAGCTCAGCCCAGCGCTCATCGCTGATGGCTTGGTCGTTCTCGCAGGCGTTCTGGATCTTGAGCAGGTCGACCACGTTGACGAACCACACCTTAATGCCTAGCTCGCGCAACATATCGGTTGCGGCCAGGGCCTCGAGCGTCGGCACGTCACCGCAGGTGGCGACCACGACGTCGGCCTCGGCGAGCGAGTCGGCAGTCGATGCCCACTTCCAAGTTGCGACGCCCTCGGCGAGCTCGGCGCAGGCCTCGTCGACCGTCTGGAAGGTCGGGGCGGGCTGCTTGCCGCAGAAGATGGCGTTGACGCAGTCGGTGGACTGGTAGACACGCTCGGCCACAGCGAGAGCCATATTGGCGTCAGCCGGATAGTAAGCATTCACGATATGCGCGTCGTTGGCCTTGTTGAGCAGCAGGTCGATAAAGCCGGGGTCCTGGTGCGAGAAGCCGTTGTGGTCCTGGCGCCACACGTGGCTCGACAGCAAAATGTTGAGGCCGCTGATGGGAGCACGCCACGGAATCTCGCGCTTGGTGGCCTCGAGCCATTTGCAGTGCTGGTTGACCATGGAATCGACGACGTGGACAAAGCTCTCGTAGGAGCTCCACACGCCGGAGCGTCCGGTGAGCACGTAGGCTTCGAGGAAACCCTCGCATTGGTGCTCGGACAGCTGCTCGACAACCTTACCGGAGCCGGCCAGCAGCTCATCGTTGGCCTCGTCCTCGTAGAATCCGGCATCCCACTGCTTCTTGGTCACCTTGTAGGCAGCCTGCAGGCGGTTGGACGCGGTCTCGTCGGGACCGAAGATGCGGAAATCCTCCATGTTCTTGGCCAGAACGTCGGCAGTGTACTCACCAAAGACGCGGGCAGCCTCGGTGGAGCCCCAGCCATGGCCCTTCTCGGCGACGGGAATCTCGTGGGCGTGGATATCGGGCAGCTCGAGCTCGCGGCGCACCTTGCCGCCGTTTGCGTTGGGATTGGCGCCGATGCGCAGCTCGCCGGTCGGCATAAAGGCCGTCACCTCGGGGCGCACCTGGCCCTCGGGCGTAAAGAGTTCCTCGGGCTTGTAGGAGCGCAGCCACTCGCGAAGCACGCGGAAGTGCTCGTGGGTGTCCTTGGCACTCGCCAGCGGCACCTGATGCGCGCGCCAGGAGTCCTCGGTCTTCTTGCCGTCGATGTGCTTGGGGCAAGTCCAGCCCTTGGGCGTGCGGAACACGATCATGGGATAGGCCGGACGGACCACGGTCTCGCCCGCGGCGGCCTGGGCCTGAGCGGTGGCCTTGATATCGCAGATCTCGTCAAAGACCTGCTCAAACAGGGCGGCGAAACGCTCGTGGATGCTCACGTGGCTCTCGTCGTCAAAGCCGGCGACAAAGAAGTGCGGCTTGTAGCCCATGCCCTCAAAGAACTTGGTGAGCTCCTCGTCGGACACGCGGGCAAGGATGGTGGGGTTGGCGATCTTGTAACCGTTGAGGTGCAGGATCGGCAGGACGATGCCGTCGGTTGCCGGATTTACGAGCTTGTTGGACTGCCATGAGGTCGCGAGCGGGCCGGTCTCGGACTCGCCGTCGCCCACCACGGCCACGGCCAGCAGGCTCGGGTTGTCCATGACGGCACCGTAGGCGTGGCTGAGCGTGTAGCCGAGCTCGCCGCCCTCGTGGATGGAGCCGGGCGTCTCGGGCGCAAAGTGGCTCGGGATGCCGCCGGGATAGGAGAACTGGCGGAAGAACTTCTGCAGGCCGGCCTCGTCATTGGTGATGTCAGGGCGGATCTCGCGGTAGGTGCCATCGAGCAGCGACTGGGCGGTGCCGGCGGGGCCACCGTGACCCGGGCCCATCAGGAAGATGGCGCTCTGGTTGTGGTCGGCAATGAGGCGGTTGACGTGGCCGAACAGGAAGTTGATGCCGGGCGTGGTGCCCCAGTGGCCGACCAGACGGTGCTTAACGTCCGGACGACCAAAGTCGCGCACCTCACCGGTTTTCTCGTCAACAAAGTCGGGGCGCATCAGCGGGTTGGAGCGAAGGTAAATCTGGCCGACGGACAGGTAGTTCGATGCGCGCCAGTACAGGTCGACGCCCTCGAGCTCGGAAGCCGGCACCTCGTGGCCCAGCTTTTGCCACGGCGTTCCCAGAGTTTTAGCCATTGTTTATGTCCCTTCGCTGTATGGTCACCCTCCAATACGGCAACCTTTCGTTGGGACAAGTATATTTGCTAAAACGTTTTATCAATATGAAAAAACGTTTTACCATCCTGATTTGTCATGTTGACAGGCAGAAGCAGACATTCATCTGCGGCATTGCCTGTCACAGGTGCTCCACATTCAATCTCTGCAAATTGATAAACGTGTTTAGTTATGTTTAGTAAGCTCGAGCACGCTGTCTTTAACGATAAGCGCCGGCTCCAGAACGACCTCTTCGGCACGTCTACCGCCCCTACCGGCAAGACGCTTGGACATGCAGCCAAAAGCATGCTTCGCAAGGACACCAGGATCCTGCTCAATCGCGGTCAGCGCCGGCTCAAAGAGAACGTCGGCCGCCGAGTTGTCATAGCTCACCACCGAGATATCGTCCGGAATGCTCTTCCCCATCTCGTGCAGGCGCTTGAGCAAACCGAGGGCAATGTTATCCGAGCTTGCGAACACGGCGGTGGCGTCGGTTGCGAGCACCGCCTCCGAGGCCTCGTAGGCACTCGGAATGTAGTACTCGCTCTCAAACTCCAAACGCGCGTCGATCGGCAGGCCAACCTCACGCAACGCGCGCTCATAGCCGGCAAGTCGCTTGCGGCCCGTATTGGAACGGCGCGCGTTAACCAAGCAGGCAATGCGACGGTGCCCCTGTTCGATCAAGTAGCGGGTAGCCATGTAGCCACCCATCTCGTGGTCGAACATCACCTTGTCGCACTCGAGTCCCTCAATGGCACGGTCAACCATTACCGCCGGGATAGGCAGATGGCTGACCTCTTCGCGCAGGGCGCGGTCGTCCGAGAACTCGTCGCCCACGACCAAGAACACACCATCGACGCCACGCGTCACCAGCTGGCGCAGGAGCTCCAGATCGTCCTCGGCACTTCCACCCGAGCTGGTAATAAAGAGCGCGTAGCCGTCCACGCGGCAGCGCTTTTCCAGGCTGCCGGCGAGCGAGGCAAAAAAGCGGCTCTCGATGTTGGGAACGATAAGGCCCAGCGTGCGCGACTCGCGCATGACCAGGCTGCGCGCAATCTGGTTAGGAACATAGTGGTTGCGCGCCGCGACCTCTTTGATGCGCTTGCGGTTTTCTTCCGAGATGCGACAAGGCCGATTGTTAAGGACAAGCGAGACCGATGAGGGGGAAAGCCCCACCTCCTGGGCAATCTGCTTAAGAGTAACTTTGTTGCCCATCTCGCTCCTTCCGAGTATTCGCGCAATCTCTTGAAAGTATAGCGACCGTCCCTCTACCTTGATGATAAACACTTTACCAATCCGGTAGACGGCTGTTTTATCGCCGCGATTGGTGCAAAGCAACCTGACCCCTTTCCACCATGTGATGCATTGGGGTCAGGTTACTTTGCACCAAATCCATCCGGGTGGGGTATATTGCATTCGATTGATGAAAACGACCACCATAAGGCGGATATTCGTATGCACGAGAATGACTTTTTTAACGAGGACCTGCTCTGCGCGCTCGCCGGTGTTGCCGGCGAGGACAACGTGCTCATGAGCGAGCCCATGCGCGAGCACACTACGTTTAAGATCGGCGGCCCGGCCGATGTCTTTGTCACGCCCGATACCGAGCAGGGACTCGTCGCCACGCTTGACACCTGCTACCGCTGCGATCTGCCGCTCACCATCGTGGGCAACGGCTCCGACCTGCTCGTCGGTGACAAGGGTATCCGCGGTGTCGTCGTGGCACTGGGCGAAGGCCTCTCTAACATCACCGTCGACGGCACGCATGTTACGGCAGCAGCCGGCGCGCTACTCTCGGACGTAGCGGCCGCGGCAGCCGAGACTGGTCTTACCGGCATGGAGCCCCTCTCGGGCATCCCCGGCTCGGTCGGCGGCGCCTGCTATATGAACGCCGGTGCCTATGGCGCCTGCATGGCCGATGTTTTGGAGTCCGTGCGCGTCTATAAGCCCGCCCGCGTGCTCGACGACGGCACCCGCGGCAGCGGCAATATCATTGAGTTCGATGTCGACGAGCTTAACCTGGGCTATCGCAAGAGCCGTATCGCCGACGACGGCCTTATCGTGCTCTCTGCCACCTTTAACCTTGCCCCGGGCAACGCCGCGATGATCAAGGCCGACATGGACGACTACCGTCAACGCCGCGAGGACAAGCAGCCGCTCGACATGCCGAGCGCCGGCTCCACTTTCAAGCGCCCTGAGGGCCACTTTGCCGGCAAGCTCATCATGGACGCCGGACTGCGCGGCCACGCTGTCGGCGGCGCCCAGGTGAGCGAGAAGCACTGCGGCTTCATCGTCAACGCCGACCACGCCACCGCCGCCGACGTCGACGAACTCATCCGCCACATTCAAGCAACCGTCAAGGACCAATTCGGAGTAGACCTACAACCCGAAGTCCACCGAATCGGCGAATTCCTTTAACAAAGAAGGCCCCGAAAGGGGCCTTCACTTTCTTTTATTCAGACAACCAGTCCGGTGAGTTGTGCTCAGGACCCGAGAGAACCGCGTGCCCGCCCGCGATATATTTGATTGATCGCGAGTTCCGCACGCAAAGAAGGCCACTTAATGTGGCCTTCGTCTTGCGCAGGACTGCCCGAGCAGGCAATCAAATATATCGCGGGCGGGCACGCGGCCCCGTCGGCTTTACGACAGCGCAATACCGCCGAGCCAGCCCCAGCGCACGCCAGAGCCAGTACCGTAAAAGCTAATGAACGAATCGAGCGACTTCGATGTAATGGCGCCCTCGTTGCTCATAACGATGCCACCGCCGATATAGATGCCCACATGGCCATACAGCAGGCCCGGCGTACCGGTGCCGCTATGCGAGGAGTCAGCCACAATCATGCCCACCTGCAGCGCCGAGCGGTCGGAGCTATAGCACCAGGCGTTAAACATATCGCACGCGTTACCGCCAAAGTAGCCAACGCCGGCGTTACGGAAGACATTGGTAACCCACGCCGCGCACCAGTTCTGACCCGGCGAAGGCGTGGAGTAGCACGCGTTGACGACGGCCTGCTGCTTGCCCGAGCCGGCATTCTGCTGCGGAGTTCCGGGCGCATACGATCCACCACCCGAGCTCGAACCACCCGAGTAGGAATTGTTCTTGTTCGCGGCGGCCGCGGCAGCGGCGGCCTTCTTGGCAGCCTCCTCAGCCTGGGCGGCAGCGAGAATCTCGGAATCGCGCTGAGCCATGAGCTCCTTGACGTCTTCGGAAAGACCGCTCAGCACGGTCTGGACCTCTTGTTGCTTGGCCTGCATGTCCTGCATCTGGGCAGTCTGCTGGTCCTTGAGCTTCTCCAAGTCGGCCTTCTGCGACTCGAGCGCGGTCTTTTGCGCATCGAGCTCTTCCTGGATGGTCTGGATGTCCTCGATGGCGTCGCGGTCGCTCTTGTTGACCTTCTCGACGTAATGCGCGTTGGCGACGAGCTCCTCAAATGAGCCAGAAGCCAGTAGCAGCGACAGGATGTTGGTGCCGCCCGACTTGTAGCTGGCGGCAACGCGATCGGAAAGATCGTTGCGCTTCTTTTTGAGTTCGGCCTTCTTTTCATCAATCTGCGCCTGCGTGTTGTCAATCTGGCCCTGTACGCCCTCGATATCGTTGAGGGTCTGGGCGTTTTTGTTGGCCAGCGCCGCATATTCATTTGCGATGCTGTCGAGCTGGGCCTGGACCTCGTCGAGCTGGGCCTGGGCGGCATTCAGTTTGTCAGTGGTTTCTTGGCTGGCCTCAGCCGCATGGGCGCGAGCGGGCAGACCAAAAAGAACGGCTGCAGAAGCTGCGCCGAACAGAGCCTTGAGGGCAGTGCGACGCGAGAGCTCCTGGGAAAGGATGGAATCGCTGTTTGGTGACATATCTACTCCGTTACATGTTTATTTATATGTCGCTCAACTCATACATATTAGCGTACATCCGGCGCATCCCAACGATTTCCACGAACGGCAGCAAACCGTATGGTCGGCGGCTCGTATGCAAGTGCCAAAGTCGAGGTTATGCCCACGCAAGCATTTCTATGAGTACGTTAACATCAATCCTCTGGTTTTCCCGCTGTGCACGTTCTTGGCACCCCTACCTGCGCTATACTCCCCTCAAGAAGTGTTCCTGATTCGATAGGAGACTACATGTCCAAAGCACTCGACCCCAAAGACACCTGCGTCCTCGTTACCGGCGGTGCCGGCTTTATCGGCTCGCACACCGTCGTTCAGCTGCTCGAGGGTGGCTACCAGGTCGTCATCGTCGATGACCTCTCCAACTCCAGCGCTGTCGCCGTCGACCGCGTCAAGACCATCGTGGGCGACGAGGCCGCCAAGAACCTCACCTTCTACGAGGCCAACGTGCTCGACCGCGATGCGATGGACAAGATCTTCGATACCCACCAGATCGACCGTGTCATCCACTTCGCCGGCTTTAAGGCCGTTGGCGAGTCGGTGAGCAAGCCCGTCGAGTACTACCACAACAATATCGAGAACACCCTGGTGCTCATTGACGTCATGCGCAACCATGGCTGCAAGTCCATCATCTTCTCGAGCTCCTCGACCGTCTACGGCGATCCGGACAATCCGCCCGTCACCGAGGAAGACCCCAAGAAGCCCGCGACCAACCCCTACGGTTGGACCAAGTGGATGATTGAGCAGATCCTCATGGACGTCCACACCGCCGACCCCGAGTGGGACGTCGTGCTGCTCCGTTATTTCAATCCCATCGGCGCCCATCCGTCGGGTCTGATCGGCGAGGATCCCAAGGGTATCCCCAACAACCTGGTGCCTTACGTCGCCCAGGTCGCTGTGGGCAAGCTCGAGGCTGTTCAGGTCTTTGGCAACGACTACCCCACCCCCGACGGCACCGGCGTGCGCGACTACATCCACGTGTGCGACCTGGCATCTGGTCACGTTGCCGCCCTCAACTGGATGAACGGCAAAACCGGCGTCGAGATCTTTAACCTTGGCACCGGCACCGGCACCTCGGTGCTCGAGGTCGTCGCCGCCTTCTCCAAGGCGTGCGGCAAGGAACTGCCCTACGTGATCCGCGAGCGCCGTGCCGGCGACATCGCCGCCAACTGGTGCGATGCCTCCAAGGCCGAGCGCATGATGGGATGGAAGGCCCAGTACGATATCGCGGACATGTGCCGCGACAGCTGGAATTGGCAGAGCCATAACCCCAACGGCTTCGCCGACGCCGAGTAGCAAAAAAACCTGCAGATTGTTCTTGCCCCGATCTCACGATGTGAGACCGGGGCCTTTTCATGGCGCGTAACCATTCGCCGAAAATCGACCAACTTTTTTATCTTGCCTGTACATGTTTAAACAACATGTTTTACAATAGGCATATCGAATCAGAACATCGGAGGCGGACTGCACACCCATCGGCAGGTCGACCCCACAACAAGAAGGTTGGTGAGCGCATCCATGGAGCGTGCAAGCGGCGTCCTTATGCCCGTCTCATCCCTGCCCGGACCTTACGGAATCGGCGGTTTTGGCTGGAACGCCTACGACTTCGTCGATTTCCTCGCCTCGTGCAAACAACATTATTGGCAGATTCTGCCCCTTACGACGACTAGTTACAGCGATTCGCCTTACCAGTCGTTCTCGGCCCGCGCGGGCAACCCTAACTTCATTGACTTTGCCGAGCTTATCGAGGCAGGGTATCTGGAGCAGCGCGATATCGATGGCGTGTATCTGGGATCCGACCCCAGCAATGTCGACTACGGCGCTATCTTTGGCGGCCGCCGTCAGATTCTCGACCGCGCCGCTGAGCGCTTTGCTGCCGACAAGCCGGCCGATTTCGACGACTTTATCCAGGCAAACGAGGACTGGCTCATTCCCTACTGCGAGTTTATGACCGTAAAGGAGGAGTGCGGGCTCAAGGCCTTTTGGGAGTGGCCCGAGGAGCTCCGCCGCCGCGGCGAGGCATCCAACAAGATCTGCGCCGCCCACCCCGAGCGCATGCTTTACCACCAGATGACGCAGTATTTCTTCGATCGCCAGTGGAGCCGCCTCAAGGCCTATGCCAACGAGCGCGACATCCTGATCATCGGCGACCTGCCCATCTACGTCTCGCGCGACTCCGTCGAGATGTGGGCCACGCCCGAGCTCTTTAAGATCGACGCCGCCGGCAATCCCGTCAGCGTCGCGGGAACGCCGCCCGACCAGTTCTCGGCCACCGGCCAGTATTGGGGCAACCCCATCTACGACTGGGACGCCATGGAAGCAGACGACTTCTCCTGGTGGGAAGGCCGCATCCGAGCCGCCCTCGACATGTACGACATCATCCGTCTGGACCACTTCCGCGGTTTCGAGGCATTTTGGGAGGTGCCGTTCTCCTCTCCCGATTCGTCATATGGTTCGTGGACGCAGGGACCCGGCCTCAAGCTCTTCAAGGTGCTCGAGGAAAAGCTCGGCACGCTTCCCATCATTGCCGAAGACCTGGGCTTTCTTACCCCTGGTGTCATCGACATGCGCGACACCACGGGCTTCCCCGGCATGAAGATCCTGCAGTTTGCCTTTGAGGGCACCAACTCATACTACCTGCCGCACAACTACATTGCCAACACCGTCGCCTACGTCGGAACGCATGACAACGAAACGGCACGCGGCTGGTATGAGGGAACGGCCACCCCGCGTCAGCGCGAGCAGGCGGCCCTGTATACCCACCAGCAGGCAGGCGAGTCCATGGCCGATGCGCTCAACCGCACCATCGCCGCCAGCGTGAGCGATACCTGCATCTACACCATGCAGGACCTGCTCAATCTGGGCAACGAGGCGCGCATTAACACCCCCGCCACCCTGGGCGGTAACTGGACTTGGCGCATGCTTGATGGCGCCATCACCCGCGAACTCGAGCACAAGCTCACCGGCTGGACCGAGACCTACTTCCGCATCCCATCGGAAGCCGAAATCGAGCTTCCTCAATAGGAGCCACCGCGCCCGACCCCGCCCCACCGTGTGGACGCGACCGCTTTTCCCGCGCGAGGCCACTCCAATCCCCTCGCGCGGGCTTCTTTTGAATTTCTGACATGTCGTCAACTCGCCACAGGAGGAAACATGCCCCGTATCAATCTTGCGGATCTTGCCGAGCAGTCCTTTGGAACTTCACTCGAGCAACTCGATGACCGCCGCATTTACAAACTGCTGGTCAAGCTCGTGCAGGAGCGCTCTGCTGCCTGCCCACTCAACAATGGCAAGAAAAAGCTCTACTACATCTCTGCTGAGTTTTTGATTGGAAAACTGCTGATCAACAACCTGATCGACCTTGGCATCTATGCCGAGGTTAAAGACCAGCTCACCGCTGCCGGCCACGACCTCAACAAGATTGAGGAGTTTGAGGTCGAACCGTCGCTGGGCAACGGCGGCCTGGGCCGTCTGGCCGCGTGCTTCCTGGATTCCATTGCCACGCTGGGCCTTACCGGCGACGGTGTGGGCCTCAATTACCATTACGGTCTGTTCCGTCAGCGTTTTACCGACAACCAGCAAAAGGCCGTCCCCGACGAGTGGCTTAGCGAGCAGGACATCCTGATCGATGACGACCGCTCCTACACCGTCGAGTTTGGCGATTTTGCCGTCACCTCCAAGCTCGTCAACATCGATGTGCCCGGTTACGGCCAGCCCACCAAGAACCGCCTGCGTCTGTTCGACCTGGCAAGTGTCGACGACGGCCTGGTCCCCGGCAGCTCCATCGACTTCGACAAGACGAAGATCGCCAAGAACCTCACCTTGTTCCTCTATCCGGATGATTCCGATGAGCAGGGCCGCCTGCTTCGCATCTACCAGGAGTACTTCATGGTGAGCAACGCCGCCCAGCTCCTGATCGACGAGGCCGTCGAGCGCGGCAGCAACCTGCACGATCTGGCCGACTACGCCGTGGTCCAGATCAACGACACGCACCCCACCATGGTCATTCCCGAGCTCATCCGCCTGCTCACCACCGAGCACGACATCGAGTTTGACGAGGCCGTTACCATCGTGCGCTCCATGGTCGCCTACACCAACCACACGATCCTTGCCGAGGCGCTCGAGAAGTGGCCGCTCGCCAGCCTGCAGAAGGTCTCGCCCGCCATCGCCGACATCATCGTCAAGCTCGACGAGGTTGCCAAGGCCGAGCACGACGACCCGCGCGTCGCCATCATCGACGAGCACGACACCGTCCACATGGCCCACATGGACATTCACTTTGGCTTCTCCATCAATGGCGTCGCCGCACTCCACACCAAGATTCTGGAGGACACCGAGCTTCACCCGTTCTACGAGATCTATCCCGAGAAGTTCTCCAACAAGACCAACGGCATCACCTTCCGCCGTTGGATCCATGGCGCCAACCCCGCGCTCGCCAGCCTGCTCGACGATGTGATCGGCACCGATTGGCGCAGCACCGGCGACCTGAGCAAGCTCGCCGAATTCGCTAACGACAAGGATGTTCTTGAGCGCCTGGCCGCCACCAAGGCCGAAGCCAAGACCATCATGCGCCAGTTCATGGCGCTCGAGCAGGGCGTGACCATTCCCTCCAACGCCATCATCGACGTCCAGGTCAAGCGCATCCACGAGTACAAGCGCCAGCAGATGCTCGCGCTCTACATCATCTGGAAGTATCTCGACATCAAGAACGGCAACAGACCTAAGCATCCCGTCACCATCATCTTTGGCGGCAAGGCAGCACCTGCCTACACCATCGCCCAGGACATCATCCATCTGATTCTGACGCTGTCGCAGTGGATCGCCAACGACCCCGACGTGGCCCCCTACCTGCAGGTTGTCATGATCGAGAACTACAACGTCACCGCTGCTGAGCGTGTGATCCCCGCCGCCGATATCTCCGAGCAGATCAGCTTGGCCTCCAAGGAGGCGAGCGGCACCTCTAACATGAAGTTCATGCTCAACGGCGCTTTGACCCTGTGCACACTCGACGGCGCCAACGTGGAGATTGCCGAGCTCGTGGGCGACGAGAACATCTACACCTTTGGTGCCTCTTCCAAGCAGGTCGAGCAGCTCTACGCCAATGGCAGCTATAACGCCGGCGCGCTCTATCGCAAGCCCGGCATCAAGCTGCTGGTGGACTTCATCACCAACCCCGCCTTTATGGCGACCGGCAACGCCGAGCGCCTGCAGCGTCTGCACGACGACATCAAAGGCAAGGACTGGTTTATGGCCCTGCTCGACATTGAGGAGTACATCCAGACCAAGGAGCGCGTGCTGGCAGACTACGAGGACCAGGACGCTTGGACACGCAAGGCGCTGATCAACATCGCCAACGCCGGCACCTTCTCGTCTGACCGCACGATCTCCCAGTACAACGACGAGATTTGGCACCTGAGCTAATTTCGTTTCCTTTACCCATCCTCTTGAAAGCGGAGTCGCGGCAACGCGGCTCCGCTTTTTTGCCCGCGTGTTGCCCGTGGCCCGCCTCGACAAAATCGTCTCAATCTGTAACACCTACTCGGCCAAAACGGCCCTACCTGTTACAGATCAAGACAAACCGATCCTTTTCCCTAGGGTTTATCTCAATCTGTAACATCTAACGTCCGAAATCCGCCCTTACTGTTACAGATCGAGACAAATGGATAAGCCGGCTAAAACAATCTCGTTCTGTAACAGGTAGCTGCCGAAATCAGCCTCTCGTGTTACAGATCGAGATGAAAGGATAGGCAGCTCGATGCTGTCTCAATCTGTAACATCTAGACCCAATTTGGCCCTCCTCCTGTTACAGATCAAGACAAACCGGCAGATCAACGGCCCCAGCACAAAGAAAGGCTCCCCTCTCGCCTAGTGGACGGAAGGGGAGCCTTATATGTGACCACGGCAAAAGGATGGCAAAGCCGCAGTCGCCCAAAAGGAGGGCCTGATTGGATCGGGCCTAGATAAGGTTCTTGCCAGACACCTTATCGAAGAGATGGGTCGCGTTCTTCTCAAACTTGAACCAGATGGGGTCGCCCGCCTTGAGCGCACCCTTGGCCTCGAGATCGACGACGGGGATGATCAGGACAAACTGGCCGTCGGGAGACATCACATGAACGTGCTCGGTCGAACCCATGAGCTCGGTGACCTCGATGGTGCCCTGAAGCGCACCCTCCTCGCCCTTTTCGGCAAGCAGAATCTGCTCGGGACGTACGCCGGCCGTGATCTCCTTCACGTCGCCGCCGTCCCAATTAAGGGCGAGCTGAGCGCAGGTCTCGGGGGCCAGCGCGACATTCATGTCGTCGGTCTTGACGGTAAAGCCGTCGCCCGAGCGCACCAGCTGGGCATCGAAGAAGTTCATCTGCGGCACGCCGATGAAGCCGGCGACGAAGATGTTCGCGGGATGGTTGAAGACCTCCTGCGGCGTGGCGATCTGCTGGACAACGCCGTCCTTCATGACCACGATACGGTCGCCGAGAGTCATGGCCTCGGTCTGGTCGTGAGTAACATAGATGAACGTACCCTTGATCTCGTGGCGCAGCTTGATGAGCTCGGCACGCATCTGGTTACGAAGCTTGGCATCCAGGTTGGACAGCGGCTCGTCCATCAGGAAGACCTTGGGGTCACGCACGATGGCGCGGCCGATGGCGACGCGCTGGCGCTGGCCGCCCGAGAGCGCCTTAGGCTTGCGGTCGAGGTACTCGGTGATACCCAAGATCTCGGCAGCGGAGCGAACCTTGCGGTCGATCTCGTCTTTGGGGACCTTCTTGAGCTCAAGCGTAAACGCCATGTTCTCGTACACCGTCATGTTGGGGTACAGAGCGTAGCTCTGGAACACCATGGCGATGTCGCGGTCCTTGGGCGCCACGTCGTTGACGCGCTTGCCGTCGATGAGCACGTCGCCCGAGGTAATGTCCTCCAGGCCGGCAACCATGCGCATCGTCGTGGACTTACCGCAGCCAGACGGGCCAACGAGGACGACGAACTCCTGGTCGTGAACGGTGAGGTTGAAGTCCTCTACAGCGAGCACGCCATCCTCGGTAACCTTAAGGTTATGCTTCTTCTCCTCGGTCTTCTTCTTTTTGCCAAAGAAGCCCTTCTTTTTGGACTCGGTGTTGGGATACACCTTCTGAACATGTTTGAGAACGATCTCGGCCATGTCTTTACCTTTCGATGTGCGGCGCCGCGCTGAGGGGCGCCGCAGAAACTTGCAAAACAGTTACGGCATCAGCCCTTGACGGCACCTGCCACCACGCCGTCGATGATGTACTTCTGGCAGAGGATGTACATGATGACGATGGGGATAACGACCATCATGATGCAGGCCATCATGGGGCCGAGCTCGACGTGGCCATAGCCGCCGCGGAAGTACTGGATCAAGATAGGAATGGTCTTGTACTTGGTGGAGTCGAGGGTGAGGTAGGGCAGCAGATAGTCGTTCCAGACCCACATGGTCTCGAGAATGCCGACCGAAAGATAGGTGGGCTTCATGATGGGAAGGACGATCTTAAAGAACACCTGGACCGGGTTGCAGCCGTCGATCATGGCCGCCTCCTCGATCTCGAGCGGGATGTTCTTTACAAAGCCGGCGAACATAAAGACCGCCAGGCCCGCGCCAAAGCCCAGATAGATAAAGCAGATGTTGAACGGCGTGTTAAAGCCAATGCGGTCCGCCAAATTGGACAGCGTGAACATGAGCATCTGGAACGGTACGACCATCGAGAACACGAACAGGTAATAGAAGAAGTTCGAGATCTTGCTGTTGACGCGAACCACGTACCAAGCGCACATGGAGCAGCACACCAAGATCAGCACGACCGACGTGACCGTGATGATGAGCGAGTACATAAATGCCGAGGCAAAGCCCTGCTCGTTAAGGGCGTGCACGTAGTTTGCAAGGCCGTTGAACGTCTCGGGCGTGAGCAGATCGAATGCCGTGGTGGTGCTGATTGCGGTCGCTTTCTTAAAGGAATTGAGCGCGATCATAAACACGGGGTAGATCCACGCGAGCGACAGGATCGTAAAGAAAATCGAGAGCGCGCGGTTGATAACCTTATCGCGTTTCATTACTGCTGCACCTCCTTGGACCTCGTGGCCTTAAGCTGAATCATGGAGATGGCTACGACCAGGATGCAGAAGATAACCGCCTTGGCCTGACCGATACCCTGCCATGCGATACCGGCACGCGAATAGAACGTGTTGTAGATGTTCAGGGCGAGCATCTCGGTGGAGTGCGCGGGGGCGCCGCCGGTAAGGGCGAGGTTCTGGTCGAACAGCTTAAAGCCGTTGGTGATGGACAGGAACAGGCAAATGGTGATGGTCGGCATCAGGTTAGGGATCTTAACCTTCCAAAACGTCTGCCATGCCGTGGCACCGTCGACCTTGGCGGCCTCGATGTAGTCGGACGGAATGGACTGCAGACCAGCGATGTAGATGATCATCATGTAGCCGACCTGCTGCCACAGGGTCAGGATGATAAGGCCCCAGAAGCCGGCAGCGGAGTTAAGGGCAATGAGCTGGGCGCCCACGTTGGAGAGCAGGCAGTTGATCAGAATCTGCCAGATGTAGCCCAGCACGATGCCGCCGATCAGGTTAGGCATAAAGAAAATCGTACGGAAGATGTTGGTGCCTTTGAGCGCCTTGCGGGTGAGCGCCTGCGCAATTGCCAGGGCGATCACGTTGATGAGCACCGTCGACAGGAAGGCAAACGCCACGGTAAAGAAGAACGACGTGGCAAACTGCGGATCGGACAGCGCGCGCACGTAGTTCGCGATACCGACAAAGTGCGCGTTGTTAATGGTAATAAACTGGCAGAACGAGAGATAGAAGCCCTGGATAAAAGGGATCACGAACCCGATCATAAACGCCAGGCACGTGGGCAGCATAAAGAGCGGCCACCAGCGCTTGAGTGCTTTGCCCATAGAAGGGTCCTTTCAATATGCAGGGGGCGGGCAAACCTACGTCTGCCCGCCCCCTGTCGCTAATCAGATAGCTTGGGCAGCAACTGCTTACTCGGAAGCAGCCTTCTCGGTCTTCCAGCCATCGACGAAGGCGTTCTTGACGCCGTCCCACTTGGTGTTGTCGGCAGCGTAGGCGATCAGAGCCTGCTTGAGGTTCTTCTTCCACTCCTCAGAGGGGATGTAGACGAAGTCCCAAGCGACGGTCTTCTTGCCGTCCTTGGCCATGGCAACGGCCTGCTGCGAGAAGACGTTGGTGGTCTCCTTGGCGCTCTTGAACGGAGCGGTCAGACCCATCTTGTCGGCGATGATGCTGGTCGGGGTGTCAGCGGTGACGCACCAGTACATGAAGTCCTCGGTGGCCTTCTGAGCATCCTCGGAAGCCTGGGAGCTCACGCACCAGTAGTTCTCGCCGCCGGAGCACAGGCCCTGGTTCTCCTCGCCGTCGACGCCGATGTAGATCGGCAGCATGCCGAGCTGGTCGTCGGTCATACCGGCCTTGGTGAGGTCAGCGTATGCCCAAGAGCCGTTCTGATAGAAGACGGCCTTGCCGGTTGCGAACTCGTTGGTGGCGTCGTCGCCGGTCTTGGAGGCAAGCTGCGAAGGATCGCAGGTGGAGTCGGTGATGTACAGGTCGAAAATCTGCTTGAAGTTGTCGAGATACTCGCCCTTGATCTCGTCGTCCTCCTGGTTGTGCTCCTTCTCGAACTCGTAGTAGAGCGGGAGGTTGGCGAGGTGGGTGGTGTAGCGCCAGCTGGAGGAGTCATCCATGCCGGCAGAAGTGAAGGCACCCTCAACGCCAAGCTCGTCCTTGCGGGCCTGGATGTCGTCAGCGCAAGCCTTCAGCTTGTCGAAGGAGTTGATGTCCTCGGCCTTGTAGCCAGCCTTCTCGAGCAGCTGCTTGTTGTAGATGATGCCGTAGCTCTCCTGGACCCAGTCGATACCCAGATCCTTGCCATCGGACTGCAGAGCCAGGGAGTCGTCAATGAGCTCACCGCGGAGCTTGGTATCGGACAGGTCGGCGCAGTAATCCTTCCAGTTCTTAAGACCGGTGGGGCCGTTGACCTGGAACAGGGTCGGAGCGGAGCTCTTGGACATCTCGGACTTGAGCTTCTCCTCGTAGGTGTTGGAGGCGGCGGTCACGATCTTGACCTCGACGCCCTTCTCCTCCTTGTACGCCTTGGCGATCTCCTTCCACTCCTTGTCGACCTCGGGCTTAAATTGGAGGAAGTAAACCTCGGCAGCGTCACCAGAAGCAGAGGAGCCGGAGCCGGCGGAGCCACCGCAGCCCACGAGACCCAGACCAAGAACCGCAGCCGCGGAACCAGCAAAGCCCAGGAACTGCCTTCTGCTCATTTCGTTCTTCATTACAATCCACCCTTTCACACCGTGGCGGCACCCTTTGCCGCCGCCTTCGGAGATTGGCTCGGGGACTTTGCCCCTTTTGCTGATTTGTACGATACGCTATTTGGCTACTTGTTTGAACAAGTATTACTAGAGCGGTAGAAAAACTTCGGTGAACGGTAATTTCAACTTGATACTTGACAAGTTTTGTATAAACAATTATTTGTTATCAAATGCAGAGAAAACGCCCGGTCAAGCCGATGCATCGTCGGTTTGACCGGGCGTTTTCGCTTTGAGGGCATGAGTCTCGTCAGGCTGCGAGCTAGCCGGCTATCGCTTGGAGTTGACGCGGTAATGGAAGATCTCGGGATGCGTGCGGGCATGCGTGACCTCGAACAAGATGCCGTCCGAGGTGTACGACTGGCTCGCCATGACGGCAACGCAGTTGTATTTGCCGAGGTCAAGATAGCTGCAGTCCTCATCGTTGGCGAGCTCGACACTCACCGTACGACGGCTCGCCATCACTTTGACACCGCGCTTGTGCTCCAGATAGCCGTAAATAGAATCTGCCGCGATCTCGGGAGTCAGGCCCTTGGCAATCGACGCCAAAAAATAGCCATGGTCCACTTGGCGCGCATTGCCGTTGAGGCTTCGGACACGCACCACGCGAATCAACTCCTCGCCCACCTTAAAGCCCAGGCGACGAGAGAGTTGCTCAGTGCAAATCAAATGTTCAAAAGACTTGACCTCGGTCGATGCGACGGCATTGTTGCGCTTTGCAAATTCGCCAAACGACTCGACTTCCTCGAGTGCGCCCAGCATGTCGGTTTCGCCCTTGAGCCAAATAACGCGCACGCCCTTGCCGTGTATAGGCTGCACAAACATCTGGTCGGCCAGCATGCTCAAGGCGCGTCGAACGGTATTGCGCGTGCAGCCAAACTCCGCGGTCAGCTCGGCTTCGGTTGGCAGCATCTCCTGAAACGCATAAGTCCCGTTAATGATGCGCGAACGGATCTCGCGGTAGATTCCTTCGTAAATCGCTTTTGGCATGACTTCACCTCTAATGAATATGTATGGTTAGGCACGATAGCATTTCTTAAAGTTGTTTAAACCGATTATCGGCAAAGCGACAGGATTTAACCGTTGACGGTTTCTGTCCCGCCCAAACCGGTTTCGATCAAAACTGCCGGTACGACAATCGTCTGGTCCTCTACAATGAATCCATTGTTTAAACGTTTCACCACGCGCAACGCGCCTCGATATTCGGGAGGCAGAACATGCTGCAAAAAATCCAACGCTTTGGCGGGGCAATGTTCGCGCCCGCCATGCTGTTTTCCATATCGGGCCTTATGGTCGGCGTCTCCGCCCTCGCAACGTCTGCGGATATCGTCGGCGACCTCGCCGTATACGGAACCCCTTGGTACGTTTTCTGGGCTATCATCCAGCGCGGCTCGTGGACGGTCTTTAAACGCCTTCCGCTCCTTTTTGCCGTAGCGCTGCCCATCGGCCTTGCCCAAAAGCAACCGGCACGTTGCTGCCTCGAGGCACTCGTGGCCTATTTTGCCTACTGCTTCTTTTTGAGCGAGATCATTAAGCTGAGCGGCGACAATCTTGGACTTAAGTACCCGTCGTCTTTGATCCCCGCTAGCGGCATTACCATCATCGACGGCATCAAGACGCTCGACACCGGCATTATCGGCCCGCTAGCGGTATCGGCAACCGTCGTCGCCATCCATGACCGCTTCTACGATGCCAAGGTCCCCGATTGGCTCGGCAACTTCTCGGGTTCCTCGCTGGTCTACCTCATCAGCTTTTTTGCCATGTTCGCCCTTGCCGCCATCTCGGCCGCCATCGTGCCCTTCGTATACGCAGCGACCGAAACGCTGCGCCACGCACTTGTGGGCGTCGGCCCCCTCGGCGTGGGTATCTTTGCGTTTTTGGAGCGAGCACTCGAGCCCATGGGGCTGCACCACCTGCTCTACATGCCTATCTACTACGACAATTTAGTTATTAACGACGGCATCTACGCCACGTGGACCAACTTGCTTCCCATCCTCTCGCACAGCACGCGCCCCCTCAATGAGCTTGCGCCGTGGGCCGGTTTTACCGCCACCGGCTGGGTCAAGCTCTTTGGCCTTCCTGCCATCGCGGCTGCGTTCTACTCCACCGCAAAACCCGAGCGCCGCGCCGGCCTCAGGGTCATCCTTGTTCCCGCCATCATCGCCTCGGTGGTTTGCGGCGTCACCGAGCCGCTCGAGTTTCTCTTTATGTTCACCCACCCCGGGCTCTTTTTGCTCTACGCCGTCTTATCGTCTTGCCTTGCCACAACCATGAATCTCTTTGGCATCGTAGGCATCTTCTCGGGCGGCATCATGGAGATGGCAGCCTTCAACTTTATTCCGCTCATGCGCACGCATGCCGGTGCCTATCTTTTGGCGCTCGGTATCGGCCTTGTCTTTAGCCTCATCTTTTTTGTTAGCTTTCGAGCACTCATCTTGGTCTTTGACCTTAAAACCCCGGGCCGCGATGATCATGTCGCCAATCACACAGCTGCCACCCGTCTGACGGGAAACGATTCCGTCAAAGAACGCGCCGGCAAAGACGGCACAGCCAACAGCCAGTCAAACCAAGATCACCTGCTCGCCGAGCAGGTCGTCGCGCTCTTGGGCGGCGTTTCCAACATTGTGGGCGCAACCAACTGCGCCACGCGGCTGCGCGTCGAAGTCGTGGACCCTTCCATCGTTGCGGACAACGCGTCATTTGTCGTAGCGGGCGCCAAGGGCCTCATCATTACCGGCAAAACCGCTCAGGTGATTATCGGCATCTCCGTTCCCCGCGTTAAAGAGCATTTTGACCAGATCATGGGTCTCGAGCCGGGGCTTGCGCCCATCGCCTCAGCCTCCCCTGCCGCCAGTGCAACCCATAAGCACGGCGACATCTGCTTCTTCGATATCGACGGCACACTCGCCTGGCAAGATCCCAAACTTGCCCAAGAGCTCCCCGAGGGCGAGCGAGATCTTTCCCCCTATCCCAACGAGACGGTTGCACAGGCAATTCGCACATTTGTCGCCAACGGCAACAAGGCCTTTATCTGCACGGGGCGCACCCTCAGCTGCATCCATCCCAAACTACTCGAGCTGCCGTGGGCAGGAATTGTCTGCCTGGCGGGAGGCTACGTCGAACTCGACGGACGCATTGTGCGAAATGCAGCCATGAGCCCCGGCTTGCTGCAACGCCTCGCCCCGTATCTTGAGCAATCGGACGAGGTCATTCGCTTTGAAGGTCTCGATCGCGTCGTGCGCATGAGCGCGGACGCCCCCGAGACGTACGGATACGCCCGTACCGTAGGCGATGCCGTCACAAAGCTCAAGCATTACAGCGCCTACAAGATCCTCATGTCTACGAAGCTCGCCAACCGCATCGCCCAGGATAAAGAGATCGAGCCGCTGCTCTGCTTTAACGAACTCGAGCTCGAGGTGACCGAAATCTCGCCCCGCGAGTGCACCAAGCGAACCGGCATCCAGGCCGTGCTTGGCGCCCTGGGGCCAAACCACGGCACCGTGTACGGCATCGGCGACGCGAGCAATGACATCGCCCTCATGGAGGCGGTCGATGTTGGCATCGCTATGGGCAACGCGCCGGACTTCCTCAAGGAAAAGGCGGACTATGTGACCGATTCCATCGATCACGACGGCGTCGTCACGGCACTCGAACACTTTGGGCTTATCTAGCCGAGCCCCTTGCCGCGTTTGCGGCCGCAAGACTCAATCGTCTTCGACCGCCGCGCTCGACGTCCTAATGTGGCAATATGTTGTCTGCATAATGCAACGATGCGACCTAAGAAAGAATGCGAGAGCCTGTGTCCAGTCCGTTTACCAGCTTTTTAGCCCAGCACTTTGACCAGATTAACGACTATCTGGCCACGTTCTTTGACGGACAGGCGACCTCTGCCGATATCGAGCGCTACCTGTATGCCCCACTCTCGGCATTTACGGCCAATGCCGGCAAACGCCACCGCCCGCTCATCTGCATGCTCGCCGCCACCGCGGTAGGTGGCAGCTTTGAGAGCGCCCGCAGCGCCGCGGCGGCCATCGAGCATTTCCAGTCGGGTGCGCTCATCCACGACGACATCGCCGATAACGGGCAGCTGCGCCGCGGCAAGCCCTGCATGCACCTCACCGAGGGCACGGGGCTTGCCATCAACTGCGGCGACCTGGCACTTACCATGGTCACCAAGACGGTTCTCGACGACCCCACGCTGGAGTCCGATGTAAAGCTGCGCGTACTCCACGAACTCACCGAGATGATCGTCCGCACCATCGAGGGTCAGGCGCTCGACTTGGGCTGGGTCCGTGACGCACGCTTCGACATCTCGGTCGACGATTATCTGGACATGGCAACTCACAAGACCGCGTATTACAGCGGAGCCACGCCGCTTGCCACCGGAGCCATCATTGGCGGAGGCAGCGAGGAGCAAATCGAGGCGCTGCGCGCCTTTGGCCTGCACACCGGCCTTGCCTTCCAAATTCAAGATGACCTGCTCAACCTTGTTGGCACCAAGGAGGCCGCCAACAAGGACTTCCGCACCGACATCACCGAGGGTAAGCGCACGCTCGTTGCCGTGCACGCCCTGTCTGATGAGCGCTATCACGACGAGATTGAAGCGATCCTCTCCTCGGGCACCGAGGACCCCGCGCAGCTCGCGCGCGCCGTGGAAATCTTCCAGGAGACCGGCTCTATCGATTACGCCCACGCCTACGCACTGGACCTGACCGCCAAAGCCAAGGCCGCCATCGAGGACGTTTCGCTCGACCCGCATGCACGCGAACTGTTCCTCTCCATGGCAGATTTCTTTGTGGAGCGGCTCAACTAGCGAGGGGGTGCAAAACCTGTCGGCAGCGCATTTGGGTACAAGTTGCTACACTGTTGAATGTATGTTTATGCATCCCTTTGCGTCGTCTATCCGACAGGCGCTCAAATAATACGAATGATACGCCGAAAGGGGTTCGTTCATGGAACCTATTACAACAGGCATGCAGGGAGCAGCCGTCGAGGACGTGCAGTCTCGTCTCCTGCAGCTCGGCTACACGATTGATGCCACCGAGGTCGCCGACAAGCACTTTGGTGCTACCACCGAGCAGGCCGTTAGCACCTTTAGGCTCGACAGCGGTCTTGCCGCCGGTCACGCCGTTGACATCCCCTGCTGGAGTGCCTTGGTCGACGCCTCGTATAAGCTGGGCGACCGCACCCTCTACCTGCGTATGCCCAATTTCCATGGCGCCGACGTGCAGGCCCTGCAGCGCGCTCTGAACGTGCTGGGCTTTGCCTGCGGCGAGGACGATGGCTACTTTGGCCCTCACACCGAGGCGGCCCTTCAGCAGTTCCAGGAAAACGTCGGTCTGTTTGCCGACGGTATGGCGTTCCAGGATACCTACGCCTATATCAACCGCCTGCACCATGTGTGGGAGGGTAAACCTTCGGTGACCGAGGCCGAATCGCGCATCGGCTTTGCCCGCGCGGCCAACGTACTTGAGCGTTTCCAGATTGCCGTCATTGGCGAGGACCCTATCGCGCGCAGCGTAGCATCGCGCATGTGGAACATCGCCACGGCGACGACCGACAGCAGCGGTATGATGCTTTGCGACTCCGAGGTTCCGACCGATGTCGACCTGGTGCTCGAGATCGCAAGCGACGAGCTACCCGCCGACGCCGCCCCGCGCGCCACGATTGCCCTCGCCGAGTGCCACAACCTGGCCCAGCGCATCCGCACCGCCAATGTCGCCGCGCAGCAAAAGCCCGCGCGCATCCGCATTGAGCTCACCGGCATGACGCGCTACAACGGCACCTTCACTGCCAGCGACGCCCAGACGCTCGCGGTACGCCTGCTCGATGGCGTTTGCGATGCCCTCGCAGATTAGGTAAACTAGACGAGTTGCTTTTGGCAACATCACACATTGGGACGTAGTTCAACGGTAGAACTCCGGTTTTTGGTGCCGGCTGTTGGGGGTTCGAATCCCTCCGTCCCAGCCCTAAAGAACATAGCACTCCAGGCCCTTATGGACCCGGGGCGCTTTTTCGTGGGCAAGCGGAGGGATTCGAACCCGGCACTTAGGGACGTTCCTAAACTGCCGGCACTAAAGGAACGTCCCTAAGTGCCAGCCATCAACATCGTGCCGTGCGTCCCCGTCGGGCCGGGCATCACATTACAGACCAAGCGACCATTTCCATGCGGGAATGACCTCGATGACGCCATGCTCCGTTTCAATCTGGGTCGCCTCGCGCAGCGTGATAATACTGGCATCCTTGATACCGGTTTTTGCCATAGCAACCTCAAGGGAACCGACTTCACGCCTGCGCGTCTTCTCTGCCGTCATATCGACTGTCACCTGGTAGAGCGCGTATGGTTCCGATGCCAAAGCGTCGCCGACCAAGAAATCGACTTTTTCTCGCGCTTGCGTCGGAACCGTAAACGAAGTCACCGTTTCCAACCGGCCGTTTGCCGTGCGGCGCATGAGCTCAGCATAAATCGCTGTCTCCAAACGCTTTCCTATATCCTGTTGATTGGCGCGCGATGTTGCATATGCCATTCCCTGATCGACGGCATAGACTTTATCCGTCGTCGTTGTCTTAGGAGCCAAAGAAGTTGAATACTCCGAAAGCAATCCAATGAGATGAGCCTGCTGAAACAAGCGAACGAGCTCGTTGATTTTTTCCCATGACGCTCGATATCCGACAGACTTTAAGGCATCCAATAAACTGTTGACCGAAAGGTCGCAACCCGTGTTTCGAAGGCAGAAGAGCCCTACTTGGTTGGCAAGAGCGATATCCGTGCGCCCGCTCCGCTCGAGAATATCTCGTGCAACAACATCTCGCAAATAGGCTTGAAGCATCTGAATACGCGAACCGGCATCAAGCTCCTGAACCCCAGGAAAGCCACCCTCTATAAGATAACGGTCGTATGCCGAATCCAGATCAGTTCGCTGCCGCGGAGAAACAGCTGGAACCCCAGCACCGGCAGACATATCCGGTGTTTCAATGCGATGAAACGCACAATACTCGCGAAATGAAAGCGGATGCATGGCGTGCTCTTGCGAGCGACCGCGAAACTGCGTCGCTATCTCGTCGGCAGATAGTTTTGAAGACGATCCGGTAATAACAAGCGTTACGCTCTCGTGCTCCGCCAAACGCTGGCAAACGCCCTGCCAGCCATCGGTCTCCTGCACCTCATCCAGAAAGAGATAACAGCCTTTCGTTCGCGCCGAGGGAACCTGCCGCCAATACTCTTCTAAAATGTCGCTCATGAGCGTGTCCGGCGCCGGTCGAAGACGGTCATCAGCAAAATTGAAATAGAAGATACGCTCGGCATCGACACCGCGATCGATAAGGCGACGAATCCATTGAAACGCATAGAACGTTTTGCCGCAGCGCCTGATGCCCGTAATGATATGGACAAGATTGAACGGCTTTGGATCGGGAAGGTTTCCGATGACATCATCGCGATGAATGACATGAGGAATCTCAAAGGCACGAGCCTCAGCAACCATCTCCGCAATACTCAAAGCAGTAGGGGCCATCATATACTCCTTTCGGCAGCTTGAGTATATAACTTCTCGTTCTACACGAGAAGTTTCAGCTACAACTTCTCGTCCTACACTAGAAGTTTGAGGTAGATTTTCAGGCATGTCCCAAAAATCTACCTCCAAAAGATAGGCGCCCCAGGCCCATTAGGACCAAGAGCGCCTTACATCTAGAAATCATCAGCCCAGTTCCGAAAAGCGAGCCGCTTGCGACAGCCAAGTAGCCACAGGCCCCGGGAGAGCGGGGACACCGGCTTAGGTTTATCGCGAGTTCCGCACGAACAGGAGGCCACGTGACCTCGATGTTTTGGACGTGACAGCGAGAGGGGTCCTGGTATGGCAAGGTGACGTGAAACAAGGCGGCGCTGACCTTCTGGTCGCGCCGCCGAAGTTGAACGTCAGATTGCCGTGCCAGGGCCCCTCGCAGCGTCAAGAAGTCCGCCGTTCGGTAGAACGGCGGAATTTAATTGTTCAGCATGCGGTCGAAGCTTCCCGAGTCGCCATCCCGATAGTCGGCGGTCATCAGAATCTCCTGCGGAATTCGTCCGCCCTCACGCAGCACGTTGCGGAACTGCACGCGCGTAACCATGGGCAGATCCTTAATCGTCGCCGCCAGGTTCTGCGGCACGCCTTGGTTGGCAGCCGCGGGCTCGCACGCGCCGCCGGCCTTCACGCGGCGCTTATGCTCGGCAAGCATGGCGCGATACATGCCGGCATGCAGGCGAATCTCAACGACGTTGGCGTTGCGGGCCTGCTCGACGATGCGCGCGCCCTCGCGATCGATGTCGCCCACGTAGTAGATATAGGTAAAGCGGTAGCCGATCTCGGCCAGATAATCATCCAGCGCATGAGAGACGCTCGCCTTGCACCCGCCGCCAAAGATCACGCCGCCCACCTTAGTGCCAAATAACTTGGCATGTTTGCGGCCACGCAGAAGCTTGACGATTTCGTCGTAGGTATCCAGGTTCTCGACCATAATGAACGGCTTGTCGGCGCCCAGCGTAAAGAAGCCCGTAAAGTGCACCGGACGGTTAGGGGCGACCTTGATCGCCTGCATGCTGATGCCCCTTTCGGCCATACGTCTGATCAGGCGCTCGCCATGCTTGCCGTCAAAAGCTTTTTCGTCATTGAAGATCTGGTAGGCGCGCTGGCGGCGCGAGGCAACCGGAGTATCGGCACCGCGGTTTTGCTCGATCCAAGCCTGAATGATCGCGATTTCCTCGGCAATCTTGCGATTGGACATCTCGTTGTGCTGGGCGCGCTGTGGAGCTTTCTTACCGTCCTTGCCCTCGACCTTAACGATCTGGGTCTGCTGTTCCTTAATTGTGGAGAGCGCCGTGGGCGTGGGGACGACCTTAAGCAGCCGCCTGCCCAGAACGCGGGCCAGGGCAAACGCCGAAACCTCACCATGGGTAGTCGACTCAGCCTGCTGGGCAGTCGCATCTGCTGCGGCAGACTCGGGCTTCTTCTGAGGCTTGCGCTTAGAATCGCCTTGGACATTGCGCTCATGTTTCGAAGTCGACGTCTGCTTCTGCGAACGCTTGAGCTTGTCCTCCTTCGCCGGCTGACGCTTGGGCTGCTCCATCGGAGCATCCACCTTCGCATCTTCGTCGCGCGGCGCTACATTCTCGGCGGCATCCTGAGCGTTAGAGCCGCGACCGCCACGATGACGACGGCGGCGAGGCTTACTCGAAGCACCCTCCCCCGTCTGTTCAACCGCAGGTTGCTGGCCCCGAGTCTCCGTATCGGACGCAGCCTGCTCATCAACAGGATTCTGTTCACGAACTTCCGACTCGGCAGGCTTCACGGCCTTCTCGGCCCGCACCTCCGGAACCTGATTAACCTTCTCCTGATGCTTTACGGGGTACGCGCGACCCGCAAAGCCGCGACCGGGACGACACGAGTCTGAGGCCTTCTTGGCCGGCTTCTCGGAATCGTCCGCAACCTCGGCAGCATCTTCGGCCTCGCGCACAACATCCTGCTGTTCGGCCTTAAAATGCGCACCGCGACGACGCTTGGGTTCCTGAGGCTCAGCGGACTTTTGCTCTTTCGCAGGCTCCTGCGGCTCGACGACAGGCTCGTTCTCGACAACCTCGGTAACGGCCCCATCCTTTTGAGCCACAGCACGACGGAAGCGTTCCTGTTGGGCGCGGCGCTGCGCATCACGCTTTCCGCCTCCGCCAAAGACGCCTCGGCCCGCCTTGGCGGTAAAGGCACGCACGACATGCTCATCGAGCAGCTCGTCGGTATCGATATGCTCACGCGGGGCAGCTTCTTCCGCAGCGGGCATCTCAACGGAATCCTCAACAGGCTGCTCCTGGGCATCATACATCTCGGCATTGATGGTATAGAACGCCGGGCGGCCGTTAATGCCGCTGCCCTCGATCTTGGTCACAATCTTTGCCGCGATAAGCTCATCGCGCATCGCCTTGGTATCGCACTCCTTATCCACGGAGCGGAAGATTTGCGCCAGCGCGCTCGACTTGATCTTGAGCGCCTTGCGGCAGAGCAGGTCGTAGGCAACCAGCTTGGCCCGCTCGGCAGAAAGCGACGTTTGTCCGCTCAGACGCTCAGCCAGAGCATCGACATTTTGTTGGTTATCGGAATATACCGTCTTGGCCACGGGGCCCCTTTCATATGCACACATATACGTCTATATGGTACAACGCGCGCCGCCCTTCACGCAAAACATCTGCGAGAACACCCCGGCGTCACCTTTCTTTACAAAAAAAGACCGGGCCCGCGTTCTGCGGACCCGGTCTTTCCGAGTCATAGAGATGGAGGATTCAATCCGTCCGATCGGCTAAGCCTTGGCGGCCTCAGCGTCGGCAGGAGCCTCAGCAGCAGCGCGACCATACTCGGCCTTGCCCATCTCGGACCACTCGGGCTCCTCGTCGGGCATGGAGCCGGCCTCCTTGCCGAAGAACTCCTTGAGGCAGTTGACGGCAACGATGAGGCCCAGGACCATCAGCAGGATGGCAAAGACAAGCTGCAGGCCCTTGGTGGCGGCGACGGAGACGGCAGCCGTGGTGGCGGTAGCCGGGATGGTACCGAAGAAGCCAAACTGTTGGACAGCGGTCATGCAGCCCATGGCGCTCTGGACCAGCGAGGTGAAGGTGCAGCAGAGCAGGAAGGCGACGGGCACGTAGAGCATCCAACCCTTGCGGCCGGTGCACCTGCAGAACACGGCGAGGGTGATCATGGTCATACCGCCGAGCAGCTGGTTGGAAGCACCAAAGAGCGGCCAGATGTTGGCATAACCGCCAAAGGCGAGGGCGAGACCGGGAAGCAAGGTGACGACCGTGGCGAACCAGGGGTTGCCGAGGACCTTCATGTAGCCGGCCTTGGAGTCGACGGCCAGAGCGTCGTTGGTCTGGGCAAAGAACTCAGAGAACGAAGTGCGGGCGATGCGAGCGACGGCGTCGAGCGAGGTCAGGGCCAGAGCGGAGACGTTCATAGTCATGAAGACCGTGGCAACAGTGCCGTCAATGCCAAAGGCCTGCATACCGCGAGCAACACCAGCGGCAAAGATCTGGAACGGGGTACCCACGGCAGCGCCATTAGCACCAGTGGTGTTCATGGTGGAGAACATGATGCCGGCGACGATGATGGCAAGGATGCCGACGAAGGACTCGACGATCATAGCGCCGAAACCGACCTTGACGGCGTCCTGCTCCTTCTCAACCTGCTTAGAGGAGGTACCGGAAGAAACGAGGCTGTGGAAACCGGAGAGAGCGCCGCAAGCAACGGAGACAAACAGGACCGGGAACATCATGCCGGAGGCACCAGAGAAGTTGGTGAAGACCGGAGCGGTCATCGTAGCCTGGCCGTTAACACCCAGGACAACGATGCCGAGGACAGCGCAGGCGATCATGACGATCATCATGATCGAAGTAAGGTAGTCACGCGGGGTCTTGAGCATCTGGATGGGCATAGCACCAGCGAAGACCAGATAGACCATGACGACGGCGAACCACTGGAACTTGGTCAGATAAACCGGGAACTGCATACCAACGGCGAACATGAGAACCATGAGCACCACGCCGGTGACGAACTCGGCAGCGCCGGTGAGGTTGAACTTCCTCTGGGCCCAACCAAAGACGATGGCAACGAACGTGAACAGGATGGAGATAGTACCAGCGCAGCCAGCGGCGTAGGACTTAGCCTCGTTGACAGCGCCGGTGGCGGCATCGAGGACGGGAGCAGCAAACGTACCGCAGACCATATCGGTGAAAGCGGCGATGACGATGATGCAGAACAGCCAGCAAAACAGCAGGAACAGGCGACGGCCGGTCTTGCCGATGTACTTCTCGATGAGCTGAGCGAGCGACTTGCCGTTGTTCTTCATCGAAGCGTACAGGGCACCAAAGTCGTGGACGGCGCCAAAGAAGATGCCGCCGACGAGGACCCAGAGCACGACGGGCAGCCAGCCAAAGGCCATGGCGACGATCGTACCCGTGACAGGGCCGGCACCGCAGATCGAGCTGAACTGGTGCGAGAACGCGGTGAAGGCGGAGACGGGCGAGAAGCTCTTGCCGTCCTTCATGCGCTTGGCCGGCGTGAGAGCCTCTTTGTCAACGCCCCACTTGTTGGCCAGCCATCGGCCATAGCCCAGATAGCCGCAGGCGAGCACCGCCGCGGCCACAACCATGAGCAAAACTCCGTTCATTACATTTCCTCCTCTAAAAAGAACTTCCCAGACATAAAAAATGAGGGCCGTCGGTTGCGCTCGACGGCCCTCATCTTCATCAGCCGCCCGTTATCGTACGGGCTAGCTGTATGTGCTAACCCGCATCAGATAATTACTACGCTGATAATGTCTAGCTGATGCGTGAACATGTCTAAGAAATCCTCTTCAATCATGATGTGAACGATTCGTGCGAGTTCACATCCCCCAGTGGATGAAAAGCAGTATGAAACTTTAGTTACCTAAAGTCAACGCAAATTTGTAATGAATTTTCAACTTTTTTTGAAATTCTCGGTATAAAACGCCACTGACCTCGGACTTTATCCGACAAAAGTCTTTGCATGAGAGATGCCCCTGAGAGCCGCGGGAGCCGGGCGCGCATATGAACTTTCCTGCTCTACAGTCCTGCGCAAGACGGAAAGCACATTAAGTGCTTTCCTTTGCGTGCGGAACTCGCGATAAAGTTCATATGCGCGCCCGGCTCCCGCCGCTCTCAGGGGTTCCCATCCCAAATCTAAACTTTGTTATCATAATTACGATAATATCCTGATAGCTCAGGAGGTAGCTGTGAATATTAGGCCAGTCTCAGATCTTAGAAATCACTACCCGGACGTTGAACGCGAAGTCGAACAAGAGGGTCCGGTTTTTCTAACTAAAAACGGGCGGGGCTCTATGGTCGTCATGAGCTTTGAGCAGTACAAGTCGCTGAGTAATGCAATCGAGAGCGCCCTTGATGCCGCTGATCGTCAGGCCGCCAGCATGCAACTTCGCTATACACACGACGATGTCTTTGGCTCTGTCAGAAAAATGCTCAACGGCGGTCTCGATGAACAGGCCCTATAAGCTCCGCTATCTTCCCCTATTTTGGGAGGACTTCAGCCAAGCAGCGTCATATATCGCCTTTGATCTCAATAACCCCGCTGCAGCAAATAGGCTTGTCGACAATGTTGAAGCAGGCATACTCGAACATCTCAAGAATCCAACCATGTCACCAACATACCCTTCGACAAGAAGGCGGTTGCACCCGTATTACCGCCTCTGCGTTGGCAACTACATGGTTTGTTATGTCGTCATCGACGACGTTATGGAAGTCCGCCGACTGCTATATAAGAGACGAGATATTGAGTCGATTATCAGGTAGGCTTCTTTCAGCTAAAGAACGCCGGAAATTCGACACTGGCTTGTTAACCTTGCTGGACGTTGTCGACGCCAAACCAGCTCAGAAGCTATATCGATACAGAAAGGTCCCCTGCCCTGACCGGCCCAGCGGCCCCATATGAACTTTATCGCGAGTTCCGCACGAACAGGAGGCCACTTAATGTGGCCTCCGTCGTGAGCAGGACTGTAGAGCAGGATAGTTCATATGGGGCCGCTGGGCCGGTCAGGGCAGGGGACCGCACCCGTACGACTACAGCGTCATGTTCGGATCGGCGTCGACATCGAACGGCGAGATTTTTCCTCGGTCGAATTTACGGCGGGCGACCTCCGCGATCATGGCGGCGTTGTCGGTGCATGCCGAGAGAGGCGGCACCGTCACGCGGATGCCCTGGCGCCCGAGCTTCTTGATCATCATCTCGCGCAGATGCGGGTTGGCCGAGACGCCGCCGCCGATGCAGTATTCCTTGCATCCGGTGGCATGCAACGCGTTCTTGGCCTTCTTGTACTGAACGTCAAAGACCGCGGCCTCAAACGAAGCCGCCAGGTCGGGCAGATGAATCGTACGCCCGGCTTTGGTCTCCTGCTCAATGAAGAGCGTCACGGCCGTCTTAAGGCCCGAAAGCGAGAATCGATAGTCTCCCCTACTATTGAGCGCACGGGGGAAGTCAATCGCGCGGGGATTGCCCGTCTCGGCCAGCTTGGAGATGATGGGGCCGCCGGGATAGCCCAGACCCAGCGCCTTAGCCACCTTGTCGAAGGCCTCGCCCACGGCGTCGTCGAGCGTCTCGCCGAGCACCTCGTAGTCGCCCCACGCCTTGACGTGAACAAGCATGGTATGACCGCCCGAGACGAGCGTGAAGATAAACGGCGGCTTGAGATCGGGCTGCGCCAGCAGGTTGGCGAACAGATGACCTTCCAGATGGTTGACGCACACGAGCGGTTTACCGGCGGCATAGGCAAAGCCCTTGGCGAAGGCGACGCCCACCACCAGAGCACCCACCAGGCCCGGACCCTGTGTCACGCCAACAGCGGCGAGTTCGCTCGGCGCGATGGCTCCGCCCTCAAGACCAAGCGATGCCGCGGCATCCTCGAGTGCAGCGTCCACGACGCTCACGATAACCTCAACGTGCTTGCGCGAAGCGATCTCGGGCACTACGCCGCCAAAACGGGCATGAAAATCGATCTGCGTCGAAACCTGGTTGGCCAGCATATTACCGTCCGCATCGATAATCGCCACAGCCGTCTCATCGCACGAACTCTCGATGGCAAGCACCAGGCGACGGCGCTCAATTTCGGCGCGCTCCTCAACGGTACGCTCGGGTGCAGATAGTGGCCATACACGCTGCTCAGCCGCCGTCGGCTCGGGCGAAGCGTTGTCGACCGGGAGCACCAAGGGCAGCGGCGCTGTCATAACGATGGCATCTTTGCCAACACCGTAGTAACCGCGGCGGCAGCCCGCCTCGGTAAAGCCCAGGGAGGCATAGAGCGCAATAGCGCCCTCGTTGCCATCCTCAACCTCGAGCGAGGCGGTCGTGCAGCCGAGCATCTGGGCATCATAGCTCACATGCGACAGCAGCTTGCGGGCAATACCCTCGCGGCGATGCTTCGGGTCGACGGCAACATCCAGAATCTGCACGTCACCGTCTACGACCATGCCACCGGCAAGTCCCAGCAGCCGACCGTCGTCGTGCGCCACCCACCAGCTGCGCGGCGCCGCAACATCCTCGCCCAGCTCGGACAGGAACATGCCCGGCGTCCACGCCTCGTGCCCGGCGCCTTCAAAGCAGGCGGCCTCCAGCGCACTTGCGCCCTCGGCGTCCGCCGCACCCATGGGGCGGAATTGCAGATGGCGACCGGCAAGCTCATCGGCGACGCCCGTAATTTCGCTCTGCGCGCTCTCGGCAAGACCCAGGCGTTTGCGCTCGTTTTCCTCGGCGTCAGAAAGGCGCGTATAGATCGGTAGGACGCGGGCCGGGTCGCCGTCACCCGCGGCATGCGCAAGGAGGAGGCCCTCGCCCGAAGGCCACCACAAGCCGCGCTCTACGCAGCGAGCGGCCTCATCCTCGCCCAGCAGCTTGCCATAGCGCACGAGACCGTCGCCAGTCAGCTGAACCTGGTCCCAATCCGCGGCTTGGCGCCACTCATCAAGCGCCACGGCAGCCTTGACCACGTGCTCGCACTCAAACTGACGCTCGGGGCCCTCGTCATTCAGCACATACAAAGCCGGATACACCTCGCCGCGCATGGCATCGGCCAGAATGCCGAGCTTGCCACGCACGCCAGCCTTCCACGCGGTCCATGCGCAGGCATCGAGCGTCGACACACCCAACAGCGGCACGTTGGCACCGCGCGCCAAGCCCTTGGCGGTGGAAATGCCGATACGCACGCCGGTAAACGAACCCGGACCGCGACCGACGACGTAACTGCCCACGTCAGCACGGTCCATGCCAGCCTGAGTAAGCACGCTGTCGACGGTATTCACGAGCTCCACATTGGCATGGCGACGGCACATATGGTCGCCACTCACCAGCTTCGCCTCGCCCGTCTGCCCATCAGTCCAGCTTGCCGCGCAGGCAAGCATATCGGTCGAAGTATCGAGCGCCACCACCAGCGCGTAATCGTTATGCAAGCTCATCTTGTACAGCCTTATCAATCAAATCGGAAAGCTCCGCTGCGCGCTCGCCGTGCGCCTCGAGCGTTATCATTCGCACATCGCTATCGTTCTCATCGCGCTTAAGCGTTACCGAGAGATACTCGTCCGTCAGTTCGTCCTGGAACTGTTCGCCCCACTCCAACAGACAGGCGCCCTCATAGCCCAGTACATCGAAAATGCCCGTATCCTCGAGCTCGTAAGCATGCTCCAGACGATACAGGTCAAAGTGGAACAGCGGAATACGCCCCTGATCATGAACGGCCATGAGTGCGAATGTGGGGCTCGTGACCATATGGCCGTCGCCCAGACCACGCGAAACGCCCTTGGTAAAGTGGGTTTTGCCCACCCCGAGGCCGCCGGTCAAGATCAGCACATCACCATCTTCCAGGCACGGCGCAACCAGCTCGCCAAAATGCTCCGTATCGGCAGAGCAAGCCGTTTTATAAATACCTACCCCCAGGCGCTCCAGGGACATATATGCTCCTTATTATTCCGAGGCACCCTCTGGCGCGGGATGCCGCTCCAGATAGTCGCCCAGCATCTTAAAGTCTTCCTCCAGCAGCTCCTGCCACGCCGGATTACGCAGCGCCGCCGCCGGATGGAACGTGGGCATCACCACAAAATGCCCCATCTGATGGAACCTGCCGCGCAGCTTGGTGATGCCGATCTCGGTCTTAAGCACAAAATGCGTCGCGGGGTTACCGAGCGTTACGATGATATCGGGCCAAATGCTTCGAATCTGCTCACGCAAAAACGGCGAACAGGCCAGCACTTCCTCGGGCCGAGGATTGCGATTTCCCGGTGGGCGACACTTAAGCACGTTGGCAATGTAGACGTCTTCGCGCTTGAGGCCAGCCAGCGACAGGATGCCGTTGAGATCCTCGCCCGCCGCCCCCACAAAGGGTTCACCTTGCAGATCCTCGTTGCGACCCGGCGCCTCACCGATAAACATGACGCGGGCGTGGGGGTTTCCCACGCCAAACACGATGTTATGGCGCGACTGATAGAGTTGGCAGAGATGGCAGTCGCCTAAAACAGCCTCAATCTCCTCGAGCGCAACCTCGCACGGCGCCTGGTGACTATGTCCGGGGATGTGCATGACACCCATAGTGGCTCCTACACGTAGACCTTGTCGAGACGCATGCCAAAGCCGCAAGCAACCTCGTAGTTAATCGTGCCGCGCAGGCGCGCCATCTCGTCCATGGTGATCTCGGCATCACCATCGCGGCCGACAATGATCATCTCGTCGCCATACTCGGCCTCGGGAATCTCATGCGCCGGATTGGACTGGATGGCGACCATAAACTGGTCCATGCAGATGTTACCCACCTGACGAACGCGTTCACCGCGATACAGCACGTCCATACGATTGGAGAGCGTACGCGAAAGACCATCGGCATAACCGATCGGCAGCGTGCAAATCTGAACGCGTGTGCGCGGTACGCGGTAGGTAAAACCGTAGCCCACGCCCTCACCCATCGCAGGATGCGCCACACGCGTCACGCGCGCATGGACGCTCATAACACGATCGAGCTTCATCACGCGGCCGCTCAGCTCGCATGGCTGCATGCCGTACAAGCCAACGCCGGCGCGAATCATATCAAAACGCATCGAGGGATCGAGCATCGAGGACGGCGTGTTGGCACAGTGCACGATGCCGCACTCAAAACCCGCGTCCTTAATGGCTTGAACGGCTTCGGTAAAGCGTTGGCACTGCAGTTTGTAGTCCCAACCCGAAGGTTCATCGGCCGTGGCGAAGTGCGTAAATACGCCATCACACTGGATACCGCGATGGAAGCTAATGCCACGAACAAAGTCGAGCACCTGCGTGTAGTGAACACCGATGCGGTTCATACCCGTCTCGATGGCTAGATGGTACTTGCCAACCTTGCCTGCCGCGACAGCGCACTCGCCATAGGCAAGGGCGAAATCGGACGTATAGACCGAAGGCATAATGTCAAACTCAAGCAGTGTGGGGATAGCCTCGATAGGCGGCTCGCTTAGGATCAGGATGGGTTTTGTGATCCCGCCCTGTCGAAGCTCAACGCCTTCACTAACCGTCGCCACGGCAAACATGTCGGCACCGGCCGAATACATGATTTTGGCGCACTCGACGGCACCATGGCCATAGGCATCGGCCTTGACCACGCAGCACAGTCGCTGACGTGGATCGAGCAGATTCTTGTAAGCCCTCGTGTTGCGGCGAAGCGCCCCTCGGTCAATCTCAACCCAGGACCAGCGCGTCAAATCGGCTTTATTCATGATTAGTCATCCGACCCTTCGTCCATGATTCCCAGATCATCGAGTGCATCCTTTGCCGCCAATTCCATGGCAGGACCGATCAAGTCGATCAGGTCGGTTGCAATAACACTCTTCTCACCATACTCCGTCGCCGCGGCAAAACCCGCGTAGCTGTGAAGCGCAACGGCATACGAATACAGCAGCTCCCAGCGATCCATCTCATCACGCATGGTAGCCAGTGTGCCAGCCAAAATGCCCGCAAGAACATCGCCCGAACCGGCAGTCGCCAACGACGCCGGACCCGAGAGCGGCAAAAGCACGCGCTCAACGCCACAGATAGCCGTCGTCGGCCCCTTGGCAATAACCACGAGATTGTCGGAACCAGCAGCCCAGACAACCTTCTGCGCAGCCGCGATTGCAGTCCCCAGATCGTTAACCTCGTCACCGGCAACCAAACGCGAAAGCTCGCGATAGTGCGGCGTCATGACGAGCGGCTGCTCACGGCGGTACATCTCAGGATTGCTATCGATACCGTCGATAGCAATCTTAGAAAGACAGTTGAGCGCATCGGCATCAAGGATCAGCGGCACATCAAGTTCCAACAAACCCGAAACCACCTGCATGGCACCGGCAGACGTTGTCATGCCGGGACCGCACAGTACGCAGCTGTACTTCTTTGCAATCTCGCACACGGTCATACGCGCAGCGGCACCAAAAGAGCCGCGGGAATCGGACGGAATAGCAAAAACCGGAATCGAGGGAAGCGCCATACGAATAAGATTGGCACACGCATCGGGCGTCGCGACAGCCACATAGCCGGCACCCGCGCGGGCAGCAGACTTGGCGGCCATAATGGCGGCGCCAGGATACTGCGCCGAACCGGCAACAATAAGGACGGAACCGCGAGAATACTTATCGATATTCGTGGGCAGCGGAGCAAAGAAATCCACCAGGTCACCGGGCTCGACTATCTCGGCGGCATGGTCAACATCATTGATGACCTCATCAAGGCGATCATAGAGGCTACCGCATACCAGATCACCGGCGTACTCTGGGCCATCAGCGCTGTAGAGGCCAATCTTGGGCGTGATCATCGTGACCGTGCGCTCGGCACGGATGCAGTCGTCGTCGACAACACCGGTCTCGGCATTCAGACCCGAAGGAACATCGATAGACACCACATGGTCGGCGAAATCGTTAACTGTCGGAATCCAGATGGAGAACGGTGCACGCAAGTCACCGTGGAAACCGGTACCAAAAATAGCGTCAACGACAACGTCGGCCTTATCGATCAAAACCTCAAGCTCATCTCGCGAGGGACCGACGCACACATGTACATCACGACCGGCGGTACGACGGGCAACATGGCGAGCCAGAGCGGCAGGAATCTCATCCGGCTCAACCGGAGACACGATATCCACGTCAACGCCTTTATGACTCAAGATATCAGCCGCGACCCAGCCGTCACCACCGTTGTTGCCAAAACCGACCAGAACAAGGACGCGATCGGGATTGAGTTTTAGAATTTCACTAGCGGCAAACTCACCCGCCAGTTCCATAAGCTCGGCCTTCGAAGTTCCTTCGCATTCGATAATATCCTCGAGGCGAACGACTTCCTCAGTACTCAAAACCGGTTTCATCTATGCTCCTAGCGTATCTTGCGAAGCATCGCCCTGGTGCTCCGTCAAAGCTGAATGTTGCAGTTGCTCAAGCTCATCTAAAACCGAGCGAGCCTCTTTAAATGTTTGTGCAACGCGTTCCTTGGTGCTCACCTTTTCTTCCTTAGGCTTTGGTCGAGCATCCTCGGTGATCGCAATGGCATTGGCTACGGCTAAATCACCCGTCAAGGTAATGGAAAGCGCAACTTCAACGACACCCAACTCTCGAGCAATCTCGAGCGCACGACCCGAAAGCACTGCTTTAGGCTTTCCGAGTTTATCACGCGTTACCGAGACGTCTTTGCGGCCGACGCCCTGACTAAAACCCGTACCAAGAGCCTTGAGAACCGCTTCACGAGAAGCAAAACGGCTCGCATAGTGCGCCGCAGGACGCGATGAAGCGTCGCAATATGCACACTCTTCTTCGGTAAACACACGCCGAGCAAACGACGGCGTCTTTTCAAGGATTGATTTCATGCGAGAAATCTCGACGATATCAACGCCGATACCAGCTTCAGCCATGTTCACCTCCATATTGCACAGACTAAGTTATTGTAGCCCGTTAACGGAAGATGCGACAAACGAGGGTTATAAAACACAGCGAGTTTGTTAGATCTGGCCTAACGCAAAAAAAGGGGGAGGCCGCGAGGCCTCCCCCTTCTAAGTTCGATGACGGCTCGGTGCCGTCCACCGGTCAGCGGCGCCCTGGCCTCCCACGGGCCGGACCCGCAGTACTCTCGGCGCGATGGGGCTTA
>ENA-OQLI01000104-OQLI01000104.1-human-gut-metagenome-genome-assembly--contig:-NODE-104-length-126081-cov-7.426632_pt1 | contig 126081 bp, 135 predicted proteins | sample MGYA00242805_ERZ504812 | MGnify/ENA primary metagenome ERZ504812 (study PRJEB26092, sample SAMD00036430) | human gut metagenome | host: Homo sapiens | study: EMG produced TPA metagenomics assembly...
GCTGCGTGGCAAGAGGATGTAAATGATGCCATCGGCTTACGGATGGGTGGGGAACGTCCTCTGTGTGCGTGCAGCGATGGCTGAGCTCGGGTTGTATTTGGGAAAACCGTGCGTCCTTGTGCCTGCTGGCGGTTCCCTATACCCATAATCGGGACTCCGCGTTGGAGATCGTGCAGGATACGGTGGTGCAGGCGATCAGCCATGCGGATGCCCTGCGCGATCGTCAGGCCGTAAAGCCCTGGATTTATCGGATTTTGGTCAATGAAAGCCTCGCTTATCTGCGGCGGAATAAAAAGCTGGTTTTTCTCGATGAGTTTCCAGACCGCCCAAGCCAACAGGAGGATCTCGGCGAAAAGATGGATGTCTATCGTGCTGTGGATCATTTGGAGCCTAAGCTAAAAACCATCGTGATCCTGCGCTATTTCGAGGATTTGAAGTTGGAGGAGATCGCGCAGGCAACCGGCGCCAACCTTAACACCGTAAAAGCTCGCCTGTACCGCGCGCTGAAAAAAATGAGGGAGGAGCTTGGCTATGAAATGTCGGCTACATAATGGCGGTAAAATGCCTTTTGCACGTTTCGGGCAGAAAGGCTGCCCAAAATTTTGGCTGCGCCACAACCGCACACATCCGCGGTCCGGCGCAAGAAAGGAATGGCCGTGCGTATGAAATCCATTCGGGATGCAAAAGCTGTTTACGATGCCATTGAGTTGCCGCCGGAATTGGGCGAAACCATTCGAGTAGCGGCGCGTTCCGCTGGCCGGAAACCGCGGCATGCCCAGGCCTTTGCGCGTTATGCCGCCTGTGCTGCGGCCGTCTGCCTAGTTCTTTTGGTGACCGCGCTCAACACCCTCCCTGCGGTGGCTTCCGGGCTTTCAGAAATCCCGGTGATCGGTCGGCTTGCGCAGGTGCTGACGTTTGCGCAATACGAGCGGCAGGGGGAGAACGAGCTTCTGATCGTCCGCCAGCCGGAGCTTGCCAACACGGGTAATACAGAGCTGGAACGGCGCATTAATCATGAAATTCAGGCAAGAATCAGCGCGCTGATTCAAACGTTTCAAAATGAGGCCAAAGAGGCCCGAAAGCTCTATCTGGAAACGGGTGGCATAGAAGAAGAGTATATCACGCCGGAGATTAATATTGACTATCGCCTTCATTGCAATAATGGATCGGTTGTTTCATTTGTGCTGATCAAATCCGAAACACATGCCAGCTATTATGAGGAGCAATTTTACTACAACATTGATCTCGAAACGGGGAAGGAGCTCACTCTGCTTGATCTGCTCGGGCCCGATTTTAAAGCTATCGTCAACCAGAGCGTAAAAGATCAGATGAAGCAGCGTATGCAGGCGGATCCGGACGCTTACTATTTTGAAGATGACCTGGCATTTACAACGATTTCGGACGATCAGGGCTTTTATGTCAATGAAGCCGGGCATGTGGTGGTCGTATTCCCGAAATATGAGGTTGCGCCCGGCTATATGGGCATTCAAGAGTTTGAAATTACGCAATAAAGGGGAACCACTATGGTATTCAGCAGCCTTCTGTTTCTGTTTTATTTTTTGCCGGCAGTGCTGGCGGTCTATTTCATCGTTCCCCGCAGGGCGAAAAATGTTGTATTGCTTCTTTTTAGCCTGTTTTTCTATGCATGGGGTGAGCCGGTTTATATTTTCCTGATGCTTTTTTCCATCTGCATGGATTATCTGTTAGGTCTGTGGATGGAGCGGGCAAAGCAGGCGCCGGGCCGGGCGAAAAAGGTGCTCGCGCTGGCGGTCGTGCTCAACGTGGCTCTGCTTGGCTTTTTTAAATATGCCGATTTTTTTGTGGAGAATCTCAATGCGCTGACGGGCCTTGCAATCCCCGCGCTTCAAATTCCGTTGCCGATTGGTATTTCTTTTTATACGTTCCAGGCCATGTCCTACCTGATCGATTTATACCGGGGCGATGTGCCGGTGCAGCGCAATATCATCTCCTTCGGCACCTATGTTTCTCTGTTCCCGCAGCTCATCGCCGGGCCGATTGTCCGGATGCGCACGGTTGTGGGCGAGCTTGCAGACCGGCGGGAGAATTTTGATGATTTTTCCAGCGGTGTAAAGCGTTTCGTAACGGGCCTTGGCAAAAAGGTGCTCATCGCCAATACGGTCGGCGCGGTTTGGAGCCAGATTTCCGCGATGGATATTCGGGAACTTCCGGTTTTAACCGCATGGATTGGCTTATTCGCCTTTACGTTCCAGATTTATTTCGATTTTTCCGGCTATTCGGATATGGCGATCGGCCTGGGGCGGATGTTTGGCTTTCACTTCCTTGAAAACTTTGATTATCCCTATATCTCGAAAAGCATTACGGAGTTTTGGCGGCGTTGGCATATTTCCCTGAGCAGCTGGTTCAAGGAGTATGTCTATATTCCCTTGGGCGGTAACCGCAAGGGCTTTCCAAAGCAGATCCGCAACATCCTGATCGTATGGCTGCTCACAGGCTTTTGGCATGGGGCAAGCTGGAATTTTGTGGCCTGGGGCCTGTATTTCGGCGTTCTGCTGATTGTGGAGAAGCTTTTTCTGCTCCGCTTCCTTAAAAAATTGCCTGCGTTTTTCCAGCATGTTTATACAATGCTGCTTGTCATGCTCGGCTGGGCGATCTTCTCCTTTGATTCGCTGGGGAATGGGATTGCCTACATCCGCGCCCTGTTTGGCGGCTATGGCCAGCCGATATGGGATGGGGGAGGCGTCTATCTGCTCTATACGAATATCGCGCTGCTGCTGATTGCGGCGGTGGGGAGCACGCCGCTGCCGAAGGAGCTTTGGCGCCGTTTGGAGGGCAGACTTTCCGCTCACCCGATCCCGTTGGGCGCGATGGAAACCTGCTTAGTGGCAGCGGGAATGGTGCTATCCATCGCCTTCCTGGTGGACGCCTCCTATAATCCGTTTCTGTATTTCCGTTTTTAATGAGAAAGGATGGTCACAACCATGAAGATCAGCCGGGCGAAATGGCTGTCCCTCTTTTTTGTCATCGGGATGGGCGCATTGGTTGCGTGGAATCTTTTCACGCCCTCCCGTTCCTACTCTGAGAGCGAAAACCGCTATCTGCAATCCTTCCCGTCGCTTTCTGTTGACCGGCTTGTTTCCGGCGAATTTGCCAAATCGTTTGACCTGTATTCAAGCGATCAGTTTCCTTTGCGGGAGAAATGGGTCGCTTTAAAAACAGGCGTCCAGATGGCGCTGCTGCGGCCGGATAACAGCCGGGTCTATTTTGGAAAAAACGATCGCCTATTCGAAGTGCCCTCCGCTGCAAACACGGTGCGCGAGGAGAAAAACTGCCGGGCAGTTGCCGCGTTTTTGAAGGCCGCACAGGCCAAGTGGCCCGAGCTGAAGCCCTCCGTGCTGCTTTCCCCAACGGCTTCCACTGTGCTCCCAGAGGATTTGCCAAGCTATGCGCCGGTAGCGGATCAGGCTGCGCTTTTGCGGCGTATGCAAAAGGCGCTCGGCGCGGATATCCCGTTCTGCGATCCGACGCAGGCCTATTTTGAGCAGGCGGATCGAGAGCCGCTTTTCTTCCGTACTGACCATCATTGGACGGTATACGGCGCGTTTGCCGCCTATCAGGCGTGGGCGCGGAGCGTAGGCCTCACGCCGCTGCAAATGGAGGATTACACGGCCAAAACCGTATCCGCCGATTTCCTGGGCACGCTCTACTCCAAGGCGAACCTGCCTTGGATCCAGCCGGAAAAGCTCGAGATCTTTGAGCCGAAGCAAAAAAATCCCTGTCAAGTCACGGCGGAAAATGGGAAGATTAAGCTCAATTCACTCTACGACTCTTCCTTTTTGGAGGGCAGGGATAAGTATTCCTATTTTCTTGGTGGAAATCATCCGGTCACAGAGGTGACGACCAGCGTGAAAAACGGCAGGAACCTCCTGATCTTGAAGGACTCCTATGCCCATTCCTTTGTGCCTTTCCTCACCGCGCACTTTGAAACGATCACATTGGTGGACCCGCGCTATTTCAAAGAGGATCTGTTCGCATGGATGGAGGGGAAAGGGTTCACGGATATCTTGGTGCTCTATAACGCCGCCACCTTTGCTGAGGATGCGATCCTTGCCAACGTGCTGGCGGTAGGCTGAATGAAACGATGCTATTTTTTTAAAAACTGGGAAGCTTAGGGCTTGATTTTTAATCCGCAGTACGCTATAATATAAAAGCTTTCCATGCCGGTGTGATGGAATTGGCAGACGTGCTGGACTCAAAATCCAGTGGTAGCGATACCGTACCGGTTCGACCCCGGTCACCGGCACCATAACAAAAGACCGTCGGCTTTTGTCGGCGGTCTTTTGTTATGCCTCCCTTGCCGTTATTGCTTCCCCTTTATTGTGAAAACAGATGACAAAATCCCTCTTTTTTGTTATACTTATACCAAATAATATGGACTCCGTTGTTTGGATGCGATTGAAAAGGAGGTTTGTCATGGATATTGAAAAAGGCACGAAAGTAAAGCTCACTGTTGATTTAACCCAGTATGCAAAAGGATTGGTTGCCGGAACCGAGGGGATCACTGCCGGTCAGCAGGGAATGTGGAGCAGAGGAAGCGACCGGTTTGTCACGGTCCGTTTCCCCGGAATTACCACACTGGATGTACTGTGGGATTCGTTGGAAATTATTGATGAAGAAGTACTAAAAGAAATGGACCGCCAGAAGAAATTATTTGTTGAGAATCTGAAGAGCGCGAAAGACGTAACCCTGTATGTGGGCCCAAGGGGTGGTTTTAAATATCTCTCCTATCGCTATACTGACAAGGAGTCCGGGGTCAACGTTCATACATCGGAGGGAAGTAGGAATCAGGCATACAAAATTCTGGATATATTGAAGCAATACAATATACCGATTGCAAAAGAGACAATAAAATAGGGCTTGCCCAATTGGCATAACCCACGCCTCCTTCTCATATGATATATCAGAATGAAGATGGGAGGAGAAAAAATGGACAAGAGCCATCAAACGGCTGTTTGTTATCTGCCAATCAGTAAAATACCACCTTCTATAAGCGAATATGTGAAGAGCCAAAAACTGAACCAGATGCGGACGCTTTTAGACTCTATTGGAATTATTGTAACGGATATATATGTAGACGAGGGCTTCGAACAGGCGCCGGTGGACAAGCCCGGATTAAAAAAGATTATTGCCCGGCTTTCCCAAAAAGAATTCGACGTATTCGTGGCAAACAATATTTATGATTTGGGTGATAATTTTTTAGAGTGTATCGAGACACTTCGGTATTTGGTCGAACATCATATCAGAGTTATATGTTTGGATAACCATATGGATTCCGCCATAGACGATTCATTCCTTTAGCAAGTCACTGAAATTTGAGGATATCTCTTTATTTGGTTGATCCCCTGTATTTATGCTGGATGCTCACAAAAAGAATCGCGGCCTGATCATCAGATCAAGCCGCGATTCTATACGATTATGGTTTTTCTGACATAGGCCGATTCCAAATGCACAGCATCGGTTCACGAATGGATCGTATTGTTTTCCGCAGCATTGGATACGGATTGAAAATTTAATACATAATCGCCGATGTTGATGATGAAAGTAGGGGTTTGGTGATTGTCCAGATAGGTTGTTATACCTGTTACCGCATAGCCCGTAGCTTCGCCCAGCTTGATTTCGTAAATTGTGCCTTCCGGGCTCCTCTCCTCCAAACGATATTGGCCTTTGTAGCTTTGATTGCTCCTAGCATCCGTAATGGTGAAACTCCCATTTTGGGCTTCACAGGTCAAATCAATCTCTGCTGCGCCTTTGTAGGACGAGATGAATTCAGGAGCGCAGGCAATCACGTCGCCTTTTTGATTCTCTTGAATCTTCGTTTTTTCTTGAATCACTGTTATTTTCCAAACGTATGCGTCAATCGGAACGTTTTTGAGATTGCTGCACCCTGCAACACAGAGCAGAAGCAAAGAAAAGGCGAGCACAAGTCCTTTTTTCATCCGGAAGCACCTCCGTCAATTTCTAATTTGAATTGCCGCTCTATCAACGCATTACACCATAGCACGGCGCCCTTTTAAAAGGATTTTGCAAGCCCCTTGCGCAGCGCACGAAATGCATCCTCACGCCCAATTTCGTAGCTTTCCTGCATGCGGCTTGGGTCTTTGCTCATCCAGCTTGTGGGCAGGGGGCGACTCGGTGCGATGACAAAGGCGCGCAGATTATGCTCCAGCTGTTCCAACTGTGCGAGGCAGGCGTTATAAACGGTATGGCGGCGGTCCAGCGTCTGCACCAGCCGGGGATAGCGCCGCAGTAGCCGATGATAGGCGGGACGCATACGCATCGGGCTCTGCCGATAGCCGCGCGGCTGCGTCAGCACGGCAACGATCTGTTCGCATCCATCGTCCAGCGCCTTCTGCACAGGAATCGGGTCCGCCACGCCGCCGTCCACGCAGGGGATACCGTCGATTTCCACTGGGCGAGAAATGATGGGAATCGAAGCGGATGCACAGAGCAAGTCACAGTTGTTGGCCAAATACTCCTTGCCAAAATACAGAGCCTGTCCATCCTCGCAGGAGGTAACGCCGGTATAGAATTCAATTGGGGAGCGCTGGATGGCCTCATAATCGAGCGTGTCCAATGCATTTGGGATTTCATCAAAAATCAGGTCCATGCCGAATAGAGAATGCTTACGGATCAGGTTAGAAAGGCTCATGTACCGTTTATCTCCCAAATACTGCGTATTCACACGATAGCCGCGCCCTTTCTGGCCTGATAGGTAGGAAACAGCATTCGCCGCTCCGGCGGATACTCCCACCGCATAATCTGGAAACAGCTCCTCCTCCATCAATACGTCAAGAACGCCGACTGTGTAAATTCCACGCAGGCCGCCGCCCTCTAATACCAAACCTGTTTTCATTCTGATACCCATTCCTTTCGTACGATTGGTTGCATCATTGCGCGGCTTTGGCGCAGCTAAAAATTCAATGTATGAAACTTGTTTTCGCACCGCGTTTCATGCTCGAAAAGCAAACGCAGTGCGAAAAAGGAAGCTTTTAAAGTTTGATAACCTCACAGAAGAATATCGTTCAACGCGCGCTTGGGCACGTGGTGCCGGTCGTTTTCATCCCGGTAGTAATCAGTGGAGCCATCTGGCCCCACGGCGGTGAGCGCCACTGTTTCATCCGGCTTGCCGATGGCAAGCGCGAGCATCGGCTCGATTTGTGCAGGCAGTTGGAGCAATTCTTTTAACGCGCCCTTTTCAAAGCTGCCGATCATGCAGCCGCCGAGGCCCTTTTCCGTAGCGGCGAGCAGGATTGTCTGCGCCGCGATGCCAATATCGCGCTGAAACATCGTGGGGGAATCACTGATAGAACGATCCTGGCAGATAATAATAAATGCCGTGGGCCGGTGCCCTTGCCGCGGCAAATGAAGCTCCTTGAGCTTGCCTGCCCAATGGGTGAGCGGCTGGATACGCGATACCGTTTCCGGCTCGTTGGCGGCAAAATATTTCAGCGGCTGCATATTGACACTCGATGCTGTGTAACGCGTGCAATCGATCAATTCCTCCAGCGTTGCGCGGCTAACGTGGTAGGCTTCGTCATAGCTACGATAGCTGCGGTTTTTTTGCAGTAAATTGATGAGCATACTACGCCTTCCTTTCCGATTTTTCCGAATTATAATAATAACGCAATTTTTTTAATGCTTTTAAGGTTGAAACTTTACGACCCGTTTGAAGCGTTTCCGCCATTTGCGTAAATCTAACCTCTGCAAAAAATGGCGTTGCCGCTTCTGCGGCAGGAGGCGTTTTGCGCCGACAGACATTTTTTCAATGCTTCAAACGACCCGTTTGAAGCTATTATAGCACAATTTTCCTCCACCGTCTATTGCGGCGCAGAAGCGAACCATAAAGGCAAGCTTCTGCTGGCAGTTAACGTTTCCGTTTCCGCGGTTAGCCCCTTTTCACCCCTTTAGAGTATTGGGATTTTTTGCTTGACGCAGGTGACAAAAAGGACTACAATACTTCCAATTGAGACATGTGGGGCAAGCGGCCTTCCCCACATCGGGAGGTAGGCGCTTGTAAGCCTGTGAGGTTCCGTCGGCATGAGAAAGGAAAGAACCCATTAGGTGGGTTCTTTTATTATATGTTCCACGGAATGTTTTAGAGGGATTGCTTGGTCGTAGGAAGGAAGAGAAAATATGCATATTTTTCTGGTCATTCTGTTGTTTGCGGTTGGAATTATTTTAATCGTCAAGGGCGGGGATTATTTTGTGGATGCGGCATCCTGGATGGCGGAGGTTTCCGGCATCCCGAAGCTGATCGTCGGCGCAACGGTAGTGAGCTTTGCAACAACGCTGCCGGAGCTGCTGGTTTCCGCTTTTGCGGCCGCACAGGGCAAGGTTGATATGTCGATCGGCAATGCCGTGGGCAGCGTAACGGCAAACCTTGGCCTGATTATGGCAATTGCGCTGATTTGTATGCCTACCGTGATCAAGCGCAGGGATTATATGCTCAAATCCTGCCTGATGCTGGGCGCGGCCCTGTTCCTGGTGGTTTTTGGTGCTGGCGGCGAGCTTGCGCTCATTCCCAGTATTCTGCTTCTGGCGATCTTTATCATTGCCATGGCGGAGAATATCCACGAAGCACGGCTCGGCATGCGGGAAGAGGAGCGCGAGGAGGAAGCGGGGCTTAAGCAAAAGCCTGCCGCGAAAGAGATTGCCCTCAATATTGTCAAATTTATCGCCGGTACGGTCGGCATCGTTTTAGGTGCACAGCTCCTTATTGATAACGGCAGCGAGCTTGCCCGTTTTATCGGTGTGCCCGAGCGGATTATCGGCGTTACGATCATTGCAATCGGCACATCGCTCCCGGAGCTGGTAACGACCATTACCGCAATTGCAAAAAAACAGGCCTCCCTCTCCGTGGGCAATATCATCGGCGCCAATATTATCGATCTGACGCTGATCCTTCCGATTTCCGCCATGATTTATGGCGGCGGGCTTCCGGTTTCCCGCCAGGTTGCCATGATGGATCTTCCATCCTGCCTGCTGGTGGGCTGCATTGCTGTGATCCCGGCTTTGATCTCCAAAAAATTCCGCCGCTCGCAGGGCATTGTGCTTTTGTTTACATATGCCGCTTATGTTGTGCTCACCTGTTCTGGTTTGCTTTGAGGCCGCGGCAGGTTTGCTCCGCTGTGCGGCGTGTAAAAAAGCAAACCCTATCGAATGAAAAACTGAGCCGGCCATTCTATTTGGAATGGCCGGCTGTATTTTTCCCTTTAGTCTTTTATACCTACGATTTCCTCACGCGATTTGAAAATGTAACCGTTGTCCGCCAAAACATTCATATCCTTCAATGCGGCGCCAGTGCCCTTCACCACACAGTGGAGCGGGTCATCTGCCACGCGGGCGCGGATCCCCGTGCGCTTTTGCACCATTGTATCCATTCCGTAGAGCAGTGCTCCACCGCCGGTTAGGATAATGCCCTGCGTTGCAATATCGCTCACAAGCTCCGGCGGCGTAACCTCCAAAATGCTGCGCACAGCCTCAAATAAATCATCCAGCAGATCGCAGATTGCTTCATATACCTCTGTGGAGGAGATTTCAAAGCTCTCCGGCATGCCGGTGATATAGTTCTTGCCCTTGGCAATCATCGCCACTTCTTCCTCCCGGATATAGGCACAGCCGATTTGCTTTTTGATTTCCTCGGCCGTCCGCTCGCCAATGGTCACATTTTTATAGGTTTTTACATAGCGCATGATTGCTTCATCAAACTCATTGCCCGCAATCCGGACAGAGCCGGATATCGCAATGCTTCCCATTGTGATCACCGCAATATCGGTGGTACCGCCGCCCATATCGACGATCATCGTGCCATAAGGGTGGTGGATATCAATACCGGCGCCAATGGCTGCTGCGAGCGGCTCTTCGATCAGGCAGGCCATGCCTGCGCCGGAGGCCGTAGCCACATCAAGGATCGTCCTTTTTTCCAGATTGGTCACGGAGCTTGGCATGCAAACGATCACATGCGGCTTGAAAATCCGGTTTCCACAAATTTTTTGAATGTAGTGCTGCAACATTTTTTCTGTCATGGGGAAATCGGAAACAACACCGTCCTTCAAAGGCCGAATGACGGAAATGGATTCTGGATTGCGGCCAATCATCCGGTAGGCGGGCTCGCCTACCGCAATCATTTCGCCGCCCCGGGTGTTGCAGGCAATGACGGAGGGCTCCGTCAGGACGATGCCGCGGCCCTCTACATAGATCATAACAGAGCTGGTTCCCAAATCGATCCCCACGCCTAATCCGAACATGTCCTCACCTCCGCAAACTCCTGTTTTACAAGGGTATCTTTATTAGATTATACGAATGCTCGGTATTTGTCAAATGAGATCTGTCGAACGGGTTAAAATCCAAACAATCAAAAGCCCTTCAATCATCCTGTGACTGAAGGGCATGCCAGCTATAGAATCCCCGCCATGCCGGGAACGGCGATTAATAACCTGCCTCAAAAAGCAGGTGAGTGCCTGCCCTCCGGTTTCTCGCTCCCTTCTTCCAGCCAGAGGCCGGGAGGTCTGCAATCTGCCGGCGGAGCAAAGCTCTCTATTAGAATGTGTTGGGTTATAATAGCCGTAGTGATCGAACAGGGCAGGGAAGAATGCTCTTTTTCAAAAGCGATGTGATGCGGAGCGGGTCGCTACTCTTCATCCTCTAAATCGATTTCAAAAAGATCTTGCAGGCGGTCTTCAAAAACGCGTGCAATCTCCGCAAATTCGGCGTCGTCCTCAATCGGGTAGAGAAAGGTTTCTCCGCCTTCCTCACGGACCTTAACAATAATCAGCTCACCGTCGTTTTCCAACAGCTCCTCAGAATCTTCATAGGAGGGCATCAGAGCAATATAACGGTCTGTATCGGTTTCAATCCGGTCGAGCTCTTCAAAAACATGCTCTGTGCCGTCGTCATCGGTCACGGTCAAAATGTTAGGGCTGTATGAATCATCCATTCGAATGGCCCACGCCTTTCTTTTATTTTGTATTACCATTGTAGCGTTTTGTATGCAGTTCGTCAACAGGTTTTTCGCATACCGCACGCAGGAAATCTTTTGCGGCGGTATGGAGGATGCGAAAAAATGGCGATAGAGGGCGAAAAAAATAGATGTGATAAAACGATAAAAAAAACACAAGATTATTAAAAAAAGTGTTGACAATCCCAAATGATGTGCTATAATGAAGATGCAGAAAGGAAATCGAAAGATATAGTAAAGATCGATGAGGTTTCGATCTGCGGGCGCCGGGCCAGTATTGCAGGCGCTAATTCAAGAGGGGAGGCGGTTCCAATGTACAGTGAAGATCAACCGGGCTCGTTCGTTGCCCGCCGCCAGGTTCTCGCAGCATCCATCTAAATTAACGAGGGAAAGAAGAGCAGGCCTTTTTCGCGTATATTCTTTCAGGTAAAAGGGAAATTTCTTCCACAAAAAATTGGAGTTGATCCGGCAAGGCGATCATTCCGGCCGGGATCAGGAAGGTGGAAGAAAAGAAGCCAGAAAACAAATTCCTGATTGAAAGAAAATAAGGAATTGATATTTAGCAATTGGCCTGAGTCATTCCAAAACAGATCGTTTTACGGTAATATAATTAGTAGAAAAGCGATGGCGGCGGGTAATGTTTCACTCGGTGAAAAGCAGCAGAGGTTGCGCAATGTTTCGCTTTGATGTTTTTCAATCAAACAAAAAGTAAATAAGGAAGAAATCGTGCGGTGCAAAAGGGTGCGTTCTTTTTGCACCGCATTTTTATTGCACGCCGAAATAGAGGCGGGTGGGATGGCTGCTGGTATTTGTATCGAAATAGCACCGTGCGCTGCCGGTAAAAAATCCTTCTTTTTTGTAGTTTTTAATCCGCTTGGTAAAAAGAACTTGCTTTTTTCGATATCGTGTGCTAAACTAATTCGGTAAATTAGTAATGAACGGAGGATTTTTTCCATGTCCGCACTTCAGATTATTTTAGGCGTTTTGTTGATCATCTCTTCTATTTTGATTATCGTGGTAGTTCTGTTGCAGGAAAGCCGTTCTTCCGGCCTCTCTGGTGCAATTGCAGGTGGTGCGGAAACGTTCTTTGGCAAGAATAAGGGCCGCACGATTGAAGCAAAGCTCGCAAAGTGGACAAAGTATATTTCCATTGCTTTTTTCATCATTGCCCTTGCAGGCACGCTGCTGCTGTTTTTTATTAAGTAAAAAAGAACACTACAGTAAAAATCAAAACCGCCTCGCTGTTTTTACGGCAAGGCGGTTTTTTATTGCAGTAGATTGTTGATCCGCACGTGATTTGATGGGGTAATCGATCGTAGCACCTTGTGCTTGGTTTTATAGAAATGCGGTACCAATTCTTCCTTTTTCCTGTTCGAAGGTGATAGAAACCCAGCAGAACAGCGCGGCGCAGAACACATCCGGCATCAGTGTCGCGATCAGCCAGATACGCAGCCGCTGTTGCTCGCTGATTCGGCCCTCCAGCAAAATCTGCATGGCATAAACGGTCAAAAGCCGTTTATCCCATCCTGTGATAGCCGTTTTGAGCAGCTCCAAGCTGAGGCCGCGGTCAAGCACCCGGCCAAAATTGCGGATTTCGTCCGCATGCTCCTCCATCAGGCTGGCGTGGACGAGATCAATCACCTGTTTTGTCATCCCGGCAAAGGTGTAAATTTCACGCGGATCAAGCCCAAAAATCTCCGCCGCACATTCCGCACAGGAGAGCACGTCGGCTCGGTATAGGAAGGGGCCTTCCTCTGTTTTTTCCAGATGTGAGATCACGTTTTGCCGCCCTGAGCGCTCAAAACGGGCGGCAGAGGGCAGGGCGGAAAATAGCTGGGAGAATTTGCGATGGCAAAGGATCTCCTGCGCTCTGGTCTGATATTTTTCATTTTTTTGAAAGGAGTAGTAGGAGCCATCTAGCAGGCCAAAGCATTTGCAGGTATCCAGATAGCCCTGCCGCATATTCTGCCGGGAGATCTCCTGGTCAAACAGAAGCATCGCGCCGGGCTGACCATTGTTGAAGGGGCGTTTGTTATGGATATAATGGATCAGTGCGCGGTCATCCCGCAGCGTTGGCTGGTGGGATAGCCCGCCGCTGATATCTACCACGGCAACCTCCGTAGCCCCTGCGTTGACCGCCATCTGGACGGGCATATTATCGGAATAACCACCGTCTACAAATTTGACGTTGCCAATTTGATAGGATTTCATAAATGGGAAGCAGGCCGCGCTCGCCAGCACATAATCCGCCGCTTCCCCCTCCGGGATTTCCTCAATGAAAAGTTCAACCGCTTTGATCGGAGAAAAGCGTGTGGTTACAAGGCCAAAGCGGATGGGGGAGTGCCGCAGTGCATCCTCATCCATAAGAGATTTCACAAGCTCTTGCAATGGCGAAATATCGGCTCCGCCGTTGCGCAGTACCTCTCTGGCCAGGCGTTTGAAGAGCGTTTCTGGCGGTAAATTCTGCGCCTGTGTATCCTCCACAAACTGTGAGAAGACCCGGTTCATGCTCATGTTCTCCCAAATGGAACGTGCGTCCTCATATTTGCCGAGCGCCATGAGCGCGCCGTTGAGCGCACCTACGGAGGTGCCGGTTACAAGATCAGGCTCAAAGCCGATTTCACGCAGTGCCTTCCACGCACCGATTTGGTATCCGCCTTTTGCGCCGCCGCCGCTGAAAACAACCGCCCGTTTTACTGATGTCAAGCTGAACACCTCCATTTGTTGTCTATAGAAAGCAGGCTGGTGATATATCTTTAGCCCGCAAACTGTACGCACAAAGCCAGCCTCTGCAAAAAATGGCGTTGCCGCTTTGCGGCAGGAGGCGTTTTGCGCCGACAGGCATTTCTAATGCATCCAAGTTTCAAAGCTTGAAACTTTGCGACCCGTTTGATGCTATTGTATCACATTTTTACAGCTGTAAGAAGTTTTTTTCGGGCAGGGAGGAGGACAATCCGCTATTTTCGGCGGATGGAGCGCATATTCTTGCAAGGGATATGGTACTTTTCGGCTTTGGAGAAGAGTTTAAGAACGGATTGGGCGCCTAAAAAAGCGGATGCAAGCAGGTTGACCTTAGCGGTAATATGCTATAAAATAGACTTCACAGAACGGATCGGCCCTGCCACGTGCCTGCCCACGGTCGTTTTTGTCTATCCGAATACCATTCCTTGCAAATGAATTGCGGCTAAGGAGGAGCGATTGCTTGAAAACCAAAGAGTTTACCCGGCGTAAACTGCTGAATCTGAGCGCATATCTGCTCCTGATCGCGGCGGCTGTGCTGGTGATCCTTACGCTGCTGATGCAAATTCCCTCAATCCAGAAATGGTATGAACAGTTTCAATTCACTCTGGTGGAGTTCGAGCGGGCGGTCGCCTCAATCCCTTACCGATGGCTAATCCCTTTTGTCATTGAGCTGCTCTTTCTGGTTAAGGCATGGATTCCGGTAATCCCTGTGTCGGCGATCGGCGTGATCTCCGGCATGGTGTTTTCCGTTCCCGTCGCATTCGTGCTCAATCTTGGTGGAGTTGTCATTTTGATGTCCGCAAGGTATCTGGCAGGGATGCACATCGGCCCTTCCAATATTCAAAAGGTGCTCCGGCGTTACCCTTCCGTGCGTGAGATTTTGGAGGCCAAAGGAGCGCTCAGCCCGGTGCTCCTGTTTGTTTTTCGGCTTGTGCCGAGCTTTCCAATTAATACGATTAGCCAGCTTTATGGCTCTATGGAATATACGTACTGGAAATATATTTTGATTTCCCTCGCGGGATTTGCACCGAAGCTGCTTTCCTATTCTTTCATCGGGCGCAATGTGTATGATCCGCTTTCGTGGAGCTTTATCCTGCCGATCGTGGTCCTGTTGGTGTTGTCCGGTCTTTCCATTCTGCTGCTGAATTGGTCGCTGGAGCTGATTGAGCAAAGGCGCAAGCGCGGTGGGAAGGGTGGCACAAAGATATAGCCTTTTCATCATCATTTTTACAAAAGGGAGTAGATTCGCAGATGGCCGATATGAAAACGTTAAAAGAAACCCTGCTCAGCGGCGGGTACGATAGCGTTCTGAAGGAGGTATATTTATACGATGACTGCCTCGCTCAGCAGCGTAAGCGCTATGCAGATGTAATCGACAGCTTCATCAATCTCTTTGGGGCGGATCGGATCGGCGGTTTATACAGCGCCCCCGGCCGCACGGAGATTGGCGGCAATCACACCGATCATAACCATGGCCGTGTGTTGGCGGCAGGCATTGACCTGGATGCAATTGCGGTTGCCTCTAAAAATACGGATCATACCGTGCGGGTGAAGTCGGCAGGCTACCGCATGGATGTAGTAGATTTATCTGATCTGAGCGTCCAGGAGAAAGAAACAGGGCATTCCGCCGCCTTGGTGCGCGGCGTGTGCGCGCGCTTCCAACAGCTCGGTTACCGCATCGGCGGCTTTGATGCAACAACGGCCTCTCGCGTGCTCAGCGGCTCCGGCCTATCTTCTTCGGCGGCGTTTGAGGTGCTGCTGGGTACGATCCTCAATTACTTATTCAACGATGGGAAGATTGACCCTGTGGAAATTGCGCAGATTGCACAGTATGCGGAAAACGTCTATTTTGGCAAGCCCTGCGGGCTGCTCGATCAGATGGCAAGCTCTGTCAGCGGCTTTGTGATGATTGATTTTAAGGACCCATCCGCGCCGGTGATCGAGAAGGTCGATTTTGACTTTGCCTCCTGCGGGCACTCGCTGTGCATTGTCGATACCGGCGGAAACCATTCTGATTTAACCGAGGAATACGCGGCTGTTCGCGGGGAGATGGAGGCTGTAGCGGCAGAGTTTCAAAAGCCGGTTTTGCGCGAGGTCGAGGAAGAAACCTTTCGGCAGGGGATCCCCACGCTTCGTAACCGCGTGGGCGACCGCGCCATTCTGCGCGCGCTGCACTTCTATTGTGAGAATAAGCGGGTGATTGAGGAAGTAGAGGCTCTGCGCTCCGGCGATTTTGAAACGTTTAAGGAAAAGGTGATTGAGAGCGGGCAGTCCTCCTTCATGTATAACCAGAATGTGTATACGCCCAGGCTTCCGAAGGAGCAGCCGATTGCGCTCGCTTTGCAACTCACAGAGCAGATGCTGCGTGGGAAAGGGGCATGGCGCGTGCATGGCGGCGGTTTCGCTGGGACGATTCAAGCCTTTGTTCCCAATGATTGCCTAGCGGAATACCAGGCGGAAATGGAGCGTATTTTCGGCGTGAACACCTGCTATGTGCTGTCCGTTCGCCCTGTCGGCGGCGTGCAGATTGCAGAGGAATAAAGCGTTTCATTTCAAACAAAAAAGCGTGGTCATTTTGTGTGGCCGCGCTTTTTCATATTTGCAGCAATTTTCGAATTACGCCTTGCGCTTTTTGTGAAATCTGTTAAAATAAATTAATATGGGGTGATTTCTGTGGTGGCATTGCTTTATGGTATTGTGGTGTGTATCGCCACCTTCTTGGGAGCATTTGTCGGCCTTGGCGGCGGTGTGGTGATTAAGCCGGTTCTGGATGTCATCGGCGCCCATCCATTGGAGCAGATCAGTTTTATTTCCTCCTGTGCGGTGTTTGCTATGTCTATCACGTCGATGGCAAAGCATATTCGGAATAAAACGCCGATCAAGCCATTCATCGTCCTGTTAGTGGCGGCGGGCTCCGTGGCTGGGGGAATTTGCGGCAATACGCTGTTTGCTCAGGCGATGCAGGTCTCTGGAAGGCCGGAGTTGGTCAAGGGAGTCCAGTCTGCCATTTTGGCGTTTTTTTTGGCTTGTGTGATCCTCTCTGTGGTGATAAAGCACCGCACCTTCCATGTGACGAATCCACTTGCAATTTTGTTTGCGGGTTTCCTATTGGGCACGGCCGCCTCTTTTTTGGGCATTGGCGGCGGGCCGATCAATGTAGCGTTTTTAACGCTCTTTTTTTCCTTCTCCATGAAGGACGCGGCGGTCTATTCTGTTGCGGTGATCTTTTTTTCACAGTGTTCCAATTTGATAACCACCGGAGTGACAACAGGCTTCCAGGGCTACGATTTGAAAATTTTGCTGATTGTAATTCCGTGCGCTGTTGCGGGCGGATTCATCGGCTCGGTGCTCAATCGGAGATGTAAGGAGTCCTCTATTCAGAGCGTTTTTGTGGTCGCCGTTTCGGCAGTCGCCTGCTTGGCGCTTTATAATGCGATCACCGCTTTGGTCACATTGGTTTGATTTTGCGACCCGTTTGAATCGATTGAAAGATACGTGAGCTATTCTAAAGTAAGTGCGAAAGGATGAATCATTCACATGAGGCCGAACATTATCTTTTATTTCAGCGACCAACAGCGTTGGGATACCGTCAATGAGGAGGCCACTCCTAATTTGATGCAGCTTGCGCGGGAGGGAATTCAGTTTGAAAACTCCTATACCTGCCAGCCTGTCTGCGGCCCGGCGCGTGCTTGTCTGCAAACGGGCATGTATGCGACGCAGTGCGGCTGCTATTGGAATGGCGTGCCCCTGCCCCAAACAATCCGTCCGATGGCGGAATATTTCAATGAAGCAGGGTATGAAACGGCGTATGTTGGCAAATGGCATCTTGCCTCCGACCGGCTGCCAAACGTCGGTTTCCACTGCGAAAAAACAGCGATCCCGAAAGAGCGCCAGGGCGGCTACAAAAACTGGTGGCGCGCGGCGGACGTGCTGGAATTTACGTCCCACGGTTATGATGGATATGTGTTTGATGCAGAGGGCAATCAGATTGATTTTAAGGGTTACCGTGCGGACTGCATCAATGACTTCGCGCTGGAGTATCTCGATCAAAAAACCTCGGACGATCCGTTTTTCCTCTTCATCTCCCAGTTGGAGCCGCATCATCAGAACGACCGCCACTGCTATGAGGGGCCGAAGGAAACGGTAGAGAAATTTCGGGATTACCCGATCCCGCCGGATCTGTCCTTTTTAGAGGGCGATTATGAGAAAATGTACCCGGATTATATGGCGGCAATCAACCGGTTGGATGAAAACGTGGGCAGGCTGGTGGCAAAGCTCAAGGAGAAGGGCCTGTATGAAAACACCATCCTCATCTACACCAGCGACCATGGCTCCCACTTTAAAACGAGAAATTTGGAGTATAAACGTAGCTGCCATGATTCTGCCACCCACACGCCGCTGATTATCCGCGGCGGTCCATTCCAAGGAGGCAAGAAGGAGGAGCGGCTCGTCAGCCTGATCGATTTGCCTCCTACCATGTTGGATCTTGCCGGGATTCCAATTCCGAAGAGCTATATGGGCCATTCCCTAGTCCGTGAGCTGGCAGGGGAGGAGCCGGAGCGCGACTGCGTGTTTATCCAAATCAGCGAAAGCCAGTGCGGCCGGGCAATTCGCACAAAGCAATATAAATATTCTGTTCGTGCACTCGCCCCCACAGGCTATACGATCCATCGTTCCCCGGTGTATTTTGAGGATTACCTCTATGATTTGACCAAGGATCCGATCGAAAAAAATAATCTTATTAAGGATCGCTCCTATGCTTTTGTACGGCAAAAGATGAAGAAGCTGCTTTTGCGTGAAATGGAGCGTGCGGGGGAGAAAAAACCCGTGATTCTCCCCGCTTACCGGAGCAGGAATAAGTAGAATATACCATTGGAGAGAAGAAAGGGTTGGTTGAAAGTGGAAACAAAATATCTCTCGCGGAAGGAAAAGCTGTCCTTTACTGTGGCGGCGTTCGGCCGCAGCGGAATTTACACCATTATGACGATGTTTTATATGGTGTTTCTTGTGGACGTTGTTTTCCAGGGCATGAAAAATGCAGGTGTGACCGCGAGCACCATCATTTTGGCAGGCCGTATTTTTGACGCTGCAAACGATCCGATTATGGGTATGATCGTTGACCGGACGCGCACCAAATGGGGCAAGATGCGCCCCTACCTGCTTTTTTCGCCAATTCCGATTGCGATCACAACAATCTTGCTGTTTTGGGCGCCGGGATTTGCCTCCAGCGGGGCAAAGATCGCTTATGCGGCGGTTACATACATCCTTTGGGGCGTTATGTTCACCATTCAGGATGTTCCCTTCTGGGGCCTGAGCGCTGTGATCACCCCAAATGAGCAGGAGCGCACCTCGTTTCTCTCCACGGCGCGCCTGGGCAGCACGTTTGGCGGTATTCTGCCCTCGCTGCTGATCCCGGTGCTGCGCAACAGCACGCTGGGCCTGAAAAACGGCTATCTAGTAGGCGCTGTGATCTTCGCTCTTCTGGGCGCGGCGCTTTCCAGCCTTGCGTTTTTTAACACCAAGGAGCGTGTGGAGCAGAGCGAAAAAACGCCGTCTCTGAAAGAATCCATTCAGATGGTGGCAAAAAATAAACTGTTACTAATCGTCATCATGGCCGCTGTTCTTGGCTCCACGATGGTCATCGCCAACATCTCCGCCGATTATATCAGCAACTATCTGATCCTGCAAAACGGCAACAATGGCTTTATTCCAAAGGGGACGGTGCTGACCACGCTAACCGTCGCAATCGGCGTGGGTATGGTGCCGGCCATGGCGGTGTTTCCATTGCTGCGTAAAAAGTTTTCCCTCAAGCAGATTTATATCGGCTCCTCGCTTTTCGGCGTGGTAGCGCATATGGCCTGCTACTTGATCTTCGTAGGCAACGTGGAGCATGTGAATCTTTATCTTTTGTGGGTATGTCTGTTCTTCATGGGTTTCCCGCTCGGCATTTATAATGTGATTACCTATGCGCTGATTGCAGATAGCGTGGATTATATCGAATGGAAAACCGGCAAACGCTCTGAAGGCGTCTGCTTCGCGTTTCAAACCTTCCTGAGCAAGGTGACGGCGGGTATCGCGGGTGTAGCGACTGGCATCGTATTGGATCGGGGCGGATATATTGAGCCGGATCCAACTCAGCTCGATGCAATGGGCAAACAGATTTTGGCAACGCAGTCGCCCGATACGCTCAAATGGCTACTCTTTATGGTAACGGTTTTACCAGCCATCGGCTTTGCGCTCACGATGATTCCGATGTTTTTTAACGACTATACGGGCAAGCGGAAGGAAAAAATCCAGCAGGAGCTCAATGAGTAAATGATTCTGTATGGAGATTTTTGCAGAATCGTGTTGAAACGGAAAAAACGTGATAAAGTTTATCCTGAGATGTAAAAAGAATTTTTAAAAAACAGCCGCAAAATGCAAATCATTTTGCGGCTGTTTTTTTGAACAGAAATAAGATGTGCCGCATAGGATACCGCGAGGGGCTGTCTGTGATCTCTCCAATTGAAATTTGGCCCCAAACGGAGGAATGGTATGGGGAAAAAATGTTACAGAGCGTTCTGTGCTCTGATGAGCGCTGTTTTGCTGTTTTCCTTTTTGAGCATGATGGCTTTTGCGCTTCCGCCATCCGGCTCGGAGCTTTATCGGGGAATTGATGTGAGCGAATGGCAGGGGGCAATTGATTTTTCCCGCGTGAGGCAAAGCGGCATACAGGTGGTCTATATTCGCTCTAGTCTTGGCAGCGATTATACAGACCCTTATTTCCGCAGGAATTATGAGGGCGCAAAGGCGCAAGGCCTGAAAGTGGGCTTTTATCATTATGTAACGGCCCGCACCGTAGCGCAAGCAAAGCAGGAGGCGCATTTTTTTGCCTCCACAATTGCGGGCACACAACCGGATTGCAGGCTGGCAATGGATTTTGAATATTTGGATGGCCTTTCAATTGCACAGATCAATGAGATCTCCTTGGCTTTCCTGCAAGAGCTTAGCCGCATAACTGGAAAGGAGCTTGTGCTTTATAGCGACGCTTATAACGCGCGTGTTGTTTTTGACCGGCGTCTGGCGGAAGCATATCCGCTCTGGGTGGCGCAATACGGTGTTGAAACACCTGAGGACAACGGAAAGTGGAGCAGTTGGGTTGGCTTTCAATATTCTTCGACCGGCCGAGTCGCTGGGATTCGAGGAAATGTGGATTTAAATCGGTTTACCACAGATATTTTTTTGCGGGAGGCTTCTGCCGCACCCAAGCCGCCGCAGCCTGCGCCGGAAAAGCATACCAAAATTGCTCTCGTTACCGTTCGCCCCGGAGACACCCTCTGGGGGATCGCACGGCGCTACCACACGACTGTTGCCGACCTTTTGAGGCTTAACCGGCTGCAAAACCCGAACCTGATCTATGCCGGTGAAATAATCCGTGTACGTGTGCCGCTCCGGGAGGAGCCGGGGGTAACTATAACCACCTACACGGTGCGGCGCGGCGACACGCTGACTTCCATTGCCCGGCAATTCGGCACGACGGTCACGAGCATTGTCGCAATCAATGATCTAAAAAATCCAAACCTGATTTATGTGGGGGAGAAACTGCGTGTACGCGTGATAAAGCCTGCTGCGGATAAAACCTATACCGTCCGCCGGGGCGATACGCTCTGGGAGATTGCCCAGCGATTTGGCACAACGGTGCCTGCGCTTGTGAGGCTTAACCGACTGAAAAATCCCGATCTGATTTATGTGGGCGATGTGCTTCGCATCCCCTGATCTCAGAAAACGCTCATTGAGGAAACTCGCCATGAGACAAATCATGGCTTCGGGCGCGTAAAGCCCGAAATTTGCCTGCGTGGAGGCAAAAACGTTTTTAAAAGGGGCTGTTGCAAAATGCCTTGCATTTTGCAACAGCCCCTTTTCCATTGGCTTGTTCGATCAACTCAACTATTTTTTCAGTTCTTCCAGAAATGCGCCGATTCTGCGCAGCGCTTCTTCCAGGTGCTCGGTCGAGTAGCAGTAGGATACGCGGATGAAGCCTTCGCCGCAATCACCGAATGCATTGCCTGGCACAACGGCAACCTTTTGACTGTCGAGCAGCTTCTGGGCGAAATCGTCGGAGGTCAGGCCGCTTGTACGGATGCAGGGGAAGCAGTAGAATGCCCCCTCCGGCTCAAAGCAGGTAAGCCCCAGCTTGTTGAAGCCGTCTACAACGAGGCGGCGGCGCATATCGTAAACCGCGCGCATTTCCGCCACATCCCTGTCGCCGTTTTCCATCGCCTCAATTGCCGCATACTGCGCGGTAGTTGGCGCGCTCATAATGCCGTATTGATGCATTTTTGTAATTGCCGCGATGATATCAGCCGGGCCGAGCGCATAGCCGAGCCGCCAGCCGGTCATGGAGAAGGCCTTGGAAAAACCGCTGACGATGATGGTGCGCTCCTGCATGCCGTCGATTTCCGCAATGGAAACGTGCTGCTCGCCGCCGTATGTAAGTTCGCCATAGATTTCGTCGGAGATGACGATGATATCCGTCCCGCGCAGCACTGCCGCAATCCCCTCCAAATCCTCACGCCGCATGATCGCGCCGGTAGGGTTATTGGGATAGGGCAAAACGAGCAGCTTCGTCTTTGGGGTGATGGCGGCCTTCAGCGCCTCCGGCGTCAGGAGAAATTGATCATACGACTTGGTGACAATCGGCACTGGCACGCCGTCGCTGATCGTCGTCAGCGGCGCGTAGCAAACAAAGGATGGCTCCGGCACCAGCACCTCGTCGCCGGGCTCGATCAACACGCGGAAGCATAAATCAAGCGCCTCAGATCCGCCTACGGTGATGATCGCCTGTTTTGATCCGTCATAAGCTACATGGAAACGGCGCTCATAATAGGCAGCCACCGCCTTGCGCAGCTCCATCAAGCCTGCGTTGGAGGTGTATTTCGTGTGCCCATCCATCAGGGATTGGATGCCTACGTCGCGGATATGGGACGGCGTGGGGAAATCCGGCTCGCCAACGCCGAGGGAGATCACATCATCCATCTCTGCCACAATATCGAAAAAGCGGCGGATGCCAGAGGGCTTAATCTCCTTAATTTTGGAATTGAGCAGGTTTTGATAGTTCATATTCGTTTTCCTCCCTTATTTATATCAATGCTAAGACTCAACAGGGGACAGAGGGCGATCCTCAAGGATGCAAAGGCGCGCACGCGGCTTATTCAATAGGAATCGGCAGCGGCGTGCGGCCCTGGAAGAGGGTAACGTGTGAAAACCCTGCCTCCTGTGCGACCTTCATGCCTTCGTTTACCCCTTTGCCGAGATCTTCCGCATAGTGTGCGTCTGACCCTACGGTTACATATTCGCCCCCAAATTCACGGAAGCGGCGGACGTATGGCAGCGTGGGCAGCGTTTCCCCCAATGGCTGGCGCAGGCCGGAGGTGTTAATTTCAAGCGCCTTGCCGGACCGGGCCGCCTGGCGCAGGATCTCATCGATCAGGTCGCTGTGGCGGTTGAGGTCAATATTGCGGTGGTTTTCACCGACCATGTAGCGCAGGGGGTAGGTCAGGTGCGCCAAAATATCAAAACCACCCCATTGCACCATAGTGAGTAGTTCCTTTAGGTATTCTTCCACCATCGCGTCCAGGTCGCTGTCTGTGAAGCCGTCATATTCCATGAAGTAAAAATCCTTGCGGTCCCGCAGGTTGTGCACGGAGCCGATAACAACATCGTAATCGAATTTTGAGAGGATCTGCTCCGCCAGGGCCGGATCATAAGCCGGCTGGCCGAGCTCAATTCCGGCAGCGACGATCAGTCGGCCTCGGAAAACGGAGCGCGCTTTCACCACCTCAAAGTATGCCTGAAAGGCGGCGCGGTCGTAGTGGTCTTTATAATAGGCGTCCACTTCGCAGTGGTCTGTAAAGGCGATGGCCCGCAGGCCGGTTTGCTCCGCGCATTCGCAAAGGTACATCGTGGAGTGGTTGCCGTCCGGCGAGTTATCCGTGTGCGTATGCATATCCATGCGTTTTTTATATTCTGTCAAGATAAAAGCCCCCTTTGCCCAGAGTTTGGGCTTTTCCGCATCTTCTTATGCCGTAGCTAGCAGCCGGAGATGGAACGACTTACAAAGTTTGCAGAAATCAATGCAGTATTTTCATTCAATATACCACATTTCGACGCCATGTAACAGTAGTTGGCTAAAAATTTTTTCCAGGGGATGGCTCTGCCCCTGTTCAATGATCCGCATCTATGGTAGAATAACAATCAATATGCGGGAGTCGCCTGCTTCATGCGGGCCGTATCCTCATGCAAATTCTGAAGCTTTACGGAGGTTTATTCATGCGAGCAGTGATTACCGTTGTCGGCAAAGATATGGTCGGCATCCTTTCGAGCGTATCCGATCAATGCGCTAAAAATCAGGTCAACATCATAGAGGTTTCCCAATCGATCCTGCAAGAGATGTTCTGCATGATGATGCTGGTGGATGTGAGCCATTGCGCCGTGCCCTTTACCGCGTTTGCAGAAAAACTGGAGACGATGGGCAACGAGATGAATCTTTCAATCCACGTTATGCATGAGGATATTTTTAACTCCATGCACCGCATTTGAATGCAGGAAGGAATGGCTTTTACATATGATTAACACAAGGGATATCCTGGAGACCATCACGATGATCCAGGAGGAGAATCTCGATATCCGCACCATCACCATGGGCATCTCGCTGCTCGATTGCTGCGATTCTGATATTCAAAAGGCCTGCGGCCGCATTTATGAGAAAATCACGCGCCGGGCGGAGCGCCTTGTGCGCACGGGTGAGGAGATCGAGCGGGAGTTCGGCATCCCGATCATCAACAAGCGTATTTCCGTCACCCCGATTGCGATGATCTGCGGAGCGAGCGGGGGAGATCCGGTTGAATACGCTCTCACGCTTGAACGCGCTGCGCAGACGGTTGGCGTCAATTTTATCGGCGGCTATTCGGCGCTGGTGCAAAAGGGCTTTGCGGCGGGAGATGAAGCGCTCATCCGCAGCATCCCGGAGGCGCTCTCCCGCACGGAGCATGTTTGCTCCTCTGTTAACATCGGCTCTACCAAGGCAGGCATCAATATGGATGCGGTAGGTTTGATGGGAGATATCGTGCGCAAGGCTGCCGAAATCACGGCGGATCGCGATTGCATCGGCTGCGCAAAGCTCGTCGTTTTCTGCAACGCGCCGGATGATAATCCTTTCATGGCGGGTGCATTCCACGGCGCAGGCGAGCCGGATTGCGTCATCAACGTGGGCGTTTCCGGCCCCGGCGTGGTGCGCGCGGCCCTCGCCAAAGCGCCGGAATGCGATTTAACCGGCGTGGCGGATCTGATTAAGCGTACGGCATTTAAAATCACCCGTATGGGCCAGCTGGTTGCCCACGAGGCCTCTAAGCGGCTCCATGTGCCCTTTGGCATTGTGGATCTCTCTCTGGCGCCAACCCCGGCGGTGGGTGATTCTGTTGCCCATATCCTTGAGGAGATGGGGCTGGAAAAATGCGGAGGCCACGGCACGACTGCCGCTCTTGCGCTTTTAAACGACGCGGTGAAAAAGGGTGGAACGATGGCCTCTTCCCATGTGGGCGGTCTATCCGGCGCGTTTATCCCGGTCACAGAGGACGCGGGCATGATCGACGCGGCCCGCTGCGGCGCGCTGAGCATCGAAAAGCTTGAGGCGATGACGGCCGTCTGTTCCGTTGGCCTCGATATGATTGCGATTCCCGGCGATACGCCGGCGGAGGTTATTTCCGCCATCATTGCGGATGAGGCCGCTATCGGCATGGTCAATTCCAAAACAACGGCGGTGCGCGTGATTCCTGCGATCGGCAAACAGGTGGGGGAGGAGCTTTCCTTCGGCGGCCTGTTGGGCGGCGGCCCGGTCATGGCGCTGAAAACCACCTCGCCCGCAAAATTTATTGCGCGCGGCGGGCGAATCCCCGCGCCGTTGCAGAGCCTGAAAAATTAACACAGAGCGAAAAGCGCGATACGCCGGCGCTTTTCGCTTGACTTTTTACAGAGGAGTGGGATTGTTCATGGCAACCTGGCAAATTGTTTTATACACGATTCTAGGGCTATTGGCCGCCTTTCTTGCGATTACCTTGATTCGGGCCGCTTTTTTTACCCCGAAAAAACAGGCCTATGATCCGCTGCCGGAAGAGCCGGTCGATCAAAGCCGCCTGACGCAGCATTTATCAGAGGCCATCCGGATTCCTACGGTATCCTATCCGGATCAGAAGGATGTGGATTGGGCGCAGTTTGAGCGGTTCCATCTGTTTTTGCGGGAAGCTTACCCGTTGATCCATCAAAAGCTCACCTGCGAAGTGGTGCCGCCCGCCAACCTGCTCTACTGCTGGAAGGGGAAGGACGCATCGCTTGACCCGATTGCTATGCTGGCTCATCAGGATGTTGTCCCCGTGGAGGATGGGACGGAAAACGACTGGACGCATCCGCCCTATGAGGGTTATAACGATGGGGAGTTCATCTGGGGCCGTGGCGCGCTGGATATGAAAAACCACCTGATCTCCGTGATGGAGGCGGTGGAAACGCTGCTGGAGGAGGGCTTTGAGCCTGAGCGGGATGTTTACTTGCTCTTTGGGGATGATGAGGAGGTCGTCGCCTCCCAAACTTCCGGTGCAAGGGCGCTGATGCAGCTTCTCAAGGAGCGCGGCGTCCATCTCGACTGTGTGCTCGATGAGGGCGGCGCCATTCTGCCCGCTAAGGTGAATGGCATCTTAGATCAATATCTAGCCGGAATCGGCGTGGCGGAAAAAGGCTACGCGGATTTTGAAATTTCCGTTTTCTCCAAGGGCGGGCATTCCTCCCAGCCGCCGCAGCACACGGCGCTGGGCGAGCTGGCGGATGTGATCCAAGACCTTGAAAACCACCAGTGCAAATCCAAAATGACAGGCATGGTCTATAGCCTGTTTCAGAAAATCGGGCGCAACGTTTCTTATCCCGCGCGGATTGTCACATGCAACCTCTGGCTATTGAAGCCCCTTGTGCTCGCCGTGATGAAAAAAATCCCGCCCGCCGCTTCGCTGATCCGCACCACAACCGGCGCGACGATGGCGCAGGGCAGCCCTGCTGCGAACGTGCTTCCGCAGCGGGCGAGCGTAACGGTCAATTTTCGTATGATGCCTGGCGATTCCATCGCCGGCGTCGAACGCCATATCCGCAAGGTGGTGCGCAACAAAAATATTGAGGTAAAGCTGCTCAAGGGCAAAGAGCCCTCCAAAATTTCGCCCACGGATTCCCGCTGTTTTGCCATTTTGGAAGAGCTCTGCATGCGAACCAACCCGGATTATATCGTAGCGCCCTATCTGGTGATGGGCGGTACGGATTCCTATCATTACGAGCCGATTTGCGAAAATATTTATCGCTTTGCCCCCTTTGTGGTGGATACTTCCCTTCTGCTGTGCACGCATTCCACCAATGAACGCGTTCCAGTGAAAGCTTTAAAAGAGGGCGTTGCATTTTTTAAGCAATATCTCCGGCGTGCCTCCGGCAAATAAAAAATATTCAGCCATACGCCCCGCAGGCAGAATGCGGCATAGCGTATGGCTGATTGATTTTCCCTTAGGCGGTGGAAGAGGAGGCGCCGGTTTCCGCGGGCGCTTCAGAAGCGGGCGTTTCCGCCTTTTCGGGATCGGCGTCCCCGGCCTCCTCCTGTGCGGCGGTGTCCGCTGCGCGGGATTGATCCTTCTTGATCGTTTCAATGGTCATACGGTAGCCCAGGGAGATTTTTTCCTTGCTGATCCGGAAGCCGTTCCATTCCAGCGATTCCCCCGCTGCGTTTGCTTCATCTCGCGCGGCGCCGAGAACGCCCGCCTTTTTCAAGGCACCGTCACAGGCCTGTGCGCTTTGCCCGGTAAAAGCCTGCGCCGTGCGGGAGGCGAGCGCGGCGAAGAATGTGTCGCTCTCTTCATCGCCCATGCGGGCATAGAGCAGGGAGCAGGCTTTCAGCTCAGCGCTTTCTTTATCGATCTGCAAACAGAGCATGTAGGTTTCATCCCCTTTGGGCGATAGAAAATAGGAGTGTCCGATAAAGGTATCCTCCTCTTTTGCCAGCGCGTCCCTGGCGTTGAGCTGCTGTGTTTCGTCGAGCGCGTTGAAACGGTTTAAAAACGTTTCCTCCGTCAAAAATTCCGCGTCCGTGCAGGCACAGAGCAGGAGGCTCATCAGGATCAAAAGGCAGGGCGTCATTTTAAAAAATCGTTTCATAAAAACAAGGTGCTCCTTTCTGTCGATTTAGGTTGTCATTATATACAAAATCAGCAAATGCGCTATCTGGTTTCCTCAATATATATGTAGAAAAACTTTTTTACAGTCGGATTGCCTTGCATTTTTTTTGCGGTTGCCATAGAATAAATATACAAATCACTCGAAATGGAGAGGTCGGTATGAACGGGACAGGCCTGCCGCTGATTGGATGTGTTTCAGTCATCTGCACCGGGGCAAGGTGCGCCCGCATGCCGTCCGGCAAGAGTAAATAATCAAGATCGAAAGCTGTGGCGCTTTGCGCGGCAGCTATTTTATTTTTTGGGATTGAAGAAGGAGTGCTGAAAAAGTGATGAAAAAGGTAGCGGTTATTATGGGGAGCGACAGTGATCTGCCCATTGTCAGCGGGGCAATCAAAAAGCTGCGTTATTTCGGCGTAGAGGTGGAAACGCATGTGATGAGCGCGCACCGCACTCCCGCCGCGGCGGCTGATTTTGCCTCTAGGGCGAAGGAGAACGGTTTTGGCGTGATTATCGCGGCGGCTGGGAAGGCGGCCCATCTCGGCGGCGTGCTGGCAGCGCATACGACGCTGCCTGTCATCGGCATCCCGGTGAAATCCTCCACGCTTGACGGTCTGGATGCCTTGCTTGCCACCGTGCAGATGCCCTCCGGCATTCCGGTGGCCACCGTTGCAATCGACGGGGCGGAGAATGCAGCGATCCTCGCCGTGCAGATGCTGGCGCTCTCCGATGAAGGGCTGGCCCAGAAGCTTTCCCAGATGAAGGAGGATATGGCCCAAAAGGTGCTGGAAAAAGATGCTGCGTTGCAGTTGAAGGCTGCTGCGCTTTAAACGGAAAGAAGAATTTTTAACCCATTCAGGAGGAATTGCGATGTTTGACAAGCCCCATGAGGAATGCGGCGTATTCGGAATTTATAATAAAAATCAGTTCAATGCTGTTCATTTGACCTATCTTGCACTGTATGCCCTGCAACACAGGGGGCAGATCAGCTGCGGAATCGCGATCAATCGGGGCGGTGTGGTCGATTATCACCGCGATCTTGGCATTGTACCCGATGTGTTCGATGCGGATGCGCTCCAGAAGCTCTCCCAGGACGGAGGCGGAGATATCTGCATCGGCCATGTGCGCTATTCGCCCGGCGGCATGTCAGAGCGCGAAAATTCTCAGCCCCTTGTGATGCGCTATGCCAAGGGCACGATCGCCATTGCTAACAACGGCAGCCTTGTCAACACGCATGCCCTGCGCGAACCGCTGGAGAAGCAGGGCGCAATTTTCCAGACGGATAGCGACGCTGAACTGATCGCTTTGCTGATCGCGCGCGCACGCCTGGAGGCAGGCAGCGTCGAGCAGGCAATTAACCGGGCGATGAATCAAATTGAAGGGGCCTATTCGTTTGTGCTGATGTCCCCCCGCAAAATGATCGCTGTGCGCGATCCGCAGGGTTTTCGCCCCCTTTGCATCGGCAAAATGGAGGATAGCTATATTTTTGCTTCTGAAACCTGCGCGCTTGATAGCCTCGGCGCGGAGTTCGTCCGTGATATTGAGCCGGGCGAGATTGTTGTGGCGGATGAAAACGGCATTCGCAGTATCCGCGATCACTGTGGTCATAAGAGCTCGCTCTGCATTTTTGAGCACGTTTATTTCGCCCGCCCGGATTCTGTAATCGACAATGCAAGCGTGCATCTTGCGCGCCAGCGTGCGGGCAAGTATCTCGCTCGTGAGTATCCGGTGGAAGCGGATCTCGTGGCGGGCGTGCCGGATTCCGGATTGGATGCCGCGATCGGCTATGCCAATGAATCCGGCATCCCTTATGGCATGTGTTTTATCAAAAACCGCTATGTCGGGCGCACTTTCATTCAAGATTCCCAGGAACAGCGCGAGCGCAGCGTTCGCATCAAGCTAAACCCTTTGCGTTCGGCAGTGGAGGGCAAGCGTGTGGTGCTCGTGGATGATTCGATCGTCCGCGGCACAACCAGCGCGCATATCATCGAGCTGCTGCGTAAGGCTGGTGCAAAGGAGGTTCACATGCGGATTTCTTCTCCTCCCTTTATGCACCCCTGCTATTTCGGCACGGATATCAGCTCGCGCGAATACCTGATCGCCTGCCGGATGAGCATTGATGAAATCTGCAAACAGATCGGCGCGGATTCCCTGGGCTATTTGAGCCTTGAGAGCCTGCATAAGATCGCCAGCAGCTCCACATCCAGCTTTTGCGACGCCTGTTTTACCGGTAATTATCCGATCGATGTGCCGCAGGAACAGCCGGAGGATAGATTCAGCAAAAAGCTCGATACTCTTGTAAAACAGCCGAAGTAAACGGGCGCTTTCGGCGCAGCGGGGTTTGTTTAGAAAGAAAGGATGGGTTTATTCAATGGATAATAGTTATTCCGACAGCTACCGCGAGGCGGGTGTAGATGTAACCGCTGGTTACAAAGCGGTGGAATTGATGAAAAAACATGTGGCTCGCACGCAGACACCGGGCGTCGTTTCCGGTATCGGCGGTTTTGGCGGCCTGTTTCAGCCTGACCTGACCGGCATGAAAGAGCCGGTGCTCGTTTCCGGGACGGATGGCGTTGGCACCAAGCTAAAGCTCGCCTTTATGATGGACAAGCACGACACCGTGGGCATCGACTGTGTGGCCATGTGCGCAAACGATGTGGCCTGCGCGGGTGCGAAGCCGCTGTTTTTCCTGGATTATGTGGCCGTGGGCAAAAATGTGCCTGAGCGCGTGGCGCAGATCGTTGCGGGCGTGGCCGAGGGCTGTGTGCAGGCGGGTTGCGCATTGATCGGGGGCGAAACAGCGGAGATGCCGGGCTTTTATCCCAAGGAGGAATATGATCTGGCCGGCTTCTGCGTCGGTATGGCGGATAAAGCAAAGCTCATTGACGGCGCACAGATGAAGGCCGGCGATGCGCTCATTGGCGTTTCTTCTTCCGGCGTGCATTCCAACGGCTTTTCGCTTGTGCGCAAGGTGTTCAATATCACACCGGAGCGGCTGAATCTCTATATGTATGAATTCGGCAAAACGCTGGGCGAGGAGCTGCTGACTCCCACGCGCATCTATGTAAAGAGTCTGCTTGCCCTGATGGAGCAGGTGGAGGTCCATGGCGTTTCCCACATTACGGGAGGCGGCTTCTACGAAAATATTCCGCGGATGTTGCCGGATTATCTGCGCGCGGCGATTGAAAAAGCCAAGGTGCCGGTGCGCCCCATCTTCAAAGTGATTCAGAGCGAGGGGATCTCGGAACACGATATGTATAACACCTTTAACATGGGGGTCGGCTTATGTGTCGCAGTCGCGGCGGATCAGGCCGATGAAGCCGTCCGCATCCTCAAGGAGAACGGCGAGGAAGCCTGCATCTTAGGTGAAGTACGCGAGGGCGAGAAGGGGATTGACCTATGCTGAAGATCGCGGTGCTCGTCTCCGGCGGCGGCACAAATTTACAGGCGCTGCTCGATGCAAAAGCGCGCGGGGAGATCCCGCACGGCGAATTTGTGCGCGTGATCGCCAGCCGGCCGGATGCCTACGCGCTCACCCGTGCGGCGAACGCGGGTATCGGCGGCGAGGTGATCTCCCGCAAAAGCTTTGCTACGCTGGAGGAATACGACGCGGCCATTTTAAACGCGCTGCGGGCTTGTGGGGCGCAGATCGTTGTGCTGGCGGGCTTTTTATCGATTCTTGGCCCTACGGTGATCGAAGCGTACCGCGACCGCATCATCAATATCCACCCCGCGTTGATCCCGTCCTTTTGCGGCAAGGGCTATTATGGCCTGCGTGTGCACGAGGCAGCGCTGGCACGCGGTGTAAAGGTGACGGGCGCGACTGTGCATCTCGTCAATGAAATTCCGGACGGCGGGCCGATCCTAAGCCAGAAAGCGGTTCTGGTCGAGGCGGGAGACACGCCTGAAACTCTGCAACGCCGTGTGATGGAGCAGGCGGAATGGCTCCTTTTGCCGCGCGCGGTGGAGGAGCAGTGCGCCCTGTGGGAAGATAGATTTCAGAATCCAGATTTCAGACTTTAGACGATCTAGAATAGAGAGAAAGAGGGAAAAGTTTTGTGCTTTCCGGTCAAAAAGGCAAACCGGACTTTGGCCGGCCCTTTTGAAGAAAGGCCATGACGAACGCGCATAAAACTTCCGCCTCGCAAAGAAAGGATAGTCATAACAATGCAGATTCAAGATTTGAGAGCGGTTTTGCGCGATAATACCTACCCGGGCCGCGGTATTGTGCTCGGGAAAAGCGCAGATGGGCAAAAAGCGGTGATCGCCTATTTTATCATGGGCCGCAGTGAAAACAGCCGTAACCGGATTTTTGTGGAAGAGGATGGCGGGCTGCGCACCCAGGCGTTTGACCCGGCAAAGCTCAAAGATCCGAGCCTTGTGATCTATTGGCCTGTGCGCAAGTTTGGTGCGGCCACAATCGTTACCAATGGCGATCAGACCGATACGATTTATGAATTCCTTGCAGCGGAGAAGACCTTTGAGGAGGCGCTGCGGATGCGCACCTTCGAGCCGGATCCGCCCATTCTGACCCCGCGTATTTCCGGCCTGGTGCACAAGGATGGCAGCTACCGTCTTTCCATTCTCAAAAGCGCAAATGGCAATGCGGAATCCACCCAGCGCTTTTTCTATGAATACCCCCAGCCGGTGGCGGGCGAGGGCCACTTCATCCACACCTATCTTGGCGATGGAAACCCGGTGCCCTCCTTTGAAGGCGAGCCGGAGCTGGTGCGGATCGAAGGCGATATCGATTCCTTTACCAGCCTCATGTGGGAAAATCTCAATGAAGCGAACAAGGTTTCTCTCTTCGTGCGTTTTATCGACCTTGCCGACGGCTCGGAGGAAACCCGCGTTGTCAATAAGAACAACTGACGGTGGGCGCCGATTGCAATTGAAAATCTTCGAAGTGTGAAAGGGTGGTTATCATCATGGCAAATGAGCTGATGCTCAAATACGGCTGCAACCCCAATCAGAAGCCGTCCCGCATTTTTATGAAGGAGGGCGGCGAATTGCCGATTACCGTTTTGAATGGCAAGCCCGGCTTCATCAATTTCCTTGATGCGTTCAATAGCTGGCAGCTGGTTTGTGAGCTGAAAGCGGCGACAGGCCTGCCCAGTGCGGCCTCCTTCAAGCATGTCAGCCCGGCGGGCGCGGCGGTCGGCCTGCCGCTGAGCGATACGCTGAAAAAAATCTACTTTGTAGATGATCTGGAGCTTTCACCGCTCGCTAATGCCTATGCGCGTGCGCGCGGCGCGGATCGTATGTCCTCCTACGGCGACTGGATTGCTCTCTCCGAGCCCTGCGATGTGCCCACGGCAAAGCTCATTGCCCGCGAGGTATCCGATGGCGTGATTGCCCCCGGCTATGAGCCGGAAGCGCTCCAGGTGCTCAAGGGGAAGCGCAAGGGGAACTACAACATCGTGCAGATCGACCCGGCCTATCGCCCTGCGCCTGTGGAACACAAGGATGTGTTTGGCGTCACCTTCGAGCAAGGGCGCAACGAGCTGAAAATTGACGAGTCGCTTCTGGAAAATGTCGTCACGGAGAATCAAACGCTTCCCGCGGAAGCGAAGCGCGATTTGCTGATCTCCCTGATTACGCTGAAATATACGCAGTCGAATTCCGTCTGCTACGCAAAGGATGGCCAGGCCATCGGCGTGGGAGCGGGCCAGCAGTCCCGCGTGCATTGCACGAGGCTTGCCGGCAATAAGGCAGATAACTGGTATCTACGCCAGCACCCGAAGGTGCTCGCGCTTCCCTTTGTGGAAAACATCCGCCGCCCGGACCGCGATAACACGATTGACGTTTATATTTCCGACGATTATATGGACGTTTTAGCGGATGGCGTATGGGAGCAGTTCTTCACTGTGAAGCCGGAGCCTCTCACCCGCGAGGAGCGGCAGGCGTGGCTGAAAACGCTCGATGGCGTTTCTCTTGGCTCAGATGCGTTCTTCCCGTTTGGCGACAATATTGAGCGCGCGCACCGCAGCGGTGTGCAGTATATCGCCCAGCCGGGCGGCTCTATTCGAGATGATCACGTGATCGACACCTGCAACCGCTTTCAAATGGCGATGGCATTCACGGGCATCCGCCTGTTCCACCATTAAAAGCGTGCTCCAGCTGTCGGGCGGTATGCCTGGCAGCTGGAGCTTTGTGGGCTGATAAGAGGAGGAGCAGCATGCTGCTTATGACTTCCAATGGCTTAACTTCACGGCGGCTGCGCAAAGCGGCAAAGAAGGCGCTTCCCGCCGGTGCGAAGCGGGCGGCGTTGGTCACCACCGCGTCAGTCGGCTTTAAAGAGAAGGATTATCACGTGCCATGGCTTCGCAGTGAACTGGAAAGGCTGGGCCTTTCCGTTGATTTTTTTGATTTTGACCAGCAGCCGGCCAGCCGGCTTTTTGCCTATCAGGTGGTTGAATGCATCGGCGGAAATCCTTTTTATCTGGTGCGCCGGCTGCGGGAAGCGCACTGCGAACCATATTTGCAGGGGTTAAAATCAAGCGGGTTGCTCATCGGTGTGAGCGCGGGCAGCCTTGCCATGCAGGAATCTCTGGAATTGGTGGATCACTTTAGCCCGGAGCTCCGGCCGCAGGCTGGCGGAGGGGATTTCACAGGCATGGGGATCACCCGAGTGGAGATATTGCCACACTATCATAAATATCTGCCGCGTTTTGAGCGCTTTGAGGAGCGGACGGCGGCCTATGAGCAGGCATCCGGTCGCTGTGTGATCCGGCTTGACGATGGTCATGGAGTTTTGGCGGACGAAACAGAGCAGATTGAAATCCTATAGGGATGGAGGAAACAGGATGAAAATTCTTATGATCGGCAGTGGTGGGCGCGAGCATGCGCTGATCCGCAAGCTGATGGAAAGCCCGCGTGTGGAGCAGATTTACTGCGCGCCCGGCAACGGCGGTATTTCGCGCGATGCGCAGTGCGTCACAATTTCCGCAATGGATATCGAAGGCGTCGTTGCCTTCAGCAAAGAGCATCAAATAGATCTCGTCTTTGTCGCGCCGGACGACCCGTTGGCGGCAGGCATGGTGGATGCGTTGGAGGCGGCAGGCGTCCGCGCATTCGGCCCCTCCAGGCTGGCGGCAGAGATTGAAAGCAGCAAGGTTTTCTCTAAAAACCTGATGAAAAAATATGGCATCCCTACCGCGCGTTATGAGGTGTTTGATGCGCCGGAAAAGGCGCTTGCCTATCTTTTGGAGCGGAATACCTGGCCCGCTGTCATCAAGGCGGATGGCCTTGCGCTGGGCAAGGGCGTTGTGATCGCACAGGATGAGGCAGAGGCAAAGGATGCGCTGCATGCAATGATGGAGGATAAAATTTTTGGCGATTCCGGCAGCCGCGTTGTCGTTGAGGAATTTCTGACCGGCCCGGAGGTGTCTGTGCTGGCCTTTACAGATGGTGAAACGGTGAAGCCTATGGTATCCTCCATGGATCACAAACGCGCTTACGATGGCGATAAAGGCCCCAATACAGGCGGGATGGGCACCATTAGCCCGAACCCCTATTACACGCCGGAAATCGCCGCGCGCTGCATGGAGGAGATTTTTCTGCCGACCATTCGGGCAATGCGGCAGGAGGGGAGGCCTTTCAAGGGCTGCTTGTATTTCGGCCTGATGCTTACGCCAGCTGGGCCGAAGGTCATCGAATACAACGCCCGCTTTGGGGACCCGGAAACGCAGGTCGTCCTGCCACGGCTGAAGACGCCGCTGATTGATATCGTGGAAGCGGTGGTGGACGGCAGGCTCGCACAGCAGGAGATCACATGGGAAGAAAACGCCTGTGCCTGCGTTGTTATGGCCTCTGGCGGATATCCAAAAGCCTACCCGAAGGGGATCGCGATCAAGGGCCTGGATGAGAGCGGCCAGATCCCCGGCGCGACCGTCTATCATGCGGGGACAGCCCTGAAGGACGGCCAATTCGTCACGGCGGGCGGCCGTGTGCTCGGAGTGACAGCCTGTGGCGCTACGCTTCAGGAAGCGCTCCAAAAGGCCTATGATGGTGTGCATCGCATCTGTTTTGAGGGCGCGCATTTCCGCTCGGATATCGGACACAAATAATTCATAAATTGTTTACAGAATGCAACAGCATTTTTATTGTTTTTTCGGTAAGCTGAGAAGTAGTATTCTGTGGAGATATACGACATCGTGTATGAAAACGAAACGAAAGCTTCCGCGGCTGCCTCCAGTATTTGAAAGCGGTGAGAGAGTTGGAAAAATTTAAGGCACTTTCTAAGGGGAAGAAGACGGCCGTGATCGTCGGCGCAATTGCGATTGTGCTGGTGGTTGCGTTGATCGTCTATTTCCTAGTTCGGCCCGAGCCGGGCACGCCCGTAACGCTTGTCAGCGTTCAGAAGGGCGATATCCAGCAGGAGCTGATCGCCACAGGGACGATCGAATCCGACAACCAAACGGATTTTTCCCTGCTGGAGGGGACAAAGGTTCTCACAGTAAATGTAAAAGTCGGAGATCATGTGAAGAAGGGCGACGTGCTCGCCACCTTCGATGCGTCTTCTCTATCCGGCAAGCTTAGCGAGCGGCGCACGGCTTATAATGAAGCGCTCAAAACCTACAATCATTCCCTAACGGCGGCGAGCGAAGCGAAGGCGAAGCTTCCACAGGTCAACAAGGAGATTAAGGAGCTTGAGGCGAAGGTCGAGAAGCTCACAAAGGAGGCCGAATCGCAGAAGGCGCAGTCGCCCACCTCTACGCAAAAGGAAACGACCGAGGCCACAACCACACCGAACACGCTGCAAGGCCAGATTCAGGCCATTGTTGACAAGCTGCTCGGGGCCAACGGAACGACCTCCCAGATTCAGAAGCTGATGGAACAGCTGAATCAGATGGCGAGCGGCGGGTTTGACCTTTCCGCCATGGCCGGCTCCTCCTCGGCGGAGCTCATTCAGGCGCAGATGGATCTTGCCCAGCTTAAAATTCAGAAAACCACGCTGGAAGCTCAGCAGAACAACACCCTTTCCAGCACCTATAAGCTAGTGGTCGATGCAAGCAAAAAATCGCTCGATGAAATGGAGGATATGGTCGCTTCGCTGAGGAGCGGTTGGATCGCACAGGATGACGGTGTGGTCACAGCGGTCAACATCAAAGCGGGTGAAACCTATCAGGGCGGGGGTGCGTCCTCCTCCTCCAATTCCTTTGACATCTCTTCCATCCTACAGGCAGTATCCGGCGGCACGGATCTCAATAGCCTGATGAACACGCTCACCTCTCTTGGTTCCGGCGGTAATGTCGGCATGACAGTGGAGAATTATGGGCAGTTTTATGTATCCTTCTCCCTTGATAAATATGATGTGCTCAAGGTGAAAACCGGTATGCCCGCCGTGATTACTACAGCAAGCGGCGAGCTTGAGGGCGTGGTTTCTTTCATTAGCCCGGTTGCATCCTCCGGCGGAGGGTTGGATCTCAGTTCTCTTGCAGGTTCTTTAACCGGTGCAGGCACCTCCAGCAGCATCCCGGCAAAAGTGAAGATCAATAACCCGGATGCCAGCGTCATCATCGGCGTGGATGTGGATGTTTCCATCCAGACGGATGAAGCAAAGGGGGCAACGCTGATTCCGCTGGAATCTTTGCTGGTGGAGGAAGGCAAAAAATATGTGTTCGTCTATCATGAAGCGGAGGAAACGGTAACGAAAAAAGAGGTCGAAACCGGCCTTGTCTCCGATACGATGTATCAGATTACGTCCGGTGTTTCCGCTGGGGAGCAAATTGTCAAGAACCCCTCCAAAACCTTGGCAGATGGTGCACGCGTGACGATTCAAGAAGAGGGTGAGAACGTCTCCTCCTCCCAGAAAAATTGATGCGGAGGCGGTAGGTTTTGAATATTCGGGAAAATATCCGTATAGCTATTTTCAGCATCCGCACCAACCTGCTGCGCTCCTTGCTCACGATGCTCGGCATTATCATTGGTGTTGCGTCCGTGATCGCAATCATCACGGTCGGCAATGGTGGGCGAGATTATATTGTGGGCATGATTCAGGATATGGGCCAGAGCGCAATCACGATTCAAGTCAATCAAAAAAACACGTCGTCCAGCGATTATATCACGGATGATGACCTTAAAGCTATGAAGGGGCAGGATAGTATCGACTATGTTTCCCCTTTCCTGCTTGGGATGGGCACGTTTAAGGCGAACAGCGAGAGCGGCATGTGCTTCCCGGTAGGGTGCGCGCCAGATATGGAGCAGATTTCAAAGCTTTCCGCAAGCTATGGGCGCATGTTCACTGAAGAGGAGTACGAGGCGGCGCGCAACGTATGTATCATCGATGGTATGAATGCAAAGGGCCTGTTCGGCTATGAGAATGTCGTTGGCGAATATATTGAAGTTACCGTCGGCGATAAAACCGCAAGGCTTCGCATCATCGGTGTGATGGACGTTTCCGCCATGATGGGCGGCATGGATAACGAGGCAATGATGGAGCAGATGTCTCAGATGACCAACACCATGGGCAATATGTGCTATGTGATTGCGCCCGCTCCGGTGGTTGCAAACCTCATGGGCTCCAGCGGCCGCTACAATATGGTTTATCTTTCCGCGAAGGATGAAAATCAGCTTGACGCCGCGGGGAATGCGGCCAAAAATATCCTTCAGGCGCGGCATAACAACTTTGACCGGGAGGCCTATACGGTCACGAATATGGCTACCTATATTGAACTGCTGGATAAGGTGATTAATGTATTTACGACATTTATCGCAGCGGTGAGTGCGATTTCGCTGGTCGTCGGCGGCATCGGCGTGATGAATATCATGTATGTTTCCGTTAGCGAACGAACGCGGGAGATCGGCATCCGCAAGGCGCTTGGTGCACGAACACGGACGATCCTATTCCAGTTTCTGACTGAATCAGTGATTCTTTGCCTGATAGGCGGAATCATTGGAATGATTCTTGGCATATCAGGGGCTGGGGTTGTTTCCTATATCATGGACATCCCGATGAGCGTAAAATTTAGCACAATTTTGATTTCAGTTGGGTTTTCCAGCGCAATCGGTATTTTCTTCGGCATTTATCCCGCGCGGAAAGCGGCGAAGATGCCGCCGATTGAAGCCTTGCGCAGGGATTGAGTCGAAAGGCGTTTCCCATTTATTGAGCGGAATAAAAAAGAAGGGGATGGCGCAAAGCATTTTGCGCCATCCCTTTAAACACGCGGCAAACAACATCGCCGTTCTCCATAGGCTGGAGAGCGGCGATATTTGTATTTTTACATTTTTATAAAAATTACTTTTTTGCTTTTTTGTCGGCCGCTGTTTTAGGCAACGCTTTGGTTGTTGTTTTGGCTGCGGCCGCGGGCTTGGCAGTATTCAGCTTCGCGGGGGACGCCGCTTTTTCTGTTGCCACAGTTGCCGCTTTTTCCGTTACTGTCTTTGTTTTGGCTGTCGCTTCTTTTTTGGGCGCGCGTGGTTTTCTCGCAGGTTTCGGCGCGGCGAGAGCGTTCAGCATCCATTTTTGGTTCTCTCCGTCGAGATCCTCCCAAATTTGAAGGCGGGCGTCATCCTGCATGGAGATATCAACAATATCCATGCATTTGCCGGATACAGCGGATTTAATTTTGTAGCTGCCATCCTGTGTCTGCTCCAGCACCCAGCTCTGCGTAGGGGCGGAGATATCCTCTTTCCATTGATGCAGTTGAGCGCCGTCGTTTTCGCCTGCCAGCATGATATCCAGCGCTTTGCCGGTCGTTTTAGAAATCAAGCGGTATGCGCCGGTATCTGCCGCAACCAGTTTCCACTGTTGGCGATCCTCCACTGTTGGCGCAAACATACGCACCTCTGACTCTCCGCATGCCGTAACAGCTTTGCCGCTGAGCTTGGAGGTGATTGTATAAAAGGCGGCACAGTCGAACGGACTCTTTTTTGTCGTTTTACCTGCCATGTAAAACACTCCTTTTCATCAATTTAAGGCGGCTATCTTTTCCTTTCCAATATGGAAAAAGCCATTCAACACAAGGCTGAACAGCTTTTATTATAGCAGATTTCATTCAAATGTCAAATAATCCCACTATCATACAATTATTTGTGGTGAGAAATAAAAAATACATGGAAACCGCACAAAAATGCCCGTTCTGAACCGCACGAAGCGATTCCTCAAGGGTTCACCACATGAATCGGCGCACCAGCGCAAAAGGCCCTGAGATTATCCTCACAGATGCGCAGCAGGCGGCCGCGCGTTTCGTACCCGGCCCAGGCAATGTGCGGAGTAATCAGGCAGTTTTTTGCAGTGAGCAGTGGATTATCCGCCGTAGGGGGTTCCGTAGAAAGTACGTCCACGCCAGCGCCCGCCAGCGCGCCTTTCTCGAGCGCCTGCGCCAGAGCTGCTTCGTCGATCACAGGGCCGCGCGAGGTGTTGATCAGATAGGCGGAAGGTTTCATTTTTTGCAGGAATTCCTGGTTCACGATGTGGTCTGTCTGCGGGGTCAACGGGCAGTGGAGCGTGACAAAGTCCGATTCTGCGAGCAACTGATCCATCGTGGCCCAAGCAAAACACCCCTTTATCTGTGTATTTTTGGGATGCGGTGTGCAGGCGAGCACGCGCATGCCGAAGGCCGCGGCAAGTTCCGCCACCCTTTGGCCGATTCTGCCGAAGCCGACGATGCCGAGCGTTTTCCCCGCAAGCTCTGTCAAATTGGTCCTCCAAAAGCAAAAGTCCGGGCAATTTGTCCATTCCCCTGCATGGACGGCCCGATTATGGGCGGCTACGCGGTTGCTGAACGCCAGGATAAACGCGAATACGAGCTGCGCTACCGCATCAGTGCTGTAGGCCGGAATATTGGATACCGGGATGCCGCGCTCCTTGGCATAGCCGCAGTCGATCACATTGTAGCCGGTGGAGAGCAACTCAATAAACCGGCAATTTGGAAGCTGCTCTAAAATCTCCCGGTCAAGCACAACCTTATTGGTCACGACAATCTCCGCATCTTTTGCCCGCTCTACTGTCAAGGTGCGAGGCGTACGGTCATAAACGGTATATTCTCCAAATTGATTTAAAAAGCTCCAATCCAAATCCCCGGGATTGGTCGTATAGCCATCTAATACAACAATATTCAAAAAAACGCCTCCTGATTTGTTTGTAAGGCGGATTGCCCGCGCTATTTGTTGCTTTTTTGCTTCTTCTCAGCCGAAGGGCTGAATATACTCCCTATGGGGAGGTGATGCGCCGTATGAATTGTAGAATTACGGATTTACGGGCAAAAGAGGTGATCTGTGTTAAGGACGGCAGCCGCTTGGGCAACGTCTGCGATGTGGAGATTGATACTTGCACAGGGCAGTTGTGTGCAATTATTGTATTTGGCCGCGCGCGCTGGTGCGGCATTGGCGGGCGGGATAATGATATCTGTATCCCATGGAAGGATATTCAGGTGATCGGAGAGGAGACGATCCTTGTCTGCTTCGAGCGCCCTGCGCCGGAACCCCGCAGGAGAAAAAAAGGCTATTTTGACGGCCTTTTTGACTAGATGACCGTTCTGTTTCCGAAAAAGCTGGTTGTATGCGCCGGATCAGGCGTTTTCAACCGGCCTTTTTTTCTCTCCTTCCAGTTGATAGCGCGCGCACACTTCCTGCATATTTCCGCAGCTCAAGCGTCCTTCCGGGCACTTCCCGGTCACAAAGCAGCTTGGGCCGAAAAAGCGAAAGAGCTCCGGCTCCTTTTCCCGCAGCAGGCGGAGCATCTCGTCCGCATAAATGTGAATTTCCCACTGGGCGCGGCTACAGGTGCGAAGGCGTAAAAAGAGGAGCAACTCGCGTGCGTTCATGGTGGTCACCACGTCGAGTGTGTTGCCGCTAAGCAGGAAATAAACGAGCGTTTCTTCCGCAACGCCTTCTCCGCGCAGCCTTTGATACAGGGCTGCGTTCCGATGGAAGGCGGCCTCATAGCGCGCAAGACATTCTGTTTGCTTGCGGATGGAGGGAGGAATGATCTTATGGGTGCGATCCGCCTGCGCTAGTGGCGGTATCATCACGGACTGCATACGATGGCGCACGATATGCGTAATACAGGGCAGGGATACGCCGTTGAGCCGAAACGTGAAGCTGATGTTTTCAAGCGCGCGCGGGCGTGAGCCGGCGATTACCCTGCGGAGGATCTCCGCACGGATTTTTGCATCGGAAAGCACCTTGTTCACCTCATCGCTGGGGAGCTGTGTGCTCTCAATCAGCGCTGTGCGGGCAACACATTCTGCAGCGTCCGGCGTGGAGGCAAGCAGCTCGGCAAATTGGTAGCCATGCGGCAAAACCCGGGCTCCTTCCGGCAGGCCGGGAAGATCCGAGAGATCCAGCGTATCGGCCGCCGGCGCTTGCTCTGCCTCGAATGCCGCAAATATCCCGGGCGCCATGGCACGGGCCTGCTCCAGCAGCTGGCGTCCGAGCAGCACAAGCTCCGGGAAGCGGCTCCCGCGCCCAAAAAGCATGGCATGCAATACGTGCAACAGTTCGCGGCCATTGAGTGTGCAATAAAAATTGCTGCAAAAGCAATAGGGGAGCACAAACCGTGCATCTTCTTTTGGAACGTCATGCTCAATCAGATATTGATAATCGGCAAACAGAGCTTCCATGTGCGTTGCATATGTTTGGGTAAGCGCTTCATCCAGTCCCTCCGGCATATAATATCCGGCCGAGCTGAAATCGACATAACGCCGTGATTTCACCGTGAAGGAGGCGAGCCTGAATTCAATCATGAATTGCTCTACCATAACGGATACGTTTTGGAATGCCAGGTGGAAACAGGCGTGCTCTACCACAGAATTGTGGCCGGAACGGGTCACTTTTTGAATCAGGCGGCTGTTCTTTTCCGCATCCTGTGAGTGGTTCCATATTTCGATTGCATCACCGGGCTGGGTAGAGATGCGCCCGCCGGCTGCGCATAGCTTTTCTCCATCCCTCGTCATGCTGAGGATTACGGCTTGCGGCTGCTTGTTCTCCATAAAAAGACATCCTCCTGTGAAGTGTGAATCTCATTTATTTTATCATACAGGCAAAGCCTCTCCCTGCGAAAAATGGCGTTGCCGCTCTGCGGCATGCATTTTTCCAATGCTTCCAAGTTTCAAAGCTGGAAACTTTGCGACCCGTTTGAAGCTATTTTATCATACTTTGATGATACGCGCAATTGAAGAAATGCTTCGCGGATATTGTCAAACCGGATACAAATGGTATAATAGCATCGAACGGATTGGAAAGCTTTAAAGCTCGAAGATCGGCTGCATGGCATAATAACCTCACGGATCTCCAAAGTATCAAAGCTGTCAAGAGCTTCCGAGAGCATTGAAGCATTGGAACAATGCCTTCCGCAGAGCGGCAATGCCATTTTTCGCAGAGGTTAGCCGGTATAATAGATTGAAAATAAAAGCATACTGAGAGAGGAGAATCCCATCATGATTAAACGTGCTTCTGAAATGCCCCGCACCGTTAAGCCGCAGATGCGTGGAGGAGACGGGCAGGCAGTTGTGACCAACCTTCTGGACGCGGGCGAATATCAGGGCAAATCCCGTATGATTGCAACGATTACATTGGAGCCGGGCTGCTCGATTGGTGAGCATGTGCATGAAAAGGAAGAAGAGGTTTTCTATATCATCCAAGGCACTGCGACCTATGATGACAACGGCACAGAAACAGTGTTACATCCGGGCGACGCTTGCATTTGCCTGGGCGGTCAAAAGCACTCGATTGCCAACCGGACAGCGGATGAAACGCTTGTTTTGCATGCGGTGATTTTAACCTATTAACAGCATTATGAGACTGGGAATTGAATTCTGAGGCGAAATTTGGTATAATTATTTTCATGCTTGTTCACTCTTCTTCTGGTGCAGGAGGATTCAGGCTATCTCATTTTTGGTTTCCTTTAAGGATGTATGATGTGAAAAATTTTGAAGGATGATGGCATGTCAGGTAAACTATTGGTGGTAGAGGGGCTGGATGGCTGCGGCAAAACAACGCAGGTAGCGCTGCTGCGAGCCGCGCTGGAACGGGCAGGGGTTCCCCTGCGGCAGATTAAGCTGCCCGATTATGGCGACCCTTCGAGCACTTTGGTGAAAATGTATCTCAACAAGTCGTTTGGGAGCGATCCGGGGGATGTGAATGCCTATGCGGCGTCCGCATTCTATGCGGTGGATCGCTTTGCAAGCTTCCAGCGCCATTGGAAAGCGGAGTATGAGGCAGGCAAGCTGATTCTTGCGGATCGCTATACTACCTCTAATGCGCTTTATCAAATGGTCAAGCTGCCACGGGAGCAGTGGGATGATTATCTCGCCTGGCTGCGGGATTTTGAATATGGAAAGCTCGAAATCCCTGCCCCTGATTTGGTCATTTATCTGGACATGCCTGTGGAAGTGTCGCAGCGGCTTTTATCGAATCGTTATGCGGGCGATGAGCAGAAGAAAGATATGCATGAGGGAAATATTCGCTATTTACAGGCCTGCCGGGAAGCGGCGCTGTATGCGTGCGAAAAGCTGCATTTTTGCAGGGTTGACTGTGCTAGCGCGGGCGAGCCTTTGGCGGAGGCGGAAGTGGCAGAGCAAATTTTTTCTTGGGTAGAAAAGGAGATGCTATCATGCTGACATTCCAGTCGCCCCGTTTGGAGGATAAAAATTGGGTGAGAGAGCTGTTTTCTTACGCCCAATTCCAAGGCTGTGAATATACCTTTGGCAATCTTTATATCTGGAATCCGGTTTACAGCAGTAAAATCCTGCGCTTTGAGGATTTTTTTGTTTCAAAAAGCATTGGGCCTAAGCCCTCCTATGTGTTCCCGGCTGGCCGCGGGGATCTTTTGAAGGTGATACGGGCCATGTTGGAGGATGCGCATGAAAACGGGCATCCCTTTCGTCTGCACGGCGTAACAAAGGCAAATCAGGCGGCACTGGAGGAGATCATGCCGGGTGCGTTTACCTATCAGCCGTACCGCGATGGGTTTGATTATATTTACAATACGCAGGATTTAATAGCCCTTTCCGGGCGGAAATATCATGGCAAGCGCAACCATATTGCTTCTTTCCAAAAAACGTATCATTGGCACTATGAGCCGATTACCACGGCAAATATTGAGGATTGTATGCGCATGAACGCCGAGTGGGAGCGGGAGAACCTGAGCCGGAACCCAGAGGGAATCAGCGAAGAGCTTGCTGCGGTTGACCGGGCGTTTGACCACTATTTTGAGTTGGGTTTTACCGGCGGATTAATCCGCGTAGATGGCCGGGTTGTCGCCTATACGTTGGGCGAGCAGTTAACTGAAAATACCTTTTGTACCCATATTGAAAAGGCGTTTGCCGATGTGCGCGGCGCGTATCCGATCATCAACAGGGAGTTTGCATCACATGCGCTGAGCGGCTATGCCTTTGTCAACCGGGAGGAAGATATGGGCGAGGAGGGCCTGCGCAAAGCAAAGCTCTCCTATTATCCCGCAATTCTGCTGGAGAAGCAGGAGGCGGTTTATCGGGAGGACCTATGATCCGCCGTGCGCGGCGGGAAGATATCCCGCTGTTGATGGAACTATGGCAGGCGTCTTTTGGCGATTGCATGGAGTATATCTCCTTTTTCTTTAAAAATCGGTTTTCTCCCGAGAAAACGTTTCTTTATGAGGAATCGGGCCGCCCAGTGGCTATGCTTTTTTTGCTGGATGCGGCGGTTCAATGCAGGGGCGAGCCATATACCGCTCGATATCTTTATGCCGCCTGCACGGCGCAGGCGCAGCGTGGGCGTGGGCTGATGCGCAGCCTGATTGATTTTGCAGCTTTGACCGCGGCAGAGGAAGGGGCGGACTGCATCGCCCTTGTACCGGCGTCGCCAGGCTTATTTCACTATTATGCGGCGTGCGGGTTTTATGATGCTTTCTATTGCAAAACGGTGCATTTTTCCCGGAAGGAAGCGGAGAAAACCGCCTTTGGAGCCATCGGGCCTGCCCATGCGCTCACAGCGGCCGAAATGGCCGAAATCCGCAGCAGCGTGCTGCATGGCTGGGATCATCTCGTATGGGATGAGGCTGCCGTGCATTATGCGCTGAATGAGCATTTTGCCACCGGCGGATGTGCGCTGTGTATCCAAACGGCGGAGGGGGAGAAGGGCTACTGCCTGTATCAGCAGCAGGAGGAAAGCTGTTTTGCGCAGGAATTTATAGCGTCCGAGCGGGCGGCGCTACCTTTGTTGTCCGCGTTGGTTCGAGCGTCTGGTGCACGGCGCTATTCCCTGCGCCTTCCCATAGGGATGTGTTCGGCTCTCAGCCAGGCGGACACTGCCGCTTTTGGGATGCTGTGTCCCCTTTCCCCAAGGGCGGAGCAGTTGCCGTTGATGCTGAGAGGCGCCTATTTGGGGCTTTCACTTGGATAATAGATGGAGGAATTTTGATATGATTTATGTGTTCTTTGCAAACGGCTTTGAAGAGGTTGAGGCGGTTGCCACGGTGGATATGCTCCGCCGCGCCGAGCTGGAGGTCTGTACGGTTGGAGTCGGTGGGGTCAAAGTAGCGGGTGCGCATGGGATTGTTATGGATTGTGATCTGGCGGATACGCAGGCTCATGCAGATGAAGTACTTGAGGCGGTCGTTCTCCCTGGCGGGATGCCCGGCACGCTGAATCTTGAAAAATCGCAGGTCGTGCAGCAGTTTATCGACTATGCTGTTGCGCATGGCAAGCTGGTTTCCGCAATCTGCGCCGCCCCTTCGATCCTCGGCCATAAGGGGCTGCTGGAGGGGAAAGAGGCCACCTGCTTCCCTGGCATGGAGCAGGAGCTTTATGGCGCGAAACTCAGCGACCGTTTTGTTTGCAGGGATGGGCAGTTTATCACCGGGCGCGGCGCGGGCGTAGCCATTGATTTCGGCCTGGCAATTGCAGCGGAGTTTGCTGGCCAGGCAAAGGCGGATGCGATCCGCGCATCCCTCCAATGCCGATGAGGCAGGATATCAGGCCGATTAAGGCGGAGCTGCGCAACCGTTTTAAAGCGCTGCGGGCAGGCCTTTCTCCGGCGGAAAAGGATGAAATGGATCTGAAGATTCTGAACCGTGTGATGAATCTTTGGCAATACCGCGATTCTCAAACGATCCTGACTTATGTGTCAACGGCGATTGAGGTGGATACCCGCCGCCTGATTGAAAAATCTCTTCAAACAGGGAAGCAGGTTGCAGTGCCGCGCTGCGTGCCCGGCACGCGGGAGATGGAATTTTATAGGATTTGCTCTTTGGACGAGCTTTCTCCAGGCACGTTCGGCGTTTTAGAGCCGGATCCTGAAAAAAGCACGTTATTGACAGATTTTTCAAAGGGCTTGTGCATTGTGCCGGCGCTTTCCTTTGATTTTCAGGGCTATCGGCTGGGCTATGGCAAAGGGTATTACGATCGCTTTTTGGCCCGCTTCGGCGGCAGCACCGTTGGCTTGTGCTATGATAGCTGTATGGTCAGAAATTTGCCTGCCGGCCGCTACGATCAGCCCGTCCATTTGATTGTTACGCAGCGGAAAACTCTCCCGGGGGCGGGCGTTGCATGGCGCGGAAGGGGTTAAAAAGCACCTCGGCTGCTTTTGGTAAGCTCCGGGTTTTTAGATAGATTCTTCAATCGCGAGGCGAAAGGATTGATCACCGATATGGATCAAAAGAAACAGATGCCTCCTCATAATGAAAATATCTCCTCCGGCTCGAATGCGTTCGAGGACCTTACCAGCCATGAAACGACCGCTGCACCGTCGGCGGGCGAAGAGGCGGATCATTTTTATGAGAGCCAGATTGACCGCACAGAGTTTGTTCAAAATTTTAAGGTTTCCATCGACGAGCGGGAGCCGGTCAACAGCCGGTCAAACCCTTTGTCCAATTTACATAAATCGGTGAAAGCTAGGCAGCAGGCTGCCAAAGCCGGGGAGGAGGAGACGGCTGTGAAAAAAAAGAAGAAAAAAATAATCATCTCCAACCCCAAAGCGCTGGCGTTGTGCGTGGTTTTGGTCATCTCGATTGCGAGCTCGCTTTATCTGCTCTCTTGTATCAACGACGTGCTCGCTTTAATGGGGAGCGACACCAAAACAAGCGTCACGATCCCGGAAAACGCTTCCCAAAAAGAGATCCTGCAAATCTTGCAGGAGAATGATTTGATCAATCATCCGCATTTCTGCAATTTTTTTGTCAATACCATTTTTGCGCTGCGCAACCGTGATACGGGCAAGAAAGCGGCGGATGTCAAATACCTCAACGGCATCTATCAGCTGAATAAAAAGATGGGTGTTGAGGGAATGCTCAACGCGATCAAGGACGCCCCCAAAGCAGTGGAAACCAAGAAATTGACCTTCCCCGAGGGGTGGACGGCCGATCAGATCATAGAGCGCCTTGAAAAACATGGAATTTGCGACCGCAAAGCCTTCTTTGAAACGATGCAAACGGTTGATTTCAATGAATATAGCTTTGTGAAAACCATGCCGGATACCAATTTGCGTTTCCGCAAGCTGGAAGGGTATCTGTATCCGGATACGTATGAATTCTATCTGGAAGAGAACGAGGCGCACGCGATCCGGCGTTTCTTAGATAATTTCCAGGAGAAATTTACAAGCAAATATGAGGCGCGCGCCAAAGAATTGGGCATGACGGTGGATGAGATTGTCACCATTGCGTCGATTATCCAGAAAGAGGCCGCGAACAAAGACCAGATGAAGGATATCTCTTCTGTTTTGCACAACAGGCTTGCCGATAAAATGCAGCTTCAGTGCGACAGCACCGGCAATTATGTGGAAAAATATATCAAGCCGAACGTTTCAGAGGGGGAATATCTGGCGTATCGCAGCAACTACCATACGCGCGTGTGCCCCGCTCTGCCGGTCGGGCCGATCTGCAACCCCGGCGCGGATGCAATCGAGGCCGCGTTGAATCCCTCCAACACCAGCTATCTTTATTTTTGCCATGATAAAAATGGCAAGATTTATCTGGCCAAAACGTATGAAAAGCACAACAAGAATGTCGTTGCGGCGATGGGCGTTTCCTGATGGGAATTGAAAGGAACGAAAGGAAACGGAGCCCGGAATTGCTCGCCCCGGCAGGGGATCGTGAACGCCTGGAAGCCGCCGTGCGCTTCGGCGCGGACGCCGTGTATCTCGGGGGCAGCGCTTTTGGGATGCGCGCGGCGCCCGCAAACTTTACCTTTGACGAGCTGCGGTGTGCGGTGGAATACGCGCATGAAAGGGGCGTGCGGGTCTATCTCGCCTGCAATACGCTGCCGCGCAATGCGGAGATCGATGCGCTTCCGGCTTTTTTGACCGCTTGGGCAGAATGCGGCGTGGACGCCTTTATCATCACGGATCTGGGGGTACTGGAGCTTGCCCGGCGCTATGCGCCCCAGGTGGAACTCCATGTTTCCACGCAGGCCGGGATCGTCAACTACGCCGCTGCAAACGCTTTTTATGCACTTGGCGCAAAGCGGATTGTCACCGCGCGGGAAATGTCGCTTGCGGAGATCGGCGAGCTGCGGGCGCGCACGCCGGGGGAGCTTGCAATTGAATGCTTTGTGCATGGCGCAATGTGCGTTTCGTTTTCCGGCAGGTGCCTGCTCTCCAATTACATGACGGGCCGGGATTCCAACCGGGGCGACTGCGCGCAGCCCTGCCGCTGGAAATACCATTTGGTGGAGGAAAAGCGGCCTGGGCAATATTTCCCTGTGGAAGAGGATAAGGATGGCACCTATCTTCTAAACGCGCGCGATCTGTGCATGATTGAGCATATCCCGGAGCTGATCAGCGCCGGTGTTACCAGCTTCAAGATTGAGGGCCGGGCGAAATCCGCCTACTATACGGCGGTTGTCACGAACGCATACCGCTGCGCGATCGATGGCTATCTTCGCGCGCAGGATCAAACAGGATACCGCCCGGAGCCTTGGATTTTAGAGGAGCTCACCCGCGTCAGCCATCGGGAATATTGCACCGGCTTCTATTTTGACAAACCGCAGGCGAATGCCCAAATTTTTTATGACGGCGGCTACCGCCGCGATTGGGAAGTGGCCGCAGTGGCCGGCAACACGGCGGGCGGACTGCTTCATGCGGTGCAGCGCAACCGCTTTTTCCGGGGGGAAACGCTGAGCGTTCTGGAGGCTGGGAAAGCGCCGTATGCAATTACCGTGCAGGAGCTTTACGATGCGGAGGGCCTCCCCTTGGAGAGCGCTCCGCACCCCATGATGCAGGTGCGGCTCCGCTGTGAGCATCCGATTGCGCCCGGCGCTCTTTTACGCCGGGAAAGAAAAACAGAAGGGCAGGCCGATTGAATGAACAAGGCTTTTTTAGAAGATTTATGTGCCAAAATCCAACTGCCGGAGGAAGACCGTGAGCTCGCTTTTCAGGAAATGGAGCGTCAGCCCAAGCGCATTGAGCGGTTTGCAAGGCGGATGTATCAGCGCAATGATGTGCGCCATTTGCAGGGGCTGCTGAAAATTGACCGCAAAAAAAATGCCCCCATGGTGCTTGCCGTGCTCCTCTGTGCAGCAGAATACACCTTTGCAGCCTACCAAAAGAAGAGAATTCCGGAGCGCTATTATTACGATATGATGGCGGATATCACTCGATGGACGGAAAATGGCAGGGCGGAATTCGGTGTGCCGGGTTTTTCCGAAATCGGCTGGGCACGCAATTATATCACAATGCATCTTTTTCAGCTCGGCCGGCTGCAGTTCCAGTTCTCCAAGGTGAATTTGCGTGGTAAGCTGAGCCGGCAGGAGTTGGAGGAGCTTCCGTTCCCCAATGGCTCCCCAAGCCTTTATATCCATATCCCCAAAGGCGCGCCGCTGGATCGTGAGGCGTGCCTGGATTCGATCCGGCAGGCGAAGGAGTTTTTCCCAAACTATTACCCTGAGTTTTCATTCAAAGGCTTTACAACGCATTCCTGGCTGCTGGATCCAAACTTAAAAACGTTGTTGCCCGCCTCCTCCCGCATCCTGCAATTTCAGGAGCTTTTTGAGATCATACATACGGATAACGACCATTCCCATGCCGCAATCCGTTTTATCTGGTATCGGTCCGGCGGTGATGTGGCGTCGTATCCGGAAGATACAAGCTTGCAGCGTGCCGTGAAGCAATATTTGCTCAATGGCGGGGAGCTGGGAGAGACCTATGGCATGATTCCTTTGGAGAAAGAGTTCTAATTGTATATCGCCGCTTGCAGTGGAATTTATCCGTTTGCAGGCGGCGATTTTTTAAAATCAAGGGAATATTTTTTGTGTTGATATTGCTGCTCATCTTCGTAGTAAAAAAACAAACTGCCCGCGTCCCTTCACTTGAGCAGTTCGTTTAATCAAGGGGACACTCTAGCCGTCTATTATGGCGATGCCCCCTGTTTCTCTATGATGAGAAATGAATTTTGCAATACCTATCAGAAAACATTGCGGTAGAGCGTTGTGCTTTACCGTTTTTTGTTTAGTAGGTCAATTTTACCCTAACGTTTCTCAGAGTAAGCCTTATACTGAATATATCAAAGGTTCAACTGCCATTTTGTCCGTTATAAATGCAATGAACAGATCGATCAATGTCTCTCAACCCTGTAGGGGCGAACTGCGTTCGCCCGCGTTTTCATCCGTCATCAAGCTTTCATTTGAACGGATTCTCATCGATGTATTGCCATACCTCCTGATAATCCCTTTCATTGCGAATAATTTTGTCGTAGAACGATTTTTGCCAAATGGAATTTCCGATTTGTTTGGTTACGGAACCTTTGAATTGTTTGATGATCCTAGATACGGTGGGTGCGGGGTGTGCCTGCCCCTTCTCATCCGGAAGAATCAAAAGAATGAGGTGGATGTGGTCTGGCATAATGCAATATTGATCAACCATCACATTGCCGTAAATCGTACTTAATTTTTGAATTTCGTTCTTAACGATGGTTCCGGCGCCCGATAATAGAGGCGGTTCATGCGAGTAGGCTTCAGCTCGCTTGCGATCGTAGTCCGCTTCTGCGTTTTGCCATAATAACCGGTTCCGGTCTGCCACACAAATCGTAATAAAATATGCACCGCAGGAGGAATAGTCATAGCCCTCTAAGCGTATTTTTTTTCTTTTTACAAATGCCATTTATATTATCCTCACGGTAATCATGCGGGCGAACGCAGTTCGCCCCTACGGGGTTGAGAGATTTTTTTCTATTTTTGTCAGTGATTTTATTTTGGATCAAATGCTCTGATTTTGTCTGCATTCTATCATATGATGCAATACAATCGTCAGAAGATAGCAAAGTCCATTTCATGAATCACTTTTCCCTTGCCGTGTTATATGAAAAAATAATTCACCATTTCTACACCAATATACCACCATTTTTGTTTTTATTCGATTCTTTCTATTAAAATAATCTTGTAGATCAACAGATATGTAAAAATGAGGTGGGGCTATGGAGAGCAAATTATTACGTTATACATTGCGTGTGGATCGATTATATTTTCAGAAATTCCGATATGTTGCGGAGTCAGAGGGCCGGTCGGCAAACAAAGAAATGGAGCAGTTTATTAAAAAACGTGTGAATGAATTTGAGAAGATAAATGGTACGATTGAAATAAAAAAACTTGGCTCATTTCGTTTGGATTAGCCATATATAAATGGATTTTACAACAATTGTATATTTATTTCCATACCCGACGCTCAAAAGCCTGCACAATTATTTTGAGGTGATCCCATGAACTTATATCAGGAAATCCTAGCCGATATCCTATCCCGCGAAGAGATTTGTATCGAATTCCCCAATCTGACGAACCATGCAAGTGAACTTGTCGAAATGAAAAGCTATCAAACTTTGAAGCAGATTAAGGAGATCATAGAGGATGACGAGCTAAAAGATCCGGATTGTTTTCAAAAAATTGAGGAAATCGTGTGTGCCTTGGAACAGATCGGAAGCGGGGGAGGAAACCGCCATGATTTTGGATAATGATGTGGGATGTAATTCCAAATAAAAAGGGGCCGATAAAAATGCTCACACAAAAAATGCAGGAAACCATCACCCGGTTCAAAAAGAACCGCAAAGCCGCCACGCTCACGCAGGAAGAAGCGCTGCAAAAATCCAGAAGCAATCTGTTAAAGCCGCTTGTGGAAACCCTCATCCTCTCCCGCCTTTGCCGGGGCGACAGCTACGGCTATGAGATCGCCCGATCCGTAGAACAGGGGAGCGGCGGCCAATTGAGAATTCCGGAAGGAGCGATGTACCCCACGCTTTACCGGATGATGGAGCGGGGGTACATTACGGAGGATCAGAGGGCTGTCGGGGGGAGGCGGCTGCGCGTTTATTATCAGATTACGCCCGCCGGGCGTGTGCGCCTCAAAGGGCTCATGGATGCTTATGCGGAAATCAATGCGGGCTATGAAAGCTGCCTTGCCGCCATGAGAGAACCGCTCCCCACACAGGCGGAGCATTCTTAACTTCATGAAGTTAGAGCGCAAAGAGGGCGTGGTTTCGGGCGGGCCAAGCCTGCTATGGGGCAAGCGTCAATGAACAAAGGGAGAACAGCGCCGCCATGGCGTTGAAACCCGCTGTTGCTCCGATCCATGCATGCCAAAACAATCCCCCTGAAAAAGCGTTTGCGAGCCATAAATTGTGGCTCGCAAACGCTTTTTTTGTGTATCTTCATAATGAATCGCGCCCTTTTTCTCTTCCCAAAGAGCGGCGTTGTAAGCGGGGCGTTTTTGAGGTATAATAGCTTCAAACACTTTGTTTGAAGCATTGGAAAAATGTCTGTCGGCGCGAAACGCCTCCTGCCGCAGAGCGGCAACGCCATTTTTCGCAGAGATTATCCTATGTGCGTAAGCTTCAAACAGTTTGTTTGAAGCATTGGAAAAATGTCTGTCGGCGCGAAACGCCTCCTGCCGCAGAGCGGCAGCGCCATTTTTCGCAGAGATTAGCCTATGTGCGTAAGCTTCCAACATTTTGTTTGAAGCTAGAGCGTTTTTGCACATATGGTAGATAGCCTCACGAACCTCGAGCTTCGGAGAACATGGAAGCATACCCGTTCGCACTTGCGCGCTTGTGGATATGTTGCATTAATCTAAAACCGTTTTGAAACATCATCTTTGTTTTCCCGCATATATCTAGAGAAGAGCAACTTTGCAAGCGGGGTGTCAGAGATGAAGAAAAACAGGCTGATTTGGGCGGCTGTCGCCGCGGTTTTGATCTTATTTTGTATTTTTGCAATTATTGTGGAGCGAAAAAACCAGGATGCGCTGCAATCCGTTTCCGCTTCAGGCGTTTCCGGGCATCCCACAATCCTGATCGACGCAGGGCACGGCGGCGTTGACGGCGGCACAGTCGCAAAAGACGGCACAGTGGAAAAGGGGATCAATCTGGAAATTGCGCTGAAGCTGGAAACTATTTTCCGCATGATGGGGTTTGACACGGTCATGACGCGGCGGGAGGATATCTCCATCCATGACGATTCCGCCAAAACGATCCGGCAAAAGAAAATTTCTGATTTGCACAACCGCCTGAAGCTCATTAATGAAACGCCGGACTGCCTGTTTATCAGCATTCATCAAAATTCTTATCCTTACCCGAATAACACAGGCACACAGGTATTCTATTCGCCCAATCACCCGGAGAGCCAGGCGCTTGCGGCGGCTATTCAGCAGTCCGTCATCCATTTGATCCAGCCGCAGAATACCCGCAAGGTAAAAAAATCCGGCACAGAGATCTATTTGCTCTATCAGGCGAAAACGCCTGCCGTTATGGTGGAGTGCGGCTTCATGTCCAACGCGCAGGAAACGGAAAAGCTGCGCACAGAAGCCTATCAGAATGAATTGGCGTTATCAATTTTTTACGGCGTTTTATCCTACCTCAATGGAATCGGCACTGCCGACGCGACGCCGGCCGCCCAATAATCAAATGGTCTGGAAAGGACAGAAGCATCTATGGCACAGAAGTCAAAAAGCGTGTTCGTATGCAGCCAATGCGGCTATGAAAGCCCCAAATGGTATGGCAAATGCCCCGGCTGCGGGGAGTGGAACAGCATGTCCGAGGAAATGCGCGCCCCGGTTTCTGCTTCCGGCCCCAAATCCGCATCGGGCGGGCGGGGCGCGCCTCGCGTGGTGCAGATCAATGAGATTTCCGCCGACGCGGAACACCGCTACGCAACCGGCTTAAAGGAGCTGGACCGGGTGCTGGGCGGCGGTGTCGTCAAAGGGTCGCTTGTGCTGCTCAGCGGCGATCCCGGCATCGGCAAATCAACGATCCTGCTGCAAATCTGCGGCTTTTTAGGGGAAACGCTGCGCGTGCTCTATGTTTCCGGCGAGGAGTCGGCGCACCAAATCAAGCTGCGGGCCCAGCGCTTGGGCGTGGCAACACCGAATCTCTATATCATGTGTGAAACGGATGTGCAGCTTATTTCAGAATTGATCCAAACGGAAAAGCCGGATCTTGTGATCATCGATTCCATCCAGACCATGAACCACTCCGACGTTGCCTCCTCTTCCGGCAGCGTAACACAGGTCAGGGAATGCACCGGTTTGCTGATGCGCACGGCAAAAAGCGTGGATATCCCGATTATCGTTGTCGGCCATGTGAATAAGGATGGCAATATTGCCGGGCCAAAGGTGTTGGAGCATATTGTAGACGCCGTGCTTTATTTCGAAGGCGATAGGCACCTTTCCTACCGGATTCTGCGCGCAGTCAAAAACCGCTATGGCTCCACCAATGAAATCGGTGTGTTCGAAATGCTGGATAACGGCCTGCGCGAGGTGGAAAACCCCTCTCTGATGCTCCTTTCCGGGCGGCCGCAGAATGCTTCCGGCACCTGTGTCGCCTGCGTGATGGAGGGCTCCCGGCCGATCCTCGCGGAGGTGCAGGGCTTGGTGGCGCCCACCGGCTTTGGAACGCCGCGCCGCATGGCAACAGGCTTCGATTATAACCGGATGTCGATGCTGCTGGCAGTGTTGGAAAAGCGGGCCGGGTATTTCTTCGGCAATATGGACGCCTATGTTAATGTGGTTGGGGGCTTCAAGCTGGACGAGCCTGCGGCGGATTTATCGGTCGCGCTCGCATTGGTATCCAGCTTGAAGGATTGCGTTGTGCAGGAGGATGTATTGGCCTTTGGAGAAATCGGCCTGGCCGGAGAAATCCGCGCTGTGGGCAATACGGAGCAGCGCATCAGCGAAGCGGCTCGTTTGGGCTTTCGCCGTTGTGTAGTGCCGCGGCACAACCTGAAGGGGCTGGCATCAGGCGTTCGGGATAAGATCGAGATTATCGGTGTGCGCACTGTCCGCGAGGCGTTTGAAGCAATGATTGGTTAGCGCAGCCCATCTTTTTGCGCTTTTTCACGCGGTACAAAATAGACGCATCCCTTTTGTACGCTGTTGACTGCTTCCGCCTTGTGCAGCGTGCAGCAGCCCTCTACCTGATAGCGGCATTGCGCATTGCATGGGATCAAATTCATAGCTTTGTTCCTTCTTCCGGCGTGATAGAATGGCCTGTGTAGGATAGTGTAAAAAATTTTTTAGCAAATATACGCTGAGCAGAGAAAAACATTGGTTTCAAAAGGGCTGTTTCACGGCCCGGAAAAGGAAGCGTGGAGAAATGATTCCGGTTTACAGCCCAAATCTTCCAACCGAAAAGGTATCCGCCGCAGTAGTGGGAAGCGTTGATCCGCGTGTGATTCGTTCGCTGGAAGCGCTGGGCGTCTGGACGATTGCCGCAGGCCCTAACCGCAGCCTGCCGGCCGCTTTGTGCCGCCATGCCGATATGCTTGTGCATCCGTTGGGCAATGGGGAGGTGCTCGCGGCACAGGGGGAAGGCCGGCTTTGCAATGCGCTCAGCGGTTTTGGTTTTGCCGTTACTTTTTTGAAAAAGGAGCTTGCCCCGCACTATCCAGGAGATGTGGCGCTGAATGCAGCGCGTATTGGCAGCCGCTTGGTCTGCAATGAGCAGGCCGCTGCGCCGGAATTGCTGGAGGCTGCCCGGCGGATGGGGTTGGAGCTGATTCCCGTTAAGCAGGGGTATGCCAAGTGCAGCTTGTGCATCGTATCGGAAAACGCCGTGATCACAGCGGATGAAGGGCTGGCATACACGCTGTGTCGGGCGGGGCTGGATGTGCTGAAAATTATTCCGGGCTGCATCCGTCTGCCGGGCTATGGTTATGGCTTTATCGGCGGGTGCTGCGGCAAGCTGGATGCTGCCACAATGGCATTCGCGGGCGATCCCTTGACACACCCGGATGGCAAAAAGATCCTCTCCTTTATGGAGCGCCATGGCGTAAAACCTCGCAATTTGCTGGGCCAGGGGGAAAAGCTGATTGACATTGGCTCTATCCTCCCCGTAATGCAAGAGTGAAATGATAGGGCGCGTAGATGGGTGGCGGGGCGCTGCCCAGGCCAATCTGCCGCCGGCAATCCGATCTGTGCTTTCCGTATAGGATCGTCTGCAATTGAACCAGTGGCTTTTTGAGGAGAGCGGGGCTTGAATAGCGGAATTTATTTGACAAACCCTATTCGTTTTTGTTAAAATACAAGATAAATATCTGCCTCACAAGGCCGGGCCGGCCGGTGAATTTTAGATCGGATCAGAGGAGAATACTATGGTGAAAAGCATGACGGGCTACGGGCGCGCCGAAGATGTGATCGACGGGATGCAGATCGCCGTTGAGATGAAAAGCGTCAATCACCGTTATCTCGAATTCAGCGCGAAGGTGCCGAGAAGCTACGGCTTTTTGGAAGATAGGCTGAAGCGGTTTGTGCAGCCGCTTATCTCCCGCGGCAAGGTGGATTGCTTTGTCCAGATCGATACGCTGGAGGATGCGGACGTTACCGTGCAGGTCAACCATTCCCTTGCAGATGGATATGTTGCCGCGCTGCGCGAGCTGATGGAGCGGTATGGGCTGCGGGATGATATTTCCGCTTCCGCTTTAGGGCGCTACAGCGATGTGCTTTCGATCCATAAAGCTGAGGCGGATGAAGAAAAAATCTGGGGCGCTGTGCGCACGGTGGCCCAGCGCGCCGTGGACTCCTGTGTATCCATGCGTGAGCAGGAGGGCGCTCGGTTGCGGGCTGATATCTTCTCTCGGATGGATACCATTCTCCATTGCGTTGCATTCATTGAGCAGCGTTCGCCGGAAACCGTGCGTGCCTACCGCGAAAAGCTCTATGCCAAAATGCAGGAGGTGCTGGCGGATGCGCAGGTGGACGAGCAGCGGATTTTGATGGAAGCTGCAATCTATGCCGATAAAGTTGCCGTGGATGAAGAAACGGTCAGGCTCCGCAGCCATATCGATCAGCTGCACGCTTTTTTTGAAGCGGGCGAGGCAATTGGCAGGAAGATGGATTTCCTGGTGCAGGAGATGAACCGGGAGGCCAACACCATCGGCTCCAAAGCGCAGGATGTGGAGATTGCCCGCAAGGTTTTGGATATCAAGGCGGAGATTGAAAAAATTCGTGAACAGGTGCAGAATATTGAATAATCGCGTTTTTCCAACAGAGCGGCTTATGGCAGGAACAGTAAAAATGCGGGAGGAGAAAGTGAATGAAGCTCATCAATATCGGCTTTGGCAATATGGTCAACGCCAACCGTTTGGTTGCGATCGTCAGCCCGGAATCTGCGCCCATCAAGCGGATTATTCAGGATTGCAAGGAGCGCGGCACACTCATTGACGCAACGCATGGGCGGCGGACGCGCGCTGTGATCATCACGGATAGCGATCATGTGATCCTTACCTATCTGCAATCTGAAACGGTTGCAAACCGCCTCAACGACGATGAGGATGAAATTGATACGGAGGAGGGTGCGCCGGACGATGAGTGACAAAAAGAGGGGGATGCTTTTTATCCTGTCCGGTCCGTCCGGTTCTGGGAAGGATACGATTTTGGAGCAGCTTGCAAAGCGCGATCCCAATGTGCAGCTTTCCATTTCCCTAACGACCCGTGCGGCACGGGATTGGGAGATCGATGGGTTTCACTATTATTTTGTAACGAAGGATTATTTTCTCAATAAGCTGGAGCGCCAGGAAATTTTAGAATACGCGCAATACGGCGAGCAGTATTACGGCACGCCCCGCGATCCGGTCGATCAGTGGCTGGAAGAGGGGAAAACCGTCATCCTGAAAATTGAGGTGCAGGGAGCGGAAAAAATCCGCCGGCTATATCCGGATGTGGTGAGCATTTTCCTAATGCCCCCCTCCATGCAAACGTTGGAGGAGCGGCTGCGCAACCGCGAAAGTGAATGCGAGAAGGATATCAAAACACGTATGCGGATAGCGCAGGATGAAATTGGCCGTGCGCATGAATATGACTATGTTGTGGTGAATGATATTGTAGACTATGCGGTCAGTGATATCTGTGCCATTATCCAGGCGGAAAATTTGAAGGCCGCCCGTATGAATTCATTTGTAAAAGAGGTATTGGAGCATGTTTAATCCGGATTTGAGCGTATTGTTGAAAAACCATGTCAGCCGTTATTCTCTGGTAACGGCCACTGCGAAGCGCGCGCGTGCCATTGCGGACGAAGCGCACTTCAATGGGGATCATCTGACGGAAAAGCCCGTGAGCATCGCCCTAGGCGAAATGCTTGCTGGGAAATATGAGATTATTGAGCCTGAGGAAATCCGCGACCTGTAAGCCGCCTCAGGCAGCAGGTAAAGGAGAGATCCCATGGCCCCTGTTCTCATCGCAAAGGTGGCGTTGGAAAACGTTTCCTATCATTTTGATAAAGCATACGATTACTGCGTTCCGGAGAGCCTGCGGGAGCGTGCGCGGCCTGGCTGCCGCGTCAGCGTTCCCTTTGGCAGGGGAAACCAGAAGCGGTTTGGTATGCTTTTTTCCCTTTCTGAGGAAGAACCGTCCGGTAGGCTCAAGCAGCTTTCCTGCGTGCTGGATGAAGAGCCTCTTTTAAATGCGAACATGCTGCGCCTGGCAGTTTGGCTCAAGGCGCATACTTTTTGCACGCTTTATGAGGCGGTCCGCACGATTTTACCGTCCGGAATTAATCTCCGGCACAAAATGCAATATCGGATCGCTCCGGAAATAGGGGATCTGGTTCTGGACACATTTCCGTCGGATGAGCGCGAGGTGTTGCAATTGCTGCACAAGCGGCAAGCCTATGTCGGCGAGGAGCGGATTATGCAGCTGACAGGTCTTGAGAAAGGCAGCGATGTTTTCAAACGCCTTTTGAAAAAACAGCTGGTCGTTCGCAATGACGAGGCCGCGCAGCGCATTGGGGATGCAACGGTGCGCATGGTGCGCCTGTGCGTTGCGGGGGAGGAGCTAGAGCAGCTCTTGCCTTCCCTTACCCAAAAGCAGCGCGCTGTGATGGACGTCCTCCTGGATGTGGGCTGCGCTTCGGTGAAGGAGCTGTGTTATTTCACAGGCGTAACCTCGGCCGTTGTTGCGGCACTTGAAAAAAAGAACCTGATAGATTACTATGAAAATGAGATTTACCGCGATCCGGCTAGGCAGCCGGAAGCAGAGCAGGTCCCCCAGGCGCCTATTTGCTTGACGCGAAAGCAGCAGGCGGCCTTTGAAGAGCTCAATGCCCAATACCGTTTGGGCCGCGGCGGCGTTTCGCTCCTCTTTGGCGTGACGGGCAGCGGTAAAACACAGGTATTCCTACGGATGATTGACGAAGTATCTGCACAAGGCCGGGGCGTGATTGTCATGGTGCCTGAAATTGCTCTCACCCCGCAGACACTGGCCATTTTTAAAGGCCGCTATGGGAAGCAGGTTGCCGTATTCCATAGCGCATTATCCATGGGGGAACGTATGGATGAGTGGAAACGTGTCAAAAATGGAGAGGCGGGCATTGTGGTCGGCACACGCTGCGCTGTGTTTGCGCCGTTTGAGAATCTTGGTTTGATTATCATGGATGAGGAGCAGGAGCATACCTACAAATCTGAGTCCGCACCCCGTTACCATGCGCGTGATGTGGCGAAGTTCCGCTGTGCCCAGCAAAATGCGCTGCTGATTTTGGCCTCGGCCACTCCTTCTGTGGAAAGCTATGCCGCCGCGAAAAGCGGCCGGTATTCGCTCAATCGATTGGATGAACGCTATGGAAACGCCGTGCTGCCCGAAGTGATCACGGTTGATTTGTGTGAGGAGAACGCGGCGGGCAACCGCACGGCGATCAGCCGCAGGCTGGCCGCTGAATTGCAAAAAAATCTGGAGGCTGGCGAGCAGTCAATCCTCCTCATGAACCGCCGTGGTTACCACACTTTTGTGGCCTGCCGTTCCTGCGGCCACGTGGTTACCTGCCCAAATTGCAGCATATCGCTCACCTATCACCGGGCAAATGGTCGGCTGATGTGCCACTACTGCGGCTATTCTGAGCCGTTTCGGGATACCTGCCCGGAATGCGGGGAGCAGGACGTGCGCTATGCAGGCTTTGGAACGCAGCGGGTGGAAGAGGAGCTGGCGTTGCTTTTCCCTAAAGCGCGGATTTTGCGCATGGATGCGGATACGACGATGGCCCGCTATGCGCATGAAGATAAGCTTGCGGCTTTTTCTCATGGAGAGTATGAGATTATGCTCGGCACGCAAATGGTGGCAAAAGGGCTTGACTTTCCGCGGGTAACGCTCGTCGGCGTGATCTCCGCCGATCAGCAGCTTTATAACGACGATTACCGCAGCCTAGAGCGTGCTTTTGCGCTGCTCACCCAGGTAGTGGGGCGGTCCGGCCGCGGTGCGATCAAAGGGCGCGCCGTCATCCAAACGCTCACGCCGGAAAACCCAGTGATCCGCCTGGCGGCGAAACAGGATTATGATGCATTTTATCAAACGGAAATCCTATTGCGTAAAGCGATGGTTTATCCGCCGTATTGCGATTTGCTCTGTATCGGGTTTGTCGGGGAAAAGGAGGCGCAGGTAGCGGCGGCCTCCAAATGCTTTTTGGAACTGATGAAATCCCTGAGCCAGCTGGAATATCCGGAGCAGAAATTTATTGTGCTCGGCCCCATGCCGCCGCGAATTGCAAAGCTGAGCAATAAATTTCGCTATCGGCTGATTGTCAAGTGCCGCAATACGAAGGGGTTTCGATCCATGATTGAAACCCTCCTCACACAGTTCCCAAAGGATGCGCGGTTTAGGGAAGTAACGGTATATGCCGACCTGAATCCGGAGAATATTTATTAAAAATTTTATGTTTCAATGATAGATTCTTCATATGTCAGCCATATTTATTTTGTAAAACAGAGGAGAACATAGGAAAGGATGGGTGCCATATGGCATTGAGAAAAATCGTGGTGGAGGGCGATCCGGTTTTAAAAAAGAAAAGCCGGCCGGTTGAAAAATTTGACGCAAGGCTTGCCGAGCTTTTAGACGATATGAGACAAACGCTTTATAGCGCGGAGGGCGTCGGCCTTGCTGCCGTACAGGTCGGCGTTTTGCGCCGCGTCGTCGTAGTCGATGTGGGCGACGGCCTTCTGGAGCTTGTTAACCCGGAGATTATAGAAGCAGAGGGTGAGCAGCGCGAGAGCGAGGGATGTTTATCCTTGCCTGGAGAATATGGGGAAACCATTCGCCCGGCAGTCGTCAAGGTCAAGGCGCAGAATCGGGAGGGCAAATGGTGTATCTATAAGGGCGATGGATTGAAAGCGCGTTGCTTCTGCCATGAGATCGATCATTTGGACGGCATCCTTTTCACGGAGCGTTTGGCGCCGGAAGCGTCTATTCAGTCAACGGTCAAACGATAGAAAGGCAAAAGGAGCGATAGAATCATGCGCATTATTTTTATGGGAACGCCGGAATTTGCAGTGCCCTGCCTGGAGCGGCTCATTCAAGATGGGCATGAGGTATCAGGCGTGTTCACACAGCCCGATAAGCCCAAGGGGAGAGGCTATTCTGTGATGCCGCCGCCGGTCAAACAGGCGGCGCTGAAAGTCGGTATTCCCGTTTACCAGCCTGCCTCTGTTAAAACGGAGGCAGCCTTTGCTCAGCTCAAGGCGCTGGATCCTGAGCTCATTGTGGTGGTGGCATATGGTAAAATTTTGCCTCAGGCGGTGCTGGATCTCCCCCCATATGGGTGCATCAATGTGCATGCATCGTTGTTGCCGCGGCTGCGCGGCGCGGCGCCGATCCAGTGGTCGATCCTGCGGGGCGATCAGAAAACCGGCGTGACAACCATGTTTATGGACGCTGGTCTGGATACGGGCGACATGCTCCTGAAGGCGGAAACGGAAATTGGTGAGGATGAAACGGCGGGCGAGCTGCATGACAAGCTCTCCGGGCTGGGGGCGCAGCTTCTATCCGATACGCTTTACTCCCTTCAGGCTGGCACGCTCCAGCGGGTTCCACAGGAGGACGGCGAATCGACCTATGCGCCGATGCTCGATAAATCCCTCTGCCCGATTGACTGGTCAAAGCCCGCGCGGGAAATTCACAATCAAATTCGCGGCCTGTCCCCCTGGCCGGTGGCTGTTACAAGCCTGTCCGGCAAGCGGATGAAAGTGCATGGCTCCCGGATGACAGGGCGCGAAAGCACGCTCCCCTACGGCACGGTAACCGGTGTGGACGGTGAGATTTGCGTTGCCTGCGGGGATGGGGCGGTATTATCGCTTCTGTGCATTCAGGCGGAGGGAGGTAAGCGCATGGATGCCTCTGACTATCTGCGCGGCCACCCGATCCCGAAGGGGACGAGACTGGGAGAGTAACCCTATTTTTATTTGATTGACCGGAGGATTGTGGATGAACTTTTTTTTGTTCCATCTGGATTATTATTATTTGATTTTAGTCGTGCCAGCCATGATTTTGGCCCTGATTGCCCAGATCGGGGTGAAACGCGCTTATGCAAAATATGCACAGGTGCGCGTGACGAGCGGCATGACCGGGGCGGACGCGGCGATGAACGTGCTGCGCCACTACGGCCTAATGGATGTGCGCATTGAGCGCATTGCCGGCAACCTGACGGATCACTATGACCCACGCGCCAATGTGATTCGCCTTTCCGATGGGGTATATGGAAGCGCTTCTGTGGCGGCGATCGGCGTCGCCTGCCATGAAGCGGGCCATGCCGTTCAGCATGCCAAAGGCTACCTGCCGATCAAAATTCGTAATGCGATTCTTCCCGTTTGCAACCTTGGCTCAAAGCTTGGTATCCCGCTCGCGGTAGCCGGCTTGATCTTTGGCGCGGATTTGTTGGTGAATGTGGGCCTACTGCTATATTCTCTGGTTGTAATTTTTCAGCTTGCGACGCTGCCGGTGGAGTTTAACGCAAGCCGCCGTGCAATCCGTGTGATCGATGATACGGGGATGCTCTCCGGGGAGGAACTGCCGGGAGCACGCAGCGTATTGCGCGCCGCAGCGATGACCTATGTTGCAGCGCTTGTTGTTTCCCTTGCCAATCTGCTGCGTCTGCTTGCGATTTTCGCGGGCCGGCGGGATGATTAGTTTTCAATCAAGGAGGGATTCTCATGGGGAAAAATGCTCGCCAAATTGCGATGGAGATTCTCGTCCGAATGCAGCGCGATGCGGCGTATTCCAATTTGACACTGGATGCCGCCTTGCGCCGCAATGAGCTCCCGGCGCGGGATGCGGCGCTTGTTTCCGCGCTGGTATATGGCGTTGAGGAGCGGCTTTATACCATTGACTATCAGCTCTCCCTCTACTTAAAGCAGCCGCTGAAAAAGCTCAAGCCTGAGGTGCTGGCCGCCCTGCGGCTCGGCGTGTGTCAGCTCCTTTTTATGGAGCGGATTCCTTCCTCCGCGGCGGTTTGCGAGAGTGTTTCCCTTGTCAAGCAAAACGGCTGCGCCTTTGCTGCCGGGCTGGTCAATGCTGTGCTTCGAAAGGTGAGCGATGCGGGGATTTGCCTGCCGGAGCAGGAGGCAGATGCGCTTCAGATGCTTTCCATCCGTTATTCTTTTCCAGAATGGTTGATTGAGAAATGGCTCAATGCCTATGGGCGGGAGAATACGCTTTCTATTTTGGAGGCCTGCATGGCGCCTGCTCCTCTAACGGTGCGTGTTAACACATTGCAGACAACAGCGGAAAAGCTGACCGTTCTGCTCCGGCAGGATCATGTGGCGGCCCATGCCGCCGCGGATGTGGAAGATGCTTTGGTTTTAGATCGCGCGGGTGCGATCGAGCGCACAAAAGCCTATCAGGATGGGCTTTTCCATGTGCAGGATATTTCCTCCCAGCTTTGCTGCAAGGCCTTGGATGCCCAGCCGGGGGAAACGGTTTTCGATCTTTGTGCTGCGCCGGGCGGCAAAAGCTTTACCGTTGCTGAGCGCATGCGTGGGGAAGGATCGGTGTGTTCCTTTGACCTGTATCCCTCCCGCACGGCATTGATTGAGCAAGGCGCTGCACGGCTTGGAATTACGTCGGTCTACCCTGCTGTGGCGGATGCTTCCTGCTACAATGAAGCTTATGGAAAAGCGGACAGGGTGCTTTGCGATGTGCCTTGCTCTGGCTTTGGAATTGTGCGCAGAAAACCGGAAATTCGCTATAAACCGCAGGGAGAGGTTGACAAATTGCCTGATTTGCAGTACCTTATACTCCGTAACGCCGCTCGTTATGTAAAAAAGGGCGGCAGGCTGGTGTATTCTACCTGCACCTTGAATCCCGAGGAAAACGAAGCGGTCTGCTTGCGATTTTTACAGGAAAACGCTTCTTTCCGCCCCGTTGCGCCTGATTTGCCCGAGCAGTTGAATGCCCGAAAGGATGACAACGGCTTTTTCACCCTATTCCCCGAAGCGGGTGGGCGCGATGGATTTTATATTGCAGTGTTTCAAGAGGTGAGCGTTTGAATTCGAAGGATATCCGGTCGATGACGGCAGAGCAACTCAAACAGGCGCTGGCTCCAGCTGCCCAGCCATCCTACCGTGTTTCTCAGGTGTATGCCTGGCTGCATAAACGAGGCGTTTCTGATTTTGAGGAAATGACCGATCAGCCAAAAGCTTTCCGCGAATTCCTGCGCGATCATTTTTCGATCTTAGGCTGCAATATTGAAAAAAGGTTGGTTTCCTCCTATGATGAAACCGTGAAATATCTTTATAGGCTGCATGACGGTGCTTTGATTGAATCCGTTTTGATGCGCTATAAATACGGCTATACGCTTTGCGTATCCTCTCAGGTCGGCTGTAAAATGGGCTGTTCCTTTTGCGCATCCACAATCGGGGGCTTTGTTCGAAATTTGGCGCCGTCCGAAATGCTGGGGCAAATTTATGCTGCGCAGCGTGATTGGAATGTCCGCGTCTCCCACGTCGTATTAATGGGAATGGGGGAGCCGTTGGATAATTTTGAAAACGTGCTTCGGTTTTTGCAGTTGGCCACGGATGTCAACGGGCTGAATCTCAGCATGCGGAATATTTCGCTCTCAACCTGCGGAATTGTGCCCGGGATTGAGAAGCTGCTGGAATATCATTTGCAATTAACGCTCTCCGTCTCCCTGCATGCCCCAAACGACGCGGTGCGTTCCCGGATTATGCCGGTCAATCACCGTTGGGGTGTAGATGAATTATTGCATGCGTGCAGGAGATATGCGGCGAAAACCTCCCGCAGAATCTCCTTTGAATATGCCATGATCCAAGATGTGAACGATTCCGACGCTTGTGCGCTGGAGCTTGCCCGCCGCCTGCGTGGGATGCTGTGCCACGTTAATCTGATCCCGGCCAACGAGGTGCGGGAGAATGCTTATCGCCGCAGCCCACGGGAGCGGTTGGAGCGGTTTGCAAAGCTTTTGGAGCAAAATGGTATTCAGGTGACGATCCGCCGCACGCTTGGCGCGGATATCAATGCCTCTTGCGGGCAGTTGAGACGCGGATATTTATCCCGGCAAAGGGAGGAGAACGTGTGAGAATTGTGGCAAAAACGGATATCGGCAGAGTGCGCGAGTCCAATCAGGATTCCTACGCTGCAGGCGAATTGCCTGGCGGTGTGGCTTGGGCCGTGGTATGTGATGGGATGGGGGGCGCGGCCGGCGGCAGCGTTGCAAGCTCAACCGCGGTGAAAATGATTTCCCAGCAGATCAATGCGCAGTATCGCGATGGGATGAGCGGCAACTCCATTAAAAATATGCTGGTTTCCGCCGTGACTGCGGCAAACGTTAGCATTTTTGATTTAGCCAGCGCAAACCCCGAACTGCATGGCATGGGCACAACGGTGGTCGCCGCGGTATTGTCAGACCAAATGATCCGCATTGTCCATGCGGGAGACAGCCGCGCGTATAAGGTATCCCCAAAGGGAATTGTGCAGATGACTCGGGATCATTCCATTGTTCAGGAACTGGTGGAAACCGGAAAGCTGACCCCCAATGAGGCGAAAGCGCATCCGAGGAAAAACATCATTACGCGTGCCTTAGGTGTCGATGAGGCAGTTGATATAGATTTCTGTGAGGACAGGATGGAGCCGGAAGACGTGCTGCTCCTGTGCACAGATGGGCTGACCAACTATCTGGAAACAGATGAAATTTTTCAGATAACCCAAACGAGCGGATATTATGAATCCGCACAGCAAATGGTTGACCTTGCCAATCAGCACGGTGGCGGCGACAATATCACAGTGGTTGCTATTACGTATTGATGCGCAGTCATTTCCGGCTTCTACGAAAGGATGGTTACACATGGAGAATTATGTTGGGAAGCGGCTGGACGGCCGTTATGAAATTCAGGAGATCATCGGTGTCGGCGGGATGGCCGTCGTTTATAAGGCCTATGATAATATTGACGACCGGATCGTAGCCGTTAAAATTCTGAAAGAGGAGTTCCTACAGAATGAGGAGTTCCGCCGCCGCTTCAAAAATGAGTCGAAGGCAATTGCTGTGCTCTCTCACCCGAATATCGTAAAAGTGTATGATGTAAGTTTTGGAGACAGGCTCCAGTATATTGTGATGGAGTATGTCGAGGGTATCACGCTTAAGGAGTATATTGAGCAGCAAAAGGTCATTAACTGGAAAGAAGCGGTTCATTTTGTCACACAGATCCTGCGCGCGCTTCAGCATGCACATGATAAAGGAATTGTGCACCGTGATATCAAGCCGCAGAATATCATGCTCCTGCAAAATGGCAACATCAAGGTAACAGATTTTGGTATTGCCCGCTTCAGCCGCAGCGAAACCCGCACAATGACGGAGAGCGCGATTGGCTCCGTTCATTATATCAGCCCGGAGCAGGCGCGCGGCGAAATTACGGATGATAAAGCGGATCTCTATTCCGTAGGCGTCGTGCTCTATGAGATGCTGACGGGGCAGCTTCCCTTCCAATCGGATAGCGCCGTTTCCGTTGCAATTATGCAGCTGCAATCCGATCCAAAGAGCCCGCGCGAGCTTAACGATCAAATTCCAGTCGGCCTGGAGCAGATCACGATGAAAGCGATGCAGAAAGATGTGCGCGACCGCTATCAGTCTGCCGCCGAAATGCTGCTGGATTTAGATGAATTTAAGCGCAATCCGAATATTAAATTTAACTATGCTTGTTTCGTGGATAATGAGCCCACCAAATATATTGAGGATACCGGCAAGGTGCGCCCTGTTGTTCCACCAGAGCCGGAGGATACCTATGACGACGAGGCCTCCTCTCGTAAGAAAACGCTGCCTATCCTGATCGGGATTGTGGCTGGCCTTGCGGTTGTCGGCATTATCATCGGCGTTCTGTTTGGTACAGGGATATTAGGCGGAGGCCGGGTTGAAATTCCCCAGTTGGTAGGCTTAAATTATTATAACGATATTCAGCCTCATTTAGAGGATAAATACGCGAATTATAATATTGTGGTATCTGATGAAAAAGTCACCGATTCGACCAAAGCGCCGAATACGATTGTCGAGCAGTCGCCCGCCTATTCCGAAGGGAAAAAGATGCGCAAAGGCGGAAAGATCGTTGTTAAGCTGGTCGGCAACAGTGGAGATCTTGAAATTCCCGATATCCGCGGCTCCTATTTTGACGACGCAAGACAGCAATTGATTGAAAAAGGCTTTTTGAATGTTTCCAGCAGTCCGATCAGTGTTTATGACGCGGAGTTGAAGGAGGGCCAGGTTGTCCAAACGGTTCCCGCGGCGGGGAATAAGGTGTCCGCTGATACAACGATCTATATCCAGGTCAATAGCGGTAAGGATACCAACTCCTCTGAGGTGCCAAACCTTTCTACCATGACGGTTGAAAATGCCAAAATGATGCTGGAGAGCGTAGGGCTTCAGCTGGATACCAATTTTCAGTATGAAAGCAGCGACGCACCAAAAGATACAGTGATCGAGCAGAGCGTTCCCCATGGCACGATGGTTGCTAAGAATACAAAAATCAGCGTAACGCTCAGCGATGGTAGCGGTGAGCCGAAGCAGTATACCATTACGCTGGCGAGCATGCCCAATGTGAAAAATACGGAGGCCACCATCCGTGCCTATTTGGATGGCACGGAAACGGTATATGATCAAACGGTTTTGCTCAACGGCAGCCCTGTGAGTATCGATGTAAAAGGCAGCGGAACAGGCCGTAAATTTACCGTTACTTTAAATGGTGAAACGGTGTATGAATCCATCTTTGATTTCACGACGGGTACACAGACCAATGAAAAGTATTCCTATTCCAACTTCAAAGTATCTGTGCCGAATGTGCGCGGCATGACGCAGGCCGCCGCTGAGGAGGAACTAAAGGCATACGGCTTCAAAGTGGAGGTAAAAACCGCCACGAGCCTGAATACGCCTTCCGGAAACGTGTTCATGCAGGATCCTTCCGACGGAAGAACTGCTGCATATGGCTCTACGATAACAATCACAGTGAGTTCCGGCGGCATCATTGGTGGGGAGACAACGCTGCCGGATACGACCCCAGCGGGCTGAGTGCTGCAAGAAATTTAGTATACGAAAAGTGGGATCTGTTTTGCAGATAAACGGATTGATTGTAAAGGGGATCGGCGGCTTCTATTATGTAGAAGCCGCCGATGCGGTATATGAGTGCAAGGCGAGGGGGATTTTTCGCAAACGGAAACAGGCGCCCCTTGTGGGCGATTCTGTGCGTATTACAGCAGGCGTAGCAGAGCAGGAGAATACCATTGACGAAATATTACCCCGTAAAAATCAACTGTGCCGGCCTCCAATTGCCAATTTGGATCAGTTGGTGATTGTGGCGTCTACCTGTGAACCAGCCCCCAACCTGCTCTTGCTGGATAAGCTAACGGCAATCGCCGTCTCTAAGCAGATCAAGCCGGTGATAGTCTTTACAAAATCGGATTTATGTAAAGCGGATGAGCTTGTCAAAATTTATCATCACGCCGGATTTCCTGCCTTTGCCGTTTCTTGCCGGGATGGAAAGGGTGTGCTTGGGGTGAAGGAAACATTAAGCGGCAAGCTAAGCGCCTTTACAGGAAATTCGGGCGTAGGAAAATCTTCGTTGCTGAATTGCCTGGATGCTTCTCTTCGCCTGCCCACTGGTGAAATCAGCGGAAAATTGGGGCGTGGGAGGCATACCACTCGGCAATCTGAAATTTTTCACTTGGCAAATGGCCTTGTGGCGGATACGCCGGGTTTCTCTGCGCTGGATTTGGAGAAGAGCGAGGTCATCCGGAAAGAGGAGCTCCCTTTTTGTTTCCCGGAATTTCTGCCCTATCTTGGGCATTGTCAATTTACAAGCTGTACTCATACCAAGGATAAGGGCTGCGCCATTCTACAGGCCCTTGCGGATGGAGAAATTGAGCCGAAGCGCCATGAGAGTTACGTAGCATTCTATGAATCGGTTAAGGATTTAAAGGATTGGGAAACCGGATAATATGCACCGGAAGGGAAGTGGATGACAGGATGGTCAGATGCGTGATTTTAGGGGCGGGACCAATTCAGAATACTCAAATAACCCGTGGCTTTGTACGGCAGGATGATTTCATCCTTTGTGCGGATGGAGGTTATGCGCATGCCCGCAGGATGGGGCTGCGCCCGGATCTTTTGATTGGGGATTTTGATTCCGTAAAGCCACCGGAACATGCTGGTTGTGAAGTTTATTCCTATCCTCCTGAAAAGGATGACACCGATATGCTCCTTGCGCTTAAATGCGGGTTGGAGCGGGGCTTCCGCGATTATTTAATATTGGGCGGGCTGGGAGGCCGGTTGGACCATACCATTGCCAATTTTACGGTGTTGGCCTATGCCATCGATCATGGGGCAAAAGCAGTCTTGCAGGATGAGAAGAATGCGGCGATCTTGCTGCGTGATTCTGCAATTTCAGTGCCCGTGTGCCCGGGCTTTAAATTGTCAGTTTTCCCGTATGGTGGGGGAGCAAAGGGCGTTTGTTTGCGCGGTGTGAAATATCCTTTGGAGGATTATGAAATGGACCCATATTGTACGCTGGGGGTCAGCAATGAAATTCTTCCTTCCGGTGGTGAAATATCTGTCAAAAGCGGTACATTGCTGCTTGTTTTTTCGAAAGATTAAGTTTTTAGGAGCTTTTGTTTTTCTCACGAACGCTTTTCCCATCGCGGCATATACTAAAAGTGAGCATCTTGGAAAACAGATGCTTGGCGAGGGGGCGCTCCTCTCTCCATCTTGCGCAGGGACGGTGCTGCCTGTGAGATATCGGGGAAGCAGCAGAGGGATGATTTTGATTGCGTTTGGTGTGGGGCTTTTGGTTGCCCGATTTTTCCCGGCGCAATTTTTGCTGGCCGTTTTGGCTGCTCTGCTGGTGATGTTTGGCGTGGCTCTGTGCAGAAACTTTTGTTAGGGGGACTTAGTATGAAAGTGGTATCTTTCCGCAGTCCTAAACTCTTGAGCGGAATCCTGCGCCTCATTTTCGGAATCAAAAAATCGGATGGTGTGTAACTCTGATCGAGAGATACATACAAAATGCAACGAGCCGGAAGCTTTTATCGCTTCCGGCTCGTTGGCTATTCTATTTTTACGGCTTTGCATTCGCCTCATGCACTTCGTAGCCGCGCTTTTTCAGGAAACTGTAAATTCGGTCGGATGGGTTAAGTAGTTTGCTGATAGATAGATCATGATTGAGCGTATCGATAATATAGGCGATGTACTTGGACATCTCCACTTCCGTATACCACTCCCTCTTGCGCAATTCGGGGGTGCGATAGATTAAGTTGGTGGTAAATACCCGGTAGAACAGCCCTTCTTCATATGCTTTATCAAACACTTCTAAGCCATTGCAAAAAAGGCCGAACGCCGCACAGATGAAAATCCGATTGGCTTTGAGATCCTTTAGCTTCTTTGCCACCTCAATCATGGATTCGCCGGAGGAAATCATATCGTCAACAATGATAACGTCCTTGCCCTCTACATTATCGCCCAGGAATTCGTGCGCCAAAATCGGGTTGCGGCCATCTACAATGCGGGAAAAATCGCGCCGCTTGTAAAACATGCCGAGATCCAGGCCGAGCACAGTGGCATAATAGATGCAGCGGGACATGCCGCCTTCGTCCGGGGAAATAATCATCAAATGTTCACGGTCGATTTTCAGGTTGTCCACATGGTTGACAAGCGCTTTGATCATTTGATACGCTGGCTGGACGTTTTCAAACCCTTTAAGCGGGATGGCGTTCTGTACGCGCGGGTCGTGTGCATCAAAGGTGATAATATTATCAACATCCATCATATTGCACAGCTCCTGTAAAGCAAGCGCACAATCGAGGGATTCACGAGCGGAGCGTTTATGCTGGCGGCCCTCATAAAGCATCGGCATAATAATCGTGATACGGTGTGCTTTACCGCCAATTGCCGCGATGACACGTTTCAGATTGGCATAGTGCTCATCCGGGCTCATCGGGACAGTCTGGCCATACATTTTGTAGGTAATGCCGTAGTTAAACATGTCGGCTACAATGAAGATATCATAGCCCCGCACGGATTGGGAAATGGATGCTTTGGCCTCTCCCGTCCCAAATCGGGGAAAATTGACCTTCATCAAATAGGTTGGCTTTTGGTAACCGGCAAAGGCAATGGTAGTTTTGTGCTCGCTTTCCCGCTTTTCGCGCCACTCTACGATATAGTGGTCTATCTTTCGGCCGATTTCTTCACAACCCGGCAGCGCAATGATTCCCAGCTTGCCAAAAGGGATTGAACTGAATTCGTCCATATTATCCGGCATGCTTTACAACCTCCTAAATCTTGTACACACAGCTATTCTTATATTTATATTCTACATGATTTTAAGGCCTTTGCAAAGAGATGTATCAAATATGGCGCGAAAAATTATCTTTCGTATCACACAGATGTTTTGTCCAATTCTGACAAAATATCTTTTTGAGGAAGAAAACGTATCCAATTGCTCCGGGAAATTGACGAGCCATTGAATATGCAGTGAGGATTTGTGATTCGCCGTCTACATTTTTCTCCTGTTGAAAAGCAAAGTCGGAATTTTCAAATGGAAAAGGAAAGCAATTTATGATAAAATAGCTTTAAACAAAGTTTGAAGCATTAGAAAAATGTCTGTCGGCGTGAAGCGCCTCCTGCCGCGAGGCGGCAACGCCATTTTTTGCAGAGAGGCGTTTTGTGCACGATTTCCAACCTATTGATCCCATCATCGGAGGAAGTGGTCTCTTGTCTGGCTTTGTACACCTGCATTTGCATACAGAATACAGTCTGCTCGACGGCGCATGCCGGATTGGGCCTTTGCTCGACCGTGCCAAAGAGCTTGGGCAAACGTCAATGGCCATTACAGACCATGGCGCGATGTATGGAGTTATCGATTTTTATCGTGCCGCGCAGGAGCGGGGTATTAAGCCCGTGATTGGATGTGAGGTCTATGTTGCGGCACGCACGCGCCATGATAAAGTATATGCGCTCGATAGCGAGCGCAGCCATCTCGTGCTCCTGTGCGAAAATAACACCGGCTATCAAAACCTGATCGCCATGGTGAGCGAAGCATGGACGGAAGGCTTTTATACCAAACCGCGCATCGATCATGAACTGCTTGAGCAGCATCATGAGGGGATCATTGCGCTCTCCGCATGCCTTGCAGGCGAAATCCCGCGCGCACTGTCCCGCGGTGATTACGATGGTGCGAAGGAAACTGCCCTCTGGTACGACCAGCTTTTTGGGCGAGGTAATTATTTTTTAGAGTTGCAGGATCATGGCCTGCGTGAGCAAAAGCAGATCAATCCACTCATCATTCGCCTTTCCCGGGAAACGGGGATTCCGCTTGTTGTTACTAATGATACGCATTATATTGATAAAGAGGATGCCCGCGTCCAGCAGGTGCTCATCTGCATCCAAACGAATCACACAGTCGGGGAGGAGACGGGCCTCGAATTTGAAACCCAGGAGTTTTATCTCAAGAGCGAAGAAGAGATGCGTTTGCTTTTCCCCGAGCTACCTGAGGCGTTTGACAACACCGTGAAAATTGCGCAGCGCTGCAACGTCACCTTTACCTTTGGTGAAACGAAGTTGCCGCATTTTGACGTGCCGGGCGGGGAGGATCATTTTGAATACCTCACGCGGATGTGCGAAGAGGGGCTCCACGCACGCTATGGGGAGCACCCACCGCAGGATTATAGCGACCGCTTGCATTATGAGCTGAATGTGATTCATACAATGGGCTATGTGGATTATTATTTGATTGTCCATGATTTTATCCATTATGCCAAATCACAGGGCATTCCCGTCGGCCCCGGGCGGGGGTCCGGAGCGGGCAGCATCGCGGCTTACTGTATCGGCATCACGGGAATTGACCCGATGAAATATAACCTTCTCTTTGAGCGCTTTCTCAACCCGGAGCGCGTCAGCATGCCGGATTTTGATATCGATTTCTGCTATGAGCGCCGCCCTGAGGTGATCGACTATGTAGTGCGCAAATATGGCGCGGACCACGTTGCGCAAATTGTCACCTTTGGCACGATGGCGGCAAAGGCGGCGATCCGCGATGTCGGCCGGGCGCTGGGCGTGCCGTATGCCACAGCGGATAGCATTGCAAAGCTTGTGCCTTATGAGCTGAATATCACGCTGGACGCGGCGCTTAAAAAGAGCGCGGAGCTGCGCGAGCAATATGACAGCAGCGGGCAGGTGCGTGACTTGATCGATATGGCGCGCAAGGTTGAAGGAATGCCGCGCCATGCCTCCACCCATGCAGCGGGTGTTGTGATCACGCGCGACCCGGTTTCCACCTATGTGCCGCTGGCGCGCAATGATGAATCGATTGTCACGCAGTTTACGATGACAACGCTGGAGGAGCTCGGCCTGCTGAAGATCGATTTTCTGGGGCTGCGTACCTTAACGGTAATCAGCGACGCGGAGAAAATGATCCGCCATCGTGAGCCCGGTTTTGCAGTCAATCAAATTCCCACAAAGGATGAAGCGGTATACGAAATGTTTGCCAGCGGGCAGACGGAGGGCGTTTTCCAGTTTGAATCCGCCGGCATGCGCAACGTCCTTATGGGCCTGAAGCCGGAGAGCTTGGAGGACCTGATCGCCGTAATTTCCCTCTATCGGCCCGGGCCTATGGAATCGATCCCAACCTATATTGAAAATCGCCATCACCCGGATCGGGTGCGCTATAAAACGCCTTTGCTGAAGGATATTTTGGATGTCACCTACGGCTGTATGATCTATCAGGAGCAGGTGATGCAGATCTTCCGCCAGCTGGCGGGCTACTCCTATGGCCGCGCGGATATTGTGCGCCGCGCCATGTCCAAAAAGAAGCATAAGGTCATGGAGCAGGAGCGCAAAAATTTCATATATGGATTGGTCCATGAGGATGGCTCTGTGGAGTGTGAGGGAGCAGTCAAGCGGGGCGTGAATGAAAAAATTGCCAACGAGCTCTTTGATGAGATGTCCTCCTTTGCATCTTACGCCTTCAATAAATCGCATGCCGCCGCCTATGCTTATGTTGCTTATCAAACGGCATGGCTGAAATGCCATTACCCATGCGAGTTTATGGCTGCGCTTCTCACGAGTGTGCTCGACAGTGCGGGTAAGGTTTCCGGCTATATTGCAGAGTGCAGCCGGATTCATATTGCCGTCCTGCCGCCGCACGTCAATGAGAGCCTGGAGGGCTTCACCGTGGTGGACGGCCGCATCCGTTTCGGCCTGCTCGCCGTCAAAAATCTCGGCAGGGGCTTTATCAAAGGAATTTTGGAGGAGCGGAAAACCGGTGGGCCCTTTACTTCCTTTTATTCCTTTTGTAAACGCATATATGGGGGGAAGGATGTCAACCGCCGCGCGCTGGAGAGCCTCGTCAAATGCGGTGCTTTGGATGGGCTTGATGCCAACCGGCGGCAAATGCTGCAATCGCTCCCCGTTGTGATGGAAACGCTGGAGGCAGATAAGCGGCGCAATATCGATGGCCAGCTTGGTTTTTTTGATATGTCCGCTGCGTTTGGGGAGGATACCGGCCCTGCCCTTCCAGCGGTTGATGAATTCCCCGCCGTGGAAAAGCTTCGCATGGAGAAGGAGAGCACGGGGCTCTATCTCTCCGGCCATCCAATGATGGAATATGCGGATGCGGCGAAAAAGGTGCAGGCAGCCCGGATTTCCGATTTGCTGGAAGCGGCGCAAGAATACTCCACGCGCTATATTGATAATGCGCAGGTGACGCTGCTGGGCATTGTTTCATCGATGAAAAAGAAAATTACGAAGAGCGATGCAACGATGGCCTTTCTCTCGGTGGAGGATATGTATGGGGCGATTGAGGTGATTGTTTTCCCGCGGATTTTCACGGAGAATGCGGTCAAGCTGCAAGAAGGGAACGTTATTCTCCTGAGTGGGCGGCTGAGTTTGCGTGAGGATGAAGATCCGAAGGTGATCTGCGATTTGGTGGAAGCGGTTCCAGACCCGCGGCATGTGCCAGCAGGATTTCAACAAAAGCAGCGAAAAAAAGCGTTTTCCGCGGCAGTTCCAGCCGCACAGCCTGTGCGGATTACGCCCAGCGAAACCAAGGCAAAGCGGCGGGGGCTTTTCCTGCGCTTTGCCTCTAAGGATGCGCCTGAGCGGGTGCGAGCGGAGCGGGTGTTGCGCATTTTTGATGGTACGGCGCCGCTGTATTACTATTATTGTGATACGCAAACGTATGAAACGCGGCCGCCGGCGGAGTTTATCGATCCTAACGAGCCGATGTTCCGAGAGCTGCGGCGGATTTTAGGGCAGGATAATGTTGTGTTTCGGCCATAGGAAGCAGCGTTCGTTCGGCTTTGACAAAAAAATGATATAAATTTATCATGGCATACTTGACATCGCGCTAAAGTAGTGTATGATTAATATAATGCGTTCGTAGGGCCTGGAAGGAGCCAAGCCTTGCCGGCGCATTCTTTCTGACAAAATGAAAACCTACATTTTTAGGGGGAAACGGTTATGAAGACGATTGGTGTATTGACCAGCGGCGGTGACGCGCCCGGCATGAACGCCGCAATCCGTGCGGTCGTGCGTACCGGCTGCGAAAGCGGAATGCGTGTGCTCGGCATCCGCCGGGGTTACAGTGGGCTGATCAACGGCGATATGGTGGAGATGGATTTGAGAAGCGTCTCCGATATTATCCATCGCGGCGGCACTATGTTGTATACTGCCCGTTGCCCTGAATTTAAAACAGAAGAAGGTATCCAGAAGGCGGTTGACGTTTGCCATGAAACCGGCATGGAGGGCATTGTGGTGATTGGCGGAGACGGTTCGTTCCGCGGTGCGCGCGACCTGTCTTTGCACGGGATTCCTTGTGTCGCCATGCCCGGCACAATCGATAACGACGTTGCCTGCTGCGACTACACGGTCGGCTATGATACTGCAATGAATACGATTATGGACATGGTTGACCGCATCCGTGATACGACGGAATCCCACGATCGTTGCAGCGTGGTGGAGGTCATGGGCCGCCGCGCGGGTTATCTGGCACTGAATGCCGGCATTGCCGTGGGCGCGACCTCAATCCTGATCCCCGAAGTCCCCTATGATTTTGAGCGCGATGTCATCGAGCGGATGCGCCGTACACAAAAAACCGGCAAGAAGCATTTTATCATTATCGTGGCCGAGGGCATCGGCGGCGTGGAAGAGATGGCAAAACGGATTGAAGAGGCAACTGGCGTGGAAAGCCGCGCATCAGTGCTCGGCCATGTGCAGCGTGGCGGTTCCCCCACGGTGCGTGATCGTGTGGTTGCAAGCCATATGGGCAATTATTGCGTTCGCCTCCTGGAAAAGGGGATTGGGAACCGCGTGGTTGCAATGCAGAAGGAGGAGGTCATGGATTTTGATATCTATGAAGCCCTGAATATGAAAAAATCAATTGACCTCAATCTGTATCGGATTGCGCACGAAATTTCGATCTAATTGGCGTTTTAAAATGGAAATTTAAAGCCCTTGCGTGGGCAAAGATAAAACGATGGCGGGCGTTTTGTTGCCCGCCATCGTTTTTATGCGTCTATGTGGAACTTTAGCGCCGCAGCAACTGCCGGTGATTTTGGATAAAACGAAAATCCGCCAACCCTGTGCAAAGCGGGATTGGCGGTTAGCTATCTTGAAGGAACTACAGGTTCGCCAGATCATATGGCGTGCGTTGATACACAAAGTAATTTAGCCAGTTGGAAAAAATCATGCTCCCAGCCGTCCGCCAGGTCATGGGAGGGGTGCGCTGCGGGTCATTATCCGGAAAATAGTTGAAGGGCATCTCAATCGCAAGGCCACGGTTTACATCGCGAAAGTATTCGGTCGCGAGCGTTTCGCGGTCATATTCAGAGTGGCCAGTGGAATAAAAATTTCTGCATTCCATATCGGATACGAGATGAACGCCCGCCTGTTCTGAAAAGGAGAGGATCTGCAAATCTTTCACGAATGCGATATCAGAGCGGCGAATCTCCGTATGCCGGGAGTGGGGCACATAGAAAATGTCATCCAAGCCCCGCATGAGCGGATGGTAAGGATCAAGCGCATGGTGGGGGAAGATGCCAAACATCTTTTTTTTCAACGGATATTTTGGGATTCCATAGTGATAGTAAAGCCCCGCTTGAGCGCCCCAGCAAATGTGGAAGGTGGAATACACATTCGTTTTGCTCCACTCCATAATTGTGCAGAGCTCCTCCCAATAATCAACCTCTTCAAAAGCGAGATGTTCCACTGGCGCGCCGGTGATAATCATGCCGTCGAATTTTTCCTCCCGCACGTCGCCAAAGGTCTTATAAAATTTGAGCATATGTTCTGCTGAGGTGTTTTTTGATTGGTGGGTGGCTGTTTGTAGCAGCTCCACTTCAATTTGCAGCGGAGAATTGCTCAATAAACGCAGGAGCTGCGTTTCCGTTTCAATTTTGGTCGGCATCAGGTTTAGAATCAGGATTTTCAGCGGGCGGATATCCTGGGTCAGCGCGCGGGATTCCGTCATGATAAAAATGTTTTCCAGCTCTAAGCTATGCCGGGCCGGCAGCTGGTTGTCGATTTTAATTGGCATTGCACAGCCCTCTCTTTCCTGCGCGTTATCATCTAATTATGCAGAATTTTAGTATAGCAGAATTTGTTTTTTTCTGCAATACCGGGCAAAGCGCATGGCCATTTTGATAACGAACAGAGAAGGGGAGAAACAAATGAAATCGGATAATTGGCCGATAAAAGGAATGATGCCAGACATCGTGTGTTTGCATACGGGTTTTCATTGGAATTTTTTGTATGTAAATTCAATATAAATATGATACAAGAAGCAAACGCACAATTGGAATAAAATTATGCGGGTTTTATATGGACATACCTTGCTTTAGATATTGATTTTTTGTTACAAGTACGTTAAAATCTATAGCAGTGCGTTGAAATGCGTGAAATAATTTTGTGTGATTTGGAGGACAGGAAATGCAGCTTAAGCAAACGGCCCAAACTTTGCTGACAGATGTGAAGCATTACTGGAAAAAGCCGCCGGCGGGAAGGTACATGCCTTTTAAAGAAATTGCCGCATACAGCGTTGGCGGAATTGGCGCTTATTTCATTATAACGGTGGTCCAGGCGTTATCTCTTTCCGTTGGTAATTTTATTATCGGCAACGCGATTGGTATTGAACCAACCAAAATTTATTTACTTTATGTAATTGCGATTTTGTCGAGCTTCCCGATGACAGCTTTGCGTGCAAATATCATTGATAGTGCGCGCAGCAAAAAGGGAAAATATCGCCCCTATCTTCTCTATATGGGTTTGCCAACGGTCATTTTAGCAATTGGCTTTGTTTGGATGCCGTATGAACATATGAGCATGACGTTCAAAATGATTACAGTCCTGCTCTTTAACATTGGATTCCAGTTTTTCTATATGTTCTTTTATGAAGCGTATGAAAACCTGATTCTTGTTCTCTCCCCTAATACACAGGAGCGCACGGATGCGGCAACAGTAAAAGCTGTAATCTATTCTCTTGCGCCATCCATCGTGAATATCGTTATGCCGATGGCAGCGAAATTCCTCACCAATGGCGATATGACTGATCTGAAGCTGTATCGTTACGCATATCCGCCGATGGTAATTCTCGGATTTTTGCTTTCCATTATGGTTTATGCCAATACGCAGGAGAAGATCATCCAGGCAAAAACGCATGTGGTGCAGGTAAAATTTATTGACGCCATCCGTGCGGTAGCAAAAAATAAATATTTCTGGATCATTTCTTTGGCAGGCTGGATTGGCTTTTTGGAGGCATCCTATGGCACCATCCTGCAATGGCTGTATCAGTATCAGCACGCATGCACCGAGGGGCAGTTCGCCTTGATTCAAACCATCAATGGCAATGCGGCCCTTTGGGGAATGCTGATGGCCCCTTGGGCGATCCGCCGTTTTGGCAAAAAAAGGGTGCTTTTGGTTACAAATTTCCTTAATGTTATATTTATTGCTTCGATTTATCCGATCGTTGTGAATGTAGACCCACGCATGTGCATTTGGCTGGTGCTCATTTGCTTATTCAGCAATGGTGTTGTCGGCGCGTTTGCGCACGTTCTCAATCCCAGCATCCAAGGCGATATCCGCGACTACCAGCAATATGTAACAGGAGAGCGGATCGATGGCATGTTTTCTACCGTCGGCTTGATTGGGCAGGTTATCACGCTGGCTACAAGCGGTGTTTTGCCGGCGGTTTATGAGGCGCTGGGCATTACAACGGAAAATGCGGCTTCGATGGGTTATACAAATGCTTATGACGTCCTTTATAACCGCAATATTTTTGAGGATACCTTTGCGCTTTTGGTCGGGTTATCCGTATTTGGCGCAATCATGAATGTAATTCCCTATTTCTTTTATGATTTGACGGAAACGAAGCAGCGCGGCATGATTAACGTATTGAAGGTGCGCGCACTGTTTGAAGATTACGGCAATAACGCGCTGTCCGACAAGGGGCTTGTGGAAACAATTGATTTAGTCAATGAAGCGCGGTCATATGTTGCGTCAGAGCCGGTGTCTGAGTCCAAGGACGGAATCCGCGAGGCCAAGAAATCGGGGGATAAGCAGGCGGTAAAAGCGGCAAAGAAAGCGCATAAAGATGCGATTGAGCACAACCGCATGATTGAAATCTCCAGGTACGTAATAGACGAGATGAATAAATTTGGCACACTTGAGGTGCAGGAGCAGGTTGCAGTTGCAAAAGAGGTATATGTGGCTGGATTATCCAACCTTGTGAATGTTGATCCTGCCGTGCTGCAAAAGGCCAGAGCGCTTCCGAAGAATACGGAGGCGGAAAAGCTTTATCGCAAGGCCGCTATCGAGGAGGCCAAGCAGCGTCTGGCTTCTAGAAAGGTTATTTTGAAGAATTATCCCAACGGCCTGGTGGAATTTGATTCCTCCATTTTCGACGAACTTTTCGCCAAGGAGGATCAGTTGGAGCTGGAGTTGGAACAGGCTTATAAGACGCTTTTCGCCGCGAAGGAGAGCAAAGATCAGGAGGCTGTGAAGCAGGCCAGGATCGACGTCCAAAAGGCAAAGGTTGCCCGCGCTAAGGTGCGCACGGAGATTAAGGAGGCGACCAACGCTAACTCCATCTATCATCGTGCAGCCAAGCCGTGGTTGGATGCGAAGAAGCTCCTTACGCAGGAAGAAAATTATAAGCACTATGATGAGATTGCCGCGATGTATGAGGATGCCAAAGCCCGCGCTGAGGCTCAGGAAGCGAAAGACGATGCGGAAGAAGCTGCCAAGGCGGCGCAGAAGAAGGCAGATAAAGAGGCTGCCCGCGCAAACCGTAGAAATAAATAGCCGTCAGTTTCCTGTTTTAGGATCATTCGATCCTCCTTTTGCCCGATCAATCCATACGTTATTGCGTCTTATGTTCTGACTCGTTTTATTCCAAAGCAATCATTGCATCAGTGTACAGGGGTACACATCGGTTTTTAGCACTGTGGCCGCGCCCCTGGCTGTGTTTATCCTCCTTGCTTCCAGCAGGAAAGCTGTGTCGTCTGCCTTGCCAGAAGCACGGTCACAGGCTGAAAACTTCAAAGAACCGTCAAGGCGTTCCAGACACAGTCGGCATGCGTTTGGGCACGCCTTGACGGCGATGTTCCCCCTGTACACTGATGCATCTCTTTCATAAAACCAACCCGGCTGAATGATAATTTCCATCGTTCAGCCGGGTTGGTTTTAGTATATAACGTAAACTAAATTATATTTTAGGTTGACAATTCGACAGATATCTTTTATGATTGAATGGTAATACAAAAAAGGAGGCCGTAGATATATGGCTATGAAGAACCCTACCAAAACCTACCGCTTGGCATTAATTGGCGTTATGACCGCAATTCTTTGCATATTAGGGCCGTTGTCAATTCCGCTGCCGTTTAGCCCTGTTCCTCTTTCCCTAACAAATTTTGCAATTTTACTGGCGGTGTTCCTGTTGGGATGGAAATGGGGCACCGTTAGCTGTGGTATTTATCTGCTGCTGGGGCTTGTAGGAGTTCCGGTTTTTTCCGGGTTTTCGGGCGGAATGGCAAAACTGCTTGGCCCAACCGGGGGCTATTTGGTCGGCTTTCTATTGTTGGCTGTGATCAGCGGCCTGTTTGTAGAAAAGTTTGAGCAAGCCCGCCTGCCGGTTGCAGCAGGTATGGCGCTTGGTATGCTTGTGGATTATCTTTTTGGTACGCTCTGGCTTGCAATCCTAATGAAATTGAGTTTTGGTCAGGCTCTGATGATGGGGGTTGTGCCTTATCTGGCTGGAGATGCGGTGAAATTGATTATTGCACTGCTGCTGGGAAGCGCATTGCGCCGCCGCCTACAAGCTCTGCGGATTCTCGTCTAGGAAAAACGGCATTTATGAAGCATCATGCCATAGTGCTTTTTATTCCTGTTCAAGCCTGCGAACGCTAACCTCGCCGGAGCTTAGCGTTTCCCGTTTGTTGTCGGATAACGCTATGATTAATCCGCCGTTGTCATCGATATCTACTGCCAATGCCTCAGACCACACTTGGTTGCGTAGAAATCGGATTTGTTCACCGATAATCATGGATCGCATGCGGTATTCCGGAAGGAAACTGCGCAGCTCCAGCGTATCGCATAAGATGCAAAGCTGATTGATAATCTCTGCCGCCAAATGGTTGCGGGTGGTGGCAGGCGGCTCATCTGTGTAGAGAAACCCGGCCTTATGCCGCAGCTCTTCCGGAAGTGTGCTTTGGCTCCCTTTAAAATTGATGCCGATTCCCACCACAACGCTTTCAATGACGCCTGTTTCAAAATTTGTCACAGCCTCTGTAAGAATTCCGCAGATTTTTTTTTCATTCAGATATAGGTCGTTTACCCACTTGATTTGCGGATGCCTGCCAGTTACCATGTCGATCGCCCGGCATACACCAACCGCTGCCGCCGTGGTAATTAATACGGCGTTGGAAACATCGGCCTTGGGCCGCAGGATCACACTCATATAAAGCCCATTGCCGCGCGGAGAAAAAAAGCTTCTGCCCAGTCGGCCCCTTCCGGCGCTTTGTTCTTCTGCAAGCACAGCAGAGCCCTGCTCCGCACTCTCCAACGCCATTCTTTTTGCCTCCTGATTCGTGGAGGGAAGGCAGGGGAAAACGCGGATTTCCCGGGATTTCAGAGGGGGGGTCAAGTAGGGTAGGATTCCCTGTGTGGAAAGCAGATCGTTATCGGTGCAAAGCGTATAGCCCTGATTGGGAACGGCTTCGATATGATAGCCCTCTGCCTCCAATGCACGCACAGCCTTCCACACCGCTGCGCGCGATACGGAAAGCGAATTGGCAATCGCTTCGCCGGAGAGGGGGATTCCACGGTTTTCCTCGAGCTTTTTTAGTACGAATTCTTTGACAGACATACCGTTATCATCTCCTATTGTTCATCAGTATACAGCAGCCGGCTTTTCATTGTCAATTTAGAATCGCAATTCGGTTTACAGCCTAAAAAGCCAAAAACAGGCCAACACTTGGTTGGCCTGTTTTTGATTTGTGAAAAGGCTATTTAGTGCTTTTTCTTTGCAAGCACAACCACTGCTGCTGCGGCCATAGTCAACGCCGCAATTGCAGCAATTCCGGTGTTTCCAGTATCCGGAATCTCAACATCATCAGCTGCGCCGTTAGAACCACCATTCGTATTGGCGTTATCAGTTTTGTTGGGATCGCTTGGCGTAGCCGCGCTGCCGCTACCGCCTACGAGGCCAGCGAGCATGCCGAGAATATCAACGTCGCCCAACATGCTGGTGTCAATACCGAGCTTTGCAAGAGCATCCTTAACGGCGCTGATGTCTACTTGATCTTTGATCGCGCCTAGATCGAAATCACCGCCGCCCAGAAGGCCTGCAATCTCGCTCAGGTCAATGCCGGAACCGCTCAGGGCGTCCTTGATGGAGTCCAGATCGATATTGCCGAGCGCTTCTGTGATTTTTGCAGTGTCGAAGTCGCCTAGGCTTGCCTTAATCTCCTCAATTTTATCGGTGAAGGAACCGAGGTCGGGCGTGGCGGCAAAGGCCGGAACGCACAATGCAAGGCAGAGTACAAGCGCCAGGGCAATGCTTAGAAGTTTTTTCATGGGTACCATTTCCTTTCTGAATATTTTCCAGAACGCAAGTTGCCAAGAGGCAAAAACGAACTGAAGTGCCGCACAAAATTCAGAAGTTGTGTAACACATATAAATATATAAACATGTCACAGTATATTTGTCAACATATTGTATACGAATTAATAAATAATTAATAATTACGACATGATATATTTACTAAAAGATCATATCTGAGTCATTTTTAAAGAACGATCTATATATAGAATATACTTAATGTATATATTACCTTCAATTATTCCTCCTTCTGGAATAGGAGGAAATTTGGAACCTGGTTTGGAGCATACTAATACGAGAAGGTGGGCAGGAGAAAAACAGCTTTTCTGTCAAAGTGGAGATGTGGTATAATAAACACAGAAGAAGCGGGAATCCTTGTATTTTCAGGGATTCCCGCCTTTTTTGTTACTATCGTGTTATTAGTTCAGCGTTCAACGGCTTGTAATGTTCACCACGCTGAACCTCTATTCCATCAGTTCCACGGCGGCTTTTAGTTCATCCAAGGTCTTGTGATTATAGACCCGGTTTCCCGTGTCCTTGGACACATGTCCCATGAGAAGATCAATACACTTCCGATTTGCCCCGGCGCTGTCCAGTTGGGTTTCAAAGGTGTGGCGGCATTCATGCGGGGTGTGGTTCATTTCAAGAGCCTTCATAATATCCGCCCAAAACACCCGATATTGAGTTTGGGAACAGGCCCTTCCATTGTAGCCAATTAGGCGGGGGCCACCTTCAGCAAGACGGGCTTCAACCAATGCCCTGATTTTGGAATGGATAGGAACCACCCGATCCTTCCCGGCTTTGGTTTTGGTTCCGCCCTTCATCGTCCCGGCCTGAAGGTCAATATCTTCAGGTTTCAAATTCAGAAGTTCACTGATTCGCCACCCGGAATATATCAGGATCAGGACGGTATCAACCCAAGGCTGTTCCCGATGCGCCCAAACCTTTTTTACTTCATCCTTGCTGAAGGGAAGGCGGCTGGTTGGTGGAATTGGATCAGAAGTGAGAAGATCAGAAAAGCACCGGTTGATTATGTCCATTTCTAAAGCGAACCGGTCAAGATGGCCCCACAAGTTTTTGATTGCCGCCTGTGTACTGTACCCTTTCCCGCAACCGTCAATAGTTTCTTGCATTTGATATGACCGGATTTGTTTATAGGGCTTTTCCCATAGCGCTGAACAATGCTTGAACGCTGAACACAAAGATGAACGGTTAGATTCCCCCAGCTTGGGAGCCTTCTTTTCTTTCCAGAATTCAAACAATTCCTTCATGGTAATCTTGGCCCGGTCAACATCCCAAGGATCACGGTTGTATTCAGAAAGGATCATCAAGCCTTCTTCCCGTGTGGCTGCATATCCCACAATGTCATAGATAGGATGCCCTTTATTATTCCAACCAACAACCTTCTTAATGATGAAGGGCCTTCGCCTGTTGCCTGATAACCGGGCAACAGTGCCGAACCCATTAGGGTTTCGCATTATATCACCTGTCCTTTCGTGGAAATGGGTATAGCAAAGCCAACCCCAGTGTGATATAATGTTCAATGGGACTTGAAACATTAACTTCAAAAAAGGGGTTTGTTTCGCCTGACCGCTTCCGGTGTGCAAGACCGGGGGCGGTCTTTTTTTTTTGCATTTTGAATGAATGTTGAATGAACCAAAAGCCTGACAAGGCAAGGGCTTTGGAATATTCCTTCAACATCCAAGATTGTGCAGATATTCAAATTAAATATAAGAAAAAATATATAGTAAGAAGAAAAATATAAGCAACCGGAACATGATCTTGGATGTTGAAGGATTACAGTTCAATAGGAGCATTAGACACCGGCTTCATCGAATGGAATAAGTTCACCACCTGTTCACTATCTTTCAAATTATCCGACACATTCAAAACAATTTGCTTTGGGCCATTGGATTCGTAGTCAATTATAAGTAGGGTTGTAATTTTCACTTTTTCTTTGGTTTTAATTCTTCCACCAACTATAGCACCCAAAACACCAAAAGCCGCCGCCCCCAAGATCATTCCTGGAGCCGATTGTTGAATTACCTGTTGAATTTGTCGTTCATTCATTAACTGAACATTTTGAACTTTGTTCAGTGATAAATTGTATTCCGGCCAATTCTCTCTTTGGGTTCCGGTTAAACCCTTTAAACTAAAGCCATCTGGTTGAAGTTTTGCAATCACGGTTGTAAGTGCCGGAACAGGCAGACCATCAATCATAGATCCAACTGCCGCAAATTCTTTTTCTTTTTTCTTTCTAAACATTGATTAGAACTCCTATCTAATGTCACTTTGGAAGGCAACCGCCTTTCCAAGAATGATGATGTGATTCAACTGTTCCCCGGTATATACCAAATCTTCATATTGAGAGTTTTCGGCCTTCAAGATCAGCAAATCCTTTTCAGGGTAATAGTTCACCCGTTTCAAGGTTGCTTCATCTTCGATAATAACGGCGGCAATTTCACCATTGTCCACCATTTCTTGTTTCATGATGAACACAATATCACCGTCATAGATTCTAGCCCCAATCATAGAATCGCCTTTAGCCCGTAAGCAGAAATCAGCGTCAATGTTGGCCCCGGCTTCCACATACAGTTCCTTTTCTTCGTTGGCAGCAATGGGTTTTCCACACGCAATTTGACCCAATAGCGGGAACCGTTTCTTTTCAATGGGGAATAGATTTTCAAATTTTACTTGGGAACGCAAAATTTCCAAATCAATGGATTTGTCGAGCCCTTCCAACCATGCGGTTTTGCTTCGATGTTCGGATTTTCCAAGAAGATAATCCATATCAACATTGAAATAATCGGCTATGGCTTCCAAGGTTTCAAGGCCGGGTTCTCGTTCGCCTCGTTCATACATATTAACACTACTTTTTGAAAGCCCAACCTGTTTTGCAAAGTCTTGTTGAGATAAGCCGGTTTCCTGGCGCAAGAGTTTCAACCGTTCATTGAACTTTGGCATTAGTAACACCCCTTTCATTTTTATTATACACAAATTGTGCACAAAGTCAATCTGTCATTGTGCACAATTTGTGCTATTTTTATTTGTGCACATTTTGTGCATGAAATCGCTTGACTTTGAGCACAAATAGTGTATAATGATAGTCAGATGAGCACAAATAGTGCGCAAAATATAGAAAGGAAGTGACAGCATGATCCAAAAGGAAACCACGGGAATGATCCTTCGCAAACTGCGTGGGAATCGTACCCAAGAAGAAATTGCCACCGCCCTTGGTATCACAAAATCTTCTTGGGCCATGTACGAACGGGATGAAAGAGTTCCCCGTGATGAAGTTAAATTTCGGATTGCCAAGTTTTTTGATAAAAGTGTAGAGGAACTTTTTTATACTCATATCAAGCATAATATGTACTCATGATTGGAGAAACGAACTATGAATGACCTTCAGATTTTCAATTATGGAGAAGTTCCTGTAAGAACCATTGTTAAAGATGGTGAACCGTGGTGGGTTGCCAAAGATGTTTGCGAAGTCTTTGGTGAAACCAACCGAAATCGGGCTATGCAAGCTTTGGATGCTGATGAAAAGGGGTATACGCAAATTGATACCCCTGGTGGCCAACAAAAAATGGCGATTATTAATGAACCCGGCCTTTACAAATTGCTTTTTATAATGCAACCGGAAAAAGCGCGTGGTGTTTCAAATGAATATATCGCTAAACGACAAGCCCAACTTAAAAAGTTTACCCGTTGGGTAACACATGAAGTTCTGCCTGCTATCCATAAAACTGGAAGCTATAGCGTTTCACCATACAAACCCAAGGCCTCCAGCGTAGGTGAAGTAATCAAGCTTGTGGAAATGACCCGTTCTATGATGGAAGAACAGGGATGTTCCCCGAATGATATCGCCCAAGCTGTGAAGCAACTATGTGATCAGTTCAATATTAATCTTCCTGACTTTTTTGTGAAACCCAAAGACCTGACCTTGGAAGATGCCATGGATATGATCGATTTTGTATATGCCCATGAGCGGGGTAGGGGTAAACGGAAACCAACCTATGAAGAATTTATAGAAGTTCAAATTGCAGTAAAGCGATTGGAGTATTGAACTCATGAATGAAGTAAGCCTGAAGCCGGTGATTGCAGAACTTGAAGATTTATTTTCAAAGTTCAACACCCGGTTCTTCGCTGACAAGTTGGAAAAGCCCGTGATCACTGTTTCCCCGGATCATACCCGTGGGGCTTATGGCTGGTGTACCGGCTGGAAGGCTTGGAAGGCTGGGGAAGATGAAGGCCACTATGAAATCAATCTGTGCGCCGAATACCTGAACCGGCCTTTTGAAGAAACCTGTGGAACCCTAATCCATGAAATGGTTCATCTTCAGAACCTTCAGGACGGTGTTCAAGACACTTCACGATCTGGCACCTACCACAACAAGAAGTTCAAGGAAACTGCTGAAGCCCACGGCCTGACGGTGGAGAAGGGCGAAAAGTACGGATGGCATAAAACCACGCTTTCCCCGGGAGCCCTTGAATTTGTTCAGAGCCTTGGAAAACAGGGATTTACCCTTGTTCGGCCCCGGCCTTTGAGCCTGAAGGGTTCCCGGAAGGGGGGGGGATCAAGTTCCCGCAAGTATGTTTGCCCCTGTTGCGGGGCCATTATCAGAGCCACAAAAGAGGTTCATGTGATCTGCGCTGAATGTGATGTTGAATTTCAGGAGGAAATCTAAATGAGAAGAAAGCGGAAAACCGTGTGGGCGTTCCTTGATGGGAAAAAGCTGGTGGATGTTGTTCAAGCCGCCCTTGACAACAACATGATGGTGGATGATTTGAAGGCCAAACTGGTTGCTGAAAACCCCGGCCATGAAGTCACCTTCAAGGCTATTTGATGGAGGGTTGAAGATGTATGCGCCTAATACCCCCCAACCTGAATATCGAATTCTGTCCCTTTCAGGTGGTAAGGATTCCACCGCCCTTGGCTTTGAATGGCTGAAGCGGCACCAGCAAGACCCGGTTACATATCCGTTGCATGAAGTCATTTACTGTGACACCGGAATGGAGTTCCCGGCAATGGTTGAGCATATCAACCGACTTGAACAGATTTTCACCGGAGCCGGGATCAAGTTTACACGGCTGAAATCTGAAAAATCTTTTGAATATTTGATGTTTGAGTATCAGCCCAAGCGGAGCAATCCTGCGTTGAAAGATAAATCTGGTTGGAGTTGGCCGGGGCCAAAAGTCCGTTGGTGTACCGAGCTATTGAAAACCAGAGTGATCAACAAGTATCTGGATGATTTACGGAACCAATACAGCATGGTTCAGCTTATTGGCCTTGCCGCTGATGAACAAGCCCGTTTGAACCGAGAGCATAACCAGAACCCCGAACATCGTCACCCGCTGGTGGAATGGAGTTGGACTGAAGCGGATTGCTTGAAGTATTGCTATGATGCCGGTTTTGATTGGGGCGGCTTGTATGACATCTTTAATCGGGTTTCCTGTTGGTGTTGTCCCCTTCAGAGTCTTGATGAATTGCGAAAACTACGAAAGCATTTCCCGGATTTATGGGCAAGGCTGCTGGATATGGAACACCATACTTGGCGAACCTTCCGGGCTGATTATTCGGTTGACCAGCTGGAAATCCGATTCGACTTTGAGGAAGAACGGCTGGCCGCTGGCCTACCAATCAACCGAACCCGTGAATTCATGTCAGAACTTCGGAAACGGCTTGAAGAAGTTGGTTTTCCACAAAAAAAAAACAAATAGGAGGTTATAAGCGTGAACACCTTTGCAGAGCGTTTGAAGTACGCAATGGAACAGGCCGATTTGAAGCAATCGGCCCTTTCCGAACAGGCCGGGATTTCCAAGGCCGCGATCAGTCAGTATCTTTCCGGGAAGAACACCCCTGGCCCGGAGCGAATCAAGGCGCTGGCCGATGTTACCGGCGTGACCTTTGATTTCCTGATGGGGTACGGTAGCGCACCGGCCAAGGATGCGCCGCCCTCGGTAAAGAAGATCAGCGTGAAGGAAGCGGCCCGGTGCATGGGCAAATCTGATCAGTTTGTGAGGATCGGCCTTCAGCGTGGGCTTCTTCCCTTCGGCAATGCGGTTCCCGGCACCGGGAACAACTGGAATTACTACATTAACCCCGCCAAGTTCAGGGAGTATGTGGGCGCTGAAGCGTTCAACAGTTTCTTTGGCTTGACTGCCTAAATGAAAGGATAATAACGATGATGCGGATTGGATGCACGGTTTTGATTCTTCCCGATGCCGAATATAGCGGGAAATTTACTGGTATGACCGGTAAGGTTGGCAATTATTACGGGAGCGCCAAGGTTGGTGTGGAGTTTCCCGGCATGAAGAACGATTGTGAAAGTGGTTTGTTCTGGTTCAGCGTGGAAAAGGTTATCTTCAACGACCCTAAAACCATTGTTCTGTGGGCGGATGGCACCAAGACCATTGTTTCTTGTGGGGAGGATGATATCTACGATTATTATAGCGGCTTCTGTGCCGCTGTGGTGAAGAAGCTGTTTGGTTCCACCACCCATGCCAAAAAGGTTTTGGGCAAGGTAGTTCAGGTTCAATGATTACGCTATTCCAGCACCAGCAACAGGCCCTTGACCGGACAGAAGGCCATAACCGATGCGCCTATTACCTTGATATGGGCCTTGGAAAAACTTTTGTTGGTTCAGAAAAGGCCCTGAAGCTGAATAGCCGTGTGAACCTGTTGATTTGCCAATGTTCCAAGGTTCCTGACTGGAAAGATCACATGGTTGAAAACTATGCTATGAATCACTGTTGGATGATCTATGATCTGACCAACAAGAAGGAATTTGAATGGTTTATGGCGGCGGTTGCTGAAACCGATAACCCTACCAGAATTTGTGGTGTGATCAACTATGAACTGACCTTCAAGCGGAAGATTTTGAAAACCCTTTCCGGGTTTACGCTGATGCTTGATGAAAGTTCCTTGATTCAGAATGAGAACGCCAAGCGGTCAAAGTTCATTCTTGGCCTGAAGCCTGATAATGTGATCCTTCTTTCCGGAACCCCAACCGGGGGCAAGTATGAAAAGCTGTGGAGCCAATGCCGCCTTTTGGGATGGAACATATCAAAGGAACTGTTTTGGAAGCAGTACATTGAAACGGAATGGGTTGAAGAAGATGGCTTTTGGCGGCAGAAAATCACCGGTTACAAAAATGTTGACCGGCTGAAAAAGAAGCTGGCCGAACATGGGGCGGTATTCATGACCACCGATGATGCCGGGATTGACCTTCCTAAACGGAACTTTGTTCCCGTTAGAACGCCCCCGCCAAAGGAATATTGGAAGTTCTGGCGGGAACGGGTGGTAAGTATCAACACCGCCACACTTCAGGAATTTGAACTGGATTCAGATTTTTGGGGTTCCAATGAAAGCTATGAGCGGGAATTGATTGGTGATACCAGTTTGACCCGCCGCCTGTATGCCCGTCAGCTTTGCGGCCTATATAACCCCAACCGTTACAAAGCCTTCAGGAATTTGGTGGAGAGTACGGAAGATCGATTGATTGTGTTCTATAACTTCACAGAAGAAATGGAGCGCATGAAAGGGATTGTGAAGGCCATGAACCGCTCTGTGTCCATCATATCTGGTGAAGTCAAGGATTTGGGCGCTTACAATTTCTATTCTAATTCCGTGACATTTATCCAGTATCAGGCTGGGGCCAGAGGGGGCAACTTCCAAAAGGCCAATAAAATCATTTATTTCAGTCTCCCAGAAAGTTGGGAACTGTGGGAGCAGAGCCAAAAGCGGATTCACCGTATGGGACAGGAACGGCCATGCTTCTATTACTGGATGATTTGCCCCGGCACCGTGGAAGAAAGTATTTTTTCCACCCTTCAAAGACGAAAGGACTATAACGATGAACTGTTCAGAAAATACGAGGAAGGCTACCCAGAGGGCTAAACGGAACCAGTGGTTCCGCAGAATGTTCACCGTGGCCCTTCTGATGGGGTTGGTGGTTGGTTTCTTCCTTGGCCGCTTTACGGCCCATGCTTTCGGCGGAACCGAACACCAAGCGGCCCTTGAATTCGGGCTTCAATACTATGATGTTTATTTGAAAGAAGGTGCAGACAATGACCAAATGTGAAAATCCGTGTCCTTATGGCAAGTTTGATGGGTGTTGCTACTTCTGCCCGGATCGGGTTTCCTGTGCTGACGCTTGCCCGGAAAACCCGGAGAAATGCGGACAGGCCATTTTCGATGAAGAAGCGGGGCTTCAGGCTTTCCAGCAATCCCAGCTTGCCACCCTGAACGCTATTGCTTCCCTGACCGCCCACAAGAAGGCTATTGAGAATCAGGAAAAGGCCATGAAGGCGGCCCTATATGATGCCATGATGAAGTTTGGCGTGAAGAAGTTTGAAAGTGATGTGTTGAACCTGACCTTGGTTGAACCCACCACAGCCACTAGCATTGATTCCGCCAAGTTGAAGAAGAAATATCCCGCTATTGCGGCAGAATGTTCCAAATCCAGCGCCAAAGCCGGTTATGTGAAAATCACCTTGAAGGGCGGTAAAACCTGATGGATGTGCTAAAAATGGCCAAGGAATACGCTTTCGGGGAAAAGACCACCTATAAAGAATTGGTGGTTATCATTGGCCTTCTGCTGATGATCTTGGAAAGGTTGGGTGGTTCTAATGGCAAGGGATGAAGTTTGGGACGCATTGCAGGAACTCGCCCGACAAAACCACAAAGACCGGGTTTCTAAGAACCCTGACCGGATCGCCTATGCTATCCAACAGTTTGAAGCCCACGGGATTGAATACCAGTTGAAGAACTCGCAGACCGGCCACTTTCATTGCTGGCGGAAGTCTGATGATAAACTGTTCCAGTTTTACGCTGGCACCGGAAAAATTCAGGGCCTTCAAACCCGTGGAATTCACAACCTGATCAAGTTGTTGGAGGGATAAGAGTTGCAAAAAAGACTTACCGTGAAGGAACTGAAGGCCGCTTTGGTTGATGTTCCTGATGAACTGGAAGTTCACTTTGGAAGTGATACAGAAGAAGCCTATGAAATTGTCATTGAAATGGCAAGGCGGGTAAAGTATGACCTTCCCGATGGGAAGCGATTCGAGGACACCGGGGAAACCGGCGTGGATTACTTTGAAATCTATGGCAATGCTGTTCAGGACGAGGATGATCCCTGATGGCCGGTGAAAAGAACTTTGAAACCCGCCTGAAAAAATGGCTGGAAAGTGAAGGGATTTATCCCTTGGGTGAACCAGTTGACCGGATGGGAACCCCGCCCTGTGGGTATTGGGAAAAGCGTTGGGGTGGCGGAAGGTATGTGAAAAGCGGCCTTCCTGATATGAAGATTGTGGTGAAGGGGATCACCCTTGAAGTTGAACTGAAGGCTACCAACGGCACCCCTTCAGAACTTCAGAAGCGCAACATTGCCCAAATCAATCATTCCGGGTGTTTCGGCTTTGTGCTTTACCCGGAAGGGTTTGAAAACTTCAAAAAAATCATAAAGGGGGTGAAATCGTGCGAGTGTCACACAGCAGAGTTGAAGCCTTTAACCGATGCCCTTTCAAATACCAAATGCGATATGTGGCCGGTATAGGCACCATCCCCAACACTGATCCTGATAATGCCCTGATTCTTGGCACCGCCCTTCACACGGGAATTGAAGAAGGGGTTGAACAGGCTCTTGACTTCTACCAAAACAGCTTCCCGGTTCTGACAGATGATCATATCAACGAAATGATCAAGCTGGAAGCCATGATCCCCAAAGCTAAAGCCATGTTACCACCGGGCGGCAAGTTTGAACTTCCCATTGGAAACGCTGATTTCATTGGGTTCATGGATTATCTGGTTCCCATGGGGTGGATGGATAAAAAATCCCCTTATAACATTTGGGGTGAAGATGTTCAGGTTTTTGATCTATACGATTTCAAGTATTCCAATAACGCCAAAAGCTATGCCGTTTCCGGTCAACTTCATGAATACAAGTATTGGTATGAACTGACCCACCCCGGCCAACGGATCAGGAATATGTATTTCCTGATTGTCCCCAAGGTGAAGATCAGGCAGAAGAAAACGGAAACCCTAATGCAATTTCGGGATAGGCTACAAGAAGCCTTGAAAGATGCTGAACCAACGCTATTGCCGGTTCAGTATGACCCCATGAAGATTGTGGACTTCCTGACCGATGTGAAGCACATGGTTGAAGCCACAGACTTTCCCAAGAACCCAAACCATTTTTGCGGATGGTGTGAGTATGAAGAATATTGTCAGAAAGGATGGGATTATATGTTACTTCCCAAGAATGAACGCCGTGGCCTGAACGCCACCAAAAAGAAGGTTGTGTGGCTTTACGGCGCACCCTTCAGCGGCAAGACCTTCTTTGCCAACCAGTTTCCTGATCCGCTGATGTTGAACACGGATGGCAACATCAAGTTTGTGGATGCCCCCTATATCGCCATTCGTGATACCGTGACCGTTGAAGGACGGATCACCAAGCGCCAACTGGCGTGGGAAGTCTTTTCCGATGCCGTCACCGAACTGGAAAAGAAACAGAACGACTTCAAAACCATTGTGGTTGACCTGTTGGAAGATACCTATGAGGCTTGCCGGGTGTATATCTGTGATCGTCAGGGCTGGAAGCATGAATCTGATGATTCCTTCCGGGCGTGGGATATGGTCACAAGTGAGTTTTTGAACACCATGAAGCGCCTTGTGAACATGGACTATGAAAACATCATCCTGATCAGCCATGAGGACAGAAGCCGTGATCTTACCCGCAAGGGCGGTGACAAGATCAGTTCTATCCGCCCCAACCTTCGGGAAAAGGTTGCCAACAAGGTTGCCGGTATGGTTGATCTGGTGGCCCGTATCGTGGCCGATGACAATGAACGGGTTCTGTCTTTCAAGACTTCTGAAGTGATCTTCGGCGGTGGCCGTTTGACCGTCCACAATAAGGAAATCCCGCTGGATTATGGAGCCTTCGGCAAAGTCTATGAGGAAGCCAACCAGAAGGCCGTAGGAGCCATGAAGCACGGCGGCAATACCCCGGCTACCCCCGCACCCGAAACCACCGACACGGCCACCACAGCGCCCAGCAGAAGGGGCAGAAAGGCCAAGGCCGAAAACCCTACGGAAACCCCTGTGGATGCCCCGGAGCCTGTGACCGAAAATGCGGACAATGCGCCGTTGTCATCGGATGCGAATTGCCCTTCTGAAGATGTCGAGGAACCCGCACCCAAGATGGATGTGAACCCGCCCCGGCGCACCCGGAAGAAGCGTGAAGAATGATAAGTAGTAAAAAAGCCCGTGCCTGTGCGGAAACCCTTGATAACATCAAGGGGAAGAAAAGCAATCATGGGTATCTGTGAAAGGGATGATTCTATTGGCTGAAACGCTGATGATTGCCGGGAAGCCTGAAACCATCTTCACGGCCCGTGATTTTGAATATCTGGTTGAAAAACACATGGGCTATGAAGCGGCCAAGTATTTCCGGGAATACGCTGAAAAAGCTGATGAAGAAGTCAGAGCGGCCAAGGCTGGTGAAAACACAGACCTTGCTTCCTATGAAGCTGACCTTGAAAGCAACTACAGAGCCTTTCAGGACATTTAGGCGGAAGCCGCAGTTATTACGGGTGTTCTTCATGAAAAGCGGATAAACCGTGAGAAGATTGCCCATGCAGTCAGGGAAATTGGAAAAATCCTTTCCAACCAACTATAAAAACAACATCTTTGGAGGTAAAAAACTATGGCTATTGATTTTGATAAGATTGATCGTTCCGTTGATCTGAAGGGCCTTCAGGCCGATGTGGAGGATGCCATGAAGCACGGCGGCGGTGATTTCCCCGCCATCCCCGCTGACAATTATGAAGTGAAGTTGGAAACCATGGAGATCAAAGGCACCAAGGCCGACCCTAACCGCCCTATGCTGGCGGTGTCTTTTAAGATTCTGCACGGTGATTACAAGAACCAGCGCCTTTTCATGAACCGGGTTCTGTACGGCACCAAGAACGATAAAAATATGATCGCTTCCGCTGTGGGATTCTTGAAGAAACTGGATTCCGGGATCCCCGTCAGCTTCTCCACCTACAAGCAGTTTGCCCAGCTTGTCCTTGATATTGCGGAAGCCATTGATGGGAAGTTGGAGTATGCCGTGGATTACGATGATACCCGCTTCAACTCCATCATCATTAATGAAGTTTTTGAAGTTGAGGATTGAAAACCGGGGTTTTATACCCAATTCGAGCACAAATAGTGCTTTTGAACCTTAACTTTCAAAAAGGCCGGGGCGCTTGCCCCGGTTGGCCCCAAGGTGAAGCCTTCCCGTGGCGGGGCTGTTTTCACTGATTCACCAAGTATATTCAAAAAGTGGGTGACAAGATGATCTTCTATGATTTTGAGGTTTTCGCTTATGATTGGCTGGTTGTCCTGATCGACTTGAACGCCAAACAGGAAACCGTGATCATCAATGACCCTGACAAACTAAAGGGCTTCTATGAGAGCCACAAGGAAACCATTTGGGCTGGGTATAATAGCCGCCATTATGACCAATTCATTTTGAAAGGTATCTTGTGCGGCTTCAACCCAAAGAAGGTGAATGACTGGATCATTGTTGAGGATAAGCCCGGTTACAGATTTTCCAGCCTGTTCAGGAATTTTCCGGTGATCAACTATGATGTGATGCCCAATCCGCCCATCAGCCTGAAGGCGCTGGAAGCCTTCATGGGCCATTCCATCAAAGAAACCACGGTTCCCTTCGATATTGACCGCCCCTTGACAGAAGCGGAGCTGGCCGAAACAGTCAAATATTGCCGCCATGATGTGGAAGAAACCGTGGAAGTATGGGTTCGCAATATTGCGGAGTTTAACACCACAATGTTCTTTGTAAATCACTTTCATCTTGGAAGTAATTCTATTGGGAAAACCAAAGCCCAGCTTGCGGCAGAAATTTTGGGTGGAAACGGTAAAGGGAAAACCTTTGATGATGAATTTGATTTCCCGATTCTGGATTGCTTGCGGCTGAAGAAATATCGGTTTGTGGCCGACTGGTACAAGAACCCGGTCAATCACAACTATGGCAAAGCGCAAGAAAATATAACCGTTGCTGGTGTTCCGCATACCTTCGCTTGGGGCGGTGGGCATGGGGCTATTCCGAAATATCACGCCCACGGTATTTTCTTGGTGATTGATGTTACTGCCTACTATCCATCTTTGCAAAAGCAATTCAAAATTGGGTATCGGGTGATGGATAACCCTGAAAACTTTGAGTTCATCCATGACAGCAATATTGCTTTCAAGCGCAAGGGGGATAAAAAGGCCCGTCAGCCCTTCAAAATCATGGACAACGCTATTTCAGGGCAGATGAAGCAACCGCAATCGGCGCTTTATGATCCTATGAGTAACAACACCATTTGTATCAACGGCCAACTTCTACTTCTGGATTTGGTTGAACACCTTGAACCCTATTGCAAACTTGTTCAGAACAACACGGATGGTATCATTGTCCAGCTTGCGGATTATGACCGGGATTTTGAAAAGATTGATGATGTGGTTTGGGAATGGGAGCAAAGAACCGGAATGAAGATGGACTTTGATACTTTCATGGGTGACATTTACCAAAAAGATGTAAACAACTATTTTTTGGTTGACCGAGAAACCGGGGCGGTCAAAGCCAAGGGCGCTTATGTAAAAAAACTGTCTGATCTGGACTATGACCTTCCTATTGTCAACCGGGCCATCAGTGAATACTTTGCCCACAAGACTACACCAGAAGAAACCATTATGGGGTGTGGGGATTTGCGAGATTTCCAAAAGGTTGTAAAAGTTTCCAGCAAATATGAATGTGCGCTTTATTCCCCTGTTATCACTATGGAGAAAATCAGGGATGAAAAGGGCCGTTCAAAAACTGTGAAAAGGTTCAGTGGAGGTGAAGTTCAGACTGATAAAACATTCCGTGTGTTCGCTTCTACTGACCGAAGCAAAGGCGGATTGTTCAAAGTGTCTGGTAAGGTTATAAGGGGCCGCAAGAAAAACCCTGAAAAATTCGGGAACACCCCGGAACATTGCTTCATTAGCAATGATGATGTTACAAATATTCCCGTTCCTGATGAACTGGACAGGCAATATTACATTGATTTGGCGTGGAAGCGCCTAAAAGATTATGGAGTTGACCGGGAAAGGGGGGGATTTGAACCATGCAACTGAAGGACTTGACCGGATTGACATTTGGGAAATTGAAGGTGATAAGACGGGATGAAAACTTGAATAATCACCCGGCCTATCTATGTCAATGTGAATGTGGAAATATGCTTGTCGTGAGAGGACAAGCGTTGATAAGCGGAAACACAAAAAGCTGTGGTTGTTTGCGAAAAATTAACCATGTGAAAAAACATAGTGGGAAAGGAACCCGGCTTTATCGCATTTGGAAAGCTATGAAAACCAGATGCACGAACCCAAACACAAATGATTGGAAGAACTATGGTTCCCGTGGAATTACCGTCTGTGATGAATGGTTACATAACGTCCAAGCCTTCCATGATTGGGCTATGTCACATGGGTATTCCGATGAACTGACCATTGACAGGATAGACAATAACAAAGGTTATTCCCCTGATAACTGCCGATGGGCAACGATGAAAGAACAGCGGCACAACCAAAGGAAGGTGATCAAATGAAATCACCACTTTTTCGTGGCTATGTTCCGACCAGAAACAAACAATGCCTTGAAAAGTTCAAAGGCGTTGAAAAACTGAAAACCCGTTCTGAAGTTCAAGACCTTGAAGAATACGCCGGGATTCTTGGAGAAGAAACAATTCTGATTGATGTGGACGATGCGGAAACCAGTGATCTTCTTTTCCAGATTGTTCGGGATTTGGGCCTGAAATGCCGGGTGTATAAGACCACACGGGGAAAGCACTTCTATTTCAGAAACCCGGAAGGGTATGTGGAAAAAAGCTGGACAAAGCAAACCTTGGCGCTTGGTATTGAAACAGATGCCAAGGTTGGCCGGAACAACAGTTATGCCATTATGCGCTTCAATGGGGTGGATCGGGAAGTTCTTCTGGATTGCCCGGAAGATGATATTCAAGACCTTCCCAAGTGGCTTACCCCGGTAAAAACCAGCATGAAGTTCTTGGATATGAGAGCCGGGGACGGACGGAACCAAGCCCTGTTCAACTATATTCTGACACTTCAAAGCGAGGACTTCACCAAAGAAGAAGCCCGTGAAACTATCCGCATGATCAACCGGTATGTGCTGGAAGATCCCCTTTCTGACCGGGAACTTGAAACCATCCTTCGGGATGATGCCTTCAAAAAGCCTATCTTCTTCAAGGGTAAAACTTTTCTGTTTAATAAGTTTGCGGTGTACCTGAAGAACAACAACCATATTGTGAAGATCAACAACCAGATTCATATTTACCGGGATGGTATTTATGTTCCCGGCGCTAGGGAGATTGAAGCGCAGATGATCAAGCACATTCCCAACCTGAAACGGGCGCACCGGTCAGAAGTCTTGGCCTATCTGGAAGTGATGTTTCAGACAGAGGGAGAAACCAGAGCCACTAACCCCAATATCATTGCCTTCAGCAATGGTCTTTACAATATGCGGGATGGTTCTTTCATGGACTTTACCCCTGAAATTGTGATCACCAATAAAATACCGTGGGCGTATAATCCCGCCGCCCACAATGAACTTCTGAATTATACATTAAACCGGCTGGCTTGCAATGATCCTGAAGTCCGGGCCTTGCTGGAAGAAATGGTGGGCTACTGTCTGTACCGGCGTAACGAACTTGGTAAAGCCTTCATCCTGATTGGTGATAAGAGCAACGGCAAATCTACCTTCCTTCATGTGGTCAAAAATATGTTGGGGGATCGGAACATTGCTTCACTTGACCTGAAAGAACTTGGGGACAAGTTCAAGACCGCTGAACTCTTCGGTAAGCTGGCGAACATCGGTGATGATATTGGGGATGAATTCATTGCTAATGCGTCTGTATTCCGCAAATTGGTAACAGGCGAACGGGTGAATGTGGAACGGAAAGGCCAAGATCCCTTTGAATTCAATAATTATTCCAAATTCCTGTTTAGTGCCAATGTAATCCCCCGGATGAAGGACAAGACCGGAGCCGTTCAAAGGCGCTTGGTGATTGTCCCCTTCGATGCCAAGTTTACCCCCAATGATGCAGATTTCCACCCATTCATTAAAGATGCACTGTGTGAACAAAGTTCAATGGAATATCTGATTTTGTTGGGCCTGAAAGCCTTGCGCCGGGTTCTGATGAATGCCAAGTTCACCACTTCCAGCAAAGTTCAGGGACAGCTTGACGAATATGAACAGAACAACAACCCCATCATTGGCTTCATCAAAGAAGTTGGGCTTGAAGGTATTGAGAATGAACCCACAAAAACAGTTTACCGGAAGTATAAGGAATACTGCATTTCTAATAACTTCCAAGCCCTTTCCAACATTGAATTTTCACGGCAAATCACCAAACGCTGTGGGTTTATCATCGTTGATAAGTGGATCAGCCGCCTTGGAAAATGCCGTGTATTTGTGTCTGGAAAGGATGGTGATTCATAATGGCCGGTTCTAAAAAAGTGTTCACAACCCTTGGAAGTTCAAACCATGCGCTTGAAAATCGGGAAGCCTTTGATTATTACGCCACCGATCCAAAAGCCGTGGAAATGTTGTTGGAACTGGAACAATTTGCCCCGGTAATTTGGGAACCGGCTTGTGGTGAAGGCCACATTTCAAAGGTTCTTCAGGCCCACGGCTATGAGGTGATCAGCACCGATCTTGTTTATCGTGGGTTTGGTGATCCTGAAACGCTGGACTTCCTAAAAGAAACCTTGGATGGTTTTGAAGGGGATATTATTACAAATCCGCCGTATTCCGTTGGGCTTGAATTTGTTCAACGGGCGCTTGAAAGCGTGCGCCCCGGTGGGAAAGTGGCAATGTTCCTGAAGGTTCAATTTTTGGAAGGACAGAAGCGGGGGGCCTTCTTTAAGAATACCCCCCCCCCGTATAGTTTACATATCCCGTTCCCGTTTGGCCTGCTATAAGAACGGAGATATGAGCGTTAAGCCCGAAAGCGCCATAGCTTATGCGTGGTATGTATGGGAAAAAGGATTCACCGGTGATCCGGTGATTAAATGGTTCAACTGAAAGGATGGTTACACATGAACGATAGTATTTACCGCCGCTTTATTCCTATTGGGACACCTGAAGAAATGGACAGACTTAAATCCTTAATGGAGGAAAAAAGTCTGTCCCGTGAGGATTTGAAGCTGATTTTGGAAACGATCAAGCTAAATCCTGATATTTCATGGTGAGATTGTCCAGCAATGTTTTTAGGTCTGTCCAGTTGGAAATATCAAAGTGTTTTTCAACCATAGTTGCTGAAATCCCGTCACCGTTGGAAATATCCCAAACATAAACGCTGATAGGATGATTTTTCCGATGTGTACCAGAAATTTCAATATCATAGCGAGAATTGATCTTTCTGTATATGCAAAGTTCCAAATCAATTTCCTTCATGGAATATTCGGGGCCAAGAAATTTCAGCAACTCTTGTTGGTTTTTAGAAGCCATGCGAATTCACCCCCTTTCTGCCTTCTCATTATAGCACAAAAACAGGGGGTGAACAGATTTGAACGGGAGTTGAACGATATGGAGATCAAGGATAGTGGACAGCGCACCGAGTTTGAAACCGGGGCGGTTCGTGATATGCACACCGGAAAAGGCCGCATGGATTTATTGCCGTGGGAAGCCCTTGTGGAAGTTTCCAAGCATTGTGAAGAAGGGGCGCTGAAGTACGGGGAACGCAACTGTGAAAAGGGCATTCCCATTCACAGCCTGATTGATTCGGCCTTCCGCCACCTTGCCAAGTACATGATGGGTATGAAGGATGAACCCCACCTTCGGGCGGCGGCTTGGAACATTCTCTTTGCCCTTTATATGGAAATCAAATACCCTGAACTTCAGGACATTCCCACCCGGATTGTGGAGCCGGTGGAATTTCCGTCACCTTGCCCCAAATGTCTGTATCAGCACAATAGGAAACAGCCGCCTTGTAATGTATGCGGCCACAAAAACCCGGAAGGAACCAAAGACTATTTCAAACCTGTTGAAAGTGAGGATGAATCCAAATGAAGATTATCAACGCCGATGTGGAATTTATCACCCCGATTGATGGGGCCGCAATCCTGAAACGCCTTGAACAGTGTGGGCGGGTTTGCTATAAGTCTGAAGTCAAAATCATGGAAGGTTCCGCTGAAAAGTTCATCCGGGGAATCATCAAGCGTGGGCATGAAGCGGTTTTGGAACATTGTTCCTTCACGGTGAAGTTCATTTGTAATCGTGGGGTTTCCCATGAAATTGTTCGTCACCGTGTAGCTGCCTACTGTCAGGAAAGCACCCGGTATTGTAATTACAGCAAAGATGGGTTTGGGAATGAAATCACGGTGATTGAACCATATTTTTGGGAAAAGGACAGTATAGAGTACAATGAGTGGGCTAGTGCTTGTGAGATGGCAGAAAGCTACTATCTTTCTTTGATTGATCTAAAGGCTACCCCTCAGGAGGCTAGATCCGTACTTCCTAACAGCCTGAAAACGGAAGTGGTTATGACCGCAAACATTCGGGAGTGGCGGCACTTCCTGAAGTTGCGCTGTTCCCCCGCCGCACACCCGCAGATGCGGGAAGTGGCCCTGATCCTTCTGGATAAAGTTCATTCCATGATCCCGGTTTGCTTTGATGATATTTGGAGTGAATACCATGAAGATATTCACAAAATCCTGAAGGAAGAAACCGGGATTACTATTGTTTCAGATGGGAGGTTGAAGGATCGTGGGAACTAAACCTTGGCAGAACCATGAAGGCTATTCTGACCCTACCGCCTATGAAGGGCTGAAGCCGATTATCCGGGAAGAAGATGAACAGCAGAAGCGCCTAAACAATCTGATTTTTGTTCTGAAGTATATTATCCACTTGGCCGGGTTTGAACTTTTGAACCGGATTGAAATCAAAGACCGTAAAACCGGGAGGGAATACCGATGAAAAATAAGCCATGCCCTTTCTGTGGGGCTGATTTGGTTCAGGAAAATCGGCTGAACCCGCTTGCAAAGAAATACGGGGATATTCCGTTCAGAACTTTTTATGTTCATCCTAAAAATGGTTGCTTCTTGGAAGCGTTGGCGTTGAGGGGTGAGCAGTTGAAGAAGTGGAACGCCCGGAACGCCTGAACAGGTGCTTCTTTAGTAGGGGTTGGAACAGCGGCCTTCAAGATATGTGGAATGATGTTGAAGGCCGTGAAACCCTTGCAAATACAGGCTTTTTTCTAAAATCCTTCAACATTCAACATTCAGCAGATTACTTCAAATAAATAATAATAAAAATAATAGTAATATGAAGAATGTAATAATAGTGAAGAATACCGTTTTGATCTTGAATGTTGAAGGAATTTCCGAAAACCCTTGATATACCGGCGTTTGATGTCCTTCAACATTTATTCCAGAAAGGATGTGTTACATAGTGAATGACAAAGAACTTTCCCAACGGGCGAAAGAATATTTTGCCCAAATCAGGAAAACAGACCGCTTGATCCAGCGGTTGACAGATACAGTTCACACCTTGCGTTCCAGCTTGACTTCCATCGGGTGTGAGCTGAAACCGGATAAGGTTCAGACTTCAGGGCCACAAGACACTTTAGGGGAAACGATTGTAAAAATCATGTCCCTTGAAGAAGATATTAACACCCGGATTGATGAACTTGTTCAGCAAAAAACTGATGCCATGCACCGAATTCAGAATGTGCCTGACCAAGACCGGCAGAACATTTTGATTGCCCGGTATGTGAACGGGGAAAAATGGGAAAAAATTGCTGTTGAACTTAACTTTTCAATTGCCCAAATTTACCGGATTCACGGAGCCGCTTTACTTGATTTTATTAAAGAAAACCCGGATATTCTGAAAGATGATAGTAAAAGAGAGTGTGCTTCATGATATAATGGCATTGTAAAAATGCACCCTGACAAACGGGGTGCATTTTACTTTTTTAGAAGGGGGTGAATACCTTGACCACGAAACAGCAGAAATTTTGTGATGAATACCTGATCAGCGGCAATGCCACCGATGCGGCGATTAAGGCCGGGTATTCGCCTAAGACCGCAAAGCAGACAGGTTCGGAAAACCTCTCAAAACCTGACCTTCGGGCTTATATTGATGAACAACTTGACAAAATCCATTCCGCCAAGATTGCTGATGCCCAAGAAGTCCTTGAATACCTGACCGCTGTAATGCGGGGCCAACACACTGAACAGGTGTTGAAACTGGCCGGTGATGGTATTCAGACCGTGGCGGACATTGATGTTTCCGCCAAGGAACGCTTGAAGGCCGCTGAATTGATTGGCAAGCGTTATGCCCTGTTCAGTGACAAGATGGACTTGGGCGGCGCTGTCCCTGTGGTTATCATGGGGGATGATCAGCTTGAAGATTAGCCCCAATGCAAAAGTGATCCGCCTTCCTGGAGTGGTTGGCAAGGGTTACGCTACCTTCTGGAACTTCAAAGGCCGCTACCGGGTGTGCAAAGGGAGCCGGGCAAGCAAGAAATCCAAGACAACGGCCCTGAACATCATCAAACGGATGATGCAATACCCGGAAGCCAATACCCTTGTGGTTCGCAAGGTGTTTAGAACTCTGAAGGATTCCTGTTTCACGGAATTGAAGTGGGCAATCAACCGGCTGGGGGTTCAGGCATATTGGGAGATCAAAGAAAGCCCCCTTGAAATGACCTACACCCCCACCGGGCAGAAGATTTATTTCAGGGGTCTTGATGATCCCCTGAAGGTAACTTCCATCACCGTTGAAATCGGGTATCTGTGTTGGTGCTGGATTGAAGAAGCGTATGAAATCATGAATGAATCTGATTTTGATATGCTTGATGAATCCATCCGTGGCGCTATCCCACCTGAAACCGGCCTGTTCAAGCAAATCACCCTGACCTTCAACCCGTGGAATGAAAAGCATTGGATCAGGAAGCGGTTCTTTGGTGAGATCATCGGAAAGGATGCCCAAGGAAAGCCCACATACCGGTTCCATGATAGCTGGACTTCCCCGGATGGTCAGATATTCGCCACAACCACCAATTACCTGTGTAATGAATGGCTGGATGAAGCTGATCTGAAGGTGTTCAACACCATGAAGGAAAACAACCCCCGGCGCTACAAGGTGGCTGGCCTTGGGGGTTGGGGCATTGTGGATGGCCTGATTTATGAGAAGTGGCGGGAAGAAGCCTTTGATGTGGCGGCCATTTCCCAAAAGCCCGATGTGAAAAGCGCTTTTGGCCTTGACTTTGGTTATACCAATGATCCCACGGCCTTGTTCTGTGGGCTGGTGAGCCAGAAGGAAAGAACCATTTGGGTGTTTGATGAACTGTATGAAAAGGCCTTGACCAACCGGGTAATCTGTGAGAATGTAACCCGGATGGGCTACGCCAAGGAACGGATCAGGGCCGATTGTGCGGAGCCAAAGAGCATCGACGAATTGCGGGAAGCTGGCCTGTACCATGTTAGAGCCGCCCGGAAGGGCAAGGACAGCGTGAACAATGGCATTCAGTACATTCAAGGCTACACCATCATCATTCATCCCCGGTGTGTGAACTTCATCACTGAAATTTCAAACTACACTTGGGCAGAAGATAAGTTTGGGGCCAAGATCAACACCCCCATTGATGATTTTAACCACCTGATGGATGCCATGCGTTATGCTTTGGAAGATATGCTGGTTGGCCCCGCCTTCAGCTTTGAATAAAGGAGAAAAGTATATGAATAAAAAACTATGTCGGTTTTGTGAATATTCTGACCCAAGCCGAAAAAATAAAAATGGAAAAATCCGGTGTAGGAAATCCCATAAGCTTGTTCCATCTGATTTCTGTTGCGAATTCTTTTTCTGGAAGTTATCCCCTGAATTGAAGGAAGCCTATACCGAATTATCAAAATTAGTATCTGATTAGTAACAATAAACGCCCGGAACCCTTGCTTCTTGGGCTTTATTTGTATTTCTGTAATCATTGGACGATAAAAAAAGGGGGCACTTCAGATGAAATTGCAGATATGGCCGATTCACCTGAAAGCCGCTGGCGAATTTGTAAAAAAATATCACCGGCACAATGTTCCACCAGTGGGCGGAAAGTTTGCTGTGGCGTGTTATTGTGATTCTTCACTTTGCGGGGTTGCAATTTGCGGAAGGCCCGTAAGCCGTTATTTGGATGATGGAAAAACCCTTGAAATTTATCGTAATTGTACGGATGGCACCAGAAATGCTTGCAGTAAATTATATGGGGCCTGTATTCGGATTGCCCGTGAAATGGGTTATAACAAAGTGATCACCTATACTCTTGAACATGAAGATGGCGCTTCTTTGAAAGCGTCAAATTTCAAGTTGTCTGGTTCTGCTGGTGGAACAGAATGGACGGGATCACGCAAAAGAAGTTATTATGTTTCTCCAAGGGAACTAAAAAACCGATGGGAATATACAATCAGAAGGGACGGTGATTGAAATTTGAATACTGAAACAGACCGGATCAATCGCCTGATCATTCAGGGCGGTAGAACTGGAATGACCGAACTTCAGTTCTTTGCCGCCGAAATCAAAGAATGGAAAGATAGTATCCGCCGCCGTGATCAGCTTACCGGGGATCTGTATTACCTTGGCAAGCATGATATTTTGAACCGTCAGCGCACTATCATTGGTGCAGATGGCAAACTTCAGACGGTGAACAACCTTCCGAATAACCGGATTGTGAATAACCAATATGCTTTGATGGTGGATCAGAAAACCAATTACCTTGTGGGCAAACCCTTCACCATGAACTGTGAGAACAAAGCCTATGTGGATTTACTGTCCAAGGTATTCAACCGGCGCTTCCAACGCTTGTTGAAGTATGTTTGTGAAGATGCCCTGAATGGCGGTATTGGTTGGATGTACCCCCATTATGACGATAAGGGGCGCTTGGTTTTTCAGCATTTTCCAGCTTATGATATTCTTCCATTTTGGGCGGACGATGATCACACTATCCTTGATTGTGCGATTCGTTACTATACCCAAGAAGTGTGGAACGGCTACCAGAAGGAAAAGGTGGAGAAGGTGGAAATCTTCAAAGCCGATGGCATTTACCGGTATATCTATCAAAATGATATGCTGATCCCTGATACTGATGCCGTGGAACACGAAAACTATTTTGCTGTTGTGGACGGTGAAGAATCGGGTGAAGAATTCAACTGGACTGAAATTCCCCTGATCCCATTCAAGTACAATAAGCAGGAACTTCCCCTGATCAACCGGGTAAAGACCATTCAGGATGGTATCAACACCATGCTTTCTGACTTTGAAAACAATATGCAGGAAGATGCCCGGAACACCATTCTGATCCTGAAGAATTATGATGGTCAGGATTTGGGCGAATTCCGCCACAACCTTTCCACCTTTGGCGCTGTGAAGGTTCGGAATGATGGCGGGGTTGAAACCCTTCAGATTGAAATTAACGCAGAAAATTATAAAAGCGTTTTGGAACTGATGAAGAAAGCCCTGATTGAAAACGCTCGTGGCTATGATGCCAAGGATGATCGACTTTCCGGGAACCCTAACCAGATGAATATTCAATCCATGTATTCTGACATTGATTTGGATGCAAATGGCATGGAAACGGAATTTCAAGCGGCTTTTGAACAGTTGCTATGGTTCATCAATCAGGACTTTAGCAACCGGGGCAAGGGTGATTTTGATGGTGAAGATATTCAGATCACCTTTGACCGGGATATTTTGATCAACGAATCTGAAGCCATTGATAATTGTTCCAAATCGGTTGGTATCTTGTCTGATGAAACCATTGTGGAACAACACCCGTGGACAAATGATGTTGAACTGGAATTGGCCCGGTTGAAGAAGGAAAAGGAAGAAGCTATGGAACAAGCCCAAGAATATTCCGGGGCTTTCGGAGCCGGGAACAAACAGAATGAAGGCATGGGTGGGGATGAATAATTCGATTCCAACCATCCCAGCCATTTTTCAGGATTGGAGGAACGGCCCATGAGAAATGCGGATTATTGGCGTGGGCGGTTTTCCATCTTGGAGGACAGCGCCCACAGAGAAGCCCAAAAGACTATTCAGGGCATGGAAGAACTGTATCTGGATGCACAGCGTTCCGTTCAGAAGGAAATTGAAAGCTGGTATGCCCGTTTTGCGGTGAACAACCAAATCAGCCTGACCGATGCCCGGAAATGGCTGACCGCTGGACAGCTTGAAGAATTTCATTGGAGCGTTGAACAGTATATCAAGATCGGTGAACAGGCCGGGTTGGATGCGGCATGGCTGAAGAAGCTGGAAAATGCGTCCGCCCGGTTCCACATTTCCCGTCTTGAAGCTGTTCAGACAGGTATTCAGCAACAGCTTGAATTGCTGTACGGCAATCAGGTTGATAGTCTGGATGCCCTGTTGAAGAAGGTTGTGGGCAATGGTTACACCCATACGGCCTTTGAGGTTCAGAAGGGTGTGGGCCTTGGTTGGGATATTACCGGGCTGGATCAGAAGAAACTTGAAACATTGCTTTCAAAGCCTTGGACAACTGACGGGCGCACTTTTCGGGATCGCTGTTGGGCAAACAAGGCGGATTTGGTGGACACTGTAAACAAAGAACTAATTCAGGGAATGTTGCGGGGTGATCCACTGGCCAAGACTATCACCGCCATTCAAAAGAGGTTCGGAACTTCCCGCTATAAGGCAAGGCGCTTGGTTCATACGGAAACCAGCTATTTTAATGCTGTTTCCAAAATCCAGATGTATAAAGATTTGGGTGTGGATCAGATTGAAATTGTGGAAACCCTGGATTCCCGCACCTGTTCCATTTGTCAGCCTCTTGATGGTACGGTGATCCCGCTGACCCAATATGAACCGGGGGTGACTGTCCCGCCGTTTCATCCATCGTGCCGCGGTACGACTTGCCCACACTATGACGATATGGACGGCGAAAGAGCCGCCCGCACCGCTGATGGGGAAGTGTACTATGTTCCGGCCAATATGACCTTCACCCAATGGAAGAAGGCGTTTGTGGATGGCGTGAAGGACGGTTTGACGGTTGCCACCATGGGCGCTATAATAAAATTAACAGAGAAAGAACAAAGGGCATTGAATGAATATATTAGCAGTGGAAGTTATAAAATAAATGCACCTTTGAGGTCGGGGGAGTCACTTTCTGATGAAGAAAAAGAACTGATAGAATATTTAGATGCAGCATTAAAAAAGATGCCGATTTATGAGGGGACCGTTTATCGTTCTATTACTGATTTCGGTATTGATGACATCGACGCTTTTTGGGCTGATTATGTTCCGGGAAAAACTATCCGATTCCCTGCGTATACCTCTAGTGGAACGGAAGTATATGATGATAGCTTTCCAATTCAATATGTTATCAAAAGCAAGAGTGGGCGGGATGTTCGCAAATTTAATCCAGAAGAGTTTGAAATTTTGTTTCCCCGAGATTCTGAGTTCTGGGTCGTTAAAGTGGAAGAAGGAACGATTTATATGGAGGAAGTATGATGAAAAAACGATTCGGTGAGCCTTACAGCGATCCACGTTGGTGGTGGGAAGGAAAATATATTCCGGTTTGTTTTGAGTGTGCACATTTTGATGGGATGGTAAAAGGAAAGCCAAGGTGTAAGGCGTTTCCAGAAGGTATACCTCGTGAAATTATCCAATCCTGCACGTTTAAGCACGATAAACCCTATCCCGGCGATCACGGGATACAATTTGAGCAGTATGAGGATAAGAAGGGGCTTTGAGGTGGTAAAATTCGTTGCGACCACACGCCGATGGTATGACAGGGGGAACCCTCGAGAGATGCGGGAGATGCGACGCCCGCCAAAACCCATCTTAAAGGGACTATGGAAACATAGTCCCTTTTCTTATGCCAATTATTCATCATCAAAATGAGGAACTGTTGTGCAACGGCATTTCGGGCAGAACGGCGGGAATGTTTTTTCAACCTGTGCTCGGGAGAGAGAAAAAACTTTATTGTTCATTTTTTGACATTTAGGGCAGGTTCGATCATCTTTAGTTCCCACTATTTCATAGCGTTCTACACCCATAGCTTTGTAAGATTCTATATCCAACAAAGCCTTTGATTTTTTCAAGCTGTAGTTTGCATCGTCAAGCAGTGATTCATTTACAGTGCCGCATATGCGCTTAATCAGTGGCTTTGGCCTGGAAACGCCGAGCATATGCGAGAGAATGACACATTCTCTATATGTTCTTTCCATTCCGTTGTTTCCATCCAGAATGCGTGTATAAAAATCTTTTTCTTGTTGGGATAATCCGTTTTGAAGCCTTTTCTTCCAGTCAACCCCTATTCCTCTAGCAAAAGTTTTTTCAATTTCAAATTTGCAAACTAACTGGAATGCTTTGTTGAAATCCATTTCCCGGATAGCAGACAGACAGGCATCTTCAAATTCAATATCTTTTGTTATGGAGTTGTGGATGTTAGATACAACTGATTGTCCTTTTTCTGTTAAAGTATAATGCGCGTTGTGGTTTCCAAGATGGGCAGATAGAACATCCTTGGGAATGTTTTGAATGATCCGTTGAATCAAATCACCCTTCTTTCCTGATACTGGAAGACTGTTTTTCCTCAAAATGTCCTTCAGTTCCGGAAGGGTTAAGTATTCAAGATTATCCGCCGCAGAAGAAATTGTCAGATAGCCATTTCCCAAAAGTTTTGACATGATAGTAGGGAATTTCAATCCATACTCATATTCCCAATAACCAGCGATATAAGGGTTTTCTACAGGCTGATGTGCGATCGTCTTTAGAAATTGTATTTCTGGCGATGTCAGTTTGGATGTATCCAGATTTGTTAAATTGATATTGTAAGGACCAAATGACTTTTGCAGAGCCTGCCGCTCTTGGTGCAACCTGTCAGATTCAGCTTTCTTTTCTTGAGCTATTTGCGAGATGGGTTTTGCCGGGGCCTGTTGGATTACTATGGTTGGCGTTTGTTTTTGTGTAGATTCGATATTTTGTTTCTTTTTAAACCAGCCAAACATGATAGACCTCCTAAAAAAATTTTTTAGAATATCTTGACTTTTTGATTACCAATAAGTATAATGAATTTGTGGTAATCAAAAAGTGAGGTGAGGTAATGTCACCACGGACAGGCAGACCGAAAGTAGACAACCCCAAAGTGAAGCAGTTGGGCGTTAGACTGGATGAAGAAACGCTTGATAAGCTGGATGTCCTGACAGATTACTACAAAGAAACAAGGGCTGAAGTGCTACGGCGAGGGGTTGAAAAACTGTATTCGGACTTAAAAAAGTAGGGTGTTGGCTACCCGCTAAAGTACACCAACACCCCAAACACCCGATGGAGGTTCCATCTGGATAAATCCATTCTATCACAGTTGGGAACCTCTATCAAGTAGAATTTGATGGAGGTATTTATGGAAAAGTTAATCAAGAGCGTGGAGAGCGTTCACCCCGGCAGATATGACCTTCGGAGTGATGACTTGCTGGCCATTGAAGAACGGTTCCACGGTGATGTGTTCGGCCTGATTTCTTTTGTGTTTCGGTTGGGCTTTGCCCGTGGTCAGAAGGCGGTGAAGAAGGTATGAACGAACTTCAGGTATTTACCAACCCTGAATTTGGACAGGTGCGAACCCTGACCATTGATGAAGAACCTTGGTTCGTGGGAAAAGATGTGGCGGTTGCCTTGGGATATTCCGATACAAAGAACGCCCTAAAAACCCATGTTAAGAGGGCTGAAAAAAGGGGGTGGCAAATCGCCACCCCCGGTGGAGAACAGACTATGACCATCATCAACGAACCCGGTTTTTATAGGCTGGTTTTCGGTTCCAAACTGGAAAGCGCCGAACGCTTTAAGGATTGGGTATATGGTGAAGTTCTTCCCGCAATCCGCAAGACCGGCGCTTATTTCATCAATCCCAAGGCAAGGGCGCTAACTACGGACGATTATATGAAAGCGGCGCAGTTGGCCGCTACCTGTCGGAATGAGCGGCTTCCCTATGTGCTTGGATTTCTGGAACAGGCCGGGTTCAACATCCCGGAAGTGACCGCCCCACCGCCCCCGGCAGATGATGGCCCGATTGACTGTACGATGATTCAAAAGCTGATGGATGCGGCAGGTGTCACCCAAGAGGAACTTTCCCGCCGCACGAACATTTGTAAAGCGTCTTTGAGTTATTACCGGCGGGGTATTTGTAAGCCGCCCCGTGAACGCTATCAAATCATTATCAACGCACTTACCTAATATTGTTAAATGAGCCACCCCGGCCTTCTGGTCGGTGGTGGTTTTTTCATACCCATTCGCCCCTTTCCCGGTTTGGGCGGTAAAGTTAGCCGAGGGAAATCGTGGTTCCTGACCCACGGTAAAAAAGGATTATATAATGGAGGTATCACACTATGACGAAAGAAAAGCTGATAGAATGGGGCTTGACAGAGGAACAGGCCAACAAGGTTATGGAAGGGCTGAACGGTTCTTTTGTGACCAAGAGCCGGTTCAATGAAGTGAACGAGGAAAACAAGACTCTAAAGGCCCAGGTTTCTGAACGGGATGGACAGATTGAAACCCTGAAGAAATCCGCTGGTGACAACACGGAACTTCAGAATCAGATCACTGCCCTTCAGGAAGCGAACAAGCAGAAGGACAAGGATCACGCCAATGAAATCAAGGCTCTGAAAATTAGCAACGCCGTTGATTTGGTTCTAACCAACGCCAGGGCCAAGAATAATACCGCTGTAAAGGCTCTGTTGGCTGATTTCATTGGCAAAGCTGAATTGGCGGAGGATGGGACCGTCAAGGGTCTTGATGATGAAGTCAAGAACCTGGTGGAAAGCAAAGACACGGCTTTTCTTTTCGACACCGCCGCAGGCACCAAGTTTAAGGGGGCTAAGGCTGCTGAAAAGGGTGATCCCGGCACTGGCGGGGATATGACCCTTGAAAAGCTGAAGGCCATGAACCCCTTGGATCGCTACAACTATTCCGTCAACCATCCTGACGAATACAAAGAACTTTATGGAGGTAATGAGTAATGCCAAACACATACTACGATAACTTTTTCCTGTCCAACGAAATTGAAGATCAGTACCAGAGCCACCTTGATCTTCAGCAGTTTTGCACCGTGGACAACAATCTGACCGGCGTTGCTGGTATGGTTCGCAAGATTCACAAGTACAAAGCCACCGATGGCACCGAAAAGCTGACCATGGGCAAGGGTAACACAAAGACCATTGAAGCCGGTTATACCGAGAAGGAATACCGTATTCAGATGGCGCAGAACCGCTTCCAGTATTATGACGAGGAAGCCATGACTGATCCTATGGTGATCACCACCGGCACTCGTCACGCTGGTACGGATATGTTCAACACCGTCAACGCTGACATTTTCGGCGCTTTCAATGAGGCCACCATGACCATTGTGACCACCGCCCTTAGCTTTGATGCCTTTGTGGATGGTGCGGCCATGCTGAATCTGGAAAACCTTGAAGGCGTGGCCATCTTCGGCTTCGTCAACCCTGCTGATATGGCGAAACTTCGCAAGGCCCTGAAGGACGATCTGAAGTATGTGGAAGCATACGCTAAGAACGGTTATGTTGGAACCGTGGGTGGTATCAACATTTACACCAAGAAGAACGCCGAAACCGGCAAGGTGGTAATCGCCACCAAGGAAGCCGTTACCCTGTTTAATAAGAAGGGCACGGAAGTGGAACAGGAGCGTGAAGGCAACATCCGCCGCAACACGGTTTATTCCCGTAAGTATTACCTTGCGGCTATGACCAATGAAGCCAAGGCGGTTATGATAATCACCGGTTCCGCCGCTGTTACCACCGATGAAACGGTTACTTCCAGCAAGACTTACTATGCCAAGTCTGGTGTTGGCTATGTAAAAGTGACCCCGGAAGAAGGCGACAACCCCAAAACCGAGGGTTGGTACGAGATTACCGTTTCTTAAAGGGGATGATCCTTGTTGCGTGAACAGGTCATTGCAATGCTTACGGCCCTTGGCGTAACGGGGGCCGCTACTGATCCGCTGTTGGATATTCTTCTTCAGAATGTTCAACAGCGGATTCTTAACAAAACCAATCAATCTGTGATCCCGGAAGGGTTGGAAAGCGTGGCTGTTTATATGGCCGTGGGTGAATACCTGAACATGAAGAAAACCGTTGGACAACTAACAGGGTTTGATTTGGATGCGGCAATCAAGCAAATTCAGGAGGGTGACACCAATACTGTGTTTGCAATCGGTGAAGGGAGCCTGACACCGGAACAGCGGTTGAATGGGTTGATTGATTACCTGATCAATGGCCGTTCTGATGAACTGTACCGGTTCAGGAAGTTGGTATGGTAAATGTCCAGCGCAAAGCCCTTGAACGGCTTTGGAAGGATCGCTGTACGGTATATCACCGGGTAAAGGTGAAAGACCCTATCAGCAAACTTACTGATTCTAAAGAAATGCCGCTTCTTCAGGATCAGCCCTGTAAACTGTCTTTTGAAACCCTATCTTCAACGGATGGTGATCATGTTTCCAAGGTGGCCCAATCTGTGAAGCTGTTCATTTCCCCTGATGTGGAAATTCCCGCTGGCTGTAAAATCGTGGTGAAGCGGTTCAATAACCTTGAACGGGAATTCACTTATTCCAAAAGCGGTGAAGCGGGAGTATTCACCAACCATCAAGAAATCATGCTGGAACCCTTCAAAGGGTATGCCTAATGGCCCGGTGGGGTAAATGTGATTTCAAGGAACTTGAACGGTTGAATGAACGCCTTGAACAACTTTCTTCTGTGGATTTCGATACCTTTTGCCGGGAAGCGGCCAATGAGATTGCCGCACGGCTTTTGGCAAAGGTGAAGAAAAGAACCCCCGTTGGGGTGATTCCCAAATTTGACGAACCCAAAACGGTGAAGGTTCAGGGGGCAAGTGGAAAAAGCAAAACCTTCTTAACCCGATCCGGGGCCATTCGTGATAAGTATTGGTCAGGGTATAAGGGCGGCACCCTTCGGGACGCTTGGACAATCCTTCCCGTTGAAAAGCACGGAGATCAATACCTTGTCACGGTGGTAAACAACACCGAATATGCAAGCTATGTGGAATACGGCCACCGGCAGACACCGGGAAGATATGTCCCGGCATTGGGAAAGCGCCTGAAGGCAAGTTGGGTGAAGGGGCGGTTCATGCTGACCATATCCGCCCAAGAACTTGAAACGCAAGCCCCAACATTGTTGCAACAGAAATTGTATTTGTTCTTGAAAGAGGTGTTCTGATGCTGAATGAAGTAATCAAAGGAATTTCAATGGCGCTGAACACCGCCTTTGGGGATGAATATGAAATCCGCCAAAATGATGTTGAACAGGGCTTGGTGAATGGCAGTTTCTTCATTCAGGTTTTGAAACCGGAACTTACCCCATTGCTGGGGCGGCGTTCCATGAAGCGAAACCCCTTTGATGTAATGTACTTCCCCAAGGCACCCGGAAATAATGCGGAAATGTTCACCGTTGCGGAAACGATGATGGAAGCCTTGGACTTCATCACGCTTCCCAGCGGTGATCTTCTTCATGGAACCAGCGTGAATTATGAGATTGTGGACAATGTACTTCACTTCTTTGTGAACTATAACTTGCCCATGATCCGCCCCGCTGAAGAAACCTATATGGAAACCTTGGAAACCGAGGTTGGAACCATTGGAGGGGATTAAAAATGCCTACGACCAAAACCAGAAAGCCCAAGACAGCGGAAGCGGCCCCGCCTGTTTCCAATGTCCCGGTTTTCACCAAAAGAAATATCCTGACCTTCAGGCGATACGCCAACAGGCGTGATCTTCTGTCTGTTTTGCTGAAGGACGGGGAGGAATACACGATGGAGCAGGTGGACAGCTTGCTTCAAAACTTTTTTAAGAAAGGTAAGGTGAATTGATATGGCCCTTGGCGGCGGCACTTTTTTGACGCAGAACAAGATTCTGCCCGGTGCATATATCAGCTTTATTTCGGCCGCAAAAGCAAGCGCCACCCTCTCTGATCGTGGTATTGCAACCATCCCCCTTGAAATGAATTGGGGGCCTGAAGGTGAGGTTATCACCGTGGAACTTGGGGACTTCCAGAAGAATTCCCAAAAGATTTTCGGCTATGCGTACACGGCGGATGAACTGAAGCCCATGCGTGAGATTTTCAAGCACGCCCAAACGGTTCACTTTTTCCGCCTGAATACTTCCGGCACCAAGGCCGCTTGCACCTACGCAACGGCCAAATACCCCGGCACCCGTGGTAACGATCTTCGCATTGTCATTGAGGAAAATGAAAACAGCCAAGAGGAAGCCAAGCTGTATGACGTTTCCACTTATCTTGATACTGTACAGGTGGATCAGCAGAAGGGCATTTCCAAAGCGGCTGATCTGAAGAACAATGATTATGTGGACTTCAGCAGCACCGCCACCCTTGCCCTGACCGCCACCACCCCCTTGACTAATGGAGCCAACGGGACTGTGGAGGATGCGACCTATCAGACCTATTTGGACAAGATGGAAGCCTATACCTTCAACGCTATGGGTTGCCCGTCCAACAAATCTACCATTGCTGAACTGTTTGCCGCCTTCTGTAAGCGTATGCGGGATGATGCTGGCAAAAAGTTTCAGGTGGTGTGCTTCCGCAATCTGGCCGACTATGAAGGTGTTGTGAGCGTGAAAAACGGCCTTGCGGGTGATACCGAAAACCCCGCCCTGATCCCTTGGGCAACTGGTGTGGTGGCCGGAACCGCTGTGAACAAGTCTGCAACCAATATGAATTATGACGGTGAATATGCCGTTGATACCGATTACACCCAAAGCGAACTGGAAGCCGGTATCACGGAAGGTTCCTTCATGTTCCACTTGGTTGATGATGAAGTCAGAGTGTTGGAGGATATTAACACCTTTGTTTCCGTGACGGATGAAAAATCCGCTGACTTTTCCAGCAACCAAACCATTCGGGTTTTGGATCAGATTGCCAATGATATTGCGGTTCTGTTTGGCACCAAGTACATTGGTAAGGTTCCCAACGACGCTTCCGGGCGGATCAGCCTGTGGAATGATATCGTGAAGCACCATCAGGAACTTCAGAATATCCGGGCCATTGAGAACTTCACCAGCGATAATGTGACGGTTGCCCAAGGCGATACCAAGAAGGCCGTTGTGGTGATGGACTATGTTACTCCGGTCAACGCTATGGCCCAGCTTTATATGACTATCTATGTCCAGTAAGAAAGGGGTGTAAGAGTATATGGCAACTGTAATGCAGGCCAAGGACGCTGTTTCCGCTTCCTTGGCGGAATGCTTTGTGACCATTGGGGACAACCGTTACAACTTCATGCAGGCTATCAATCTTGAAGCCAACTTTGAGAAAAACAAAACGGAAGTTCCCATTTTGGGCAAGACCGGCAAGGGCAATAAGGCCACCGGTTGGAGTGGTACGGGTTCCGCAACCTTCCACTATAATACCAGCATTTTCCGGCAGATGATGAAGCAGTACAAAGATACCGGCGAGGATGTCTATTTTGACATTCAAGTGACCAATGAAGATCCCACTTCTTCTGTGGGCCGTCAAACCGTGATCCTGAAGGATTGCAACATTGATGGCGGTATTCTTGCCAAGTTTGATGCTGATGCAGAATATTTGGATGAAGATATGGACTTCACCTTTGAGGATTTCGAGATGCCCGAAACCTTCACCTTGCTTGCGGGAATGGAGTAACACTTTCAAAACCCGCCCCATTTTGCTAATGTGGACATTTTTTATAATCACAAAATAGGAGGATTTTATCAATGAGCCTGACTGCGTTTCTGGCTGAAAATGCCTTTGCTGTTGAAAATGTGAAATTTGCCGCTTCCAAGCGGTTTATGGGTGACGATGGGAAGCCCATGCTGTGGGAGATTAAAACCATCACCGGCACGGAAGATGAAGCCCTTCGGAAATCCTGTGCCAAGCGGGTTCCCATCCCCGGCAAGAAGAATCAGTATCAGAAGGAAACTGATTATGATATGTACCTTGGGAAGCTGGCTGTGGCTTGTACGGTGTTCCCCGATCTGAACAACAAGGAACTTCAGGACAGTTACAAGGTTATGGGCGCTGAAGCCCTTTTGAAGACCATGCTGACCCCCGGCGAGTATGCTGACTATCTGCAAAAAGTTCAGGAGGTTTGCGGGTTTGAAACCACCCTTCAGGACGAGGTGGACGAGGCAAAAAACTAATTGAAGAAGGTGATAGTGAAGCAAATATCGCTTACTATTGCCTTCACGAACTGCATTTGACACCTTCCCAATTTTTCAACCTTGATCGCCAAGAACGGGCCTTTATCATTGCCGCTATTGATATTCGGGTTGAACGGGAAAAGAAGAAGCAGAAAGAAATTGAACGGAAACAGCGCCGAGGTCGCAGGAAATAACTGCTGGCCTCGGTTTTCTTGTGGAAAGAAGGTGAAGCCCCTTGGCAACCATCCGCACGGCTATTGCGCTGTATGACGGTGTGACAAGCCCCCTTCGCAGTATGCAGAAAACTATGGGTATTGTTCTGAACAGTTTTGAATCCATGCAACGGGCTTCCGGGAATGCCGTTGATGTTTCGGCCATTCAAGAAGCCCGTGAAGAATTGGCAAGGGCTGAAACTGCATTTGATTCCATTGAACAGAACATCCGGGATGCCAATGACCAACAGCAACGCTTCAATCATTCTATCCGGGGCGGCACTTCCGCTGCTGATGGGTTGCGGCAGAAAATGAAGGGGATCGCCGCCACCGTAGGCGGTATGATTGGCCTGAAACAAGCCCTTGGGACTTCTGACCAACTGACCCAAACCAACGCCCGGTTGAATAATGCCCTAATTAAATTTGACGATGGGGGCAGTATTAAAGAACTGGAAGCAAAGGTTATGGCTTCTGCCCAACGATCCAGAGCCTATTATATGGACACCGCCGCCGCTGTTGCCAAGTTGGGTACAAACGCAAGGGACGCATTCACCAACATGAATGAAGTAATTGCTTTTTCCGAATTGGTGAACAAGTCTTTTGTTATCGGTGGTGCCGGTGCCCAAGAGCAATCCGCCGCAATGCTTCAGCTTACACAGGCAATGGCTTCCGGGGTTCTCCGTGGTGAAGAACTGAACAGCATTTTTGAGAATGCCCCCGGGATTATCCAGAGCATTGCAAAATACTTGGATGTTCCCATTGGTCAGATCAGAACAATGGCTTCTGAAGGGCAGATTACCGCCGATATTGTAAAGAATGCCATGTTTGAAGCGGCTGGTGATATTGAAAGAAACTTTTCAAATATCCCCAAAACTTGGGAACAGATTTGGACGGGCATGAAGAACAAGGCCCTTTCCATGTTCGCCCCGATCCTGACCAAAATCAATCAGATTGCCAACAGTTCCAAATTTGAAACTGTGTCTAATGGCGTGATTGGGGCGCTTGCGGCCATTGCGTCTGTGGCTACGGTGGTTCTTGATCTGCTGATTAACGGTGCTTCTTGGGTGGTTGATAACTGGTCTTGGCTGTCCCCTATCATCCTTGGTGTAGCCGCCGCCCTTGGCGTGTATTATGGGCGGTTGCTTCTGGTAAAGGGCGCTGAATTGGCTTCGGCGGCTGTTTCCGGGGCTGTGGCCGTTGCCAAGGGCATTATGGCGGCGGCAACCATGTTGGTTACTGGTGCGACTTGGGCGCAAGTAACGGCCCAATACGGCTTGAATTCGGCTATGTATGCTTGCCCCTTGGTATGGATCATCATTCTGATTATCGCCCTTGTAGCCCTGTTCTATGCGGCTGTGGCGGCGGTGAACAAATTTGCCGGAACCAGCGTTTCTGCCACAGGCATTATCTGTGGCGCATTTATGGCGGCGCTTGCCTTCATCGGGAATATCTTTATTGCCCTGTGGAATGTGGCCGCTGAAGTATTTGTTCTGATTTATAACCTTGTGGCTACGGTTGCAAACTTCATCGGCAATGTGTTCAATGATCCGGTGGGGGCCGTTTGCCGCCTGTTTTTTGATTTGGCTGATACGGTGCTTGGAGTGCTTCAGGCGCTTGCTTCAGCCATTGATGCTATCTTTGGTTCCAATCTTGCGGGAGCCGTGCAAGGCTGGCGTGACAGCTTGGGCGGTTGGGTGAATTCCACCTTTGGTAAGGGAACTGAAGTGATGGCGAAAATGAGCGCCGATGATATGAAATTGGGCCGCTTCGAGTATGGAGCCGCTTTTGATATGGGCTATGAGTTCGGCCAAGGCGTGGAAGATACCGTGGGCGGCTTGTTCGACTTTTCCGCAATGGACAGCTTGGGTGCTGATACGCTGGACGCTTTCAACCTTGGCAACACCCTTGATGGTATCTACGGACGTGCTGGCGACACTGCCGCTAACACGGCTGCCACCGCTGATGCTTTGGACATCGCTGAAGAGGATCTAGCCTATCTTCGCGACATTGCGGAGCGGGAGGCTATCAACAGATTTACAACCGCTGAAATCAGCGTTGATATGTCCGGGATGCAGAACAACATTTCTAATGGAATGGATTTGGATGGCGTTATATCCGGGCTGACAGAAGGAGTAAACGAGGCGATTGATAGTATGGCGGAAGGAGTACACACATAATGAAAAGTGGATACGAATTCTATTTGGGGAAATATATGTTGCCGGTTACGCCCCAAAAGCTTGAAATCAAAATCAATAATGCTAATGAAACGGTGACGCTGATAAATGAAGGGGAAATTAACATTCTAAAAACCGCAGCACTTACGGACATTGAATTTGAATGTGAAATCCCACAGGTGAAACAGCCCTATGCAGTCTATAAATCAGGCTTTCAGGGGGCTTCCTATTTCCTTAGTTACTTTGAAGGGCTGAAAACTTCCAAACAGCCCTTTCAATTCTTGGTATCAAGAACAATGCCGAATGGCAAGGTGCTTTTTTCCACGAATATCAAAGTTTCAATGGAAGATTACAAGATCACAGAGGACGCAAAGAATGGGTTTGATCTGAAAGTAAAGATTTCCTTGAAGCAATATCGAGAGTACAGTACAAAGACAGTAAATATTAACATGCAAGCGTCTAAGCCAAAGGCTGTTGTACAGCAGGCACGCCCTGCAAACCCGCCAAAGAAAACGGGATATGCGGTGGGCGACATTGTAAATTTCCACGGTGGAACACATTATTATAGCTCTTATGCGGGCGCAAAAGGATATCCCGCGCGAGAGGGCAAGGCCAAAATCACGATTGCAAACGGTTCAGGGAAAGCCCATCCGTGGCACTTAATTCATACCGATTCGGGTTCAAATGTTTATGGGTGGGTAGACGATGGAACATTTGATTAAGGGGGTGCCCCAATGAATGTCGAACTATTGATTGCAGATCCTTCCGGCAGCAAGGCATACTTGCCGATTGTGGAAGAAGGAATTGAATGGACTACTGAAAGAAGAAGCGCCCCCGGTAAGCTAACCTTCAAAGTGGTAAAGGACGGCATAATTGATTTTCAAGAGGGCGCAGCGGTGCGCCTGAAAGTGGACGGGAAAGGGGTTTTCTTTGGATTTGTGTTCAGCAAAAAGCGAGACAAGGATCAGATTATCACTGTCACCGCCTACGATCAGTTGCGTTACCTAAATAACAAAGATACTTACGTTTATGAGAATAAAACCGCAGCACAGTTTATCAAGATGATTGCAGAGGATTTTTCTTTGAATGTGGGGACTATTGAAGATACCCCGTTTGTAATTGCTTCAAGGGTTGAAGATAACACTTCCCTTTTCGACATGATAGAAAATGCCCTTGATTTGGAATTGCAAAACAACGGGAATATGTTCATTCTGTATGATGATTTTGGAAGGCTTACGTTGAAATTCCTTGGAAATATGTATGTTGGGGATAATTCTTCCGGGTATCTGATGATTGATGAAGAAACCGGGGAAAACTTTGACTACACTTCCAGCATTGACAGTGACACCTACAATAAAGTGAAACTGACCTATGACAATGACGCAACAGGAAAGAGGGAAGTCTACATTGCTCAGGATTCAAGCCATATGAACGCATGGGGCGTATTGCAGTATTTTGACACGCTGCAAAAAGGCGAAAACGGGCAAGCAAAAGCCGATGCCCTGTTGCAACTTTACAATAAGAAAACCCGTAACCTGAAAATCAGCAATGCTTTAGGTGATACCCGTGTAAGAGCCGGAAGCATGGTAGTTGTCAATCTTGATTTGGGTGATATGAAGCTGAAAAGCTTCATGCTGGTTGAAAAGGTTACACACAAGTTCAATCTTGATGAACACTCTATGGATTTGATACTTAGAGGGGGTGAATTCGTTGCCTGACGCAACCGAATTAGCAAAAGTAATTAAGAAAGCGGCAAGCAAAGCGATAAAGGCGGAAAAGCCCGTTGAAGTTTGCTTCGGCAAAGTGACAAGTGTATCCCCGTTGCAAATATTAGTGGATCAAAAATTTACGCTTGGGGCAGCGCAGCTTGTCCTTACACGCAATGTGACGGATTTCAAAACCATGATAACAGGCGGAAACAATCAAAATTATTACTATGTTGGAACACCGCCCAATACTTCAACGGTTCCTGTCGATCCGCTACACAAGCACGCCTTAGGAGAAATTGAAATCACTGTTCATAATGGGTTGGTTGTCGGTGATGAAGTAATCCTTATCAGGCAGCAGGGCGGGCAAAAATATGTTGTGGTGGATAAAATCGGATGATTCCTTCAACTACGGAATTTTTTAAACAAGATTTTGAATTTGAAGAACAACCAACCTACACTTATAAAATGAATTTAGATACCGGAACTATCCGTGGCTATACAGACGGGCAGGAAGCCATGAAACAGGCAATATATAAAATCCTGAACACGGAACGATACCAATATGTGATGTATTCGTGGAACTACGGGATTGAATTGCTTGATTTATACGGTGAACCCGTTTCTTATGTTTGCCCCGAATTGGAACGCAGAATCACGGAGGCTCTGACTTGGGATGAACGAATTAAAAGTGTCAACAACTTTGAATTTGATGTGATCGGAAAGGGTGCGATTCACGTATCTTTTGTGGCACACACCGTATTTGGCGAAGTACAAGCAGAAACGAAGGTGAATTTCTAAATGTATAACGTGACCTATGAAGAAATCCTTGATCGGATGCTTGCCCATGTGGATGATAAATTCGATAAGCGGGAAGGTTCGGTTATCTTTGACACCCATTCCCCCACAGCCCTTGAATTGCAGCTGTTGTATGTAGAATTAAACACCATTTTATCAGAAGCATACGGTGACACCGCTTCTCGTGAATATCTGATTAAGCGTTGTGCGGAAAGAGGAATTACACCCCACGAAGCAACACACGCTATTTTGAAGGGGGAATTTACCCCAACCACCATTGATTTAACTGGAAGGCGGTTCAATATCGGTTCAATGAATTTCACTGCACTTGAAAAAATCACTGATGGTGAATATCAAATGCAATGCGAAACTCCCGGTGTTATAGGAAATCAGTATTTAGGATCAATGGTTCCCATTGAATACATTGAAGGGCTTGAAACTGCAAAACTTACGAAAGTATTGATTCCTGGTGAGGATAGAGAAGACACAGAAGATTTGCGAACCCGCTATTTCAACTCCTTTAACGCACAAGCTTTTGGCGGCAATGTTCAAGATTACCTCGAAAAAACAAATGCAATTCCGGGCGTTGGAAGCACAAAAGTAACAAGGGTTTGGAATGCCGATATTTCCCCGGCTGAAATGATGCCGGATCCAACTGTTCAAAGTTGGTTTGAAAGTTTTATTAAAACAAGCGGGCTAAATGAAAACGTGAAGAATTGGCTTTCCTCTGTTTATGAAGCAGGAAAAGCAAAAAAGCTGACAACCGGGGGGACAGTGCTTTTAACAATCCTAGATTCAGATTTTGGGGTTGCTTCTGATACCTTGGTTCAGACAGTACAAGAAACCATTGATCCAAGCGAAAATGCGGGTGAAGGCTTTGGAATCGCCCCTATCGGCCATATTGTTTCGGTAGAAACCGCTGTTCAGGTTACAGTTATAGTAAAAACCAACATCACCTTTGACACCGGGTACGGTTGGGACAATTTGCAAAATTCTATTGATGCCGTAATTTCAGATTATCTCCTTGAGTTACGGAAAAGTTGGGCTGATGTCGCTTTTTTGGTGGTTCGCATCTCACAGATTGAAACCCGTTTGCTTGGAATTAAGGGGATTGTTGATGTTGAAAACACAAAAATTAACGGGGCTTCTGAAAATCTGACTTTGGAAAAATATGAAGTTCCGGTGTTTGGGGGTGCAAGTGCATGATAAGAGAAGTTGACCTTGTTTCATATTTACCTCCGTTTATGGCTGAATTCAAAGAAATTATGGCAACGCTAGAAGCGGAAAACCCGGAATTCGTGCTCGTTTGGGAAGCGGCTGATCGAGTTTTACAAAATGAATTCATTGAAACATCAGATGAATACGGGATTTCCCGCTGGGAAAGGATTTTAGGGGCCTTCCCCAAAACTACAGATACGCTAGAAAATCGCCGGTTTCACGTCATGAGTCGGATAAATGAAACGCGCCCATTCACTATTCCACAGTTAAAAAATATCCTTCAAACTCTGTGTGGAAAAAATAATTATTCTGTTAAAGTCTCAGAATGCACCCTAATCATCAGAATAGGATTAACGTCTAAAAATAATTTCAATGACGTGGAAGCCTTAATTGAAAAGATATCACCTGCCAACATGGTGATCGATCTATCGTTGGCGTATAACCAACACCAGTCACTGCAAACCATGACGCACGCCCAGTTGGCGGCAATGACGCACTACGAAATCCGCAATGAAATCATGAAAGGATGATCTATATGACGGAAACAGGAAACCTCCATCTCAAAAAGCCATCCCAAGAAGATTTTTACAACGTGGATGATTTTAACCTAAACTCTGACCTGCTCGACGCGAAGATAGGGGATATGGCGACACAATTAGCCCACAAAGTAGATACCAACGAGGTAGCCCAGCCCTCCGGCATCGCCACTCTGGACAGCAGCGGCAAGCTTGCGCAGATGCCCACGGCGGCGGATGTGGGGGCGGTGCCGTCAATGCTTACGGATATCATATATGTTGATCAGGCAGATCCGGTGCCGCATTACGATAACCTTAACAACTATATCACGCCGAGTCAGCGTGTCCATATTGCTACCGTAACCACCGCTAGGAGCGTAGATAACTGCCCCGAGGCGTCCCCGGGGATAATGGAGGTCGCCGAGTATAACCACAGCGTTAAGACGGGACAAACGCTTGGGATCATACAGCGGTATATAGCGACCAGCGGCAACACGTATACGCGCATATACACCCATCAAAATG
>ENA-OQLI01000109-OQLI01000109.1-human-gut-metagenome-genome-assembly--contig:-NODE-109-length-124391-cov-10.613283_pt1 | contig 124391 bp, 103 predicted proteins | sample MGYA00242805_ERZ504812 | MGnify/ENA primary metagenome ERZ504812 (study PRJEB26092, sample SAMD00036430) | human gut metagenome | host: Homo sapiens | study: EMG produced TPA metagenomics assembly...
TACGAGATGCAAGGTATGTCCTGATGCATACATTCGCACATTTGTTGATTAAGCAGATGTCAATGTCCTCGGGGTACTCTTCATCCGCTATTCGTGAGCGTATTTATTTTGGGGATGATATGTCTGGCGTGTTGCTCTATACCGGAAGTGCCGATAAAGAAGGCTCACTTTGTTGCGTTTGAAAATAAAAGTAAGTTGACAAATGCAAAGAAGTTATTAAAGGCAAAAAATTCGCCTGTTTTGCAGATGAAAAAGAACGATTTGTTAGAGAATCTGAAAAAGCATTCTCGCTACAAAACTATGTTCAAGTTTGAAGAAGATCATATTGTGATTTCTTCACAAAAAGAGGCAGCGGCATTTATTAAAATGTTGAATGATGATATTGTTCGGTCTGAACTCACTGGAAAAGAATATGACAGCTCCAGCAAAATGCTTTTGGGCCCAGTGGGAGCAAGTCACTGACTGACCAATGATAGGAAAATATAGATGAGTGATAGAAGAAAAAAAGGATTCTATGTCACAGGTACTGTCAGATATAAAGCCCCATATGACGAAAAAGTTCATGACGGCTCATTGTATTAATGAGCAAGATATTCAGTCTATCAGTCCAATCTTCCTGCCCAGATATAAGAATGTGTAGCTCATGCAGGGATTGACCAACAACAAGCTGGATTTCAGAATTCAGGTAAAAGGTGTGTTCGGGACAGAAAGAAACTAACGAAGGCTAAGTGGAAAGAAACACAGCTCTGGATTTTTTCTTCACCGTCATGAGGCTCTTTTTCGGAGCTGTCTACGATTGCGAAGAAAATCTAAAAGGCATTCGCTTTTGGACGAGTTGGAAATGAGATGGGAAGATGAACAAAAGCTAAACGGCCTGAGTTCTGTGCATAGCATGGGATTCAGACAGTTTATTTTTTACCTAGCTCATAAAGTTGATTTCATTGCCGAGATATTCCTTTGTACAATGATTTTATTTGGAAATGTAGGTGCTCAACCTGCCGCTTCCTTTTTGCTCAAGTTTGCCAGCTTTGCAAAGTTCCTTAAGCAACCGGAAAGCCTTTGTTGTTTCTGCACCAATCAAATCTTCAACTTCTTTTCTTGTAACACTGCCGTTTTCCAGTGTATATTGAAGAATGAGTAATTTCTGTTCATTCAGTGAAATATCTTTGTCCGCTTTATTAGATATCCGGACATTCGTTTCCGGCTGCTCATTCCTGTTGGGAAGTGTTACGCGGAAAACACCTTTTGCCGTTTCAAACTCTGGCGGGGATGGTCAATTCTTATATGCACATTCAATTTTTTCGATTTCTGTGCCATAACTTTCAATCAATCTCATCCTGGAGAAGACAGCCGCAAGGTTCGGATTTCTCGATTATGAAACACCCAGGAAAATGGATTCCAGTTCCAGACCGGATACAAGACCTCCAAGAGAGACAAATTCGATTCTATCCTCATAGACATTGACCAGATTGCTTCCGCTGAAAGAGTAATCACGGTGAACAATGCTGTTCAGTAAAGATTCTCTGATTGCATCCTCTGGATAATCTCTTCTGTCAGTTCGATCCAGATTTGAAAAGGTTGCCTTTCCTTTCTTTTTCTTTCTTTCTCATTATAAACAAGAAAGAAAGGTCAAGGGGTGTAGAAACAAGCATTTTGTCGACCTGCAACAATTACAAGCCTCGTTGGAAAAGCAATGGGGTGTTTTTTAACCGGTTTTTTGGTGGATTCGTTTTGAGAGCAACTTTGAAATCAAATTTTGTTGCTTCGGCAATGAGCTGTTCTATCATAGAAATCTCTCTGTTGAGGTTGTAGAAGGTCTTTTGAATGAGGAAAATACAGGTTTATAGCGTTAGTGTAAACCACTCTTCTGAAGGTTAGCGATGACTTGTAACTAAAATAGCGACAAAATAAATTAAAAACTAAGATCAGTCTCTAAATAATTGATATTCTATGTGAAAGAGCGTATAATATAAGTACAAGAACAGGAGGCGATTATATGCTGGATGTAAATATGATAATTGCAAACAACATTCAGGCTGAACTGAAAAAAGAAAACAAAAAGCAGGTTGATCTGGCAGAAGGAATTGGAGTCTCCAAACAGACAATGAGCAAAATTATGAATGGTGCAAGAGCAATCAATGCGATTGAACTTCATAAGATTTCTGAATATCTGCATGTGTCGATGGATTCTCTGATGAAGATGCCAGAAAAGCCGATGGATACGAATGTGATTCATGCGTTTATGGGGCGTGTTAAAACAGAAGAAGCAAGAAAGGGAATCCGGCTTGCGGATGAACTGTCCGACATGATTCTGTTCCACACTAGGGCATGCGAGAATGGCAAAAAGATGGAGCAGCTCTGGGAGGATAAGTGATGAACAATGTTCTGAAAGATAGCCTTTTTGTAAGCCAAAACAGGAAATTTGATGAAATTCAATTTGTTGTCAGGCAGTTTTCGGCAGAGTATGTCGGTAATTCTATTATCAAAGATAATATTTTTGCTGTTATACAGAACTATGCAAGAAAGAAAGAAATTGCACTGGAACTGCTTCGTTTTCCAATTCATGATGATGAATTATGGGCATTGACTTTTTTGAAGCAGGATACGATTTTTGTGTGCGTAAATACGGCACTTCCACTATGTAAGCAGTTTTTCGCTGCGTCGCATGAATTGTATCATATCTACTGTTATGTAGAAAATGCAGACCAGAGCTATATAAAAAATGGTTCTATGCTGGATTCGGCAACAGGTGATGAAACAGGAAGAACACAGGAGGACTTGGAAGCTAATGCCTTCGCAGGTCTGCTTTTGATGCCGGATCAACTTCTCCATGAGCAAATTCTACTGTATGGAATTGATAAAGATTTGGTTTCGGTAGATTCCGTTTTGATACTTATGGATATGTTTGCTATGCCCTACAAGGCAGTTGTACTGCGCTTGTTTGAAAGTGGAAACATATCCCACCAGCAGGCTGAAAAGCTGCTGGAGATAAGTTCTGCGAATGTAATGAAAAGGGCATCACTGATAGGTAAGGCAAAGCGCTGGCAGCTTGATGGCAGGGGAACAGAATCTTTTGGCACACTCCTTGAGAAAGTTGAGTATAACAGACAGCATGAGTATCTGACAGAATCCAGAGAAAATGACGATGTGGCTTACATTACTCAACTGAAAAAAGAGTACGGTTTGGATTGAGGGGTGTCAAAGCGAAGTGAAAAAATATGCACTGCTAGATACCGATTTCATTTCCAAAACGCACTCTGTTCAAGATGGCGGCGATAATCATTTGATTGACCGGGTCATGGAATTGCCGGAATATGTGTTCTTTTGTCATGCGCAAATCGTAACAGAACTTAATCGGTATAATGCTGATGCGCCAATCTGGTTGAGCGAAAAGATTGGCGCGCAAAAGATAAAAAGCTACACGGATCAAGAAATTCTTGAAAGCCTGTCACATGTACGAGGGCCGCTGGCGTGTGCGACTTATACACAGATGTTAAAATTGGCCTGTGATGTTTTTTCTAAAGATTACTTTTCGGAACATTATCGAGCATTGGAAGATGCTGATTACACGGCGATATCGAGAGAGGATTATTTGAAAGAGCTTGAACGACTCGATATCGAAGTGGGCAAGAAAAATAATCTTGGAGAAATCAAGTCTTTTGTGCTGTTGCAGGTCTTGTCGGTGATGCTTGGGGAGCAGATTTATGTGTTCTGCTCCGATGACCGAAATGCTCGGAATGGCGCTACAAATTTTGAAGATGTTCGATGTATTAGTCTGGTATCGGTATTCTCGCGTTTGAAGGAGGAAGCAAACTGGACGTTTGAAGATGCTGAGCCGTATATTGAATCGCTCATTGCATTTTATCAAGATCATCACCAAACTACTTTCCGAGTAATGGAAGCGTCTGAGGTTAGAAGATTGCAACGGATACCATGCAGACAGGTGTTGCAGGAAATCTTTAACGGAAAATTTATTGAATTGAAAAATGGTATGTTGCGGTACAAGCGGTAAGTGAAAACAGGTTAAAGAATACCAACAATCACATGTCTAGTTGGGAAACCAGCGGAGAAAGTTATTGCAATGATAGAAGCAAAGAGTTCAGTAAAAACAGAAACATCTTAAAAAGTATACAGAGTATATTGCGAAGAAAAATCGCATATGCTATAATGCTCGCAGGCAAAAAAGAATTAAAGTGTTTATAACAAAAAAATCAAAAGCCCTCGAAGTTGCAGCTTCCAGGGCTTTCTTCTTATTTCATTTTTTATTACAGTGGACAAGGAATCATCAGGTCAGAGCTCCGCTGTTTGTAGTATAGACGATAATTGTTGATTTTATTACGCAACAGGAATATTCAGTTAGGCTTACGCACAACAGAAAATTCTCATTCAATGCAGAAAGGGGCGGTTTTATGAAGCAGGATACACTGGAGGGCAGAGCAAAAACGAAAAACGGTGTCATTCGATTATGCTTTTCGGTGCTTTGCATTTTATTGGAAGCAGCTTTTATCATTATCGTGATCACAAGGCTGAATGAATATGCGGAGATCGTTAATCTGCTGACTAGAGTCTTTGCAGGAATTCTGGTTCTGGCACTATATGCATCCGATCAGACCTCTTCCATGAAAATGCCGTGGATCATTCTGATACTTGTGTTTCCGATTATGGGTGTAGCACTGTATCTGCTGATCGGATTAAATGGCGGAACCCGTAAAATGCGAGAACGATATGCGGATATCGACAGAAAGCTTCTGCCGCTTCTGCCGGATAATCGGGAAAAACTGGAAAATATCAAAAACAAAATCCCAAAAGCAGGAAATATCAGTGAGTATATTTGGAAAAATGCAGGTTATCCCGTATACCAGAATACGGATATTGTTTATTATGATGAGGCGGTAAAGGGATTAGAAGCACAGTTATCAGCACTGTCAAAGGCTGAAAAGTTTATTTTTATGGAATACCATGCGATAGAAGATGCAGAGGCCTGGAAAAAGATCCAGAAAGTGCTGGAGGAGCGTGTGCAGGCAGGCGTGGAGGTGCGAGTATTTTATGATGATATGGGCTCTATTGGCTTTATTAATACGGATTTCGTAAAAAAGATGGAGCAGATCGGAATCCACTGCCGGGTATTTAATCTTTTTATGCCGGGTCTGAATGTATTTCTGAACAACCGTGATCATCGAAAAATAACCGTGATCGATGGAAAAGTAGCTTTCACAGGCGGCTATAATCTGGCAAATGAATATTTCAATTATACCCATCCCTACGGACAATGGAAGGATACCGGGATCCGTCTTGAAGGCGATGCAGTTCAGTCGCTGACAGCAACATTCCTTGAAATGTGGAATGCAGCCAATGACAGGAATAATAATGAGGATTTCAGCAAATATTTTATAAGATCAGAATATAAGGCAGCTCAGAACGGATTTGTACAGCCTTATGCAGATAGTCCAATGGATGATGAACAGGTAGGAGAGGAAGTTTATATCAGCATGGTCAACAAAGCTGAAAAATACTGCTGGTTTATAACGCCATATCTGATCATTACGGATGAAATGACACATGCGCTGTGTCTTGCTGCAAAGCGGGGGATTGATGTCAGGATCATTACACCGGGAATCCCGGATAAAAAAATGATTTACAGTGTTACACGTTCCTTTTATCATGGACTGGTTAAAAATGGAGTGCGGATCTATGAGTGGACACCTGGCTTCTGTCACGCCAAGATGAGCGTGGCAGATGACTGTATGGCAACCTGCGGAACCATAAATCTGGATTACAGAAGTCTTTATCATCATTTTGAAAACGGATGCTTTATGGCAGACAGTCCGGCTGTGTTATCTATAAGAAATGACCTGGAAGAAACAATGAAGGAATGTCGGGAAGTAACAGAACAATACCGTACAGGACGCAGTGCATATCTTCGTCTGGGACAGCTTTTCATGAGATTGTTTGCAGGATTATTGTAAGGAAGAGGTGTAGATCTATGTGTACAGCAGCAACGTATCAGACAAAGGATTTTTATATGGGAAGAACTCTTGACTATGAGTTTTCCTATGGGGAAGAGGTGACCATAACCCCAAGAAATTATGAGTTCGATTTCCGATATGCAGGAAAAGCAAAAACACATTATGCTTTCATAGGAATGGCGTTTATAGCAGGAGATTATCCGCTTTATTATGATGCGGCTAATGAAAAGGGACTAGGTATGGCAGGACTTAACTTTGTGGGGAATGCGGCATATGCAGAGGAAGCGACAGAGGCAGATAAGGATCTTGTCCAGGTGGCGCAATATGAATTTATTCCATGGATCCTTACCCAGTGTGCTTCGGTGGCTGAAGCAAGGAGGATGCTTTCCAATATGAAGCTTATGGGAACACCCTTCAGTGGACAGCTTCCAACGGCACAGCTTCACTGGATGATCGCAGACAAGGAGGAATGCATCGTTGTAGAATCCATGAAAGACGGAATGCACATCTATGACGATCCTGTTGGCGTACTTACAAATAATCCTCCATTCCCCGGTCAGATGTTTGCACTTAACAATTATGCGGGTGTATCCAGAAAGCAGCCGGAAAGTACATTTGCAGGAGTGCTGGAGTTGGATCCATACAGCAGAGGAATGGGCGGAATGGGAATTCCGGGAGATCTTTCAAGCCAGTCAAGATTTGTAAAGGTTGCATTCACAAAATTAAACGCAATATCCGGAGATGGGGAAAACGAAAGTGTCAGCCAGTTTTTCCATATTTTAGGCTCTGTTGATCAGCAGCGGGGATGCTGTGAGGTATCAGAGGGCGCATATGAGATCACGATCTATACTTCATGCTGCAACACGACAAAGGGAATCTATTATTATACCACTTATGATAATCACCAGATAACCGCAGTAGATATGTATGCGGAAAACCTTGATTCAGACAAGCTGATCCGTTATCCGATCATATTAAACGGTGAGATCCGATGGCATAATAAATAAGAACAGGATTTTTACAGAAGATAATGAGGTAGGAAGATGGAAAATTATTCAATAGTATTCAGCAGCTTAACCGGTAATACAAAAAGCTGCCAGTCAGCCGATCGTAGTGTATACAGAGATTTGACTTTACAGCAGAGAAAAATATCAAGTATAATACTATAGCATTATTAAAAATCCCTTCCGGGAAAACAGAAAAACCACAATGATAAAGGAATATAACAAATGAGTATTTTAAATGTAGAACACCTGACCCACGGGTTTGGAGACAGAGCGATTTTCGAAGATGTATCTTTCCGGCTTCTTAAGGGAGAACACATCGGACTTGTAGGCGCTAATGGCGAAGGAAAGTCCACATTTATGAGTATCGTGACCGGAAAACTGATGCCGGATGAGGGCAAGGTAGAGTGGGCAAAAAATGTCCACGCAGGCTATCTGGATCAGCATGCAGTTCTGGAAAAGGGGATGACCATCGGCCAGGTGCTGAAATCCGCTTTTGATCCTCTCCTCAAAAAAGAAGAACGGATGAACGAGATCTGCGACAAGCTGGGAACTGCAGATCCTGACGAGATGGATGGTCTGATGGAAGAGCTTGGAACGATCCAGGACGAACTGACACTTCATGATTTTTATGCGATCGATGCCAAAGTGGAGGAGGTTGCCAGAGCTCTGGGCCTTCTGGATCTGGGGCTTGACCGTGATGTTACGGATCTAAGCGGCGGACAGAGAACCAAGGTACTTCTTGCGAAGCTTCTTCTTGAGAAGCCTGACATCCTGCTTCTGGATGAGCCTACCAACTATCTGGATGAGGAGCATATTGCATGGCTGAAAAGATATCTTCTGGATTATGAGAATGCCTTTATCCTTATTTCCCACGATATTCCCTTCCTGAATTCTGTAGTTAACATTATCTATCATATGGAAAATCAGGAACTGAACCGTTATGTAGGAGATTACGATCATTTCCAGGAGGTCTATGCGGTCAAGAAGGCACAGCTGGAGGCTGCTTACCGCAAACAGCAGCAGGAGATCAGTGAGCTGAAGGATTTTGTAGCAAGGAATAAGGCCCGTGTTTCCACAAGAAACATGGCTATGTCCCGCCAGAAAAAGCTGGACAAGATGGATGTGATCGAGCTGGCAGCAGAGAAGCCGAAGCCGGAGTTCAAATTCCGTTATGGCCGAACACCAGGAAAGATGCTTTTTGAGACACATGACCTTGTGATCGGTTATGATGAGCCGCTTTCCAAGCCACTGAATTTTACTATGGAGCGAGGACAGAAGATCGCACTGGTGGGAACCAATGGAATAGGAAAAACAACACTTCTTCGAAGCCTTCTTGGACTGATCAAGCCTCTTTCCGGAAGTGTGGAGCAGGGCGAGAACCTTGAGATCGGATATTTTGAGCAGGAAGTTAAAGGTGAGAATCGAACTACCTGTATCGAAGAGCTCTGGCAGGAATTTCCGTCATTTTCCCAGTATGAAGTGCGTTCCGCACTGGCAAAATGCGGCCTGACGACCAAGCATATTGAGAGCCAGGTACGAGTTTTAAGCGGTGGTGAGCAGGCAAAAGTGCGTCTTTGCAAGCTGGTGAACCGTGACACCAATATTCTTCTTCTGGACGAGCCTACCAATCATCTGGATGTAGATGCAAAAGACGAGCTGAAAAAAGCTCTCCGGGAATACCGCGGAAGTATTCTTCTCATCTGCCATGAACCGGAATTTTACCAGGATGTGGTAAATGAAGTCTGGGATATGAGCAAGTGGACAACCAAGATATTCTGATAATGGATATAGATATATGGCAGAAAAGACCGATATAATTCAAAAAGTACAATAAATGGGACATAAAGATGACAGCATAAGGGCAGCAGAGTCTGCCAGACAGAATACAGAGGACAAATAAATGGAAGAAACACAATTGAAAAAATTCAGTATCGTTATGGAGGGCGGCGGTATGCGAGGTTTGTATACAGCCGGCGTGATCGATGTTCTGATGGAAAATGAGATTTATGCGGACAGTGCGGTGGGCGTATCGGCTGGAGCTGTTTTTGGATGCAATTATAAGTCCAGGCAGATCGGAAGAGTTCTTCGCTATAACAAAAAGTACTGCAAGGATAAAAGACTTGCAAGCATCCGGAACTGGATCACCACAGGAGATGTATACAGCCGGGAATTCGGATATTATGAACTGCCCTGGAAGCTGGATATTTTTGACCGTCAGACCTACGCAGAAAATCCCATGAAATTTACAGTGGTGTGTACGGACCTGGATACAGGAAAACCGGTGTATCATGAATGTCCCAACGGAGATGTGGAGGATATTGAATGGATGCGTGCGTCGGCATCGATCCCGGTAGCTTCCCGACCGGTGAAGCTTGGGGGAAAGAGACTTCTGGATGGTGGTGTGTCTGATCCGATCCCTGTTAAGTGGATGCTTTCCCGGGGATACGAAAAAAACGTAGTGGTGCTTACCAGAGATGTGAAGTACCGAAAAAAAGCAAACCCGAAGATGCAGCTTTTTCTGAAAGCAGTATTACATAAATATCCGGCTTTTCTGAAGGATCTGGAGGAACGGCATATCCATTATAATGAAACACTGGAGGAACTGGCTTCTCTGGAAAAAGAGGGGCGCATTCATATCATCCGTCCGAGCAGTCCCATCCAGGCGGCGATGATCGAGCGTGATGAGAGCAATCTGGAGCGGATCTACCAGACAGGAAGAGCAGATATGAAAAAGGATCTGGAGAAGCTGAAAGCCTACCTGGATTCCTGAATCACAGACCGAAACAAAATTCGACTTATACCCCTTTCTATGTTATGATATTGGATATCATTACAACAGAAAGGGGTATTTTCAATGGGAGAAAAACCTCAGAATATAAAACACAGACATATAAGCCTGGGCGTGCTTGCCCATGTGGATGCAGGAAAGACGACATTATCGGAAGGCCTGCTTTTTAAATGCGGAAGGATCCGGAAAATCGGAAGAGTCGATCACAAGGATGCGTATCTGGATACCTATGAGCTTGAGAGGGAGAGAGGAATCACCATTTTTTCAAAGCAGGCAGTTTTTTCCATGGGGGATATGGAAGTGACACTTCTGGATACACCGGGGCATGTGGATTTTTCTGCAGAGATGGAGCGGACCCTGCAGGTGCTGGATTATGCGATTCTGGTGATCAACGGAGCAGATGGTGTGCAAGGGCATACACAGACATTGTGGAGACTGCTGACGCAGTATAAGATCCCAACATTTCTTTTTGTAAATAAAATGGACCAGGAAGGAACGGACAGGGAAAGACTTCTTGAGGAACTGAAGAAGAAATTAAGCGGATGCTGTGTGGATTTTAGTGGAGAACTGGAATGCTCCGGTGCAGAAGCAGCAGGGAAAAAGGAGAATCCTGTGGATAACTCCGGGAAATCTCCGTCAGCTGAAGGAATGCAGCTGAAAGACAACGCCAGTGAAGCAGAAAAAGAGAATATATCCGGAACGCAGGGCGCTTCTGATAAAATAAATGGAACTGATGATTTTCTGGAAAATATCGCCATGTGTGAGGAGAACCTTCTGGAAAGCTTCTTGGAAACAGGAACGATCGCAAAAAAGGACGTGGCAGAGCTGATCCTGGAGCGAAAGCTTTTTCCATGCTTTTTTGGATCTGCCCTGAAGATGGAAGGCGTAGATGCTTTTATCCATGGAATGGAGACCTACATGGCAGTACCGTCCTATCCCGCAGAATTCGGAGCCAGGATCTTTAAGATCGCCAGAGATGAGCAGGGAAACCGTCTCACTTATATGAAGATCACCGGCGGCAGCCTGAAGGTTAAGGAGACGCTGACCAATGCAGGAAGAAATGGTATTCCGGCAGAGGAGATCTGGGAGGAAAAGGCAGATCAGATCCGTATCTATTCCGGTGCAAAATTTGAAATGCTCAAAGAGGCAGAGGCAGGAACCGTCTGTGCAGTTACAGGTCTTACCGAAACATATCCGGGAGAGGGACTTGGCATTGAGGCGGATTCTGCCATGCCGGTGCTGGAACCGGTACTGAATTATCAGATCATCCTTCCAGAGGGCTGTGACGCCCACAGGATGCTGAAAAGCCTGAAGGAGCTGGAGGAGGAAGAACCGCAGCTTCATATCATGTGGGATGAGCAGCTGGGAGAGATCCACGCCATGCTGATGGGCGAGGTACAGATCGAGATCCTGAAGCATCTGATCTGGGAGCGTTTTCATGTGGCAGTAGAATTTGGGACCGGTAATATCGTATACAAAGAAACCATTGCCGCACCGGTGGAAGGCGTGGGACATTTTGAACCGCTTCGTCATTATGCGGAGGTGCATCTTCTTCTGGAACCGGGAGAGAGAGGAAGCGGACTGCAGTTTTTTACTGCGGCAAATGAAGATCAGCTGGATCGGAACTGGCAGCGGCTGATCCTGACACATCTGGAGGAAAAAGAGCATCTGGGAGTCCTTACCGGATCACCCATCACCGATATGCAGATCACACTGCTCACCGGGCGGGCACATCAGAAGCATACGGAAGGTGGAGATTTCCGGCAGGCGACCTACCGTGCTGTGCGCCAGGGCCTCAAGAAAGCGGAGACACTTCTTCTGGAACCCTATTACAGCTTCCGACTTGAGGTTCCGGCAGAAAATGTAGGACGTGCCATGACGGATATCCAGAGGATGCAGGGAACCTTTCAGGGGCCGGAAACCCAGGGAGAACTGTCGGTGATCACAGGAAGTGCGCCGGTGGCAAAAATGAGGGATTATCAGAGCCAGGTAGTTTCCTACACAAGAGGCAGAGGTCATCTGACCTGTACTCTGAAAGGCTATAAACTCTGTCAGGATCAGGAGCAGATCGCAGAGGAGATCGGATATGATTCCGAGAGAGATCTTGAGAATCCTACAGGCTCTGTATTCTGTGCCCATGGAGCAGGCTTCGTGGTTCCCTGGTATGAGGTAGAAGAATATATGCATCTGGAAGGAGCTCAGCTTCCGGACAGTAATGATGCCTATGAGGATTCCGACAACAGCTTTGCAGGAGTGCGTGCAGGTCAGGGAACAGCCAAAAACAGTCCGGATCACAGAACAGCCAATGCCGGCCGTGGAAAATATACATCCATGTATGGAAGCTACGAAGAGGAAAAAGAACTGAAGGCAATCTTTGAGAAAACCTTTGGTCCGGTGAGCTCAAAGAAATACAGCAGTAACAGCCGAAGCTTCGGAAATCTGGAAAGCGGAAGCAGCTTTTCCGGGAAGGGAGGCAAAGGCGCAGCAGATTCCGGCCTTCCGGCAAAAAACGGTCACGGCGCTTGGAGAAATAGCAGTCCGGCCATCCACAGAGAGGACTATCTGCTGGTGGACGGCTGCAATATCATATTTGCCTGGGAGGATTTAAGAGATCTGGCACAGGCAGACTTTCATGCGGCACAGTCCAGGTTAATGGACATCTTAAGCGATTACCAGGGAATCAAGGGATGTATCCTGATCCTGGTATTTGATGCCTACCGTGTGGAGGGCCATCCGGAGGAAACCTTCCAGTATCATAACATTCATGTTGTCTATACAAAAGAAGCGGAAACTGCAGACCAGTATATTGAACGCACTGTCCATAAAATCGGACGGAAGCATAACGTGACAGTTGCCACATCAGACGGACTGGAGCAGATCATCATTATGGGACAGGGAGCCGCCAGGATCTCAGCGCGCGGATTCAAAGATGAGATCGCTTCCGCAAAACAGCAGATGAGAGAAGAATGGCAGGAGCGCAGGGACAACAGCAAAACCTATCTCTTTGACAGTATGACACCGGAACTGAAATCTCATATGGAAGACATCCGTCTGGGAAGAAAGAAAAAAGAAGAATTATAACAAAAAATATATGCCCTCATTGTGGGCATATTTCACAAAAATAAAAAAACTTTTTGAATTCTTTTGCAAATAAATGGGAAAAGTAGTAAAATAAGGATAGAATCCTCAGTGAGAAGCTCCTTGTCTGGATATATAACCTGGCAGGGAGCTTTCATTAGAGCACAATAAGCGCCAGGATAACAAAAGAAAAGTAAAAAAATGAAAGGAAGTGGAAAAATGTTTGAAACAGGCGAATATGTTGTGTATGGTCGTACCGGCATCTGCCAGGTAACAGGAGTTACCACAATGAGGGTGGATGGTTCCTCCGGCGAGAAGCTTTATTATGTACTGAGACCCGGAGGAGAGACAGATGGGAAGATATTTACACCGGTGAAAGGTGGAAAGCAGGTGCTTCGCGGAATCATTACGAGGGAAGAAGCGGAGAGGCTTATCGATGAGATTCCATCCATTGAGACACTGAGTATTGAGAATGAGAAATTCCGGGAGGATAGCTACAAGAAATGCATCCGTACCTGTGAATGCAGAGATCTTCTTCGGATCATCAAGACGATCTACGTCAGAAAACAGGCCAGATTATCTCATGGCAAAAAAACAACCGCTACAGACGAGCGGTATCTGAAGCTTGCAGAGGATCATCTCTATTCTGAATTTTCCATGTTACTGGATATCCCCAAAGAACATATGGCAGATTATATTGAACAGCGAGTACACCAGCAGGAGGAAGCCGAAGAACAGGTATGCGCTGTTTGACAAAGCAGAGCGTATCTGCTATGGTATTTCCGGTAACCTTCCAGAATTCTGTATCTTTGACAGAAGCTTCACAGGAAGTGGAGAACAGATTCAGAATCAGTCTGAATGTTATAAAGAAAAGGAGATGCCAGAGAAATGAGAGAACAGCTTACCCGCAAGGATGTTGAAAAAATAGAGCAGGAGATCGAACACCGTAAACTGGTAGTACGTAAGGAAGCCATTGAGGCGGTCAAGGAGGCACGTGCCCAGGGAGACTTAAGTGAGAACTTTGAGTATTATGCAGCCAAGAAGCATAAGAATCAGAATGAGAGCCGCATCCGTTATCTGGAGAGGATGCTGAAGACCGCTTCCATTGTATCCGATGCTTCCAGATCAGACGAAGTGGGAATGGACGATATCGTGGAAGTTCTTTTTGAAGAAGATAATGAGGTGGAGAAGTACAAGCTGGTTACTTCCATCCGTGGAAATTCCATGGAAAACCGTATCAGTATCGAATCGCCTATTGGCAAGGCACTGCGCGGTCATCGTGTAGGAGACCGGGTGGAAGTAAAGGTCAATGATGATTACAGCTATTACCTTGTAATAAAATCCATCGACAAGACCGGATCTGAGGATGAGGAAATCCGCGGATTCTGAACGATATATAGGACAGAGAGATTCTGACGGGAAATCTGTTTCCCGTAGCAGGATCCTCTGTTTTATTTTTTTACACAGATTTTACATTCTGGTGGGGAAAATTTTACAATAGGCCGCTATTATGAAAATCGTTGAAATGAGAAAAAAGGAAATCAAACATATCAAAAAGAGAAAGTGAAGGAGAGTATTATGGACTTTTTCAGCGTACTGGCATTGCTTGGCGGCCTTGCTATTTTCCTTTATGGAATGAACTTAATGGGAGACGGGCTTGCGAAGGTTGCAGGCGGAAAGCTTGAGCGGATCCTGGAGACACTTACCTCCAATCCCATCAGAGCCGTTCTTCTTGGACTGGGTGTGACTGCAGTGATCCAGTCATCCTCGGCAACTACCGTTATGGTCGTTGGTTTTGTAAACTCGGGAATCATGAAGCTGTCCCAGGTTGTGGGAATCATCATGGGTGCCAATATCGGTACTACCGTAACCTCATGGATCTTAAGTCTTACAGGTATCCAGAGTGATAACTTTATTATCCAGCTTTTTAAGCCGACGTCATTTTCACCGATACTGGCACTGATCGGCGTGGTTCTGATCATGTTTACAAAAAGCCAGAAGAAAAAGGACGTGGGAGCGATCTTTGTAGGCTTTGCGATCCTGATGTATGGAATGAATGCCATGAGCGGAGCTGTGGAACCTCTTGCAGAGGTACCGGAGTTTACCGGAATGCTGGTGAAATTCTCCAATCCGATCCTTGGAGTTGTAGCCGGAGCAGTGCTGACAGCGATCATCCAGTCGTCCTCCGCATCGGTTGGTATCCTCCAGGCACTGTGCCTTACCGGAATGGTACCGTTCAGTGCAGCACTTCCTATTATCATGGGACAGAATATCGGTACCTGTATCACCGCGATCCTTTCAGCCATCGGAGCCAGCAAAAACGCAAAACGTGCGGCTATGGTCCATCTGTATTTCAATCTGATCGGAACCATGCTGTTCATGGCAGTATTTTATGCGATAAATGCAGCAGTACATTTTTCATTTATGGCACAGGCAGCGACTCCGGCCGGGATCGCGATCCTGCACAGTGCCTTCAATATCACGGCAACTCTTGTTCTTCTTCCGTTTGGAAAGGCTCTGGAGAAGCTTGCCTGTCTTACTATCCGCGACAGGAAGGAAGAGGAGGAGAAGGTGGCAGCAGATCCAGATTTCATGATCCTGGAAAGCCGTTTTCTGGAGAAACCTGCATTTGCAGTTGAGCAGAGCAGGAATGCAGCGAAAAAAATGGCAGAGGATTCTCATAGAACTCTGTTTACCGCCCTGGACCTTCTGAAGAATTTCAGCGCAGAAGGAAAGGCACTGGTGGAAGAAGCAGAGAAAAAGGTAGACCGTTATGAGGATGAACTTGGAACCTATCTTGTAAAACTGAACCAGAAGGATCTTTCCGTTCATGACAGTCACAGTGTTTCCATCATGCTCCACTGTATCGGTGATTTCGAGAGGATTTCCGATCACGGTGTGAACATCATGGAATCCGCACAGGAGCTTTATGAAAAAGGCCTGAAGTTTTCGGATAAGGCGCTGGAAGAGTTACGTGTCATGGAGCATGCGGTGGAAGACATTGTAGATATTGCTTACAAGGTTTACGAAAATCAGGATGTGCAGCTTGCGAGAGAGATCGAGCCACTGGAGGAAGTGATCGATGAACTCAGCAAGGAACTGAAGTACCGGCATATCCAGAGACTTCGCGCCGGAGAATGTACCATTGAAATGGGATTCATCCTGTCCGATGTGACTACCAGCCTGGAGCGTGTGGCAGATCACTGTTCCAATATTGGTGTTTGTGTGACACAGGTTCATGAAGATGCTTTTGATACACATCAGCACCTGAAGCAGATCAAACATGGGCCGGACGAAACCTTCTATCGTGCGCTGGAGGTGATCCGGAGTCAGTATCAGCTTCCGGAAATAAAGGATGAGCCGGCGGCAGCCCAGATGGCAGCGGCAGGCAGCCAATAAAAAGATATCGAAATAATGCTATGCCCTGGTTATCTGTATCAGCAGACGGCCAGGGCTTGTGCAGTAAAAAGAAAGCAGTTATACTGAAGGCATGAAACAAAAAAGACCAGACGATTATGAAGTGCCAACGGCAAAAAAACGAACAGAGAGGATATAGAATGATCTACTGTGTGGAAGATGAGAGAAATATCAGAGAGCTTCTTGTCTATACCCTGGAGACAACAGGCTTTGAGGCAGAAGGTTTTGAAACCGGGGCAGAACTTGACACAGCCATGAAAAAAAATATGCCGGAACTGATCCTGCTGGATATCATGCTCCCGGGTGAAGATGGGTATAATATTTTGAAACGACTGAAAAGTGATACCAGGACCCGGGATATCCCGGTGATCATGGTCACAGCCAAAGAAGCGGAGTTTGACAAGGTAAAAGGTCTGGAGGGCGGCGCAGATGATTACATCACCAAGCCCTTCGGGATGATGGAATTTGTAGCCAGGGTTAAAGCGGTCCTTCGGCGCTGCGCAAGGCAGAGCGAAGAGAGGGAGCTGCACTGTAAGGGTCTTCGTGTCAATGTGTCCCGTCACGAAGTCAGCTATCAGGGTGAGGTGAAGGAGCTGACCAGAAAGGAATTCGAGCTTCTGGAATATCTTATGGAGAACAAAGGACTGGTCATGTCCAGAAACCAGATCCTGTGCCATGTGTGGGGCTATGATTTTGACGGAGAAACAAGGACTGTAGATGTTCATGTACGGACTCTTCGACAAAAGCTGGGGGAAGCCGGAAATCTGATCGAGACAGTGCGTGGCGTGGGATACCGGATCGGAGATCATGTATGAAAAAGAAAATTCTGCATCATACAAGCATTATGATCATTTTTGCTGTTCTTGTCACGTTTCTGGCAGCAAGTGTGGTCACCTACAATAAATTAAACACATACATGCAGCGGGGAGTTCGTGAGGAAGCGCAGTATATCTGCCTTGCCATGGATGAGTATGGAGATTCCTTTCTCACAAAAAAGCTTCAGACAGTATCATCAAGTCGTGTGACTCTCATCCGTAAAGACGGAACCGTTCTCTACGATTCTGAGGCCTCTCCGAAAAAACTGGCAAATCACAGTGATCGTCCGGAATTTATACAGGCAGAAAAAAACGGAAAAAGCGAAAGTATCCGTTATTCGGAAACCTTTGCAAAAAAGACCTTTTATTATGCGGTGAAGCTGGATGACGGAAACGTGCTCCGGGTGGGAAAAACCGTAGATTCCATATATTCCACATGGATCTCAAGTCTTGCAGTGCTGGGACTTCTGATGCTCCTGGTACTGATCCTGGAGTTTGTTTTTGCACAGAGACAGACCAGAGAGCTGATCCGTCCGGTCAACGATCTGGATCTGGAGCATCCACTGAACAATGTGTGCTATGAGGAACTACGTCCTCTTCTTGTGCGGGTGGATGAACAGAACCGGCAGATCCGGCAGCAGGTAAAAGAACTGAAGGAGGCAGAGGAAATCCGGAAGGAATTTTCTGCAAATGTTTCCCATGAGCTGAAGACTCCGCTGATGTCCATTTCCGGTTATGCGGAGCTTATGATGAACGGCATGGTTCCGGCAGATCATATACAGGAATTTTCCGGAAGGATCTACCATGAATCAATAAGACTTTCCAATCTGGTAGCAGATATCATCCAGCTTTCCAGACTGGATGAAAGCAACAGTGAGGTTCCTTTTGAAGAGGTGGATCTTTATGAGCTTGCAGAAGACGTAAGAAATAATCTCAGACATCCTGCCGGAAAGAAAAATATTTCCCTTGAGCTTGCCGGAAGTACAGAGAAGATCCAGGGCGTCCGCCATGTACTCTATGAGATGCTTTTTAATATTGCAGACAATGCAGTTCGCTATACAGAACAGAATGGTCATGTGCGGATCATGGTAGGCAACCGGAAAGGGCATCCGTTCTACTGTGTGGCAGATGACGGGATCGGAATCCCGAAAAGTGAACAGGGAAGGATCTTTGAGCGCTTTTACCGGGTAGACAAAAGCCATTCCAGACAGACCGGCGGAACAGGTCTGGGTCTTTCCATTGTGAAGCATGGAGCAACGCTTCATCATGCACAGATCAACGTGGAAAGTGAACAGGGAGTTGGAACCAGGATGGAGATCGTTTTCCCGGAGAGTACTTCTGACCGAAAATAAACTGAAAATAATCAGTAGGATTTCACGGTGAAGTGTAGTATAATAAAAAAAGGTTCAAAGGCCGGTCGGATGAGAATCTGACCGGCTTAAACTATGTATGGGAAAAAATCCCTGTATTTCTAAAAAATCAGGAGGAACAAGATTATGAAAGAGCCGGTTCTGGTAGTAATGGCAGCAGGAATGGGAAGCCGCTACGGCGGACTGAAACAGATCGATCCTGTAGATCAGGAAGGTCATATCATTATGGATTTTTCCATTTATGATGCCGTACGTGCAGGCTTTAAGAAAGTGATATTCATCATAAAAAAAGAGAATGAACAGGATTTCCGCGATGCCATCGGCGACCGCTTAAGTGACAAGGTGGAGATCGTTTATGTGCATCAGGATCTCAACAACATCCCGGAAGGCTTCCAGGTTCCGGAAGGCCGTGTGAAGCCATGGGGAACCGGACATGCGGTATTAAGCTGTGCCGGAGAGATCGACGGACCGTTTGTGGTGATCAATGCAGATGATTATTATGGAACCCATGCCTTTAAGATGGCGTATGATTTCCTGATCCAGGCCCAGGAGGACACCGTACCTGCCCAGTATATGATGGTAGGCTACCGTCTTGAGAATACCCTGACAGACAACGGCTACGTTTCCAGAGGTGTCTGTGAGACAGATGAAAATGGATATCTTGCAGATATCAATGAGCGAACACACATTGAGAAACGTGACGGCGGAGCAGCCTACACAGAGGACGATGGAAAAACCTGGACAAGTCTCCCGGGAGAGACTCCGGTATCCATGAACATGTGGGGATTCACCGGTGGATTTATGAAAGAGCTGGTAAAACGCTTCCCGGTATTCCTTGAAAAGAGCATCCCGGAAAATCCTCTGAAATGCGAATATTTTCTTCCGTTTGTAGTTGACGAGCTCCTTCAGGAAAAAAAGGCAGCAGTCAAAGTCCTTACCACACAGGATAAATGGTACGGAGTGACCTATAAAGAGGACAAACCGGTAGTGGTAGCCGCAATCCAGAATCTGAAGGATCAGGGACTTTATCCGCAGGGACTCTGGGATTAAGTAGTAAACCTGGTTTTCGGCTATTGTGGAAACAAAGGAACAGTGCTAAAATAAACAGGAACAGTTAGATCCAATAGAGGAGGAGAAAAACTATGGCAATTTTAGTAACAGGCGGAGCAGGATACATTGGAAGTCATACCGTTGTAGAGCTACAGAGCGCAGGATATGATGTTGTAGTAGTTGATAATTTATGCAATTCCAGTGAGAAGGCTCTGGACAGAGTATCCAAGATCACAGGCAAACCGGTGAAATTCTATAAAGCAGATATCCTGGACCGCGATGCATTAAATGAAGTTTTTGACAAAGAAGAGATCGACTCCTGTATTCATTTTGCAGGACTGAAAGCAGTTGGTGAATCTGTTGCCAAGCCGTGGGAGTATTATGAGAACAATATCGCAGGAACCCTTACTCTTGTAGACGTGATGAGAAAACATAATGTTAAAAATATTATTTTCTCTTCCTCAGCAACCGTATACGGAGATCCGGCAATGATCCCGATCACCGAGGAGTGCCCGAAGGGACAGTGTACCAACCCATATGGCTGGACCAAATCCATGCTGGAGCAGATCCTTACAGACATCCAGAAGGCAGACCCGGAGTGGAATGTAGTTCTTCTTCGTTACTTCAACCCGATCGGTGCTCATAAGAGCGGAACTATCGGTGAGAATCCAAATGGTATCCCGAACAACCTGATGCCATATATCACACAGGTAGCAGTAGGCAAGCTGAAAGAGCTTGGCGTATTCGGAAACGATTACGATACACCGGATGGAACAGGTGTCCGTGACTACATCCACGTAGTAGACCTTGCCAAGGGCCATGTAAAAGCCCTTAAGAAGCTGGAAGACAATTCCGGATTAAGCATCTACAACCTTGGAACCGGAAAAGGCTACAGTGTTCTTGATATCGTTAAGAACTTTGAGGCAGCTACCGGCGTTAAGATCCCATATGTGATCAAACCACGCCGCCCAGGCGACATCGCAACCTGCTACTCCGATGCAACCAAAGCTGAGAAAGAGCTTGGCTGGAAGGCAGAGAACGGAATCCGCGAGATGTGTGCAGACTCCTGGAGATGGCAGAGCCAGAACCCTAATGGATATGAGGCTTAAGGAACAGAAAGCTTAATTACATAAAAACATAAAAGCGATATAAAACACGGCAGACAGCCTCGGAGGGATGTCTGCCGTGTTGTTTTTTTGAGGGTAAAAAAGTCGCTTATCATTTCCATAAGCGACAGGTGATTTTCTCTCAAATTGCATAGTTTTTGAATCTTAATCAATGATAGCATTGCACCCTGTCGCTGTCAAGATGCGAAAAATGCACCACTTTCGACCAAAAATGCAGTTTTTTTTCGGTTGATTTTTTTATATACGACAAATTTTCCTTTTTTTCGCTTATTAGTGGTCACAAAAATGGTCAGACTTTTGCTATAATAGTGCGAAAAGGAGACTACGATTATGCCTAGAAAAGGGGAAAATATCAGAAAAAGGAAAGACGGAAGATGGGAGGCGCGTTATGAAAAATGTCGTGACCAGAATGGACGGATCCAGTACGGATATCTGTATGGTCGTACATACGAGGCTGTAAAAAAGAAAAAGCTGGCTGTTTTATGTCAGAATAATCTTCAAAACTCTCCGGGAAAGTGTTATGTATTTCGAAACCTCAGTGAAGAATGGATGTTATCCATGCGTTATGCTGTAAAGCTCAGCACCTATGCCTGCTACGAAACACTTCTTGATACACATATCCTTCCGGAATTTGGTGATATGCCGTTGAAATACATCTCTTCTGCTTCCGTATATGCCTTCTCTGAAAAGCTGAAACAGCAAGGGCTTTCGCCACGTACCATCAAAAATCTTCTGATCCTGTTCCACAGTATTTTACGCTATGGTGAAAAACAGGGGTATCTGAATCTTTCACAGCTGGAATTTCGGTATCCCAAAATAAATACCAGTCCTTTTCAGCTTATTTCTCATGAACATCTCACAAAGCTGATCACAGTTCTCTCTGCTGAGGACTCAGAATTCCCCATCGGCATCCTGCTATGTATTTATACAGGGATCCGCGTTGGCGAGCTCAGCGGCATCCGTTGGGAAGATATTGATTTTGATAAAAAGCTGCTACATATAAGGCGAACGATCTCACGGATAAAAAATCTTGATTATTCTGGTGAATCTGATGACGAACCCAAAACCGTTTTAATGATAGGTCCTCCTAAATCAGTCTCATCCATCAGGGATATTCCAATCCCTGATTTTTTATTGAAAAAAATGAAGCGGATTGCTGCTGAACCTGATTCATACCTGCTGACGGGTACGAATCGTAAATGTATGGAGCCCAGAAATATACAGCGTAAATTCCAGAAGCTCCTTCAGCAATGTGAAATCCCCAGTATCAACATTCATTCTCTCCGGCATGCTTTTGCCACCCGTTGTACGGAAATGGGATTTGACAGCAAGACACTTTCTGAAATTCTGGGACATTCGTCCGTCAAGATCACCATGGATATTTATGTGCACAGCAGCATAAAACAAAAACAGAAGTGCATGGAAAAGCTGAACTATTAGCAGTCAGAATTATGGTCAAAGCAGGCCGGAAGTCCGCATTTATACGGGTTTCCGGCCTGTTTGTCGCTTATGGAAATGATAAGCGACAGGAAATAATAATTTAGATAAGTTATATTATAATGATTTTTCTTTACAAAAAACGGAGAACCAAAATGAAAGAACCGGAAACCGGCAAAAAAGAAAACACCGGAAAAAGCGGCTACAGCATTACAACCTGGCGACTGCATCTCTGGTGCAGACATCCGGAATGGCTGCGGACCACACAGGAATTTTATAACCGGATCGCTGAATTTTATTACAACCTGCTTCTGGATCATACGGATCTCTGGGAACTGGGAAGCCAGCAGACTTTACGCGAGCTGGAAATCATGAGCATTCCGGGACGAGGCGGACGCATACCATCAGATCCCCTCCCCTGGCAAAAGGTTCCACTGTATTTTCGAAGAGCAGCAGCCAATGAGGGAATTGCTTCAGCCAAAAGCTATCTCAGCCGTTTTGCCCAGGATGAGAAGATCGGCAGAGCAGAGAAACTAAATGCAGCAGTTACTTATTACAAAGGAATGTATCAGGATTTTTCCGCTAAAGAGATCACGTTGCGTGTCTGGACAGGAGACACATGGACCTGGATGCATTGCCGGCTGTCAGGCAGAGACTTTCCGGAAAACGCCAGACTCATGTCACCATCCGTAGTTTTTGAATACAAATATGACATGCTGCATGTTCCAGTACGTCAGAACAATGAAAATACAGCAACCGTACGTCAGAGGATGCAGGCAGGATGCAGGATACTCTGTATTCAGTTTACAAACAGTGATGCCTTTGCGGTAGGCGTTGTTCTGGACGGAACCGGTCAGGAGATTGCAGTGAAGTTCTGGAAAGGCGGAAAGGAATACGGCCACCATTGCAGAAAGCTTCTGGAAAAGATCCAGAAGTCCCAGGAAGCAACCGGAGGCAGACAGACAGGCAGAGTTGATCAGAAATACTGGATGCATCTGAAACATCTTTCTGAACACTATGGACACCAGGTCACAAGCCAGATCCTCCGTTTTGCCGTAGAGCAGGACGTTTCTGTGATCGTACTTCCACGTTATAACCAGGAATATTCCAGAAACGTCATGAAAGGCTCAGGAAACTGGGGCTCGCTCCACTTAAGCACCAGGATTCGCCAGTACCTGGACTACAAAGCCTGGAAAAACGGAATCATTGTTATCGAAGTTCACGCCACCGGCATCAGCAAAATTTGTGCAAAGTGCGGTGCAGAAATCATTCGGACTGACACCAGAACAGAACTATGCTGCTGTGCCAACGGACACCAGACGAATCGGTATCTGAATGCTGTGAGAAATCTCGGGAAAAAGTGCCTGACACAGTTTGGACGCAGAGCATGAAGGGAAGAACAAAGGAAACAGAATATCAGTATGAAAAGCGAGCAGGTGGATTGACCTTATGGCATGTCAGAAAACAGATGTCATAAAGTCAGTGCATCGGCTTTGCCGTGCTGACAAAAAGAAAGCGAAAGCAAAACACGGTGTATATCAGTGATAAACACCGTCGGGTTGAATACCGCCTGTCGTGTGTGTGCCTGAAGAAGGTGTGGGCACGGCGAAGAATGTGCCGGATTTTGAGTTGGGGAGTGTATTCGAAGTTATGAAAAATAAAAACTTGCATATGGAGGATGAATAGAAAAAAGAGAGAAAGCATGTAAGGAAATATTGAAATGACGAAGAATACGCCTACAGTAAAAATTATAGTAGCAACACATAAAAAATATGAAATGCCTCAAGATGCAATGTATCTTCCACTGCATGTTGGCGCAGAGGGAAAAACAGATCAGAATGGAAATCCGCTGGATTTAGGGTATCAAAAAGATAATACAGGAGAAAACATTTCAAACAAAAACGCTGCGTATTGTGAGCTTACAGGCTTATATTGGGCGTGGAAAAATCTTGACACGGATTATACAGGATTGGCACATTACAGACGCCATTTTGGAAAGAAAACCAAGGCACCATTTGAAGGTGTTCTTACGTATAATGAGCTGTGCCCAATGCTTGGGAAATATAAAATCTTTGTACCTAAAAAAAGAAAATATTATATAGAAACCTTATATTCTCATTATGAACATACACATTATGCATCTCAATTAGATATCACCAGAGAGATAATCGCTGAAAAATATCCCGACTATCTGAAAAGTTATGATGAAGTTGTAAAACACACTTATGGTTATATGTTCAATATGATGATCATGCAAAAACGATATCTGAATGATTATTGTGAATGGTTATTTGATATTCTCTTCGAGTTAGAAAAACGCATCGATCCACAGGAATTATCAGCATTTCAGGGGCGATTTTATGGAAGAGTAAGCGAGATAATATTTAATGTGTGGCTTGATGGTGAGATTAAACTAGGGAAAATTAAGAAAAATGAGATTAAAGAGTTGCCTTACCAGCATATGGAAAAGATTAATTGGAAGAAAAAAGGAAGCGCTTTCTTGAAAGCTAAGTTTGGTGGGAAAAGATATGAGGGGAGTTTTTAAGATATGAATAATCCTTTAGTTTCAATTATTTTACCAATTTATAATGTGGAATATTATTTGGACAAATGTATGCAATCTTTGTTTGCGCAGACATATAGAAATCTTGAATTTATTATGGTAGACGATGGATCAGAAAAAGAATGTGCAAAATTATGTGATACGTATTTAAAGAAAGACTCAAGAGTAATAGTGTTTCATAAAAACAATGGAGGACTATCTGATGCAAGAAACTACGGCATAGAAAGAGCCAATGGTGAATATATAACATGCATTGATCCAGATGATTATGTAGATTGTGATTATGTAGAATATTTGCTTAAAATACTAGAAAAGTATAAAACAAAAATGTCAATAGCACAGCATAGAGTACATTATGATAATGGCAGTATAAAAGATAATGGAGGAGAAGGAGATGAACTTCTAAAAACAGAAAAATGCTTGGAAAAGATGATGTATCATGATGTAGTTGATACATCAGCATGGGGAAAGTTATATCACAGATCATTGTTTGAAAATGTAAAATATCCCAAAGGAAAATTATTTGAAGATATTGGTACAACATATGCTTTAATGTTGCAATGTGATTGTGTAGCAGTCGGTTATGAATCTAAATATAATTATATTTTTCATAATAATTCTATTGTTAATGGAAAATTTAATATAAAAAAATTAGATTTATTGGAAATGACAGATTTAATGGCTGAAGCGGTTTCGGATATATATCCAAGTCTTGGAAACGCTGTAAAAAGAAGACAAGTTTATGCAAGATTAAGTACCTTGAACCAAATGTTGAATGCAGGAAAAGAATTTGATAATGAAAGAATATCCATTATTAGATATATAAAGAAGAATAGAATAGATATTTTAAAAAATAAAAAAGCACCTAAACGAGATAAGATTGCAATAATATTACTTTCTGGAAGTTATTCTTTGTATAGATTTTGTTGGTTAAGTTATCAAAGAAAAATAATGGGAGGAAGTAAATGATACCGAAAAAAATACATTATTTTTGGTTTGGCCCGAATCAAAAATCCAATCAAATCTTAGAGTATATAGAATCATGGAAAAAATATCTTCCAGATTATGAAATTATCGAATGGTCAGAAAAAAATTTTGATATAAATTGTTGTCAATATGTTAGAGAAGCGTATGAAGCTAAAAAATATGCATTTGTAAGTGATTATGCTAGATTATATGTATTATATAATTATGGCGGAATATATTTTGATACAGATATAGAAGTTTGTAAATCATTTGAACATTTTCTTGTAGATCGTAAGATGGTTTTGGGTTTTGAGGATCAACATTACGTATTAACTGCATTTATAGCGTCAGAACCAGGAATGAGTTGTATTAAAGAGCTTTTACAAGAATATGAGAAAAAAACTTTTTTAAAACAAAATGGAAAATATGATACATTACCTAACCCTGTACTTGTTACAAGAATTTTGATAAAAAATGGCTTAGTAGCAAATGGAAAAAAACAATTTTTTCAACCAGAATGCGAGATATTTCCTTATGATGTTTTTTCAGCATTTAATATTGCAAGGCAAAAATTGGAAATAACAGAAAATACTGTATGTATTCATCACTGTATGGGAACATGGCAGACAAAACGAGAAAAAATTAAACCATTTGTAAAGAGTATATTGGTGAATATAATGGGTGAAAAGTATTTTGATTATATAAAAAATACAATAAAAAAATGGTGAAGGTATAGATGAAGAAAGTATTAGTTATTGGATTATCTAATAATCTGGGCGGAGTTGAGTGCTTCATTATGAATTATTTCCGTAATATTAATAGAAATAAGATCCATATGGATTTTTTAATCTATGAAGAGCATTGTGTATTTGAAGATGAGATTATCAAAAGAGGTTCAAAAATATATAAAATCCGGGAACCTAGATATAAAAAAATATTAATATTTAGAAAAAAACAAAATGATTTATTTAGGCATCTGGCAGCAGAATATGATTGTATCTGGATGAACGATTGTAGTTTAGCACATGCATTTGATTTACGAATAGCTCAAAAATATGGATTTAAAAGAAGGATCTTTCATAGTCATAATAATAGACATATGAGAAATGATAAAAAGAAAAAATTTTATGAGTTAATACATAATATTAATAAGTTATTAATTGGAATTTGGGCTACAGATTTTTGGGCATGTTCAGAGGATGCGGGAAAATTTTGCTTTCTTAAAAAGGAAATAGAGAGTAATAGGTTTAAGGTTATACCTAACGCAATAGAAATGGAAAAATACTATTATAATCCAAGTGTTCGATTGGATTATAGAAATCGTATGAATGCAAATGGGAAAATAATAATTGGAAATGTTGGAAGATTGCATTTTCAAAAAAATCAGAGTTTTCTGATTGATATATTTTCAATATTCGCAAAATCACACATTGATTCCGAATTATGGATCATTGGAGATGGAGAAGATAAAGAAAAGTTAATGCAAAAAGTTCACAGTCTCGAATTAGATTCTAAAGTAAAATTCATGGGAATAAGAAATGATGTGGCAAATTTAATGCAAGCAATGGATATTTTTTTATTTCCTTCTATTTTTGAAGGTTTGGGAATTGCATTAGTTGAAGCTCAAACAGAGGGATTGAGAGTTTTTGCAAGTGATCAGGTAATTCCACAAAGCGTAAAAATTACAGAATTATTAACTTTTGTTTCGCTTGAAGATAATGCTGAAAAATGGTCAGAAATAATTGAAAAAAATTTAGATATATCAAGAAAAAATATGAAAAATGAACTGGAATATAGTGAATACAATATAAAATATGCAGCTAAAGAATTAGAAAATTTATTAGGGTAGTATGAGGAATGTTTATGGAGGCACTTTCAATTGTAATTTTAATAATTTTAATTTTAATTGCTATAAAAAGAAAAAAATACTTTTTTAATCCAGTAACTATTTTTTCTGGCATTTGGATTATAATTATTTTTTTGGCAAACTTAAAATTGTTTGATATGGTAGCTTATGATGAAAAAATTATATTTATGATATTAATAGCTAATATTTCTTTTTTTATCGGTAGCTTTCCACAAAAAGGATTTAGATGTGTTTTAAAAACAAAAAATAAAACAAATAATTATATATATGAGTATAAATTAAATAAACCATTTATAATATTCTGCATGATTATAACATTTATATCTATTTTAATTATGATAATATCTGTTATAAAATTATTGCTTTCAGGAACAGCATATTCATATATTAGAGATATGTTATTTGGGTATGGAACAGATACATCTTTGGTTAATAGCGGAAGGTTTATGCTTTTTTTTACATGGGTTGTTTCTGGGATTGTATATGCATTATTGCCAATTGCTTTGATTGAACTTTTTGAACAGAAAAAAGCAAATAGGTGGGTTATAGGTGGTCTTGTTGTTGCTGGATTGTTTACTTTTGCAACTGCTGGTAGAGCTGTAATATTTGTTTTGGTAATACAAGTTATTGTCTTATTAAAGCATTATAATTATGTTATTCCTAAAAAAATAAAAAGAAATATTATAGTACTTATATGTGGAGCTGTTTTTATATTATTTCTGGTATCCTATTTTAGAACGAAATCAATTACAGATAAACATGTAAATTCAATATATTCATATTTTAGTATTAGTATTCCAATGTTATCGCATTGGATAAAATATATTGAGGATAATAATATCTGCACATATGGAAGATCAACGCTTTATGGAATAGAATCAATATTGAATTGGCTGTTAAGAAATATAGGGATACAGACACCTAATTATATGTATATTAATGAGATGGTAAATTTACCGCAAAATAATTGGATTACTATTTTTTACAATCCTATAAGTAGATATAATGCGTTTTGTTCAGCGTTATACTACTTCTATATGGATTTTAGATGGATTGGGATTATTGTATTGCCAATAGCTTTTGGCTTGATTATAAATAATATTTTTAATTTGTTAAGAAATACTAAGGATAAAAAGAGTTTATTTTTATATCTTTTAATAGTTCAAATGTTGGTATTATCTTTCATTAAATTACAAACTTCAAATCCTCCATATATTATTGCAATTTTGGCTATGAATATGATGATTAAGCGTGTGAAATTAACATGTTTTGAAATACAAAGGGGAAAAGAAAATGGATGAAAAAATATCTATAATAGTACCTGTATATAATGTTGAAGTGTATTTAGAAGAATGTATTAATAGTTTGATACATCAGACATATTTAAACATAGACATCATATTAATTGATGATGGATCTTCTGATTCTAGTGGGGAAATATGTGACAAATATAAGAAAATTGATAATAGAATTCAGGTTGTACATAAAAAAAATGGTGGTGTATCAAGCGCTCGAAACGCTGGACTTAGTTTAGTTAATACAAAATATATTTCATTTGTAGATCCAGATGATTATGTATCAGAACAGTTCATAGAAAAATTATATAATTCGCTTATTGAAAATTCAGCAGATATTGCGGTATGCAATTTCTTTACAATAAAAGGAAAGAATATATTTGAAGAAAAAGAGATAAGAGATAAGAATTTAAATCAAGAAGAAGCTCTGAGATTACTTGTAAAAGATGAAATAATGTCTTCATATTTATGGAACAAATTATTTAAAAGAGAATTATTTGATAATTTACAATTTGATATTGGATATAGATACGAAGATATACGCATAATGCATAAATTATTTTTAAAAGCTAAGAGAGTAGTAATGGTAGGAAATCCTCTTTATTATTATAGAATTAGAATGGATTCTATAACCAATTCTACGTTGTTAAATAATTCTAAAGAATTGATTGATGCCTTAGAAGAAAGATGCAATGATTTAAAAGGAACAATATACTTTAGTGATTCATGTATGACTGAAATGTTGCAGATAAGAAGAATTTTATTGGAAATATTAATTTGTTGTGAGCACAAAGAAGAATTCTACTATGAAAATATGCAGACTTTAAAAAAGTTATTTAGAATAAATTACAGAGAAATAAATGTATTGCAAAGAATTAAGTTTATTTTATTTTTTAAATTTCCTCAATTTTATGCAAAATATTTATATGTAGGAGGAAAAAATGAATAGCTTTAAAATTGGAATTGTAACATTTCATGCAGCTGAAAATTTTGGATCTGCTTTACAAGCATTTGCCTTGCAATATTTATTAAAAAAAGAAGGATACACAACGGAAATAATAAATTGTGTATTAAAGTCTGATATGGAACAATATAAATTGTTTCGAACTCAATACTATAAAGAGAGACCAAAAGCATTTTTAGGCGATATAGCCTATTTTAGAAGAAATTTTAAACGTAGATATGTATATAAAAAATTTCAAAAAAAATACTTAACTTTGTCGAAAGATAAATTCTATATTGGGAAAAATGATTTGAAAAGTTTAAATGAAATATATGATACTTTTATTTGCGGAAGTGATCAAATTTGGAATTTGAATTGTACAAATGATTTTATTCCGGAATTTTTTTTATGTTTTGTAAATAATGAACATAAAAAGATAGCGTACGCTCCTAGTATGCCAGAAATTGTACCCAGTAAGTATTATGAAAGAATAAAAACAGCACTTAAGACATTTGATGCAATATCAGTTAGAGAGTATCAAACAATTGATTATTTAAAAAATGATGTTGGAGTTGATAATGAAATAACACAAGTAGTTGATCCGACACTTCTTTTAGAATCCCAATGGTATATAAATATATTTAGTCTAAAGAAAAAAAAGAAAGAAAAATATATATTTGTTTATATATTGGAAGATAGAGAAAATATGAATCAAATTATTAATATGACAATAAAAACGTCACAAAAAATAGGATTAAAAATAAAATATATTTTTATACGAAAAATAAAAGAATTTAAAGACAGTGAGTTTTTATTAGGAATTGGGCCAAGAGAATTTCTTGATTTGATATATAATGCAGAATATGTAATTACTAATTCATTTCATGCATCGGTTTTTTCCATACATTTTGAAAAACCTTTTTGTGTTTTCTCAAGATCAGGATCTCAGGCACGGATGATTGATTTATTAGAAAAACTAGAATTAAATAATAATTTATTTCAGAATAATGGTTGCGATTGTGATTTCTGGATGGATTCAAAAGCTGATGAAAACACAAAAAATATACTGGAAATTATTAGAAAGCAATCCGTGAATTTTTTGATTGATAATTTGGTAAAATGATATGTTGTAAAGGAAATAGAATATGAAGAAGGAAAGAATAATATGGCTGGATGCATTAAAGGGATTTACAATTATATTTGTTGTTTTAGGACATATATTGTTTGGATACACAGAAAACAATGTATTTAAAAACTATAATATACAATTACAGAAACTGCACGACTGGATATACATATGGCATATGCCATTATTTTTTGTCCTTAGTGGAATTGCATTTTACATAAGTTGTTTTAATCAAAATGGTATATCAAATCAAGCAAAAGTCAAAAAAAGTTGCTTTAACTTATTGCTTTTATATCTTTTTTGGGATATTACAATTGTACTTCTAAAGTTTGTATTTTCTGAATTCGTTGACAATCAAATTAGTAAAAAAGGAATTGTGTTGAACATTTTTTTGCCAGATACACTCATGTGGTATTTATGGGTGTTGATTATTTTTTATGTTCTGTTTTCGAAAATTCCATGGTTAAAAAACGAATGGAAAACTGAAATTATATTAATTATATTAGCTATTGCTATAAAAATAATCGATAAAGAATATAATGTAAGACTATGTGTGAAGAATCTTTTCTATTGTGCCCCGTTTTTTATGCTTGGAATTATATTGAAAAGGTGTATGTTAGACATAAATCGCTCTAAGAAAAAATATTTAGAAAGAAATATATGTTTGGTTGCGAGCACTGAAATTATTTTGTTTACATTGATATATTTTACAATGAATTATTTGAATATTAGTTTGAACTTGCAAATTATAATTGAACTTATAACAGCAATATGTATATGCTTAGTGTGTGTGCTTATTTTTAAAAATAATAAATCTATAGGAGGATTCTATTTATTTTCAGAATTGGGAAAGGCATCCTTAGTTATTTATTTATTGCATACATATATTATAACTGCATTCAAACGATTGACGATATCGATGTTTACGGTAAATAATCCAGTATATGTAATACTTATTATTTTGGTTTTTACTTTAAGCATTACATATGTAATATATAGAAAAAGTGAAAAAAATAAAATATTAAATTATTTATTTAAGCCAATAAAAATATTTAAAAGATTGTTTGAATAAAAAAATGTTAAAAAAGTTATTATTAATAAGAGTGATATAATAGAATGAATGAAAATAAACGTTTAATAAAAAACACAGGTATTATAGCTATAGGTAATATAGGTACAAAATTAATTTCATTTTTATTGCTTCCACTGTATACAACACTTCTCTCAACTGCAGAATATGGAACATTTGATTATATTATAAGTATTGCCACATTTTGTGTCCCATTTGTATCTGTATTAATGGATGAATCGATATTTAGATTTTTAATCGATTGTAAGAGCAATGATTCAAAGAAAAAAGTGATTTCAACATCAATGTTGATTGTTTTTTTAGGAATGATTAGTTTTGCTATTATTGGGTTTCCGATTATGCAGATACTAAAATATAAATATACGTATTATGTGATATTTTATATTTTGCTAAATGTAATGAGCGGAATGATAAGCGCTTTGTTGCGTGGAATTGGAAGAACTGATCAGTATGCGTTGTTTAATTTCCTTTTAGGTACAATTCAAATATTACTCAACGTGATATTTATTGCCGGATTTAGAATGGGACTTATTGGTATGATTAGTGCATCTATTTTAGCACAATTTATAATATCAGTATTTTTTATTAGTTGGATGCGACTATGGAAATATATGAGTTTTAGAATGTTTGATTCAAAGTTAGCTAAAGAGATGATAATATATTCATTTCCTTTGATACCAAATAAGATATCTTGGACAATTATTAACTTGTCAGATAGAATAGTTTTAATGAATACACTGGGAAGTGATTCTGCTGGCTTATACGCGATTTCTTACAAGTTCCCTAACTTAATGGATACAATATATGGATTTTTTTATCAATCGTGGAAAGAAAGTTCAGCTCGAATAATTGGAAGTGGGGAAGATTCGAGAGACAAATTTTACAATTCGGTATATTATTATTTGAAAAATTTCATGTATGCGATTGTCTTAGTGATGATGGCATTTATGCCATTAGCATTTCGACTTTTAATTAATAGTAATTATTATGAAGCCCTCTTTTATGTACCAATATTATTAATCGGAACATATTTTTCAAATGTGTCAGGTTTTTATGGAGGGATTTTTACGGCTTATAAAGATACAAAGATTATGGGAACAACGACACTTGTAGCTGCAGTCATTAATCTAGCTGTTAATCTTACGTTGATTTCATTTATTGGAATTTATGCAGCAGCTATTTCTACATTAATTGCGAATTTTGTAATTTATATTTATAGAAAAAGTAAAGTTAAAAAGTATATCGTATTATGGGAGACACCGAAAAAATCTGTTCTTGCAATTTTGATAACAGTAATAATACTTATACTTTTTTATTCTGAAAACATTTTTTGTACTATTATTGCTTGCATTTTGGCGCTAATATATGCATGGACAACAAATCAAAAAATAATTTCTTCTATTATATTGCATTTGAAAAATAAAGGGGCATGAGAAAATAATGATTACTTTATACTCTGAAGACAAGGATTGCTGTGGTTGCGGTGGCTGTGCTAGTGTTTGTCCAAAAAACGCTATTTCAATGAAAACGAATCAAGATGGTTTTTTATTTCCTGAAATAAATCAAGAAAAATGTATAGAGTGTGGATTATGCAAGAAATCTTGTGGTTATCAGGAAGAATATAATTTGTGTATGCCTATTGAAAGTTATGCGGCAGTTAATAAAGACCAGGTGTTATTAGAAAAATCCACATCAGGAGGGATTTTTTCTGCTATAGCGGAGAAATTTATAAATAGCGAAAATTATGTTTGTGGAGCTACGATTGATTTTGAAAATAGTAAGGCTACAGTTAAACATGTCATTATTAATTCAAAAGAAAAGCTGTACAGACTTCAGAAATCTAAATATGTTCAAAGTAGTACAAGTGAAGTTTATAAAGAAGTAAGGCAACTTTTGAAAAATGGGGAAACAGTGCTGTTTTCAGGAACACCATGTCAGGTAGCGGAAATGAAAAAAGTGGCAGGGAAAAATATAGAGAATCTCTACACAATTGACATTATTTGCCACGGAGTTCCTTCGGAAGAGTTTTTTAATGAGTATTTAAAACGTGAAGCAAAGAAAAAGAAAATAAAAATTAATTCTTTCACATTTAGAAATAAAAAATATGGATGGGGATTGGATGGGAATATTTCAGGAATCACAGAACAAGGAAAAAAGATAGAAATGATTATTAATCCTGAGAACTCATCCTATTACCATTATTTTTTAGAGGGAGAAATTTATAGGGAGAGTTGTTATGTGTGTCCATATGCCAATAATCGAAGAGTGGGGGATTTAACAATTGGAGATTATTGGGGGATTGAGAAAAATAATCCAGAGCTGTTAAGCGAAAACGGTGGGCCATTTGATGAAAAAAAAGGTATTTCCTGCTTGATGGTTAATACAAAGCAGGGAAAAAATCTCGTTGAAAAGTTTGGTACAAAAATAGAAAAATATCCCGTAAGTTACACCAATATTTCAATGGTAAATACGCAATTGAATCATCCTGCAAGTCATACGGAACTTCGAAGCATAATTTTTGAAATCTATCGTGGAAATGGTTATGATGAAATAGAAAGTATATTTGAAAAATATAGAAGTAGACAGGAAAAAATTAAAAAAATAAAAAGAAGAGTGAAAAAAATATTACCAGATAAAGTAGTCTGTGTTATAAAAAACAAAAGAAAAAAATAGAAATATAACTCAATATGAAAGAGAGAAAAAAATGAAATACAATTATCTAATAGTAGGTTCCGGCTTATACGGAGCAATCTTCGCGCACGAAGCAAAAAAAGCAGGAAAGACAGTTCTTGTAGTAGACAAGCGACCGAATATTGCTGGAAATGTTTTCACAGAGAAAACAGAAGGTATTAACGTACATAAATATGGAGCACATATTTTCCATACTAACAACAAGAAAGTATGGAATTATATCACTCAGTTTGCAGAGTTCAACAGGTTTACAAACAGCCCGGTCGCTAATTATAAAGGGGAACTTTACAGTCTTCCTTTTAATATGTATACATTTAATAAAATGTGGGGTGTGGTAACACCGGAGGAAGCTGCAGCGAAGATTGAGGAGCAGAGAAAAGAAGCTGGAATTACAGAACCAAAGAATCTGGAAGAGCAGGCAATTTCACTGGTTGGACGTGATATTTATGAAAAGCTGATTAAGGGTTATACAGAGAAACAGTGGGGACGTGATTGTAAGGATCTTCCTTCGTTTATCATTAAACGTCTGCCTGTTCGTCTGACATTTGATAATAACTATTTTAATGCTTTGTATCAGGGTATTCCAGTTGGTGGTTACACGAAGATGGTAGCAAATCTTCTGGAGGGCATTGAGGTTCGTTTGAATACAGACTATCTGGAAAATAAAGATGAATTAGAGGCATTGGCTGAAAAAGTAGTTTACACAGGTCCGATCGATGCATATTTTGATTATAAGCTTGGCACACTGGAATATCGTTCCGTGCGTTTTGAAACAGAAATTTTGGATAAACCGAATTTCCAGGGAAATGCAGCTGTGAATTATACGGATCGGGAAACTCCATGGACGCGTATCATTGAGCATAAGTGGTTTGAATTTGGTAAGGATGAGGAAGGCAATGATCTTCCAAAAACAGTGATCAGCCGGGAGTTCAGTTCTGAATGGAAACCTGGGGATGAGCCTTATTATCCGGTTAATGATGAAAAGAACGGAGCTATTTACGCAGAGTATAAAAAGCTGGCAGAAGCTGAGACAAATGTGATTTTTGGCGGACGTCTTGGTGAATATAAATACTATGATATGGATCAGGTTATTGCAGCTGTATTGGATCGCTGCGAAAAGGAATTACATTAAGATCAGGAAATGAGGGAAAATTAAATGCAAACAACATTACTTATCATGGCAGCTGGTATTGGATCTCGTTTTGGCGGTGGTATCAAACAGCTGGAGCCGGTTGATGAACAGGGGCATATTATCATGGATTATTCGATTCATGATGCGATCGAAGCAGGTTTTAACAAGGTGGTTTTTATTATCCGAAAGGATATTGAAAATGAATTTAAGGATGTGATCGGGAATCGGATCGAGGCGGTTTGCAAGGCACATTCAGTAACTGTGGACTATGCTTTCCAGGATATTAACGATATTCCGGGAGAACTTCCGGAAGGCCGTACAAAGCCGTGGGGAACTGGTCAGGCTGTGCTTGCAGCGAAAAATATAATAAAAACCCCGTTCATTGTGATCAATGCGGACGATTACTATGGCAAGGAGGGCTTTATGGCTGTCCATGAGTATCTGGTGAATGGTGGCAAATCCTGCATGGCAGGATTTGTCTTGAAGAACACGCTGTCCGATAACGGTGGTGTGACCCGTGGTATCTGCAAGATGGATGAGGGAAATAACTTGACAGAGGTTGTGGAAACAAAGAACATTGTAAAGACAGTAACCGGAGCAGAAGCAGACGGTGTGGCTGTCGATGTGAATTCTCTGGTATCTATGAATATGTGGGGATTGACTCCTGATTTTCTGGATGTGCTGGAAGAGGGCTTCAAAGAGTTCTTCGAGAAAGAAGTACCGGGTAATCCTCAGAAAGCCGAGTATCTGATTCCAATCTTTATCGGTGAACTTCTGGCAGAGGATAAGATGTCTGTTAAGGTGCTGCGGACTAATGATACATGGTATGGCATGACCTATAAAGAGGATGTTACGGTTGTAAAAGAGAGTTTTCGTGGTATGCTGGAGCGTGGTGTTTATAAAGAAGAACTGTTCTGTGATATAAAGTAATATTGGTATTGTAAAATAGCAAAATGCTCAGATCCCCCACAAAGGATCTGAGCATTTCCAATACGAACTATTTCTTCTGTAATTTCAGCACGTCCTCAAGAGAAAGTCCTGAAAATCTGGAAATGTCTTCAGGGGAGAATCTTGGATCCTGAAGCATACGCTGTGCTGTCAGCATAGCTTGTTCCTGATGGCCTTCGGCACGTGCATCATCGCACATTTCCTGAACAGCCTGACACATATTAACCCTCCCTTCTGTTTCTGTGAAACGTAAGTTAATACCTGTTATGGAGTCGATGACCCGGGCTGCTTTGAGCTCGAGTGACCGGAAGCCGGGACTCTGTGAGGTAAGATCCTGAAGCTTCCGTTTATCTTTGGAATATTTGATGAAGAGCATGACTTCTTTGAGATTGCTCTGGAGTTTGTCAAGTTCTTCATCCTTTATCTCGGCAGGTGAGAAGAGATTGATCCGGTAATCCGGGACCATGGAAAGAATTTCGGGGTCCTGGACAAAGAGCATTTCGTGGAGGCTCCTGGGAGCGTTCCAGGTGTCGGAACCGAAGTACACGACCGTGGTTATGACCGGGATGAGCCGGTCATCCTTGTAGAAACCGGTGAGATATTCTCCGGATGTGGAAGGCCATTGCTTTGCTTCTCTGTGGGACCTGGCGGAATTTTCTACCTGCCCTGCGTATTCTAATGCATCATAGACCATGTTCTTGACCGGCATTGCGAAGTGAGGTTCCGACTGGTTCTCAATCCCCAGGAGAAGATAGATCCTTGAATCATCGTGCATAACATTGAGGGATTTGAATTCGTCCCGGAATTTCTGGACAGGAACTTCTGAAGTGCCGGATCCGTAGGGGGCAGCGAGAGCTGTGGTATCCAGTGGATGAAGAGTGTCAGGGTCTATGATGTTTTTTCCTTTGTACAGCATATGGTTGAACACATCCGCAAAAACGCGGTTGTCAGCCATGTAATCTTTGGTGATGGTATCCTTTGTACCCATAGGTTTCACCACCTTCGATCTGTTTATGTGATCAGAGTAGTTTATTATCTGATCCAGTTACAGGGTATCATACATTTTGGTGTTTGAGAAGCGGATATCTGATATTTTATCGGGATTTTACAGTGGCTTCTTGCCAGCTACCCTTTTCCGGTGTTAAAATAACAGCATCAATGAAAGAACAGGGAGAATGAAATCAATGTACGATTATCTTATCGTAGGTACCGGTCTTTACGGTGCGGTTTTTGCACAGGAGGCGAAGCGTGCCGGGAAGTCAGTGCTTGTGATCGACAAGCGTCCGCATATTGCGGGAAATGTATATACAGAGAAGGTGGAAGGAATCAACGTGCATAAATACGGTGCACATATTTTCCATACCAATAATAAGAAGGTCTGGGATTATATCACCCGGTTTGCCACCTTCAATCGTTTTACCAACAGTCCGGTTGCCAATTATCACGGGGAGCTGTACAGTCTTCCGTTTAATATGTATACCTTTAACCGGATGTGGGGCGTGGTGACTCCGGAGGAGGCTGCGGCAAAGATCGAGGAGCAGCGGCAGGTTGCAGGGATCACGGAACCTTCGAATCTGGAGGAACAGGCTATCAGCCTTGTAGGTACGGATATTTATGAGAAGCTGATCAAGGGCTATACGGAGAAGCAGTGGGGACGTCCATGTACGGAGCTTCCTGCTTTTATCATCAAGAGGCTTCCGGTGCGTCTGACCTTTGATAATAACTATTTCAATGCGTTGTACCAGGGAATCCCGGTGGGTGGTTATTCGAAGATGGTTGCCAATCTGCTGGACGGTATCGAGGTACGGCTGAATGAGGATTATCTGGAGAAAAAAGAGCAGTACGATGCAATGGCGGAGAAAGTGATCTACACAGGTGCCATCGACGCGTATTTTGACTATAAGCTGGGTACTCTGGAGTATCGTTCCGTGCGTTTTGAGAATGAAACACTGGATAAACCTAATTTCCAGGGAAATGCAGCAGTGAATTATACGGATGTGGAGACTCCATGGACCCGTATCATCGAGCATAAATGGTTTGAGTTCGGAAAGGATGAGGAGGGTAATGATCTTCCGAAAACGGTGATCAGCCGGGAATACAGTTCCGAGTGGAAGCCTGGAGATGAGCCGTATTATCCGGTCAATGATGAGAAGAACGGAGCGCTTTACAGACAGTATAGGGAGCTTGCAGAGAAGGAACCGAAGGTGATCTTTGGCGGCCGTCTTGGCGAATATAAATATTATGACATGGATGCGGTGATCGCTTCTGCGCTGGATATGTGTGAGCGGGAGCTTGCATAAAAAAGATACTGGATATAACTAATGATAAGATCCTCTTATATTTCGGAGCCAAGGCAAAAGAGAAATATAAGGGGATTTTATGCATAGAATGGCAGTGAGATTTTTTGAGGGAGGAAAGAGCAATGAAAAGGTGCAAAGGTGTGCTTCTGGCAGGAATGCTGGTGCTGAGTATGAGTGTTCCGGTGTATGCGGACAAGTCGGTTGTGGTGAAGGTGGAGGCTCCGGCGGATACCACAGATTATTATATGACGGTGGATTCCGGCGGAGTTGGTGTGGATATCTATCCGTCCACCGACGGAAAAGGTGAAAAGCTCAATGATAAGACGGTAAGGGATGGTACTGTCCTGCATATCGAAGGGGAGACAGAGAAGAATGGTGAGACCTGGGGATATACAGAGTATAATGGCAGATACGGTTATGTGCCGCTGGAGGAGCTGCGGCCCTCAAAGGATGCGGAGCTGGCGAAGGCCGGAATCGCAGGGGGCACGGAGAAAGAGACTTCTGCAGTGAATCAGGGAGACGCATCCGATACGCAGGATTCCGCAGCCGGCAAAGGACAGGGAACGTCTGCAGGGACGGCCAGCACAGGCAGTTCTCAGGCTCAGAATGACGAAGGACAGGGAACGTCTGCAGGGACGGACAATACAGGCAGCTCTCAGGCTCAGAATGGCGAAGGACAGGGAGCGTCTGCAGGGATGGCCAGCACAGATGAATCTCAGGCTCAGAGAGGTGAGGTTCAGGGGCCACCTGCGGCGTCGGCCAGCACAGGTAGTTCTCAGGCTCAGAGCGGCGAGGTCCAGGGACCGCCTGCAGCGGATGGAACAACAGAAGGTGGGGAATCTGTGGATGAAGCTGTCACTAAGCCGGTCAATGGCACAGCTGCGACATCCTTTAAAGAAGAAAATTCCTGGTATAAAAGTCCGTTTATCTGGATCGGGATCGCAACAGTACTTGCAGTAATCGGAATTCTGGGTTATCATTTGAAGAAACGTTAACAGATAAATCAGATCAATATAAGAAAAGTGGAGAATTTTGTGAAGAGATTACAGCTTGTCAGGAAGAAATTACTGCCGCTTCTTTTGTGTGTGGCAGTTGCGGGCAGCCAGGTTCCGGTCATGGCAGCCGATGTGGAAGGCTTCAGTGATTCTGCGGAAGGCTTCAATGAAGAATGGTCTGAAGATACACAGACGCAGTCGGCGGAAGCAGAGGATACGACGGAGACCGCAGAAGGGAATACCACAGAGAACACCGGTATCCCGGATGAACAGACCGAGGATATTGCAGAGACAGCCGACAGGGATACCGAGGATATAGCCTTGCAGAGCTCCGAGGAGGATACAGAGACTCCCGAAACATCAGAAGGATCGTCCTCTGATTCCCAGGAGGATACCTTTGGTGACGGTGAGGAGAGCTTCGGGGATGCCTCAGACAGTGGTGAGTCCGGCATCGAATATATCAAGGGCCGTCCGCTTACGGAGGAAGAGGAGCAGGAACAGCTGGCACCCTTTGATAATCTGACCTCTTATTCCACCGCCGTGGAGATCGGAAATGATGTGGATGAGGTACCGATGGGAAGAGCTGCGGCCTATCCGTCCTATTATAATGCAGCGGATCAGGGATATGTCACTTCCGTAAAGAATCAGGAGCCCTACGGTATGTGCTGGGCATTTGGAATGGCCTCTCTTCTGGAAACTTCGTTTCTGACCCAGGGCATTGGGACTTATGATCTGTCGGAAGAGCATCTGGCGTATTTTTTTGCAAACAGAAAGAATGACCCGCTTGGAAATACCTACGGGGATGTCAATAAGCATATGGGGACAGATGATAAAGGAAACGCAGATTATCATGAGGGCGGAAATGATCTTCTGGCTTCCATGTTTCTGAGCACCTGGTCCGGAATGACAACAGAAACGGATGTGCCTCTGGCTACAGATTCCACGCATACACAGAAAATCGGTGTGACTCCGGCAGCATCCAAGGCGTACAATGCAGCTGCTTATCTGAAAAATGCCTATTTTTCCGATTATTCCGTAAATGCCATGAAGAAGCTTCTGGTTGCAAATAATTCAGTTACTGTGATGTATAATGCACAGAATGCCTATTACAATGCAAGTACAGCGGCCTATTCCTATCCTACCAGCACCAAGAACGTGAATCATGTAGTTACAGTGGTGGGTTGGGATGACAATTATTCTGCGAAGAATTTCCGGGCATCTTCCAAGGTAAAGGGAGACGGAGCTTGGATCGTCAAGAACAGCTGGGGTACAGGCTGGGGAAAATCCGGATATTTTTATATGTCCTATGAGGATAAGTCTGTCAGTGAGTTGGTTGCGGCTACGGCTGTCAATACACCGAAATATAGAAACAATTATTTTTATGACGGAACGTCAGGGCTTGGCTCCATCCGCATGTATGCGGGAGAACAGCTGTCCACGGTTTTTCGTGCCAGTGCAGGAAACGGAAAAGCGGAATCGCTTGGTGAGGTGACTCTTAGCTCCATGTCTGCCAATAATTCCTATACTGTGCAGGTATACACAAATCTGAAGGATGCCAGTGATCCTACCAGTGGAACACCGGCATATTCCACACCGGTTTCTTGCAGTCAGCCGATGGCTGGGGTTATGACTTTTCAAATCCCGGAGGTTCTGCTCAGCCAGAACAGTCTGTATTCTATTGTGGTGACAAATGCAGGAAGCACATATATAAAATACTGTGTGGAGGCAGAGGTCAGTTATGGCTGGTGCAACTTTTCTCCGTCTATCGTATCCGGTCAGAGCTTTCTGCGATATAACGCGGAGGATACCTGGATGGATGCGGTTGAATTTAATCCATCGGTAACGCCGAGGATCAAGGCGCATACCAGGACTCTGAGCAGTGCGGCCAGGATGCAGCTTTCTTCCTCTGAGATAAGTCTGTATTCCGGAGATCAGAAAACACTGAATGCTTCAGCTACCAGATCCGAGATGGATGCTTCCGGCATTGTCTGGGAAAGCTCAGATACCAGTGTGGCTGCTGTAAATGGCAGCGGCGTTGTTACTGCAAAAAATCCGGGAACAGCAACCATAACCTGCTACGGAAAAAATGCCAGGGGAATCCGAGCTACCTGTAAGGTTACGGTGAAGCTTCGTCAGACCACAGGTGTAAAACTGGTTTCCAAGGCATTTAACAGGATACGGATTTCCTGGAAAGCAGTTCCCGGCTGCAATCGTTATGCTATCTATCGCTGGGATGAAAGCGGAAATTCAAAAAAAATGGCAACCGTGGCAGCAGATGTAGTGACCTGGCAGGATACTGCAGTGAAAACAGGAAGCACTTATACGTATCGAATCCGGGCTTCTTATGTACGTTCCGGAAAGAAGACTGTTTATGGAGCCGCATCTTCGCCGTTCTCAGCAAAAGCGGAGCTGGGGAAGGCCCGTGCAGTGGCTGAAGCTGTCAGCGGACCATGTAACAGGGTATCCTGGAAGAAGGTTTCCGGAGCCAGTGGCTATCATATCTACCGGAAGCTCCAGGGGAAAAGCTGGGTTCGGATCGGAACCGTGAACAACAAAGTATTGTCCTGGCAGGACACGAAGATTGAGGGAATCACCTCCTACGCTTATGCTGTGAGGCCATATAAGAATGTAGACGGGAAAAAAGTTTTCGGAGGATATCAGGCAAGCAGCTATATCCTGTCCTATCCGGAACTTCAGAAGATATCCAGTGTCAGGAAGACCTCCAGGGGGCTGAAGATCTGCTGGAAAGCGCAGAAGAAAGCAGATTGCTATCAGATCTACCGTAAGACCGGAAAGGGTTCATGGAAAAAGATCAGTACAGTTTCCGGAGGCAGCAGCTCCTCCTTTGAGGATAAGACCGCAAAAAAGGGAACAACGTATTACTATGCGGTGCGTGCAGGGATAAAAACCTCCGGTGGAAAAGTACTCTGCGGAGGATATGCCGCAAAAGCAGCAAAGAGATAAAAGTGTTAAAATATAAAACGCCCGGATCTGGCTTGAAACATTCCAGATCCGGGCGTTTTATGTTTTGGTTGAATATGTGTATTATATATGATTATATCAGGCAGTTCAAAAGAAAGATCAGTCGTTGTTGATCACAACGCCTTTCTGAAGCATGATGTTGGCATAAAGTGCTTTCTCACTTGTGGAGATGATGCAGTATGCAGTTTTTGCTTCGTCATAGAATGCGAAACGCTCGATGTTTCCGACGGCTTTTTCGCCACGCTCGTCATGCTTGGAAACGATTTCTTTATATGTATCCCAGATCGGTGTCTCCACATTATCGCCAGGCATTACTTCCATCAGGTTTACCGGATGCTCTACATAGGTATCCAGCGGGAAGAGCTTCAGGATGGCATCCAGGATCTCCGGAACGCCATGTCCGTCACAACGGATGGTGATGGCATTTTTTCCCATGGATTCTACAGGGAAGTTTCCGTCAGCGATAACAAGACGGTCACTGTGTCCCATCTCACATAAAACTTTCAGTAATTCTGGTGATAAGATTTCTGGAATTCCTTTTAACATAGTTTATATCCTCCTAAGATCATTGTGTACTTACAGCATTTCGGAAATTATAGCATCAGGCTCAGATGATCAGAACAGGATACATGGATTTCCGAAACTGTTATGACGCCGGTAGTATCAGACAGACCTGCCCGGCCACAGGCTTTAGAACTCTTATTAATTAATCTAACGGTATTTGGTCTTCTTTTCAAGGGAATATTTTCCTATAAATGATGAAAATTTTATGGTTGACAGAAAACGTATGGAGCGCTATGATGAACTCAAACGGAAACGTTTCGGTTTCTGGACCAAATGAGAAAATAATACAAAACAAACACAATGATTATGATTCCAAGGAGGAGAAGATTATGCCACTGGTTACATCGAAGGAAATGCTGTTAAAGGCACAGAAGGGCGGATATGCAGTAGGAGCATTCAACGCAGAGAATATGGAGATGGTGAAGGCGATCATCCAGGCAGCTGAGGAGCTGAAAGCACCGGTTATGATCCAGACAACACCTTCTACTGTTAAATATGGTACGGTTGAGACTTACGCTGCGATCGTAGCAGCAGAGGCAGCCAAGGCTTCCGTTCCGGTATGCCTTCATCTTGACCACGGCAGCAGCTTTGAACTTGCGATGCAGGCAATGCATGCAGGCTATACCTCTGTGATGATCGATGGTTCCAAGCTGGATTTTGAGGATAATATCAGAGAGACCAGGAGAGTTGCGGATGTGGCAGCAGCCCTGGATATCCCATGTGAGGCTGAGCTCGGTAAGGTCGGTGGTAAAGAGGATGATCTTGAGGCTGAGGCAGACACTAACACCGACCCGCAGGAGGCGAAGGAATTCGTGGAGCGTACAGGTGTTACTTCCCTGGCAGTTGCCATCGGAACCGCACATGGTTTCTATGTGGGAACACCGGTTCTTGACAAGGAACGCTTAAGCGAGATCCGTGAAGTTGTAGATATCCCCCTTGTTCTTCACGGGGCATCCGGACTCAGTGATGAGGATGTCAGCGACTGTGTAAAACGTGGTATCTGCAAGGTTAACTTTGCAACAGAGCTTCGTGCTGCATATTCCAAGGCAGTGAAGGAGACCTTTGCAGAGAATGAGAACACCATCGACCCGAAAGCCTACGGAAAGAAAGCGATCCAGGCAGTGAAGGAGCTGGTTGAGGCGCGTATGAAGGTTTGCGGCTGTGATGGAAAGGCAGAATGATCTTCTGTAAAAAAACAGAAACGGAGTGATCTGTATGGCAGCAACCATGAAAGATATTGCCAGGCGGACCGGACTTGGGCTCGCAACGATTTCTTCTTATTTTAACGGCGGAAACGTAAGAGAAAAAAACAGAATAAAGATCGAGGAGGCCATTCAGGAGCTGCATTATGAGGTCAATGAGGTGGCCAGAGGGCTTAAGACTAATGCTACCAAGACCATCGGCGTGGTGATCCCGGAGCTTAACAATACCTTTTGCGCGGAGATCATCACAGGAATGGAGGATGTCTTAAGGAGTCACGGATATGCGACTATTGTCTGTGACTGCCGTACCGATAAGAGACTGGAGCGGGATGCAGTGGAGTTTTTAAGCCGGAAGCGTGTGGACGGGATCATCAGCATGCCGGTAGATGCGGAAGGCAATCATCTGAAAAAATTCCAGAAAACCGGAAAGCCCATCGTACTCATTGACCGCAGGATCAGGGAGCTTTCCTGTGACAGTGTTCTTGTAGACAACGAGAAGGCGGCTGAGGACGCAATGAGAGTTTTTTTTCAGGCAGGACACCGTAAGATCGGGATCATTGGCGGACCGGAGGAAATTTCCACAGCTCAGGAACGTCTCCAGGGGTACCGCAATGCATACGAAAAAGAAAATATACCGGTGCGGGAATCTCTGATCTATCACGGCGATTATACCATTCAGGGCGGTGTGCAGGGAATTGAGAAGCTTGTTGCGGACAATCCGGATATGACGGCTGTGTTTGTTACCAACTATGAGATGACCATGGGGGCGGTGATCGGGATGAATGAGCTGGGTCTTAAGATCCCGGAACAGCTGTCTATGATCGGTTTTGACAATCTGCAGTTTGCCAGAGCATGCAATCCCAAGCTTACCATTGTGGCACAACCTACACAGGGGATTGCCGGAGAAGTAGCGGGAATCATGCTGAAACGGCTGGAAGGGGCTGCAAGTGAAGAAACAGAACCGATCACGGAGAAGCTTGGCGCAGAGATCATCATGGGAAAATCCGTCCGTGTGCTGGACGAGAAGGAGAAGCTATAATGAAACCATATTTATTAGGTATTGATATCGGCACCAGTGCCTGTAAGGTTGCGGTTTTTGAAAAATCGGGAACGGTTGTGGCTGCGGCTAACGGCGATTATCCGGTTTACTATCCGAAGGAGGGCTGGGCAGAACAGGATCCGGAAGAATGGTGGAGTGCTGTCTGTCAGGCGGTAAAGAAGGCCATCCAAAAAGCGGGGATAGCACCTGAGGAGATCGCAGGCATCGGTATTGACGGCCAGAGCTGGTCAGCCATTGCCATGGATAAGGACGGAAATGTACTGACAAACACTCCGATCTGGATGGATACCAGAGCACAGTCTATCTGTGACAGATTGAATGAAGAGATCGGGGCAGAGCAGATTTTTGAAGTATCCGGTAATTCCCTTCAGCCGTCCTACACAACTGCAAAGATCCTCTGGTATAAAGAAAATCTCCCGGATGTGTACCAAAGGATCCACAAGATCCTGCAGTCTAACAGCTACATTGCATATAAGCTGACGGGTGTGATGAGCCAGGATGTTTCCCAGGGCTATGGCCTGCATTGCTTTGACATGAGAAAGGCAGCCTGGGATGAGGATATGTGCAGAAAGCTTGGGATTCCCATGGAATTTCTTCCTGAGATCTGTGCCTGTGATCATGTTGTGGGAACAGTTACAGAGAAGGCGGCGGAGGAATCCGGCCTTGCTGTGGGAACACCGGTTGTTGCCGGTGGTCTGGATGCGGCATGCGGAACACTGGGGGCTGGAGTGATCCATCCGGGTGAGACACAGGAGCAGGGAGGACAGGCCGGCGGAATGAGCATCTGCATGGATGAGTACAAGGCAGATCCCAGACTGATCCTTGGCTATCACGTGGTTCCGGGACAGTGGCTTCTTCAGGGAGGAACCACCGGAGGTGGTGGTGTCATGCGCTGGTTTGAACGTGAGTTTGCAGATTATGAGCGCTCTGTAGCAGGGGAAAAAGGCTCTTCTCTGAACCAGCTCAATGAGATCGCGGAAAGGGTCGCACCAGGCAGTGACGGAGTGGTATTTCTTCCATATATGTCCGGTGAGCGTTCCCCGATCTGGAATCCCAATGCGAAGGGCGTATTCTACGGACTGGATTTTGCCAAGACCAAGGGACATATGGTACGTGCCTGTATGGAAGGCGTAGCACTTTCTCTGAAACACAACCTTGAGGTGGCAAAGGAAGCAGGAGCAGATGTGGAAGTTCTCCGTGCAATGGGAGGCTCTGCAAATTCTCTTCTCTGGACACAGATCAAATCCGATATCACAGGAAAACCTATCGTAGTGCCGTCCTCTGATACGGCAACAACACTTGGTGCAGCGATTCTGGCAGGTGTTGGTGTTGGAATGTATCAGGATTATGATGAGGCCATCCGTCTTACGGTAAAGGAAACAAGAAGACATGAACCGAACCCGGAAAACCGGGACGTTTATGAGAAAACCTATAAAACCTATTTAAATCTCTATAAATCTCTTGAACCTATGATGAGAAATGAGGAGGAAAAGTGATCATGAAAGCAGCAGTAGTAGTAGCAAATGAGGATGTTCAATATCAGGAAGTGGAAGAACCTCAGGTAACACCGGGCCATGTGAAGATCAAGGTAAGATATTCCGGGATCTGCGGATCTGATATCCCGCGTGTATTAAATCACGGCGTACATTTTTATCCCATCGTGCTTGGACATGAATTTTCCGGCGATGTGGTGGAAGTGGGAGAAGGCGTTACCAAGGTGAAGGTCGGAGACCGTGTATCCGGTGCACCACTTCTTCCCTGTATGAAATGTGACGACTGTCAGAAGGGTAATTTCTCTCTCTGCAAGCATTACAGCTTCATCGGTTCCAGAGAGCAGGGAGCAAACGCAGATTATGTAGTGGTTCCTGAGCAGAATGCAGTACCATTCGCAGACAATGTTCCATATGAGCAGGGAGCCATGTTTGAGCCTGCAACCGTAGCTATCCACGGTGTATTCCAGAACGATTACCACGGCGGTGAGTATGTGGCAATCCTTGGCGGCGGTACAGTTGGTATGTTCACCATGCAGTGGACAAAGATCTTCGGCTCCAAGAAGGTAGTGGTCTTTGATATCAGCGATGAGAGACTTGCTCTTGCAAAGCGTCTCGGCGCAGATGAAGTGATCAACACAAAGGAAGAGGGATATATGGAAAAAGCCATGGCCATTACAGGTGGAAAGGGCTACGGCTTCGTATTTGAGACAGCCGGACAGGTTCCTACCATGCATATGGCATTTGAGCTTGCGGCAAACAAGGCACATGTATGCTTCATTGGTACTCCTCATGAAAACCTTACCTTTACACCGAAGGAGTGGGAGAACATGAACCGTAAGGAGTTCAAGCTTACCGGTTCCTGGATGTCCTACAGTGCACCATATCCGGGACGTGAGTGGGAGCTGACGGCGCATTATTTTGCAACTGGCCAGCTGAAGTTTGACCCGGGCTTCATCTATAAGAAAATCCCGATGAGCCAGGCACAGGAGGCCTTTCAGCTGTTCAAGACACCGGGTCTTGTAAAAGGAAAGATCCTTCTTTCCAATGAGGAAGACTGATATGATCCTGACAGTAACCTTAAACGCTGCCATTGACAAGCGTTATGTAGTGGATGATTTTAAAGTGGGCGAAGTGAACCGTGTGCGTGAATGTACCTACGTTCCCGGCGGAAAGGGACTGAATGTTTCCAAGCCGGCGTCCATTTACGGTGCTGAAGTGGTTGCCACCGGCTTTGTAGGCGGCCACGCAGGCAATTATATAGAAGCTGCCCTGAAACCCTTTGGCATTAAGAGTGCTTTTTACCATGTGGATGCGGAGAGCCGCTCCTGTATCAACATCTGGGATGAGGTGAATCATGTACAGACCGAATTCCTGGAGCCGGGATTTACACTGACAGAGGCAGATTTTGAGGGCTTTGAGAAAAAATTCCGCCAGCTTGTAAAAGACGCTTCTGTTGTGGCAATGTCCGGCAGCGTGCCGAAGGGACTTGACGGAAGTGCCTACCAGCGCCTCGTGAAGATTGTGAAAGACGCCGGAAAACCGGTGATCCTGGATACCAGCGGCAAGCTTCTGGAAGAGGGAATCAAGGCAGCACCGACACTGATTAAGCCTAATATTGATGAGATCCGTATGCTGACAGGCAAGCATTGTGACGATATCAACGATATCATTGAAGCAGCGAAAGCCATCCATGCCGGTGGTGTGGAGATCGTGGCGGTCTCGCTTGGTGCAGATGGTTCCCTGGCAGTCGGAGAGGAAGGGATTTTCCGTGCGGTGGTTCCGAAGATCGATGCGGTAAATACCGTAGGCTGCGGAGATTCCATGATCGCAGGCTTTGCCCTTGGATTAAGTGAGGGACTTTCCCTGGAAGAGACTCTGCAAAGAGCCAGTGCGATCTCAGCGGCGGCAGCCATGCGTGAGGAAACGGGATTCTTTGTGATGGAGGATATGGAGGCTCTTCTTCCGAAGATCGAAATCAGGCGTTTATAAGATAAGCTTATAATAAAAAAATTTTTATAAAAAAGGAGATGTAAAGATGGCAGAAGTTATCAATCCGGCAATTGTGCCGAAAGTGACACTTCCTTCCGGCGAGCAGGTTCCGTGTGTCGGAATGGGAACATTCGGTTCCGACCGTGTATCCGCAGAGGATGTATCTGTAGCTGTTGCAGGCGCGATCCGCAGTGGCTACCGTATGTTTGACTGTGCCGCATGTTACGGAAACGAGCATGAGATTGGCCAGGTATTTAAGGACGCTTTTGACGAAGGTGTTGTAGAGCGTAAGGATCTTTTTATCATGACAAAGGTATGGAACGACATGCACAGAAGAGTAGAGGAAGCCTGCGACAAGAGCATTAAGGATCTTCAGTGCGATTATGTGGATATGTATTTCATCCACTGGCCATTCCCGAACTATCATGCACCGGGATGTGATGTGGATTCCAGAAATCCGGATTCCAAACCCTTCAGTGTGGAGGAGTTTATGGATACATACCGCCAGTGTGAGGCGTTGGTAGAAAAAGGAAAGATCCGTTACATTGGTATTTCCAATATGACCATTCCGAAGCTTGAGGCAGTTCTTCCGCTTATGAAGATCAAACCTGCAACCTGTGAGCTTGAGCTTCATGTATGCTTCCAGCAGCAGGAGCTTTATGATTATCTGGTAGAGCATAACATCCAGCCGGTAGGCTATATGCCGATTGGTTCTCCACGCAGACCGGAGAGAGATATCTGCCCGGAGGATGTTGCGGATCTGGAGGTTCCGGAGATGCAGGCGATCGCAAAGGCACATGGTGTTCATCCGGCTCTGATCGCTCTGAAATGGGCACATCAGAGAGGAGAGATCTCCATTCCGTTCTCTGTGCACAACTATGCAAGCAACCTGAAATGTGTCACAGAGGATCCCCTTACAGAGAAAGAAATGGCAACCATCGCAACTCTGGAAAAAGGCAACCGTCTTGTAAAAGGACAGGTATTTCTGTGGCATGGTGCCAGGGACTGGCATGACCTCTGGGACGAGGATGGCGTTATCGTAAAATAATAAAAATATGCAGGAAAATCCCGTGTTCCATATGTTGGATGCGGGATTTCTTTGTATTTAATTTGGACTAAGAAACTCCGTTGTAAATTTTAACCAAACATGTTAACATATAAAAAGAATTAACAGTTATTGTTCACAGAAAGGACAGTAATCTTACCAATGAAAATGACAGAGACGGGGGGAAGGATCTGTCAGGGGGATGTGCAATAAAAACAACAGAAACTGATCAGAGGGGGACAACAGAAATTATGTATCGTATTTTACTGGTAGATGATGAGATACTTGTTCGAGATGCGATCCGGGAGAATATTGACTGGAAAGCAATGGACTGTGAGCTGGTAGGAGACTGTGATAACGGGAAAGCAGCAGCGGAATTTGTACAGAACCATCCGGTGGATATCGTGCTTACAGATATCCTTATGCCATATATGGATGGTATGGAACTGAGCCGTTTTCTCCATGAGAATTATCCGGACATCGTGATCGTGATCTTCAGCGGATTCGGAGAATTCGAGTATGCCAAGAAGGCGATCCAGTATGGTGTCAGTGAATATATGCTGAAGCCGGTGACAGCCATGGAACTCAGAAATGTTATCGGAAAAATGAAAGAGAAGGTGGACCAGCAAAGAAAAGAAAAAGAGAAGCTGGAACGTCTGACACAGACTTCCGAGAATTATCAGAAAAACGCCATTGTGATCCGTTCCAGAGCGCTGCAGGGCTTTGTGGATAATATCAAGACACGGCAGGAAAGTCTGGAAGAGCTTGCAGCACTGGGAATCGATCTTGAGGCAGCATGCTATCGTGTGGCTGTTTTTGAGCTGGATCTGTATTCGGACGGCAGTCAGCTTACTGCGGAGAAACGCCAGGAGAGTGCACTGATGTCTTTTGTCCTTTTTAATATCAGTGATGAGATCATCAGCAAAGAAAAAGCAGGAGTGGCATATCAGGCCGGAAACAACAAGGTCGGTGCTCTTTTCATGGGAAACCGTACCAGAGAGTTTGAACACAAGATCATGGAGATCTGCAGGACGATCCAGGATAAGCTGAAGGAACTGATGTCGCTGGATATTTCTATCGGTGTGGGAAGCTGGGCCAGAACTCAGCAGGAGCTTCGTGCATCCCATGAACTTGCAGAGAAAGCTATTGAATATCGTTATCTTCTTGGAGGAAGCCTTCTTATTGATATGGAAGAACAGCCGGAGGAAAAAAATCTTTCCATTAAAGCTTATGTAGAGAAGCTGGCAGCTGCTCTGAAAGTGGGTAAAAAGGAAAACGCAGAGCATATTCTGGAACAGATCTCTTCTGAGATCAAGGAAGCGCGGGTGGATAAGAGTCGTGCCTGCGTGTATCTTCAGCAGATCATCCGTGCAGCAGATGAGACCTGTGAGGATATGGTTCCGGACAACAGGCTTTTTTCCAAAAGAGAAGCACTTCTGCAGCAGGTTACGGAGCAGAATTCTTTTGACAGTGCTGTTGAACTGGTCAGGAATCATATCGGAGAGATTTTCCAGACACTTTCCGATGCAAACAGCTCCAGTGGACAGCGTCAGGCCAGACTTGCCCTGGATTATATCCAGAAGAATTATATGGATCCGGATTTAAGCCTGAACAGTATCTGTTCCTATCTGAATATCAGTACAAGCTATTTCAGTACGATCTTTAAGGATCTTACGGGAGAGACTTTTACAGAGGTTCTGATCCGTACCCGTATGGAGAAGGCGAAGGAACTTCTGGAGAATACAACTATGAAGAATTATGAAATTGCCGAGAAAGTCGGATTTGCAGATCCCCATTATTTTGGGATCTCCTTCAAAAAAATGACCGGCTGCACACCAACAGAATATGCAAGGGAGAAACGTAAATGAGAGATATCCGGTTTGCGGCAAAGATCATAGGAAAATTTAAGAGTATCCAGAGTGCAATCTTTGCGGTAGTGACGGTGCTGCTTTTAAGTGCGGTGCTGGTCATAACAGGTGTTTCCATGAGATATACCCGCAATTCTATTTTTGAAAATTCTGCTGTCTACACCCAGAATATCGTGCAGCAGATGAATCAGAATATTGATTCCTATATTGATTACATGGAAAATATAGCCTATATGATCTCCAGTAACGAGGATGTACAGCAATATCTTTTTGGTGAAAATGTGGACAATGGAACAAGAGAGCGTCTGATCAATCAGTTCAAGACTATTCTGGATGGACGAAGTGATATCCGAAATCTTGGGATCATTGGAAGTAATGGACGGAAGCTGATCAACGACGGCAAACAGTCTGTGAATCCGGATCTGAAGCTTTCCACCCAGGAGTGGTATCTGGAAGCTTTACAGAAGCCGGAAGGCCCGCTTCTTACATCTTCTCATGTACAGCACATCATCAGCGGAGCGCGTCCGTGGGTGATCACTTTAAGCAGGGGAATCCGTAATTTTTCCAACAGTGGTGAGAAAGAGGGAGTCTTTTTTATTGATCTGAATTACAGTGCCATCAGTGAACTTTGTGATCAGAATACGATCGGGAAAAAGGGATACGCATTCATTCTGGATGAAAGCGGAAATATTGTATACCATCCCCAACAGCAGCAGCTTTACAATGAATTGCAGACTGAGAATATCGACCTGATCGTGAAATCAAAAGAAGATACGGTGCGTACCGAAAAGGGAAACAGAGGAAAGCTGTATTCCATTTCCAGATCAAATAAAACCGGATGGACCGTTGTGGGCTGTATGAGCGTCAGCGAGCTTCTGCGCAAAAGCAATCAGGCACAGAGTATTTATGTGCTTATTTCCGCACTTCTGATGATCGTGGCACTGCTTTTTTCCAGATTTCTGGCAAAGAGTCTTACATATCCTCTTCAGCGTCTCAGAGATTCCATGTCCAGAGTACAGGAAGGGCATTTTGACGGAGCAGATGTGGAGATCGATTCAGAGAATGAGATCGGAAGCCTGACGAAATCTTTCAATGTGATGACACATAGGATACAGGATCTTATGGAGCAGAACGTGAAGGAACAGGAAGCAAAGAGAAAAAGTGAGCTTAAGGCCCTTCAGTCCCAGATCAATCCTCATTTTCTCTACAATACCCTGGATTCGATCATCTGGATGGCAGAGGGCAGAAAGTACGAAGAGGTTGTTTTGATGACAGCATCCCTGGCGCGTCTTCTTCGTCAGAGCATCAGTAATGAAGATGAAGTGGTTCCTCTTGCAAGGGAAGTGGAGTATGCCAAGGGTTATCTTACGATCCAGAAGATGCGTTACAAGGACAAGCTGGAATTCGAGATCGATGTAGAACCTTCTATATTAAATATCCCTCTGATCAAGCTGGTTCTTCAGCCGATCATTGAAAATGCCATCTATCATGGACTGAAATATAAAGAGAGTAAGGGACTTTTGCAGGTAAAAGGCTTTATGAAGGACGGAAATGCAGTTCTTCAGGTGATCGACAACGGTGTAGGTATGGATGAGGAAACATTGTCACATATTTATGATAAGCATAAGGTGAATTATCATTCCAATGGTGTGGGTGTTTACAATGTACAGAAACGTCTGAAGCTTTATTATGGAGAAAATTACGGGATCACCTATGAAAGTGAAAAAGGTGTCGGAACCACTGCCACGATCACCATTCCGGGAATACAGGAGGAATCAATATGAAAAAACATAGAAAACTCCTGACTTTAGGAGTGGTCATCTGCCTTGTGGCGGGGCTTGTAGCCGGAATAGTCTATTATAAACAGGTAGAAGAAGAGAGAAAACTATCGCTGATCTATATTCCGAAGGTTGTGGACGGTACCAACGATTTCTGGACATCACTGATCCAGGGGGCGGAGATGGCTGCAAAGGAATATAATGCAGATATCCGCGTATGGGCACCTGAGGAAGAGAATGATGTGGCTGGGCAGAACAAGCTGATCGAAAGGGCAATAGAAGAAAAACCGGACGCGATCCTGATCTCGCCGTCCAGCTTCACTGAATCCGACCAGCTTTTGAAGAAGGCAAAGGAACAGGGAATACATATCGCATTTATTGATTCCTACACACAGGAAGAGGTCCAGGATCTTACCGTTGCGACCGATAATCTGGAAGCGGGACAGATCCTTGGCAGGTTTGCGAAGGATCTTGTGGGAACGGATGATCAGATTGCGATCGTTTCACATGTAAAGGGTGTATCTACGGCAGTTGAAAGAGAAAAAGGTTTCCGGACAGGACTTGGCAGTCTGAAGGATAATATCGTAGATGTGGTATACTGTGATTCTCAGTATGACAAGTCCTATGAGCTTACAAAAGAGCTGATGAAAAAATATCCGGATCTCAAGATGATCGCGGGAATGAATGAATATTCCTCTGTAGGTGCTGCAAGAGCAGTAAAGGCAGCAAAAGCAGAGAATCGGATCAGGGTGGTGGGAGTAGACAGCTCACAGGAGGCCGTCCAGCTGATGGAACACGGAATCTTCCAGGGAATCGTTGTACAGAAGGCATTTAAAATGGGGTATGTGGGTGTTCGGGAAACTGTTAAGATGCTGCGTGGAGAAGACTATAAGAAGAATATTAATTCCGGGTGCCAGCTGGTGACTCCTGACAATATGTATACCAGTGAGATCGAAAAACTGCTTTTCCCGTTTAATACGTTAAAAACATATGGTGATCTTACACCGTAAATAGTCATAAATGCACAAAGAAAAGGGTTAAATATTTACCATACAGTAAATATTTAACCTTTTTTTGAAAGATATTCTATTACAATTATTGATTTTTGACGGTATTATAATAACCAAGAAAACACAAGATACGTGCAAAACGTGAGGAGGGTAAAAATTGGAAAACTTAAAACAAAATCCAATCGTTAAGAAGCTCGGATTGAACAGAATACTTCTTGTCTGTGTTCTGATTCTTATGTTCCTGGTTTTTAAAGTAGTTCTTGGAAACAAGTTTCCGGCTGTTGATAGTATCAAGTCTACTTTGAACTATGTGTACTTCCTGGGCTTCTTGTCACTTGGCGTTACATTCGTAATCGCTACAGGAGGAATTGATTTCTCCATCGGACCTGTAATGTTCTGCTGTGCACTGGTATCCGGTTACTGCATGACATCTTACAAGGTTCCCTGTGCAGTTGCCATGATCCTTTGCATTCTGATCGGTCTCTGCTTTGGTATTTTCAATGGCTGGATGGTTTCTTACATGTCAGTGCCACCATTCATTATTTCCATGGCATCCATGAACATTGCAAAAGGTATTGCTTCTGTATTCACAAAAACACAGTCTGTAAGCTGGCCGGCAGCCAGCGATGCAAACGGCTGGTTCCGTAATATCGTTTCCGTAAACGGCTTCCCTGTAGGAATCATTATCTTCCTGGGAATGGCAGTTATCTGCGGTATCGTTCTTTACAACACAAAACCGGGACGTTACATCCTCTGCCTTGGTTCCAACAAAGAGGCTGTCCGCCTTTCCGGTGTTAACACAAAGAAATGGGAAATGCTTGCTTATGTGATCTGCGGATTCCTGGTAGGTATTGGAGCACTCTTCTTTGTAGCTACATACACAACTGTTCAGCCTGGTTATGGCGATCAGTACAACAATGAGGCTATTGCAGGCTGCGTTATGGGTGGTACATCCATGGTTGGTGGACTTGCTTCCATCGGCGGTACTGTAATCGGCGTATTTATCATCTCTCTTCTTCAGCAGGGAATCATGGCATTCGGCCTTGGTAAAGGACAGCAGATGATCATCACAGGTATCATCGTTATCGTTGCAGTTTATATCGACGTTTCTGCAAGACGCAGAAAGAACTGATCTTAGAGGGAGGATGCGACAATGGGTGAAGTTATTTTAACTATGAAGGACATTGATAAGTCCTTTCCTGGAGTTCATGCTCTGGATCACGTTAATTTCGAAGTAAAACGCGGCGAAGTACATGCACTTATGGGAGAAAACGGTGCCGGTAAATCAACACTGATGAAGGTTCTTACCGGTATTTATCAGAAGGATTCAGGTTCCATCGTTTACAAAGGACAGGAAACAGAATTCCACAATACACGTGAGGCACAGGATGCCGGCGTTGTAATCGTACATCAGGAGCTGAACATGGTAGGTGATCTTACCGTTGCTCAGAACATCTTTATCGGACGTGAGCCGAAAAAAGGCTTCCGTATCGATGATAAGAAAATGATCGAGGATTCCAAGAAACTTTTCCAGGATCTGAACATCGATATCAATCCAAGAGAAAAAATGCGTAATCTGACAGTAGGAAAACAGCAGATGTGTGAGATTGCAAAAGCGATTTCTCATAAGGCTGAGGTCATCATTTTTGATGAGCCTTCCGCAGCACTGACAGAGAAAGAGATCGCGGACCTGTTCGAGATCATCCGTGACCTTCGTAAGAAGAATCTTGGTATTGTGTATATCTCACACCGTATGGATGAGATCAAAACCATCACAGACCGTGTAACAGTCATGCGAGATGGTGGTTACGTAGGAACCCTCATCACAAAAGACAGTACAAAAGAAGATATCATCAACATGATGGTTGGTCGTGTTATCTATGAGGATCCGAAGCAGGAGAGTGCAGTTCCGGCAGATGCACCGGTAGTCCTGAAAGTTGAGCATCTGAACGCAGGAAAGATGGTTCAGGATGTAAGCTTTGAGCTGAGAAAAGGTGAGATCCTTGGTTTCTCAGGACTGATGGGCGCCGGACGTACCGAGACAGCCAGAGCACTGTTCGGAGCAGACCCGAAACAGAGTGGTAAGATCTCTGTTATGGGTAAAGATGGACAGCTTCACGAAGTTACCATCAACAGCCCGCAGGATGCTGTTAAATACGGTATCGGTTATCTGTCAGAGGACAGAAGAAGATACGGCTGTGTTGTACAGAAATCTGTAACAGAGAATACAACACTGGCAACAATGGAAGAGTTTACCAATGGTATCTTTATCAACAAAGCAAAAGAGAAAAAAGTTGCTGAGAAATATGTAAACGAACTTGCAACTAAGACACCTACTACAGACCAGCTGGTAGTTAACCTTTCCGGTGGTAACCAGCAGAAGGTAGTTATCGCAAAATGGCTGACACGAGACAGTGACATCCTTATTTTCGATGAGCCTACAAGAGGTATCGATGTTGGTGCTAAAAACGAAATCTACAAATTAATGAACAGACTGGCAGCAGAAGGCAAATCCATTATCATGATTTCTTCTGAGATGACAGAAGTTCTCCGAATGAGTGACCGTATCATCATCATGTGTGAGGGTAAAGTTACCGGATGTATTGATATCTCCGAGGCAACCCAGGAAAACATCATGGACAAGGCCACACGGAATATCAATTAAGGAGGAAAGTCATGACTAAGAAGAAAAAAAGTATTTTAAGTGATCAGAGATTTATTGTTTTGCTCGTTATCATTGTCCTGTGTGCAATATTCTCAGGCTTGAGTAAAGAATTCAGACAGTACACCACGATCCTGAGTATGCTGGATTTCTCATATTACGATCTTCTTATGGCGATCGGAGTTACATTCCCGCTTATCACTGGTGGTGTTGACCTGTCAATCGGAACTGGTATGGTAGCATACGCACTGATCGCCGGAACACTGATCAGAAACAACAGCTGCCCTGTGGCACTTGCAATGCTCGTCTGTATCGTTCTCGGTATCGCAGTTGGTGCACTGAATGGTGTACTGATAGGTGTTATGAACCTGCCGCCATTCCTTGCAACACTTTGTACCTGTATGATTACCCGTGGTGCCGGCTCTCTTTGCAGCGCAACACCATGGCCGGGACTTACACAGCCGGGCGGATGGTTCCATACCATCTTCAAGGTAACAGTTGGTACAGGAAGAAGCGCTTCCCGTTATCCACTTGGTTTCCTCTGGATGATCATCCTGGTACTGGTTATGGAGTACATTCTGAACCACACAAAATTCGGTCGTTACACAATTGCAATCGGTTCCAACAAAGAGGCAGCAGCCCTTTCCGGAATCAATACAAAGTTCTATCACGTAATGGTATACGTTGTCTGCGGTCTGTTTACAGGTCTTGCAGCAATCGCATACGCAGCAGTAACACCTACTGTACAGCCTGGTACTGGTGCCGGACTTGAGATGGATGCTATCGGTGGTGTATTCGTTGGTGGTGTAGCAGCTACCGGTGGATATGGTTCCGTGATCGGTACATTCGTTGGTATCTTCGTCATCATGCTTCTGAAAACAGGTCTTCCATATATCGGCCTGCAGGCAAACTGGCAGCAGATCATCACCGGTATCGTTCTGATCGTAGCCGTTCTGATCGATATCCTGAAAGAGAAAAAAGCAGCACACTGATATTAAGAAGTGTGGTATAATAAGTAAGGGTGCTGTTCACAGAGAAATGTGAACAGTATCCGATAATCAAAGATGTGAAACGCCAAGGGGTAGCAATGGCGTATGAACATAAAAAAACTATATAATATATTTTAAGGAGGAAATATTATATGAAAGCAAAAAAGGTTATGGCATTAATGCTCTGTGCAGCAATGGTAACAAGCATGAGTGCAACAGCAGCTTTTGCAGCTGAGGAGAAAGAAGATGCAGCAACAGAGGAGTCCGCAGATTCCACAGCATCTGAGGATCCTACCGCACAGTTTGACGGACTGAAAGCAAACGAAGCTTATGTGTTCCCGATGATGGTTAAATCTTTCCAGTCCACATACTGGGATGCAGCTCAGGAAGGTATGAAAAAAGCATCTAAGGAGCTGGGCGTTGATTATAAACCACAGGGACCGAACAGTGAGTCCGATATCGCTGACCAGGTTAACATGATCAACACAGCTATCGCTTCCAATCCTGTTGGATTAGGACTTGCAGCTTGTGATACATCTTCTGTTACATATGCACTTAAGACATGTGCAGAAAAAGGAATCCCGGTTGTAACATTCGATACAGGTATCGCTGATGCTCCGGAAGGATCTGTAGTATGCGAGGTTTGTACAGACAACGCACAGGCTGGTGCAGTAGCAGCTGAGAATATGTACAACTCCATTAAAGACGTTGTTAAAGATGCTGACGGACAGGTTATCATCGGTGAGGTTAACCAGGATGCAACAGCTCAGAACATTCAGCAGCGTGGTACTGGATTCATCAACAAGATGATCGAGCTTCTTCAGGCTGATGGCAAGACTGTAGCAGTAAGCGGTAACGAGTTCTATGTTAACGCAGCAGAGGGTGCTGATGCTGATGCTAAAGACGCAGACGTTGTTATCCAGGTAGCTGTTCCGGCACAGACAACTGTAGAGCTTTGCTCCACAGAGGCTCAGGCAATCCTTTCCCAGGAGAACTGTATCGCAGTATTCGGTTCCAACCAGGTTTCTGCAGAGGGTGTTCTTGCAGCAAATGCTAACCTTAACGTTCTTGGTTCTGACCCGGCAAACGGTGATGTAGTTGGTGTTGGTTTCGATGCTGGTTCTATCATCAAAGCAGCTGTTAAAGATGGCACATTCATCGGTGCTGTTACACAGTCTCCTCTTATGATGGGATACTATGCAATCTATGCTCTGACAGCAGCAGCAAACGGCCAGGAGCTTGAGGATGTTCCTACAGACGGTTACTGGTATGATGCAACAAATATGGAAGACGAGGATATCGCTCCTAACCTTTATGACTAATCATATAATTGATAAGATCGTGAAGTTATAATGAACGCGGATTGCGTTCACGGACGTATGAAATAAGAGATCCGCTGGCTGATTCAGTCAGCGGATTTTTTAAATAAATAATGTAGTAGTTCATAAATAATCGCTGTATTATTGGCAAATAAAGACACTTTTTTTGACAAAAGAGGTTCTTATCACCGGAAGGATCCTGATGTATGATAAATACAACATCAGATATGAAAGTGATCAGAAGCTTACATATTGAGGAGGATTTAAAAATGGCAACATATTATTTAGCAGTAGATATCGGAGCATCCAGTGGACGTCACATTCTGGGACATATGGAAAACGGAAAAATGATCCTGGAAGAAATCTATCGTTTTGAGAACGGCATGGTTAAGAAGGATGGAGAGCTCTGCTGGGAGTTTGACCGCCTTTTCACCGAGATCGTAAATGGTCTCAAAAAATGTAAAGAGATCGGCAAGATTCCGGTAAGCATGGGCGTTGATACCTGGGGTGTTGATTTTGTACTTCTTGACAAAGATGATAAGGTTCTTGGAAATACTGTAGGTTATCGTGATCATCGTACAGAGGGAATGGATGAGGAAGTTTATAAGACAATTTCTCTGAAGGATCTGTATGCAAGAACCGGTATCCAGAAAGCAATCTACAACACTGTATATCAGCTGATGGCAGTGAAGAAGAAACATCCGGAGTATCTGGAGCAGGCAGAGACACTTCTTCATGTACCGGATTATTTCCATTTCCTTCTTACAGGAAAGAAAACCTGTGAATACACAGAGGCAACTACAGGACAGCTTGTCTGCCCGACAACTAAGGACTGGGATTATGAGCTGATCGATATGCTGGGATATCCGAGAAAGATTTTCCAGAAGCTGATCATGCCTAGCACAAGCATCGGACATTTAACAGACGCAGTGAAAGAAGCAGTTGGCTTTGACCTTGAGGTTGTAGCACCGGCTACACATGACACAGGATCTGCAGTTCTGGCTGTTCCGGCAAATGATGACGATTTCATTTATATCAGCTCCGGCACATGGTCTCTGATGGGAATTGAGAGAAAAGAAGCAGACTGCTCTGAGAAGAGTTGTGAGATGAACTTCACAAATGAGGGCGGATATGCGGGACGTTTCCGTTATCTGAAGAACATCATGGGTCTTTGGATGATCCAGTCTGTACGTCACGAGTTTGATGATGCATACAGCTTCGCACAGATCTGTGAAATGGCTGAGGAGGCTAAGGATTTCCCATCAAGAGTAAACGCAAACGATGAGTGCTTCCTTTCTCCTGAGAACATGACAAAAGAGGTTCAGGACTACTGCCGCAGAACAGGACAGCAGGTTCCGGAAACTCTTGGCGAGATTGCAACCGTTATCTATACAAGCCTTGCAGATTGCTACGCTAAGATCGCAAAAGAAATCGAGGAGATGACAGGAAGAACCTACAGCCGTATCCATATCGTAGGCGGTGGTTCCAATGCAGGATACTTAAATGAGCTGACTGCAAAAGCTACAAAGAAAGAAATCCATGCAGGCCCTGGTGAGGCTACTGCAATCGGTAATATCACAGCACAGATGCTGAAGGCCGAGGAGTTTAAAACGATCGAGGAGGCTCGTACAACCATCCATGAGTCCTTCGGTATCAAAGTATACAAAGCATAAATAAAAATAACTGGAGGTTTTATTATGTTAGTTAACACAAAGGCAAAAGTTGGTGTATTTTCAATTGCTTTAGGCGCATATCTTCCGCAGTTTCCGTCACTGGTGCCGGAATTTGAGGCACAGTACGACGCATTCAAGAAAACGATCCCGGATACAGTAGAGATCGTTGACGGCGGAATGGTGACAACAAAAGAGCAGGCAATGGTGGCAGGAGATAAGTTCCGTGCAGCAGATGTTGACCTTGTATTTCTTCAGATGCTGACATACGCAACATCCTACAACATGCTTCCGGCGATCCGTGATCTGGATGTTCCGGTTGTTCTTGTGAACGTTCAGAAGATCAAAGCGCTGGATTATGAGCACACTGACATTGCCTCCTGGCTGGGTGAAGGCTATGCATGCGGTGCTGTAGGCGAGGCAGTTGCTGACCTTGAGAGAGCAGGCAAGAGACATGCGGTTATCACAGGCGTTGTAGAAGGCGGAGATCCGTCAGTTCAGGCTGAGATCGAAGACTGGTGCAAGGCTGCTCAGGTAAGAAGAAGATTCCGTGAGACTAACATTGCACAGATCGGAAGACCATATCCGGGTATGATGGATCTGTATATTGATGAGACAAACCTCTATAACAGAATGTTCCTCTACACAAAACAGTTCGACTGGGAGAAGATGTGGGCGATCGCTGATGATATCACAGACGAGGAAGCAATCCGTGCAAAGGCACAGGATATCCTTGATACATTCGATATTGAGGGCGGCGGCACCATCGAGAAAGTATGGGATATGGCCAAATACGTTGTTGCTTTTGAGAAATGGGTAAAAGACGAGCATCTTGGAATGATCGCTTCCCATTACGACGGATTTGCACAGGGTAAAGCCGGTGTCCTTGACAGTATGCTGATCCCGGCATTCTCCATGCTGATCAAACAGGGTACTGCATGTGCGGTAGAGGGTGACATGAAGGTTGCCATGGCAATGAGTATCTTAAAGACAATTTCCGGTACAGGTCAGCTTTCTGAGATGTACTCCATCGACTTCAATGATGACATCTGCATCATCGGACATTCCGGAAGCGGTGACGCGGACATCTCTGACAAGAAGCCAACCATGAAGATCGTAAAAGTATTCCATGGCAAAACAGGCGGCGGATATCTGACACAGTTCTATCCATACACAGGCCCTGTAACCTACCTTGCAATCACTCAGGATAAAGACGGAAACTTCAAATTCGTTGTAGCTGAGGGCGTAAACGAGGAGGGACCGATCCTTTCCTTCGGTGATACAAACATGAGAACACGCTTCACATGCGGAGCAAGAGAGTTCGTTAACCGCTGGAGCGAGGCTGGCCCGACACATCATATGGCAGCTGCTACAGGAAGACACATCGATACGATCCTGAAGGTTGCAAAAATCTTTAACGTACCGGTAGATATCGTGACAAGATAAATTCTTTCTTATGTATTCAACCTAAAACATATTCAAAAAAGGAGACTGCGCGGAGCGGTCTCCTTTTTCAGTGGGAAAAATAAGATAAAAAAGATCTGCCGGAAATGCAGCAGGCAGATTCGGCAGATTTTGGTTTTGCAGTTATTTTTTATGCATAAGTGTGTGCTCCCTGGAAAGCTCATCGTGCAGCTGGATGGAAGACCAGTGCTGAGTTACCGGTGTGAGCATGGCCTTCAGTGCAACAGGCGGGATCTGGTTTTCACGGAAAAAAGCAAGAAAATCATCCATCTGTGCACTGGAAAAATCCTTCAGCACGATCATCTCATCACTGAAATTGCTTCCCAGATTAAACTGGGATGAGGGATGAAATCCCGGAATCTCAAAAAGATATCCCAGCGGATGAAGAAATTCCGGCGCAGTGACGATCCGTGTCTTAACCTTCTGACGGTTCAGATAGCGGCGGATCTGGCGAAGCCGTTCTGGGTCGTTAAAATTATATAAAAGAGCTTCTGGCTGTGTATTCATATAGTGTCATACCTCATTTCTGAATAAAGATTTTTGTGGAACATAAGTTACTTTTCGCGATGTGCAGGGAAGCGGATCTCAACCTCTGTCCCCTCTCCAGGCTTGCTGGAATAAGTGAGTCCGTAATTATTTCCATAGAGAATTTGGAGTCTCCGGTGGGTATTATAAACTGCGATATTTGTGCCGCCGGACTGGCTTTTTCCCTTTCCGGAAAGGATAGTTGACAGGATTTCCGGCGAAATCCCAACACCGTCATCGGAAATCAGAAGAACAATATCCTCATTTTCCATCCATCCGGTAATAACAATAGTGCCGGATTTTGATTCTTTTTCCAGGATCCCGTGAAGAATGGAATTTTCCACAACAGGCTGAAGAGTCAGCTTCGGGATCTGGTATTCTGAAAGCTCATCCGGGATATCCGTGATCAGCTCAATGCTGTCGTGGTAGCGCATATTCTGAAGCTGCACGTAGATGGTTACATGCTCCAGCTCCCTTGCAATGGTAGAGATTCCTTTTTTGCGGCTCAGAGTCAGCTTATAAAAACGGGAAAGACTTTGCACTGCGTGACTGATCTCATCGGTCTGTCCCTGCAGTGCCATCCAGTTGATCATATCCATGGTATTATAAAGAAAATGCGGATTGATCTGTGCCTGGAGGGAATTGAATTCTGCAATCCGGAGATCTTCTGCAGCCTTAGCCTGCTTCTCCATCAGTTCCTCCATTTTTCGAGTCATATAGTTGTAGGTATCGATAAGATTACCGATCTCATCATGTGCCTGTGGACTTTCCATAGGAGTAGGCGGGCCGTGGCGGACGGTCTGCATCTGCCGGATCACAGAAGAAAGTCTTCCGGTAATGGAATGAGCCAGTACATTGGCAAAAATCAGAGCCAGAACCAGAAAAACTGCATAGATCAGTACGATCTGGACCATCAGTCGGTTGCTCGCATGGATCAGCGGCGGGGAAGGAAGGACCGTCACCATAAACCAGTCCGTATTGGAAATGCTGTAAAAACCGGCATAAACCTTTGTGTCCAGAATGTTCCGCTCAATGAAGTTATTGGAAGACATAAAGGAAGCCTTGATGGTGTCGTAATCCAGTTGGTAGATTCCGGATAATGACAGATCTGAGGTAGCAACAATGGCATCACGTTCGTTTACAATATATGAAACACTTCCTTCCAGAGATAGATTGTCGGAAAGAATGGAAGTAAGCTTGTCATCGGAATAATACACTGCCAGATAAGCCTTATAGGCAGTGGAGTGATAATAAAGGCTTAAAGGGCAGATATATGCCATATCACCATAATTCTTTTTTTCCCTGGGACCAAGATAGAAGGAAGGACAGAACATTTCCTGGGTGTTCCGGTTTCCCTGAAAGATACCGTACCAGTAGGTACCTTTCGCCTGACTTAAGGGAGCAAGGATATTCTTAGTGTTGGGATAAGTATCCAGTGTCTTCAGATCATCAGGAAAATCCACATAGATCTGTACATCGGTAACAATGGAATCTGTGGTCAGACGCTGAACGGCATTTTTAAAATCAGTGGCATGGTTAGATGTTGCAAGCTGTTCTGCTGAATCGCTGACCGGCATATAAAAAAGTTCCTGAAAAAAATTCTGTCCTGTAATATTCCGGGTAGTAGCGAGGATCGTATCCATAGTCCGTTCGATCAGAGGTGCAGTTTTTGCGGAGGCGTCCTGCTCCTGCCGGATGGTATTGGAAACCACCATGCTATAAAGTCGTCCATAAAAAAGAAAGGCGGTAAGACAGGCAGGAATTACCACAATGCTGATCAGGGCAATGGTGAATTTTGTCTGCAGGTTTAAATTCAGGTAGCCGTTTTTGAAACGGCGCCAGAGGGCCCTCATGACATTTTCTCCCGGTATTCAGACGGGGAAAAGCCGGAGTATTTTTTGAAGCTTTTTCCGAAGTAATTGCCATCCGTATAGCCTACCTTGGAAGAAATCTCGGAAATCTTGTATTTGGGATCGGAAAGCAGCTGCTTGGCCTTTTCCATTCGGTATTCTGTCAGATATTGATTGAGAGTCTGTCCGGTCTCGCTTTTGAAAAAAGTGCATACATAAGATGCGGAAAGGTATACATGGCCGCTGATATCTTTTACGGAAAGTGTATCGTTCATATAGTTCCGGCTGATATAATCCTTGATCATAAAGATCGTGGAATTTTCCGGCTGGGAATTTTTCGCATCTTCAAAATACTGGGCGGTTTTTTCTTTCAGAGCTTTGTGAAGCTCTTCGTAGGTGAAGGCGTTGTTTAACGTATCTACGATCAGATCCTGCTTTTCATGAAGTTCGGTTTCCAGCTGATTTTTTTTACGGGAAGCCGAAAGTGTATTAAATAGCTGGTAATAAAGATCACGGATCTGGTTAGGCATAAATGTGTGATTGCAGTTATAATACCGGAAAAGCTCATCAAGAAACTGAAAACAGGGTTCTTCTTCTCTGGCCAGGAGATATTTGGAAAAAGTATTTTCCGGTGAATGCAGGGAATCCGGAACCGGTCCCTTCGGTGAAAGCAGGCGGATGGAATTTTCCGTCAGAAATGTTTTTTCCGGAAAGAAAAAACAGTTCTGCAGAAGGATCACGGCAGAAGCGTAGGACTGATAAACCCTGAAAATATCCGTTACGGTATTTCCGGCAGCGATCAGATGCTTTCCGCAGGTGTCATATTGTCTGGAAATATAGCTTCCCACTGCGGAAAGGGTAGTCGGGGAAAGGGCATTCCTTCCATATATATGGTGGACCAGATACTGAACTCTTTTTTCCACAAAAAGACATTTCAGATGGTAATGCTCCAGAAAACAGGAAATGTCGTTCTGGAGATCTTCCAGGAAAATACCGGAAGCCTCCACAGATTCATTAAGCTTTACGATCACAGAGGTAAAATTCATGCCGTTCTCAAGAAGCTCCGGCTGCCCCAGTTCCAGACAGAGATCTGCAATTTTGTTGTTATCGGAAGGTGGAAGAGTCAGCTGTTGTGCCAGCCGGGTAGCGATTTCCTGAGAATGGATCGCTTCGCCACGATGGGAGCGGAGCTTTTGTTTGTAAAGAGTCTGCGCTTCCAGAACTGCCGCCTGTACTTCCTCGGGATGCAGAGGCTTTTCGATGTAATTGATGGCTTTTAGTTTGATGGCAGCTTTCAGATACTCTTTGTCAGAATATCCGCTCATAAAGATAGGGATACTGTCCGGCAGGAATTTCTCCAGACGCTCCAGCATGGCAATGCCTGTCATCCGCGGCATCCGTACATCGCAGAGAATGATCTCAGGTTTATACAGTCTGGCCATTTCCAGTCCGTTCACACCATCATCTGCCTGAAGGATCTCGGTGATTCCCAGAGAATCCCAGTCGATAGATGAGATCAGTCCGGTACGCGTAAGTTCTTCGTCATCGACGATCAGTAATTTCATATACAATTCTCCAATCGAGCATAGCTTTATAGCTTCGTAAATCGGACGTTTACAGCTCTGTTTATATTCCCAGAAAACTGTAACGTCAGCGTTATCATTATAGCATAAAGTATATAGAAATACGAGAATGGGACAATGGTTTATGAGTAATATTTTACAGGGAAAAGAAGAATATTTTACCCTTATCCAAAAATATTCCCATTATCAATCTGTGGGCCGGATGATAGAATATAATCAGATTAAAGGAAAGGGAGGAGAAAGAGCCGTGTCAGAATATGTTCTTGAATTAAAAGGTATTACGAAGATATTCCCCGGTGTCAAAGCTCTGAATAATGTACAGTTCCAGCTCAAACCTGGCGAAGTTCATGCGCTGATGGGTGAGAATGGTGCTGGTAAATCTACGTTTATCAAGGTTATTACCGGAGTACATAAGGCAGAAGAGGGTGAGATGTTCTTAAACGGACAGAAGGTTGACTTCAAAGGTCCGAAGGATGCCCAGGAGGCAGGTATCGCTGCCGTATATCAGCACCCTACATCATATCCGCATCTTACAGTAGCCGAAAATATTTTTATGGGTCATGAGATCATTAAACATCATATGATCCAGTGGAAAGAGATGAATCAGGAGGCAAACAAGTACCTGAAGGAGCTGGATGCAGACTTTGACGCAACAGCAGAGATGGGTACACTTTCTGTTGCACAGCAGCAGATGGTCGAGATCGCCAAGGCACTTTCCACAAATGCGAAGATCATCATTCTGGATGAGCCGACAGCAGCACTTACCAGAAACGAGTCCGAGAAGCTTTACACACTGGTTGACAAGCTGAAAGAGAATGGTGTTTCCATTATCTTTATCTCCCATCGTTTCGAAGATATGTACCGTCTGGCTTCCAGAGTTACCGTATTCCGTGATTCCCAGTACATTGGAACCTATGATGTAGATGGAATCACAAACGCAGATCTGATCAAGGCAATGGTTGGTCGTGAGATTAACGATCTGTTCCCGAAACCGGAAGTGAAGTTTGGAGATGAGATGCTCCGTATCGAACATCTTTCCAGAATAGGATTTTTCAAGGATGTTTCTTTCAATGTACATGCAGGCGAGATCGTAGGTCTTACCGGTCTGGTTGGTGCAGGACGTACAGAGGTTATGGAAGCTGTCTGTGGAATTACCCGTCCGGACGAAGGAAAAGTTTTCCTTGAGGGAAAAGAAATTTATATCAAGACTCCGTCTGATGCAATGGAAAAAGGTATCATCCTTCTTCCAGAGGACAGACAGAAACAGGGTCTGGTTATGAGCTGGGGACTTGGAAGAAACGTAACACTTCCGATCATCAGCAAATATGCAAAATCCGGATTTAACGATGAGAAGGCAGAAAGAGAACTTTCCAAGAAACTTCTTGAGGAAGTAGATACCAAGGCAGTCGATATCTTCCAGCCGGCAAGCTCTCTGTCTGGTGGTAACCAGCAGAAAGTTGTTGTTGCGAAAGCTCTTGCTCAGGAAATGAAAGTAGTTATCATGGATGAGCCGACAAAGGGTGTCGATGTCGGAGCCAAAGCTGAGATTTATGCGATCATGGGAGACCTTGCAAAGAAAGGATATGCAATCATCCTGATCTCTTCCGAGATGCCGGAGATCCTGGGTATGGCGGACCGTATCATTGTTATGTGTAATGGCCGCAAGACAGGAGAACTGAACAGAGGAGAGGCAACACAGGAGGGAATCCTTGAGCTGTCCATGGAAAAGAGCACTGGAAAGGGGACTAAATAATGGAAAAGAAATCTGTCATCAAGAAGATTACAGGCTCCCGAGAGGCTCTGCTGGCAATTATCGTAATCGTGCTGTTTGCAGTTGTCACAGCGATCAGCCCGTCATTCCTTACGCCAAAGTCACTCATGGAGATGCTGAAAAATAATGCAGTAACAATGGTAATGTCACTTGGTATGTTATGTGTCATGCTGGTAGGCGGAATTGATATTTCCATTATGTCAACTCTGGCACTTTCCGGTATGTCCATCGGTATGCTTCTGAAATACGGACATATCACAAGCACATTACTTGCTTTCATCATTGCAATGGCAATCGGTATTGCCTGCGGACTGGTTGTAGGTCTTGTAATTTCAAGAGCAAACGTTCCGCCGATCATTGCAACCATGGGCTTTATGTACATCTACAGAGCAATGGGATATCTTGTTTCTCACGGTGGTGAGTGGGCAAGTGCCGCAGCTCTCGGTGATTTTAAGAATTTTGCCACCACAAATTTCCTTGGAATCAACAAGGTAATCTGGGTGATCATCGTATGCTACGTAGTATTCTTCTTCTTTATGAAATGGACAAGAACCGGTCGTAGGATCTACGCAGTAGGAAGTAACGCAAGTGCAGCACAGGTTTCCGGTATCAATGCAAAGAATATCAACCTTCTTGTATATGTGATCATGGGATTCCTCGCAGGTCTTGGCGGAGCACTTCAGGTATCTGTTTATGCTTCTGCAATGCCTGATATGCAGTACGGTGGTGAGATGGATGTTATCGCAGCCTGCGTTATCGGTGGTGTAAGCATGAGCGGTGGACGTGGAACCGTAGTAGGTGCATTCCTCGGTTCCATTATCCTTGCAACGATCGCAAAAGCTCTTCCGCTTGTAGGTATCAGTTCACTGTGGCAGAACATGATCAAGGGTGTTATCATCCTGGTAGTAGTTGTGATCAACGTTGTTCTGCAGAGAATCGCAGATAAAAACGCATTAAAGGGAAGGGAGATGTAAATCATGGCTGGAAAATCTGGAAGAAGTATTAACAATGTGCCGGAAAATCCGATGAAACACATCATATTCAGTTGGGAAGGCATCCTGGTCATTCTCTTTATCCTGGTAAATATTTTCTGCGCATCATTTTCTGAGTTTTATAATATGAAGAGTGTTCTTCGTCAGATGCCGGTTTACCTTGCAGAGGTATTCATGATGTTTCCAATGGCGTACATCCTGGTATTAGGCGAGATTGATATTTCCGTAGGTGCGATCGTGTGTCTCTCCGCTACCTTAAGCTGTATGGTCTGCAACACAAACGCTCCGTTCATTGTAGTAGTACTTACAGCACTGGTTGTTGGTGCCCTCTGTGGTGCGGTTAACGGATTTATCCTTACCCGTTTCAAGGAGCTGCCTCCAATGATCGTAACACTGGCAACACAGATCATCTTCCGTGGTATCGCTGAGGTAACACTTGGAGCCGGCGGAAGTATTGCGATCACAAACACAGATGGCTTCCGTGCTATCGGTGGAAAGGTTGGAAATATTCCATATATTCTTTTCCTGGTGCTGATCCTTGGTGTACTTTTTGCGATCTTTCTTGGAAAGAGTACATTTGGACGCCGTACATATGCGATCGGAACAAACCGTGTGGCAGCTTATTACGCAGGTGTTCACGTAGAGAAGATCCGTTTCATCATCTACACAGTTATGGGACTTATGTCCGGACTTTGCGCAGTATTCCTGGTATCCTCTTCCTACGGTGCAAATACAACAACCGGTAACGGATTTGAGATGGATGCCATTGCAATGGCAGTATTCGGAGGTATCTCCTCCACAGGTGGTAAAGGTAACCTGGCCGGCGGTATCATTTCTGCATTCATCATCGTATGCTTACGAGTTGGCCTTGGACAGAAGAACGTAAATGCTCAGGTGATCCTTCTCATCATCGGTGTACTTCTGGTAGCAGCAGTAGCTCTTCCGAATATCATCGGCGATGTGAAAAAAGCAGTCGCAATGAAGAAAAACTAAATATCACTTTTGAAACTCATATGATTGTTAGCTGCCTCCATTGGTGTAGCGGAGGCAGTAGCATATAAAAAAATTATATTCTTATAGGGAGGAACAACAATGAAAAAAAAGGTAATTAGCGCAATCCTTTGTGGAGCAATGGTTCTTGGTACAGTTTGCCCGGTTCTTGCAGCAGATGACAAATCCGAAGATACTAAGACAGAAGCAGCAGCTGGCGATTCTGCAAAAGGCAAAAAGATCGCTCTGGTTGGTAAAGCAGCCGGTAATGCATTCTTCGAGATCGCAGCGAAATCTTTCCAGGAGACAGTAGAGGCTGAAGGCGGCGAGGTTCAGGTCGTTTATCCTGAGACAGCTACAGCTGATGCGCAGATCAAGGTTCTTGACAACCTGATTTCTCAGGACTTCGATGCAATCTGTATCTCCGCTAACGATGTTAACGCTCTTCAGGCTAAGCTTGAGGAAGCTATGGATGAGGGAATCAAGGTATCTTCCTTCGACTCCGCACCGAACAAAGACAGCCGTGAGATTTTCGTAAACCAGGCTGGTACAAAAGAAGTTGCTCAGGCACTTATGGATGCAGTTCTTGATATTTCCGGTGGTGAGGGACAGTTCGCTATCCTTTCCGCTACATCTCAGTCCGCTAACCAGAACGCATGGATCGACGCGATGAAGACCATCATGGAAGGCGATGACAAATACAGCAAGCTTGAGCTTGTAGACGTTGTATACGGTGATGATGAGCCGCAGAAATCCACAGACCAGACAGCAGCTCTTCTTCAGAACTACAAGGATCTGAAGGTTATCTGCGCACCTACAACAGTTGGTATCGCAGCAGCTGCTAAATATCTTCAGGATAACGGATCTTCCTGTAAGCTGACAGGTCTTGGACTTCCATCCGAGATGCAGGAGTACACAGGTGATGATGATTCTCATTCCTGCCCATACTTCTATCTGTGGGATATGCAGGGCCTTGGAAAACTCAGTGCTTACACAACAATCGCTCTGATCAACGAAGACATCACAGGTGCTAAAGATGACAAATTCACAGCTGGTGACCTTGGTGACTACACAGTAACAGAGGCAGATGACGGCGGTACAGAGGTTGTTCTTGGTGCACCTCTGAAATTCGATACAAGCAACATCGAGGAGATGGCTAAGCTGTACTAATCAATCCTCAGATTGACTGTATAATCATATGATAAATCCTTTTGGGACAAGGCGGAGTCTTCGGACTCCGCCTTGTTTCGTATATTTGAATTTGGTGTATAGAAGGTTTCCGAAAAAATTTCAGTCTTTTGATTCTGGTTGTACTCTTATGGCTGCGGTGTTAAAATGAGGACAGCAGAATAGAAAACCATGAACAGATGAAGGAGCAAAACACATGCAGCAGGCATTACTGGATCAGCTGAGAAAGATCACAGAGGAAGAGAGAAAAATCCTGGATGGAGAAGCAGAGGTGGATAGAGATCTCTACACATCCGGTCGGGACTTTACTGTGGACAGCCGTAAAATGCTGAAAGAAGGCAGGCTGATCGCTGTGCGTACACACACCCGTTTTGTGTATTTTCCGGCTCACAGGCATAATTTTGTGGAAGTGCTGTATGTGTGTGAGGGATCTCTGACTAATATCATTGACGGAAAAAAAGTCATAGTTAACAAAGGCGAGCTGCTTTTTCTCAATCAGTTTACGAAGCATGAGATTCTGAAAGCGGGGCAGAATGATATTGCGATCAATTTTATGGTGCTGCCGGAGTTTTTTGATGTGGCCTATTCCATGGCGGGCAATGACAATATGCTGGCAGATTTTCTGGTGAATGTCCTGCGACAGGATGAAGAGCGTGGGGAATATCTTCATTTTAAGGTTGCGGAAGTGCTGCAGATCCAGAATCTTCTGGAAAATATCATCTATTCTCTTGTAAACGGTGAGGAGAACAGAGAGCGGATCAATCAGACCACAATGGGCCTGATATTCATGTATCTGATAGAATCGGTGCAGTATGTGGAGATGCGTCTGCCCAATCAGTACGAAAATATGATCTCTATGACAACACTGGATTATATTGAACAGAAATACCGGACTGCTACGCTGACGGAGCTTTGTGGTCGTCTGCATCTTCCCATGCATGTCCTCAGTAAGATGATCAAGAAAAGCACAGGGTTTAATTTCAAGGAACTTCTTCAGAGAAAACGTCTGAACAAGGCTGTAGAGCTGATGTGTGAAACAGATCTGCCTGTCAGTGACATCATTGCGGCTGTAGGCTATGAAAATAACAGTTATTTTCATCGGGTATTCAAGGAACATTATCACATGACACCACGGGCGTTCCGGGTGAAAAACAGTGAGAAAGAACAGGTGAGGCTGTAACAGCCTCACCTGTTTTTTTAAATATCATGGAATTGTCCGATCTTGTTTTTGATCCGCTGCATTTCGTTATCCATATCGATCACAGTGCGGGCGCAGTTCAGCAGTTCATTGCTGACATCCTCATAACCGTCCATTTCTTCGATATTCTGCTTGTAACGCAGCTGATGCTCCAGAGTTGCCCAGAAATCCATACCGTTGGTACGGATCTGGATCTCTGCACGCATGGGAGTTTTTCCCTTGGAGAAGAATACGGGGATTTCCACGATCATGTGATAACTGCGGTAGCCGTTTGGCTTTGGATTTTTGATATAGTCCTTTACCTGAATGACGGTAATGTCATCCTGCCTGGTGATCAGGTCTGCAATGGTGTAGATATCATCGATAAAAGCACAGACAACACGGATACCTGCCACGTCATTCAGTTGATTCTGAATATTCTCCGCAGTAAACTCATAGCCGAGCCTTTTGAGCTTTTTGTAAATGCTTTCTGGCTTTTTGATCCTTGTCTTGATGAAGGAGATCGGGTTACGTTTATATTCCAATGAAAATTCATCGTTGAGGACTTCCAGCTTGGTGCGTACCTCACGGACCGTACATCGATACATCATCATCAGATCATTAAATTTTGCGGAATTTTTGATAAAAACCTGTGGATCGGGGGTATCCAGCCAGGTGTTTGTATTTCTTTCAGCCATAGTGTTTTTCTGGTGAAACTCCTTTCTTATGTGATATTTATAACAATTACTTTTATACAATTATAGAACAAAATGATATTTTTTTCAACTTTTGTATTGACATATCAGAAAAGCTGTGCTATTTTATAGAAAAAATTTAATTGAGTAAACCACTAAACCACTAAACCGTTGAAGCGGAGATAAAGATATTCATGCGCGCACAGAGAGTCCGGGAGGGTGAGAGCCGGGTCGAGAGGCAGTTTATCAAATGGACCGCAGAGGGCACAGGGAAAGATACTTTCGGGTATCAAGTATTCTGTGACGTGAGGGCATACGTCAGTTGCCGGGAATATGAAGGTATTCCGCCAAGTGCACGGGTCAGACCGTGAATCAGGGTGGCACCGCGGGTGATTTTGAATTTAAAGCTCGTCCCTGACAGAACCAGATTCTGTCGGAGACGGGCTTTTCTTGATTTCATGAGCAAGCAGCGAATGCAGATCACGAATGTCCCGTCCTCCGGTAAGGAATGAAAAACTCAGGAGGGCCTGTATATGTATCCAACATTAGAAAAAATCAAAGAACTAGCACAGTCAGGCGAATACCGGCGAATCCCTGTATACAGAGAGCTGTATTCCGACTGCTATACACCCGTAGAAGTCATGAGGACCTTACGCACAGCCAGCAGACATTGCTATCTTCTGGAAAGTGCCAGCCAGACAGAGGTATGGGGACGCTATTCCTTCCTGGGATATGAGCCATCCATGGAGATCACCTGTACAGACGGAAAGCTTCAGATCCGCAGGATCCATGAGGACGGTACCGAAGAAATAACAAAGCAGCAGGTAAAACATCCCGGAGATGCTATTCGAAAGATCCTGAAGGAATACAAAAGCCCGGTACTGGAAAAAATGCCAACCTTTACCGGCGGCCTGGTAGGCTATTTTTCCTACGATTATATTAAATACAGTGAACCGAAGCTGGAGCTTACCGATAAGACGGTAGAAGATTTCAGAGATATGGATCTAATGCTCTTTGACCAGGTCATTGCCTTTGATCATTACAGACAGAAGGTGCTTCTGATCACAGGGGTGATGACAGATGATCTGGAGAACTCTTTTGGAAAGGCAGAAAAGAAACTGCAGGAGATGGCAGATCTGATCAGAAAGGGAGAGCAGAAGGAATTTCCATCCCTGAAGTTGCAATCCTCCATTGAGCCGCAGTTCCCGAAAGAAAAATACTGTGAGATGGTAGAAACCGCCAGACATTATATTCGTGAGGGAGACATCTTCCAGGTGGTGCTTTCCAATCCCATGAGAGCCAGAGCAGAGGGAAGCCTTTTTGATACCTATCGTGTTTTAAGGGCCACAAACCCGTCCCCCTATATGTTTTATTTTTCCAGCGATGATATTGAGATCGCGGGAGCGTCACCGGAAACCCTTGCAAAGCTTACAGGAAAAGAGTTAAGCACCTTCCCGCTGGCAGGAACAAGGCCAAGAGGAAAAACAAAGGAAGAAGACGAGGCGTTGGAACAAGGTCTTCTTGCAGATGAAAAAGAACGTGCCGAGCATAACATGCTTGTGGATCTTGGTCGAAATGATATCGGAAAGATCAGTAAGATCGGTACTGTGAACGTAGAAAAATATATGTGCATCGAGCGTTTTTCTCATGTGATGCATATCGGTTCCACAGTTACCGGCCAGATCCGGGATGACAGGGATGCGGTGGATGCAGTGGATGCCATCCTTCCGGCAGGAACACTTTCCGGAGCACCGAAATTCCGTGCTTGCCAGATCATCCAGGAACTGGAACAGAGCAAGCGAGGCATTTACGGCGGTGCTATCGGATATCTGGATTTTGCCGGAAACCTGGATACCTGTATTGCCATTCGCCTGGTTTATAAGAAAAACGGTGAGATCTGTATCCGGTCAGGAGCAGGGATCGTAGCAGACAGTATTCCGGAAAGTGAATTTCAGGAGTGCTGCAACAAGGCAAGAGCCGTTGTACAGGCAATCGAAACTGCACAGGAGGGACTGGAATGATAGTACTGATCGATAATTATGATAGCTTTTCCTACAATGTTTACCAGCTGATCGGTTCTGTGGAGCCGGATATCAAAGTGGTAAGAAATGATGAAGTGACCATCAAAGAGCTGGAGGCCATGAAGCCGGAGGCATTGATCCTTTCCCCTGGTCCGGGAAAACCGGAGGATGCGGGAATTTGTATTGAATCCATAAAATATTTCAAAGACAAGCTGCCGATCCTGGGTATCTGCCTTGGACATCAGTCCATCTGTGAAGCCTTCGGAGGGACAGTATCCTACGCAAAAGAGCTGATGCACGGAAAGCAGAAAGAGATACATAAAGTTGGAAAGAGCCGGATGTTTGAAGGACTTCCGGAAACTTTTCCGGCAGCCAGATATCACTCACTGGCAGCTATCCGGGATACCTTACCGGAGGAACTGGTTGTTACCGCTGAGTCTGAGGTCGGAGAGGTGATGGCACTGGAGCATAAAGAATATCCGATATTCGGATTACAGTTCCATCCGGAATCTGTTATGACACCGGATGGAAAAACAATGATCGAGAACTTTATGAAGGTTATCAGAGACAGATAAGACAGAGAACAGCAATCCATAAAAGATAGAATCGTTACAGAACAGGAGGAAACAACAATGATCAAAGAAGCAATCATCAAGCTTTCAAAAAAAGAAGATCTTACATATGACGAAGCAGAAGCCGTAATGAATGAGATCATGGACGGAGCGGCAACACCGGTACAGATGGCATCCTACCTTACTGCACTTTCCCTGAAAGGAGAGACTATTGATGAGATCACTGCATCAGCAGCCGGAATGCGTGCACACTGCATCAAGCTTCTCCACGATATGAATGTTCTGGAGATCGTAGGAACCGGTGGTGACGGAGCAAATTCCTTTAACATTTCCACGACATCTTCTCTTGTGATCGCAGCAGGTGGCGTTCCGGTAGCAAAACACGGAAATCGTGCAGCATCTTCCAAGAGCGGTGCAGCAGATGTTCTGGAAGCACTTGGCGTAAAGATCAACATTCCGCCGGAAAAAAGTGCAGAGATCCTGAAAAAGATCAACATTTGTTTCCTGTTTGCGCAGAATTATCACATTGCCATGAAATATGTGGCACCGATCCGTAAAGAGCTGGGAATCCGCACGGTATTTAATATCCTCGGACCATTAAGCAACCCGGCAGGCGCAAACATGGAGCTGATGGGAGTCTTTGACCAGTCTCTGGTAGAGCCGCTGGCACAGGTTATGATGAAGCTTGGCGTGAACCGCGGAATGGTAGTTTTCGGTCAGGATAAGCTGGATGAGATCTCCATGAGCGCACCGACTTCTGTGTGCGAGATCAAGGACGGATGGTTCCAGTCCTATGAGATCACACCGGAGCAGTTCGGCTATACACGCTGCAGCAAAGAAGATCTGGCAGGCGGCACACCGGCAGAGAACGCAGAGATCACAAAAGCCATTGTAAACGGAACCGAAAAAGGCCCGAAGCGTCAGGCGGTCTGCATGAACGCAGGTGCAGCACTTTATATCGCAGGAAAGGCGAAGACTATAGAAGATGGCGTGAAGATGGCTGAAAACCTGATCGACAGTGGTGCAGCTGCTGCCAAGCTTGCGGAATTTATCAAATTAAGTAACGAGATTTGAAAATAATAGCGGCAGAAGAGAAATCGGCAATCCCTATCGGAAGAGATACGAACGGAAACATTAATCTGTCAGACTTCGTGAAATTGCCGAATGAGAGTTGAACTGAAATATCAAGGAGACAAACAAAGAATGAGCGAAAAAAACATTCTGGAGGAAATCGCAGAAAAAACAAGAGAACGTATCCGGAAGGAAAAACGTCAGTTTCCCCTGGATCAGCTGAAAACCCTGGCAGAAAAAGCACCACAGCAGCCGTCCTTTCTGGAAGCGTTGAAAAAGCCGGGTATGTCCTACATCTGTGAAGTAAAAAAAGCTTCCCCCTCCAAGGGGCTGATCGCACCGGAATTTCCGTATCTGGAAATTGCGAAAGAATACGAGGTAGCAGGTGCATCTGCGATCTCCTGCCTCACAGAGCCATTTTATTTCATGGGAAGTGATACTTATCTCCGTGAGATCACAGAAACAGTGGATATTCCGGTCCTTCGGAAGGACTTCACGGTGGATAAGTACATGATCTATCAGGCAAAAGCATTCGGCGCAGCGGCTGTACTTCTGATCTGTGCTATCTTAAATGACCAGGAACTCCTGGAATACCGAGAGCTTGCAGAAACTCTGGGAATGGATGCACTGGTGGAAGCTCATGACGAGAATGAAGTGGCAAGAGCATTAAAGACAGGTGCAAAGATCGTCGGAGTAAATAACCGTGATCTGAAAACCTTTAAGGTTGATATGAATAACAGCATCCGTCTTCGAAACCTGGCACCGGACAATGTGGTATTTGTGTCTGAGAGCGGAATCAAAAACGCAGGTGATATCGCTATCCTGGAAAGAAACCGGGTAGGTGCAGTCCTGATCGGTGAGACCCTGATGCGAAGCCCGGATAAGAAAGCTGCATTGGAAAATCTGAATGGTGGAGCGCTTGTATAAAGGCCAAACGAAAGAAGAGAGCAAATAAGTAACAGAGCTGACCAGCAGCAAATAGTAACGAAACAGGAAGGGGCAGGGTCAGACAGAAAGGGTAGGATTGGCTGAATATGAGAGAACAACCGTTGAAACATGGGAGCAGAACCAGGATCAAGATCTGCGGCCTGACCCGCCCGGAAGATATCCTGGCAGTGAACCAGGCTAAACCGGACTTTGCAGGATTCATTGTAGAATTCCCAAAAAGCAGAAGAAACGTCACCGTGGAGCAATTGAAGGCTCTCCGGGAAGAACTGGATGATAGCATTTTGCCGGTAGGCGTATTCGTCAATGCACCGGTGGAGCTTCCCGCACAGCTTTTAAACGAAGGAACCATCGCACTGGCACAGCTTCACGGCCAGGAGGACGAGAATTATATCAGACAGCTTAAGACCATGACCGACCAGCTTCTGATAAAGGCTTTTTCCATAAAAACAGAAGCAGATATAAAGAAAGCGATCCGTTCGGAAGCAGACTATATTCTGCTGGATCAGGGCGTAGGAGGAACAGGAGAAACTTTCGACTGGAGTCTGGTACCGGCGATCAAACGTCCCTGGTTTCTGGCAGGAGGTCTGGGCTGTGAAAATCTGGAATCGGCCATACATCTGCTTCACCCCTGGGCAGTAGATTTAAGCAGCAGTGTAGAAACCGACGGTCACAAAGACCCGGATAAAATATTAGAAGCAGTATACGCAGTAAGGAACATAAAGGAGGAAATATAACATGTCAAAAGGAAGATTCGGCATCCATGGCGGACAGTACATCCCGGAAACACTGATGAACGCCGTTCTGGAGCTTGAGGAAGCATACAACCATTACAAAAACGATCCGGAATTCAACCGTGAGCTCACAGAGCTTCTCAATGAATACGCAGGAAGACCATCCCGTCTTTACTATGCGGCACATATGACCGAGGACCTTGGCGGAGCCAAGATCTATCTGAAAAGAGAAGACTTAAACCACACAGGAGCCCACAAGATCAACAACGTACTTGGTCAGGTGCTCCTGGCAAAAAAAATGGGCAAGACCCGTGTCATCGCAGAGACAGGAGCCGGCCAGCACGGCGTTGCAACTGCAACCGCAGCAGCACTGATGGGAATGGAATGTGAGGTATTCATGGGAAAAGAAGACACGGAACGTCAGGCACTGAATGTTTACAAAATGCGTCTTCTCGGAGCAAAAGTCCATGCAGTCACAAGCGGAACCGCAACCTTAAAGGATGCCGTTTCCGAGACCATGCGTGAGTGGACAAACCGTATTGCAGATACCCATTATGTACTGGGCTCTGTTATGGGCCCGCACCCGTTCCCAACTATCGTACGTGATTTCCAGGCAGTGATCTCCAAGGAGATCAAAGAACAGATGCTGGAAAAAGAGGGCAGACTTCCGGATGTTGTCCTGGCCTGCGTAGGCGGCGGCTCCAATGCTATCGGAAGCTTCTACAATTTCATTGAGGACAAAGACGTTCGTCTCATCGGCTGTGAGGCAGCAGGACGTGGCGTGAATACTGCGGAGACTGCGGCAACCATCGCAACCGGTCGTCTCGGAATCTTCCATGGTATGAAATCTTACTTCTGCCAGGATGAATACGGACAGATCGCACCGGTATACTCCATCTCCGCAGGTCTTGATTATCCGGGTGTAGGTCCGGAGCATGCACACCTTTATGATATCGGAAGAGCAGAGTACGTTCCTGTTACAGATGACGAAGCAGTAGAGGCTTTTGAATATCTTTCCAGAACAGAAGGAATCATTCCTGCGATCGAAAGTGCCCACGCAGTGGCCTATGCGAAAAAGATCGCACCGACACTTGGAAAGGACAAGATCATGGTAGTTACCATTTCAGGACGTGGAGATAAGGACTGTGCGGCAATTGCCCGCTACAGAGGGGAGGATATTCATGAATAAGAGAATTACAGAAGCATTTGCAAACGGAAAAGCATTTATTCCTTTTTTAACCTGCGGAGATCCGTCTCTGGAGGTAACAGAGCAACTGGTTTATGCAATGGAAGAAGCAGGCGCAGATCTGATCGAGCTTGGGATCCCGTTCTCAGATCCTACCGCAGAGGGACCTGTGATCCAGGAAGCTAATGTCCGGGCACTTGCAGGTGGCGTGACTACAGATAAAGTTTTTGCAATGGTAGAAAAAATCCGTAAAAATACAAAAATCCCAATGGTATTCATGACCTACGCAAACGTAGTATTTTCTTACGGAACAGAGCGTTTTATCAAGAAAGCAGCGGAAGTTGGAATGTATGGACTGATCCTTCCGGATGTTCCGTTTGAGGAAAAAGAAGAGTTTGATGTTGTGTGCAAACAGTACGGCCTTGACCTGATCTCCCTGATCGCACCAACCTCCCATGAGCGGATCGCCATGATCGCAAAAGAGGCGGAAGGCTTTGTTTACTGCGTATCTTCCCTTGGTGTAACAGGAATGCGTACCAGCATTACCACAGATATCGGAGCTATGGTGAAGCTGGTAAAAGCCCAGAAAGACATCCCATGTGCAGTAGGATTCGGAATCTCAACCCCGGAGCAGGCAAAAAAAATGGCAGATCAGTCGGACGGTGCCATTGTAGGATCTGCCATTGTGAAGCTTTGTGGTGCCTACGGCAAAGACTGCGTGCCGAAGGTGAAGGCTTATGTGAAAGAGATGAAGGATGCGATCAGATAAATTTCCGGCTGAAATCGGAACACAGATCACAAAGTGTAATAAAAATCTGCTTTATCCAAAAAAAGGTAAAGCAGATTTTTTTCGTGCTGAGCAGATTTCGGAGAAATTACAGAAAAGATCTACTTGACAGTTAGAGACCAGGTGATAGATGATATAAAAAAAGGTGAGGAGGAAATTGGGGATGAATCGGGAAGAAGCAAAGAAGAAAGCAGAAGTGCTGGTTGCCAGGATGACTCTGGAGGAAAAAGCCAGTCAGCTAAGGTACGATGCACCTGCAATAAAAAGACTGGGAATTCCGGCATATAACTGGTGGAATGAGGGACTTCACGGTGTTGCCAGAGCAGGGCAGGCAACGGTTTTTCCACAGGCGATCGGAATGGCGGCAGCTTTTGACCGGAAAAGTGTGGCAGAGATGGCCGGTATCGTGGCAACAGAGGGCAGAGCAAAGTATAATGCATATTCCGTAAACGGTGACAGAGATATTTATAAGGGATTGACGTTCTGGTCTCCTAATGTCAATATTTTCCGTGATCCACGATGGGGTAGAGGCCATGAAACTTATGGGGAAGATCCGTATCTTACAAAAGAACTGGGAGTTTCCTTTGTAAAAGCACTTCAGGGAAATGGGGATACAATGAAGGCAGCAGCCTGTGCCAAACATTTTGCAGTACATTCCGGGCCGGAGGCACTCCGTCATGAATTTGATGCGGAAGCATCCGCAAAAGATATGGAAGAAACGTATCTGCCGGCATTCGAAGGTCTGGTAAAAGAAGCGAAAGTAGAAGCGGTTATGGGAGCTTATAACCGGACAAACGGGGAACCCTGCTGCGGAAGTCCCACATTACAGAAAAAACTCAGAGGCGAATGGAAATTTCAGGGGCATTTTGTATCAGACTGCTGGGCAATCCGTGATTTTCATGAACACCATATGGTAACGGATACAGCCGTTGAATCTGCAGCACTGGCTATTAATAATGGCTGTGACCTGAATTGTGGAAATACTTATCTTCACATTATGAAGGCATACGAAAAGGGGCTTGTCACAGAAGAAACCATAACCCGGGCAGCAGTGCGGCTTTTTACCACAAGGTATCTGCTGGGGTTGTTTGATGGAAGCGAATATGACAATATCTCCTATCTGGAGGTGGAATCTCCCAGGCATCTGGATGCAGCGGAGAAAGCAGCGGAAAAAAGCTTTGTTCTGCTGAAAAATAACGGGATTCTTCCGCTTGATAAAGAAAAACTGAAAACAATAGGGATCATCGGACCAAATGCGGACAGCAGGCAGGCGCTGATCGGCAATTATCACGGGACAGCTTCCAGGTATATTACCATACAGGAAGGCATCCAGGATTATGTGGGAGACGATGTAAGGATCCTTACTTCCAGAGGCTGTGATCTGTTCCGAGACCGGACGGAGCACCTTGCGTTTACCAGAGATCGTATTGCGGAAGCAAAGGTGGTTGCGGAAAACAGTGATGTGGTGATCTTATGTATGGGACTGGATGAGACACTGGAAGGGGAAGAGGGAGACACCGGAAACAGCTATGTATCGGGAGATAAAGAAGATATTGAACTTCCCGGAGTACAGCGAGAACTGATGGAAGCGATCGCAGATACCGGAAAACCGGTAGTATTCTGTCTGCTGGCAGGAAGTGACCTTAATCTGAAATATGCGGCAGAGAAATTTGATGCAGTCATGATGCTGTGGTACCCTGGATGCCAGGGCGGGAAGGCAGCGGCAAAGGTACTGTTTGGAGAAATCTCGCCATCAGGAAAACTTCCGGTGACATTTTATGAAAACCTGGAAGAACTTCCGGATTTTACCGATTATTCCATGAAAGGCAGAACATATCGCTATATGGAACGAAAAGCACAGTTTCCTTTTGGATATGGTCTGACGTACAGTAAGGTGGCAGTAGATAAAGCAGAGGTCAAAACATGTGGACAGAAGATAAACGTGGAGGTAGAAGTGCAGAATAACGGCGCATATGATACAGAGGATGTTGTTCAGATCTATGTAAAAAATATCGACAGCAAAAATGCCATTCCCAATCCGATGCTGGCCGGTTTTCAGCGGATATTCCTGAAGGCGGGAGAATGCCGAAAAATAGAAATCCCAATATGGGAAAAAGCATTCACCGTAGTAGATGAAACAGGAAAACGGATGGAAGAAGGAAAGAAATTTGAAATTTATGCAGGCTGCAGCCAGCCGGATGAAAAAAGCAAAGAACTGACCGGGATCATGCCGGTAAAGATCATCTGGGAAAAATAATAAGAAAATCTAAAGTAACAGGAGGGCGATGCATCAGGCAGCGCCCTCCCTTCATATCTACCGCATAAACAACCGTACCATTTTTTCATAAATCTTCCGATATTTCTGATACCGCATAGGAAGATCGATCCAGGTCTTTTTATCTACAATACTCTTATAATGAGAGAATGTCCGGAAGCCGTCGATGCCATGATAGGATCCCATGCCGCTTTCACCAAAGCCGCCGAAGCCCATATTGCTGGTTGCCAGATGTATGAGGACATCGTTGATACAGCCACCGCCGAAACCACATCGGGAAGTAACTTCCCGGGCATTTTTTTCATCTTCGGTGAAGATATAAAGAGCCAGCGGATGTGCCATGGAATTGATCTTTGTTACAGCACCTCCGAGAGAGTCATAGGTAAGGACCGGAAGTACCGGACCGAAGATTTCCTGCTGCATGACCGGATCTTCGAAGGTTACGTTATCAAGAACCGTCGGCTCGATCTGAAGTGTTTCACGGTTGGAACCACCGCCGCAGACAGTTTTGGCAGGATCGATCAGACTGTTGATACGGTCGAAATGCTTTTCGTTGATGATCTTTCCATAATTCCGGTTCTTCAGTGGTTCTTTTCCATACTGGCGTGTGATCTGTCTGCGAAGCTCTGCGACCAGGGCTTCTTTGATCTCCGGATCACAGTAGATATAGTCCGGAGCCACGCAGGTCTGGCCACAGTTCAGGAACTTGCCGAATACGATACGTTTTGCCGCAAGGCGGAGATTGGCTGTTTTGTCCACGATGCAGGGGCTTTTTCCACCCAGCTCCAGAGTGACTGGTGTGAGGTGTTCGGAAGCCTTTCTCATGACCTCTTTTCCTACAGACTGGCTTCCCGTGAAGAAGATGTAATCAAAGTGCAGACTGAGAAGATGTGTGTTTTCCGCACGTCCGCCTGTGACAGTTGCAACGTATTTTTCATCGAAACATTCATGGATGAGAAGACGGATCACTTCGCTTGTTGCCGGTGAGTAGGCACTTGGTTTCAGGATGACTGTGTTTCCGGCTGCAATGGCGTCTACCAGTGGTTCTATGGTGAGAAGAAACGGATAGTTCCACGGACTCATAATGAGAACAACACCGTAGGGGGATGGTTTGCGGAAACTGTGGGAATGGAACTGTGCCAGTGGAGTCGGAACGGTCTGTTCTTTTGCGTAGGAGCGGATATTTTTCAGCATATGTGTGATCTCGGAGAGCACCAGTCCGGTCTCACACATATAGCTTTCGAAATTACTTTTTCCCAGATCCTTTTTCAGCGCGGCGTGGATCTGATCTTCGTGTTTCCGGATGGAAGCGCGGAGACGTTTCAGGGCGCTGATGCGAAAATCAAGGTCAAGAGTTGCGCCGGAGTAGAAGTACTGGCGCTGTTTATCTAAAAGCTGGTTGATCTGTTCTTTTTCCATGGAATTGTAGTCCTTTCTGAAAAAACTGTATTCGAAATATCGAAAAAATCTTTCTATGCCAATGGCTGTTTTAGCAATTGCCTGCCGGAGGCATCAGTCTGTAATACAGTGTCTCAAGTTCGCCGGCATCCATCAGCACAGGAACCGGGTACAGAGGATTGGCTTCTTTATCTGCGTAATGGGCAAGCTCCGGGATGTCCGTTTCCTGGATTTCCGGGATATAGTCTCCGATGCCATAGCGTTTTTTCATATCTTTTATTGCATCAATAAACATCCGGGCAGCAGTTTTATCGTCCTCATGTTTATCGCAGAGACCGGCAGTTACGGCAAGGTTGCGGAGTTTGTGAGTGATGGAATCTCCGTATGTTTCCAGTACCATAGGAAGGATCACTGCATTGGCAAGCCCATGTGGAACATTATATTTTCCGCCGAGGGAATGTGCAATTGCGTGGACATATCCAACGTAGGATTTGGTGAAGGCACAGCCTGCGAAATAGGAGGCGCGGAGCATATTTCGTCTTGCTTCAATATTATTGCCGTCTGTGTAGGCGGTATCCAGATTTTCAAAGATCAGTCTGACAGCATCCAGGGCATTTTTTCTTGTGCCAGGTGTAGTGGAATTTCCAATGTAGGCTTCCACCGCGTGAGTCAGGGCATCCATGCCGGTGGTAGCTGTGATAAACGGCGGAAGGCTTAAAGTCACTTTCGGGTCAAGGACTGCGTAGCGTGGGATCAGCGGAAAATCGTTGATGGCATATTTGTGCCGTGTTTCTGCATCGGTAATGACAGCAGCAAGTGTTGTTTCACTTCCTGTTCCTGCAGTCGTGGGGATGGCGATGAGAAGAGGAAGCTTTTTGTGGATCTTCAGGATTCCCTTCATCTGAGCAAGAGACTGGTGTGGCTTGGCAATGCGGGCTGCTGTGGCTTTTGCACAGTCCATACTGGAACCTCCGCCGAAGCCGATGATCGCCTGGCAGTCATTGTCCAGATACATGTGAAGGGCTTCGTCCACATTGACGGTTGTTGGATTGGCAACGGTTTTGTCGTAGATGTGGTAAGAGATGCAGCTTCGCTTCAGTGTCTGCTCCAGCCTTTCTGTAAGGCCAAGGCTTCGGATCCCTGCATCTGTGATGATGAGTACATTGTTATAGTTTCTTTTTTCCAGAACTTCCGGAATACCTTTGACGCTTCCGATGATCTTCGGATTGCGGTAAGGAAGCAGTGGAAGGGCGAATTTAAAGACATTCTGGAAAACCCGGCAGTAAGCTTTTTTTAATGGATTCATGGTAGTTTTCGTTCCTTTTAAAGTCAAATTATTTTATTCTAAATATTATATATAGCAGTTGGAAGGGGAAAAGTCAAGGTTGCCGTTTATGGAAGTGCATCGCGAAGCGTGTTGCTGAGAACAGAGTAACCGTAACGTCATAAAAAAGAAAACAGGAAAATATAATATTGTCATGGTTGTAAATATCCTTTACACTAAGGGAGTCAAACAGAATCATTATGCAAGGATTGGATATCCAGCGGAAGGCAAATGTCCGCAGGATAGATATTGATCACGGAGGAAATCATGCCAGAAACAGACACATCCGCAAAAAATCCTCTTCATGTGTCCGAAGTGGATGATAATTTAAAAGAATTAAGCCCTCACGGTTCCTTTGAGCTGCCGGTGGAAACCTATATGGCGAACTGTGAGATCTTTCATGCATTGTATGACCACTGGCACAGTGAGATGGAGATCATGTATATTGAAAAAGGCAGTGGCTTTGCCAGACTGAACCGGGAGAGCATCCGCCTGAAAAAGGGGGATATCCTGATCGTGAACTGCGGAGTTCTCCATAGTATGCGCACGGATCTTAAGAAGCCTCTTTATTATAAGAGTGTGGTTTTCAGCCTGGGCTTCCTTGCAGGTCAGCCGGGAGATATCTGCCAGGAATGTGTGGTATCACCATTAATAGAAAACAAGGCAGAATTCTGCCATCATATAGAAGAAGGAGATTCCGGATATGAGAAGCTACGGGAAATTTTTCTGGAGATCCATGACTGTCATACGGAGAAGAAGCCATATTTCTATGTGAAGTTGAAAATGCTGTTCTTTGATTTCTTTTATGAGATGCTGACGAAGCATTATATTATCCCGGTAAGCACAGAGCAGAACAAGAGCCTTGCAGCAGTAAAGAAAGTGCTGGATCATATCAGCCTTCACTACCAGGAGAATCTTACTGTTTCAGAGCTTTCCGGACTTTCCAATTACAGTGAGTATTATTTTATGAAGCTTTTCCGCCAGTATACGGGAAAAACCCTGGTGGAATACATCAATGACTTCCGTATGGAGAAGGCGAAGTATCTTCTTACGCATTCCGATGCACCTGTGACGGAGATCGCCATGCAGGTGGGATTTAACAGTACAAGTTATTTTATAAAGAAATTTCAGCAGTCCAATAAGGTTTCACCGCATAAGTACAGGAAGAGTATGAGACAGATCTGAGACAGATCCCGAAACAACCGCATATGTACCGGTTATGTTTTTATGCAGAGCTACAGTAAAAAGTGAAAAACAGTCTGACAAATATCTTGCATATCATGACAGGATTGTTATATTTTTGAAAAGAAATGCGTGATATCCTAATATCATCAAAAACAAAGCAAACAACCTTGTAAAAACATATTTCATCCCATCAAGATCCATGAAAGGAGATCAAAATGGAAACATTAAGCAAAGTATTTGAAGACAAATATAACAAAAATGTAAAAGATTGTACAAATGAGGAAATCTATCATGGACTTCTCTCCTGGACAAAGGAGCAGCTGAAGGGCCGCGGCTACCAGGAAGGAAAAAAGAAAATTTATTATATTTCCGCAGAGTTCCTTATCGGTAAGCTTCTTTCCAACAACCTGATCAATCTGGGCGTTTATGATGAAGTTGCGAAATATCTTAAAGAAAACGGAAAAGAGCTTTCCATGATCGAGGAGATCGAGCCGGAGCCATCTCTTGGAAACGGCGGACTTGGCCGTCTGGCAGCATGCTTCCTGGATTCCATTGCAACTCTGGGACTTCCGGGAGAAGGAATCGGACTTAATTATCACCTCGGACTTTTCAAACAGGAGTTTAAGGATCATCTTCAGTTTGAGACACCGAATCCTTGGATCCAGCCGGAGAGCTGGCTTACAGATGCAGGCGTTTCCTATTATGTCCCATTTAAGGGCTTTATGCTGAAATCCACACTGTATGATATTGATGTTGCAGGCTATGAGAACAAAGCAATCAAGCTTCGCCTTTTTGATATTGATATTGCAGACGAGAGCATTGTGGGCGAGGGAATCTCCTTTGATAAGAAGGATCTGCTCCACAATCTGACACTGTTCCTTTATCCGGATGACAGCGATGATGCAGGAAGAAAGCTTCGTATCTATCAGCAGTACTTCATGGTAAGCAATGCGGCACAGCTGATCCTGGATGAGGCAACAGCAAAAGGCTGCAATCTTCATGACCTTGCCGATTACGCAGTGATCCAGATCAACGATACACATCCGAGTATGGTAATTCCGGAGCTTATCCGTCTCCTTACAGAGCGTGGAATCGAGTTCGAGGAGGCATGCGAGATCGTATCTCATGTATGCGCTTATACCAACCATACCATTCTTGCAGAGGCACTTGAGAAATGGCCGATCTCCTATCTTGAGGAGGTTGTTCCGGATCTGATGCCGATCATCCGCAAGCTGGACGAGCGTATCAAAGCAAAATATCCGCAGGAAAATCTTGCCATCATCGACAAGAACGACCTGGTACACATGGCACATATGGACATCCACTACGGATTTTCCATCAACGGTGTTGCATCCCTTCATACCGATATCCTGAAGGAGACAGAGCTTCATCAGTTCTATGAGATCTATCCGGAGAAATTCAATAACAAGACAAACGGAATTACCTTCCGCAGATGGCTCCTTCACTGCAACCATCCGCTGACAGAGTACATCACATCCATGATCGGTGACGGCTTCCGCAAGGATTCCTTTGAGCTTGACAAGATGCTTGGCTTCAAGGGAAATCAGGACGTTCTTGCAAATATCCTTAAGATCAAGCAGGATGCAAAGAAGAGATGTGCGGAGTTTATCAAAGCCAACACAGGTGAAGAGATCAATACACACAGTGTTTATGATATCCAGATCAAACGTCTTCATGAGTACAAACGTCAGCAGCTGAATGCACTTTACATCATTGACCGTTACCTGAAGATCAAGGCAGGCGAGAAGCCGCAGCGCCCGGTAACCTTTATCTTCGGTGCAAAGGCAGCTCCTGCATACGTTATCGCAAAGGATATTATCCACCTTCTCCTCTGCTTACAGGAGCTTATCAACAATGATCCGGAGGTTTCTCCGTACATGAAAGTTGTTATGGTGGAAAACTACAACGTAAGTGCAGCAGAGAAGCTGATCCCTGCCTGCGATATCTCCGAGCAGATCTCTCTTGCTTCCAAGGAGGCCAGCGGAACAGGAAACATGAAGTTCATGCTCAACGGTGCTGTAACACTGGGAACCATGGATGGTGCAAATGTGGAGATCAGCCAGCTGGTAGGCAAGGATAATATCTATATCTTCGGAGAGTCCAGTGAGCAGGTTATCGAACACTATGAAAAGGCGGACTACTGCTCCAGAGATTTTTATGAGAAAGACGAGCGCATCCGTCGTGCAGTAGACTTTATCGTAGGAAACGAGCTTCTTTCTATTGGAAGTGAGGAGCATTTAAGAAGACTGCATCATGAGATCGTAAGCAAAGACTGGTTCATGACTCTTCTTGACTTCGAGGATTATGCGAAGGTGAAAGATCAGGCACTGTCCGATTATGAGGACAGAACCGCATGGGCAGAGAAAATGCTTGTAAATATCGGAAAAGCAGGATACTTCTCTTCAGACAGAACCATCGAAGAGTACAACAGAGATATCTGGCATCTGACACCGGAGAAATAAAACGGTTTTAGGCAGATTGCTCCGACTCGGAAGAAAAATAGAAAAATAGAAAATAAAAACACCGGCATTCATCGGAATATGTACTGGGGCTGAGATGTCAGAGATGATCTGGCAGCCTGGACAGGACATGTTACAGATGAATGGCCGGTGTTTTTTGTGAAATTGGTTACGAAAAATTGTTTACGGAATCAGGCAAGCGATACTTCAGGCTTTTCCATGCTTAAATGCCATCATCATTTCCTTGGTAAGGCTGATATTATCTCCTTCATCCGGAATGTCTTCCCGGTCGAACCAGGAGGCCATGGAAAGCTCATCGTGGTCTACAGTCAGAGTGTCGTCGCCATCCAGATCACAGTAGAAGCCAAACAGAAGGGTTCCGGAGAAGGACCATGGCTGGCTCTTGTAGTAGCGGAGATTTTTGACCTTTACGCCGATCTCTTCCATAACTTCACGGTGAACGGTCTCCTCGATGGTCTCACCAATCTCGGCAAAACCTGCGATCATGGCGTAGCGGGTGTGAGTTCGACCCTCATATTTGGAGAGAATCAGCTTGTCGCCGTTGGTAACGCCTACGATCACAGCCGGAGAAAGCACCGGATATTCACCGTTTCCACAGGCAGGGCAGATCATCTTGCGCTCATGTTTATCATGTACCATCGGTTTGCCGCAGCAGCCGCAGAAACGGCGCTTGCTGTACCACTGAAAGAGCTGATATCCGGTGATTCCTGCGAAAGCCAGATACTGTGGCTCCGCTGTGCGGAGAACTCTTGTGATCTCAAACTGATAACCAGGAAGGAGACTGGTGTCAAGATCCGGGATCAGATAAAAATGCTCTTCGTCAATGGAGAAGAGATAGATATAATTCTCATAGAGATTTTCAACTTTTCCTTCCAGCTCTCCAAAGCTTGGAAGAGTCATAGTCTCGCCATCTTTTTTCATAAGGATCTTTCCTTCTTCATAGGCGAGGATGTGGCTTTCTTTATCCGGGGCCACAGGTTTGTACTCATTGTGATAGGTATGTGGTGCGATATCCTGGATCATGATCGATAATTCCTTTCCGAATTTATTGTTTTACAGTGTTTGCTGAGAAGTTTTGCCATATAAAATACAGCACGCTTTCTACAGTATAAGCTTACCTTAAGAAAAAGGCAACTCCAGCAATAACAAAAAAAGTTGTATGAGTCAGAAAATCAGTGTAAGATAAATGTATTATATTGTGCAGAAGATGTGAAAGATCTGAAAATTTTTCTGCACAGAAGGAGAAGATCATGCCAACAACAGAAAAGCCGGGACTGACCCGGGATGCCATTAAATATCTGGCAATTTTTACCATGCTTCTGAATCATATCGCCAACGTGCTTCTGCCGGAAAACACGATCCTGTGGGAAGTGTTTATAGACATTGGCTACTTCACAGCCATTACCATGTGCTATTTTCTTGTGGAAGGTTTTTACTATACACATTCCCGGAGAAAATACGGTGAAAGGCTTCTGATCTTTGCCGGAATCTCCCAGGTTCCCTATATGATAGCCTTTGGAAATTCACAGCTGAATATGATCTTTACTCTGTTTATCTGTTTTATGATCCTGGTTGTTCAGGAAAGGATGATGGCAAGTAAATGGAGAATTCCACTTCTGATCCTGCTTCTTTTACTATCCGTTTGTTCGGACTGGGCAATCCTGGCACCGGTTTTTACCATCTGGTTCCATGAGAGCTGGGGGAACAGGAAGAGGATGATAACAGCGTACGGAGTCGGTGCTGCCCTTTTTGTGCTGTTTAACTACAGCTCCTACGTGGAAAAAATGGCAGCCGGACCGGCAATGATCCATGCTCTGTTTTCGGCAGCAGGGATCGTAGCATCAGGAATCATCATCCTGTGCTTCTATAATGGCAAAAAATCCGAAAAAGCACCGAAGTTTTCCAAGTGGTTTTTCTATATTTTTTATCCGGCACATCTGCTGATTCTGAGCATAGTCCGTGTTATAGTACAGTAAGAGATAAAATAAAATCTCTCCAATATTTATAACCGGATAGATTGCCGAAAATAAATTTCATATCCACATAAAACATAGTAATTCTGTAAGAAAACAGAAAAATAGCGAAAAAACTCTTGAAAACCCACAAATTATCTGCTATGCTAACTGACATGACAAAGGCGTCTGGAAATTGAGTTTCCAGGCGCTTTTTGCGTTGCAGAATAATTGAGGGAATCGAGGAGGAAATGAATGATGAATGCAGGAGATACCGGCTTTATACTGATCTGTACAGCCTTTGTGTTCTTTATGACACCTGGGCTTGCGTTTTTCTACGGAGGACTGGTCCGCAGGAAAAATGTGGTAAATACCATAATGGCCTGTGGGGCGATCATGGGACTGTCCGTAGTTATGTGGACATTGTTTGGATATTCGCTGGCATTTGGAGGAAATCATGGCGGGATCATCGGAGATTTTCGCTGGTTTGCGCTGAATGGCGTAGGCTGGGAGCCGGGACCTTATGCGGATACGATCCCGCATCTGGTATTTGTGGCGTTCCAGATGATGTTTGCCATGATCACACCGGCACTGATCACCGGTGCCGTGGTTGGAAGAATGCGTTTTAAGGCGCTGTTTTTCTTTATTGCGATCTGGTCTTTGATTGTGTATTATCCAATGGCACATATGGTCTGGGGAGACGGTGGATTTCTGGCAGCCATTGGCTCTGTGGACTTTGCAGGAGGAAATGTGGTACATATCAGTTCCGGTGTCAGTGCACTGGTTCTTGCCATTTATCTTGGACAGAGACGAGGCTATGCAAAAGCAACCTATCGTACGCACAATATCCCGTTTGTATTTCTCGGGGCAGCCATGCTGTGGTTCGGATGGTTCGGCTTTAATGCAGGAAGTGCGCTGAAGGCAGACGGCCTTGCGGCACATGCCTTTATGACCAGTAGCATTTCTTCTGCCTGTGCACTGCTGACCTGGATGCTGATCGAGGTGATCCGCGAGGGAAAACCGACACTGGTTGGTGCATCCACAGGTCTTGTTATCGGACTGGTAGCCATTACACCGGGAGCTGGTTTCGTACCGGTATGGGCATCCTTTATCATTGGGATCTTGGTAAGCCCGATCTGTTACTTTACTGTGATCCTTTTGAAACAGAAGCTGAAGATCGACGATGCCCTGGATGCTTTTGGCTGCCATGGTATCGGTGGTATCTGGGGAGGAATCGCAACAGGTCTTTTCGGAAAAACTTCCATTAACTCTGTTGCAAAATGGGATGGCCTTGTGTTTGGAGATCACCGTCTGTTCCTGGCGCAGGTATTGAGTATTGTGATCACCATTGCGGTTGCCATTGTGGGAACTCTGATCTGTATCGGGATCGTGCGTATCTTTACACCGCTTCGTGTAGATCCGAAGGAAGAGATGGTCGGGCTGGATGCATCCCAGCATGGAGAGAATGCATATCCGTCATTTAATGGATTTGACTGATAAAAGAATTTGTCCGGCAATGATCGTGTGAAAATGGAGGAAATCGTATGCTTATAAAAATAGAAGCAATCGTAAGAGAAGAAAAAATGGAAGATGTAAAAGCAGCGTTAAATGAGATCCAGGTTAACGGTTTTACAGTAACCCAGATCATGGGCTGCGGAACACAGCGTGGTTACACAGAGTATGTCCGTGGTTCTAAGATCGATGTATTTCTGAAACCGAAGATCAAGTTTGAAATTGTGGTATCATCGGAGGATTGGGAGATCAAAGTCATTGATGCGATTCAGAAAGCAGCGTTTACCGGTGATCCCGGCGATGGAAAGATATTTAGCTATGAGATACGCAACGCTGTTCGTATCCGTACAGGTGAGACCGGATACGATGCGCTGCAGTCGGAATTTCTGTAAATTGTTTTATTAATATGTAAATTATGCGTGAAAGAGTCCTTCGGGAAGTCGCAGAGATATCAGGAGATATGATCTTGAGATTTTTCGGAGGACTTTTTTACCACAGATTTAACAATAGTCTTACGTTGATTTGATGAAAAACAGCATGTGGCCGGTATAATATATAAGATGTACACGAAAACTAAAAATAATAGATAAGGCAGACATGACAAAAAAGAAATCAAAGAAAAAAATAAGAAAAAAACAGAAATCTATTAAAGATGGATTCGAACAGGACCAAGAAGAGCAGGAGAAGGAGAATCCAAAAAAGGATGCTCCGGCTCAGAAGTCAGAGCAGAGCAGAGTTCCGGATTCAATAGAACCAGAAAATCAGAAACTGACAGCAGAAAAAACAGCAGGGCTGTAAAATGTCCGCATGCCCAAAAGAAAACGGAGAATTCCTGGAAAAAGAAGTTCGGGAATTCTCCGTTTTGTTGTTTGAGTCATTTCAGTCGGGGCTCTTTTTATTATGGGTTATACTCTGTTGATCAGCTGCAAAGATGACACTTTTCACAGGCGGACGGTGTGGCTGCACAACCGCCGAGAGCAGTTTCACGAAGCTCTGCAGGAAGCTTTTTGCCCACAGTATACATGGCATCGATCATCTCATCCAGCGGGATGAACTGGGGGATACCGGCCAGTGACATTTCCGCTGCGATTAGAGCATTGGAAACACCGGCTGCATTACGGTTCTGGCAGGGATATTCCACCAGGCCGCCTACCGGGTCACATACAAGACCGAGCATATTCATAAGAACGGTGGAAGCCGCATAGGTACACTGCAGCGGAGTGCCGCCAAGAAGCTCCACAGCAGCGGAAGCAGCCATTGCAGAAGCGATTCCGACCTCAGCCTGACATCCGCCAACAGCACCGGCAACTGTTGCATTACGCATGGCAAGATAGCCGATCGCGCCTGCATTAAATAGTGCCTGGCGGATTTTTTTATCGGAAAAGCCATAGACCTCCTGAAGAGCAAGCATCATTCCGGGAACGATCCCGGCACTGCCGGCAGTAGGAGAGGCAACGATAAGTCCCATGGAAGCGTTGGTCTCAAGGGTTGCCATAGCGTAGGTGATCCCCTTTCCGAGAACATTTCCGCACAGGCTTTTTCCAAGGTCATGAAATTCGCAGAGCTTTCGGGCTTCACCGCCGATCAGTCCGCCCATAGATATCACCGGATCTTTGATGGGGGAAAAAGCAGCATCCTTCATGATCTCCAGAACACGGTCCATGCGCTGGTCCACGATTTCAGCAGTGGTTTCACCGAGAAGGATCTCACGCTGGCGCATTACTTCGGAAATCGGAAGCTTTTTTTCCTGGCAGAGAGCAAGAAGTTCCTTGGCATTTTTGAAATCCATAAAACACATCCTCCTTTTCCCTACATCTGAACAACCATGACATCATGGATGTTGGTGTTCCGGTGAATGCTTTCTACGATATCTTCCGGGAGATGACCGTCGGATTCCACGATCGTATAGGCTGTGGTTCCTTTGGATTCACGGAAGAGGCGCATGAAGGCAATGTTAATGTTACGTTCACTTAAGCATCTGGTGATGTAGGCCACAACACCAGGAGTATCCTGATGGATCACGATGATGGCACTGTATTCGCCGGTGAAATCCACTTTCACGTGGTTGATCTCCACAATGCGGACCTTGCCGCCGCCCAGCGATTCCCCCCGGACTGTCATTTCCTGTCCCTGTTCATTGACCATATGGATATCTACAGTGTTGGGATGGACATCGGTTTCCGCTTCATTTGGAGTAAAGGAAAAGTCGATCCCCTGTTCCCTGGCAATATCAAAAGAATTCCGTATACGCATGTCATCTGTGGAAAAGCCCATGATCCCGCCAAGGAGGGCACGGTCTGTACCGTGTCCCTTGTATGTTCTGGCGAAGGAACCATAAAGGATGAATTCTACTTTTTTCAGGGGCGGCGTGATCATCTTCTGGGCAAGGAAAGCAATACGCGCAGCCCCTGCGGTATGAGAACTGGAAGGACCGATCATGTTGGGACCCATAACGTCAAATACACTGATAAAAGACATTTTGCTTAATTCTCCTGTGGTGTTTTTGCAATAAATTTCTTATAAATGGTGTCAACGATCACGCCGATGGCGTTGTCACCGGATACATTGCAGGCAGTTCCGAAGGAATCCTGGGTAATGTAAAGGGCAACCATGATAGCACAGATGGCACCGTCCGGATCACCGGCTTCCGCTCCGAATACCATGTAAAGGAATGGAAGGGCAGTCATGATGGAACCACCGGGAGCACCGGGAGATGCAACCATGGCAACACCGAGAGTCATGATGAACGGAACGATGATCCCAAGACTGATGGGCAGCTGGTTCATAAGGCAGACTGCAGTAGCACAGGCTGTGATGGTGATCATGGAACCGGCCATGTGGATGTTTGCACAGAGCGGTACTACGAAGTTGCGGATCTGCTCACACACGCCGTCCTTTTTGGCACATTCCAGATTGACCGGGATGGTAGCTGCGGAAGACTGGGTTCCCAGAGCAGTTGTGTATCCCGGGATCTGATTTTTGATCAGAGTGAAAGGATTCTTTTTGCTGACAGTACCTGCAATCACAAACTGGATCGTAATGCAGATCAGGTGCATGATGATAACAACAAGGAATACCTTCCAGAGGATGCTTAAGATGGCAAAGGTTTTTCCGGAAATAGTCATATCTGTGAAGGTTCCGCAGATGTAAAGCGGAAGCAGCGGGATGATAATGGTATGAAGGACCTTGTCAATGATCTTGGAAAAGTCACTCATTCCGTTATAAAGGCTGTTTCCCATTTCTTTTCCACGCATGGAAGAGAGGCACAGTCCCATGACAAAGGCAAGGGCAACAGCAGAAAGAGTATCCATGACCGGCTCCAGTGTGATGGAGAAAAATGGTGTCAGGGATGCGTCTGCGGTAGCTGCGATCTGATCCAGTGCACCTTCACTCATAAAGTGCGGGAACAGGCTGGATGATACCAGATAGGATGCGGAACCTGCGATCAGAGTGGAGCCATAAGCCAGAGCCACTGTGATCAGGAGAAGCTTCCCTGCACCCTGTGAAAGATCCGCAATACCCATGGTCACATAGGCAAGGATCATCAGCGGGATGACGAATTTCAGAAAGGTACTGAAAAATCCGGAAAGGGTTACAACAAAGCGACAGAAGCCTTCCGGAAGGAACTGGCCGAACAGGATACCTACGATGATGGCAATGATCAGCTTTGGCACAAGTCCGATCTTGATTTTTTTCTTTTCCATTTGGATTCTTTCCTCCTAAGTATGAATTTATTCATTTTGCACAAAAATACGATTGACGTCCTCGTGATTGTATTGTAACATTGACATAAAAATAAGGCAAATTCACAGATTTCATCATCACGATGAAAAAATTTCATAGTAAAAGGGAGAAAATCATGGAAATCCGTCAGTTGGAGACGTTTGTACATGTAGCACAGCTTCAGAGCTTTTCCAGGGCAGCAGAGGTTCTGGGATACACTCAGTCAGCGATCACTGTCCAGATCCGTCTTCTGGAAAATGAGCTGGAAACAAGACTTTTTGACAGAACCGGAAAGCGTGTGGTGCTTACTCCGTCCGGAAAAGAGTTTATGGGGCATGCAAGCCGGATCTTATATGACGTAAATAAAGCAAAAAAGTCAATGAATGATGATGCGGAACTGAAAAATCCATTACATATCGGGACTATTGAATCTCTCTGCACAGCAAAGCTCCCGGCTGTTCTCAGCAAATTTCGTGAGTTTCACCCGAAAGTAAATATGCAGGTGACTATTGATACACCGGAGCAGCTGATACGGATGATGGAGCATAACGGGCTGGATCTTATTTACATATTGGATACCCCAAGGTGGGACCAGAACTGGGTGAAGGTCATGGAGAAGGCGGAGCCGGTAGTATTTGTGGCCTCTGCAGATTCGGAGTTTGCGGGAAAGACGCTGAAGATGGAGGATATTCTGGAAGAGCCTTTTTTTCTCACGGAAAAGAATGCCAATTATCGGCAGGCCCTGGATCAGCAGCTGGCGCTTAAGAAGCAGGCCCTGTCACCGGTACTGGAGATTAGCGATACCGCTTTCATCATCCGCATGCTGGAAAAGAACCACGGACTTTCCTTTCTTCCCTATCTGGCTGTGGAGCGGGATATCCGGAAAGGAAGAATTGCCCTTTTACATGTGGAAGATGTGGAGATATCCATGTACCGGCAGATCTTTTACCATAAGAATAAGTTTAAGACACGAGAGATGGAGGAGTTTATCCGCCTGGCGGCAGAGTGAAAGTCAGAGCTTGTAAAAACAAATAAAATGTGGCACTATAAAAGAAAAAAACACAGGAGAGAAAAAATGAATCTTATTGAAGAAGCAAAAGCTCTTGGTTTTTCCGACGCAGCGGTCATAAGTACCGATCAGCTTGTATTTGTGCCGGAATACCGGGTTTTCTGCGAGGACAATCTTTGCGGGAATTATGATAAAAACCCGGCATGTCCACCACAGAGCGGCACTGTAGAGGAGATGAAAGAGCATGCGCTGAAATACGAAAAAACGCTGATACTCCAGACAATGCAGGATGGCCTTATGGACTACAAAAAGGCAAAACTTGCTCATAACAAACTGACAGAACAGCTGGCAGAGAAGATGAAAGAAGAGGGAATAACTGATCTTCTGATCATGAGTGCGGGACCTTATAAACATAATTCCTGCATGTCCGCTTACTGTGTGGATGCACAGAAAATGGCAGACGCTGCAGGAATGCTATGCTGGACCAGCGACGGAATGATCCGTTATTTTTCCCAGGTTCTTTTCCGTGGATAAGATGAAGGATTTTGTAAAGGAATATGGGAGAAATAGATGGAATTTTACGAATGCGAGTATCCGTTGACAGAAACAGAAAAAACGTGTAGAGTTTAAATAAATGTAATTACATAAAAAGAATCAGCAGGAGAAAAACCAGAATGGAAAAATCAACAGTTTATTTCACTGATTTTCGTTGTCCGGTGGGAACCAGCCAGCTGGACAAACTGAAAAAACTCTGCGTTGCCGCAGGAATCAAAGATATCGATATGGATGGAAAATTCGTAGCCATCAAGATGCATTTCGGAGAGCTTGGAAATATGGCATTCCTTCGTCCGAACTATGCAAAGGTAGTAGCAGATCTCTGTAAGGAGCAGGGCGGAATGCCGTTCTTGACAGATTGTAATACTCTTTATCCGGGAAGCAGAAAGAATGCACTGGAGCATCTGGACTGTGCAAATCTTAACGGATTTAACACGATCACAACCGGATGTCATATCATCATCGGTGACGGAGTTCGAGGAACCGATGAAGTAGAAGTTCCGGTAGTAAACGGAGAATACTGCAAAACTGCCCTGATCGGCCATGCTATCATGGACGCAGATATTTTTATCAGTCTCAGCCATTTCAAGGGACATGAGTCAACCGGCTTTGGCGGTGCTCTGAAGAATATCGGTATGGGATGCGGAAGCCGTGCCGGAAAAATGCAGCAGCATGCCAGCGGAAAGCCGGCCATCCATGAAGATGTCTGTCGTGGCTGCCGCCGTTGTGCGAAAGAGTGCGGAAGTGATGCGATTACATATGTAAACAAGAAAGCAGTTATCGATTACGATAAATGCAAAGGCTGTGGCCGCTGTATCGGGGCCTGCAGCTATGATGCCGTATACAATCCGAATAGCAGTGCAAACGAGCTTCTTGACCGCAAGATGGCAGAGTATGCACAGGCTGTCTGTCACGGACGTCCCCATTTCCATATTGCACTGGTACAGGATATCAGCCCTAACTGTGACTGCCATGGTGAAAATGATGCGCCGATCCTTCCGGATATCGGAATGTTCGCAAGCTTTGACCCGGTTGCACTGGATCAGGCCTGTGCAGATGCCTGCCTGAAGGCAACACCGATCGCCAACAGCCAGCTTGGAGAGCATCTGGCAGAGCCGGGATGGCACTGTCACCATGACCACTTTAAGGATTCCAATCCGAATATTGAGTGGAAGGCAACCCTGGATCAGGCAGAAAAGATCGGCCTGGGAACCAGGGAATATGAGCTGAAGATAATCAAATAAGCAACAGAAATCATATAAAATCACGAAAGCACGCCTGTTACATGGCGTGCTTTTTGCGTAAATAAAGAAATATAAAATGAAAAAACGTATAAAGACGGTATCTAAAATAAAAAACATGTGCGTGCATATGTGTGCTCGAAATACAGCTATTGTGAATAATATACAAAGAAATAACAGGAAAATTTGGACAAAAACGAGAAAACAGAAAAAGCTGTAAATTTATATTGCATAATCAGACTGCGTGTGATAACATACACACAACATAACTGACACGCATTTAACACGCAAATAAAGAGAAATAGCACGCAAATAAGAAAATATCAAAGATAAGCGGAGCTAATGTGCAGGAAAACGTGCAGATCGTGTGTACAGAAACAGGCTGCATTCTGTGGGCAGAGAATATAGAGCAGGCCTGAAATCTTTTTCAGAGGAGGAAATTATGACAGGAATACAGAAAAAACAGCGTCTGCTGACTATGATATTCGGAGCTTTCGCGATCTTTTTTACCGGATATCCCCATGTATGGTCTATTTACCAGCCCTATGTGATGGAGCAGGCAGGCTGGAGCCAGGGACAGGCATCCATGTGCTTTTATCTGGCACTGAGCACCTTTGTATTCGGAAATATCGTAGGCGGAAGGATGCAGAACCGCTTTAAGGAAAAGACGATTGTATGGATCGGAGGCGGGATCTTTGCGGCAGGAATCCTGGCATCCGCATTTCTGATCGTTCCTACACCGCTTCCTATGTATCTGTCCTATGGCGTGATGCAGGGATTTGGACAGGGAATGATCTACACGGTGATCCTGGCAACTGTGCAGAGATGGTTCCCGGACCGTACCGGATTTGCTTCCGGTGTTGTGGTAACTGCCAACGGACTTTGCGGATTTTTCCTGGCGCCGCTGAGTCGAAAGCTGCTGGAGGCAGAGGGCGTGCAGAAAACCTTTCTGATCATTGGGGCAGCCATCGCAGTTTCCTGGATCCTGTGCGGCATCTTTTTTCAGGCACCCGATAAGAGTCTGGTGAACGCAGGTGGCTCTGCGGCAAAGTCCGGAACATCGGAGATGAAGCAGTATACATCCGGAGAGATGATGCGTACAAGAAATTTTTATCTTCTTCTTGCGACCATGTTCTTTGGACTGATTTCTTATTTTATGGTTTCACCGGTATCCCAGACCTACCAGATCGACCTTGGGATTCCGTCTGCAGTGGCAGTCAGCGCCGTTATGCTTGGATCCATTGTCAATGCGGGAGCAAGACTGGTGCTTCCGACACTTGCAGATAAAGTGGGAAGGATCGTCTGCATCAAAGGAGTACTGATCGTGGCAGTGATCGCTATGGGAGTTCTTGCTGTATCAAGATCCCTGGCAGTAACGGTTGCTGTTGTGCTGATGTACGGCTGCTACGGCGGTATCATGGGAAGCTTTCCGTCTCTGACAAGCTCTATTTTCGGAATGAAGCACACCGGGGAAAATTACGGATTTGTTATGTTCGGTATCGTATTTGCAACCTTTGGCGCACCGGCGATCTCCGGTCTGGTGAGCAGCAAAGGTTATGAGATGAACGTGGTATTTGGGATCGGAGCTGTTTTTGCAGTGATCGCATTGGTATGCCTGACTCTACTTGGACGGAATCTTGTGAAAGAGCATGCCGAAAAATCTGCCGGAGTAAAGAATGATACAGCACAGGTAAGCAAACCACAGGCAGAATAAGTCTGAATGTAACTGGATGCAGAGCTGTATCAGCTGCCGGATCAAAGACAGCTGACTGAGAATCAGAAAACAGAAAAACCTGGAAGAAATAAAATGCCTGTGGCTGATTTCTTCCAGGCTTTTTTTGAGTTGCCGGAATCAGATATTTCTGCTAGGATAACGAAAGGATGAGAAAATCAGATATTGTTTTTGACTGTTTATTTTGATCTGTCGTTTGAAGAAACCGTGAGACGACATAATACAAGAAACAGAGAATTTGGTGAAAAAGATATGCGCAGATGGTGGAGAGAAAAAGATTTTTCTTCAGCTCTCAGGGAACAGGCTATTACCTGCGAAATGGATACAGACAGTATTGTTGAGAAAATATACTCGGATTTGAACGCAGATCGCAAAGCGATTGCGTTCATGAGCATATAAAGTAAATGTAATACAAACATGTTCAGACTGGCAGCATAATTGCAATCATGCTGCCTTTTTTGCTGCTTTCCAGTACTTTTACCTGTCCGTTATGCTGTCTGACAATTTCACTGACAAGTGCAAGCCCCAGGCCGGCACCTCCCATAGCACGGCTTCTTGATTTGTCCACACGGAAGAACGGGGTGAAGATTTTTTCCTGATATTCAGGAGGAATGCCGATTCCGGTGTCGGAGACTTCAAGAAAGACGTAATTGACAGAGGTGGATGTATCTGTTATTTCTTCGGAAGGATGGATATTTACGGTTACTTTTCCACCGGAGTGATTGTATTTGATCGCATTTTCCACAAGATTGTACACAGCGCGATACAGCAGCAGATAGCTTCCGGTAATGATGCAGTCACCTTCCTGCTGGATCAGTTCAACTTCTTTCTGTTCCGCTATGGAAGCCAGGTCGCAGAAAACCTCATCCGTCAGTGCTGCCAGAGAGATCCTTTCGGAACGTTCAACAGTCTGTACACCGGTCATATCCAGGAGGATTTCAGCCAGATGGGAAAGTCGCCCGGTCTGTTCCTGGAGCATGGCAAAAATCTCCTGATAATCTTTTAAAGCAGGTGCTTCCCTGCGGGCAAAAACCTCCAGATTTGTCTGGATAACGGCAAGAGGAGTCCTAAGCTCATGGGCTGCATTGGCAGAAAACTGCTTCTGAGCAGTAAAGGCCTCATCCAGGCGTGCGAGCATTTTGTTAAATGAAATTGTCAGGCGGGAAATTTCATCATTGGTAGCAGGAACTTCAAGAGCCTCTGAAAGGTTCTGGACCTCTATTTGGTTTACCTCTTGGCTGAGTCTGCGAAGCGGAAGTAATGCCTGACGGCTGATAAAATAAGTGCAGATGCTGCTGAGAAGGATGATGATCCCTGTTACCATGAGTCCTTTGGTGAGAAAAAGTTTTTTGGTCAACTGCAGCTGATCGGAAAGCTCCGGAAATAAGACGGAGGGATCCATATTAAAGGTGATGGGAGCAGAGTCTGTGTTATCGATCCGTATCATGTAATCTCCCAGATTCTCCATTCCGGCAACTGCAGACTGACTGATAAAAAAATACATCAGAATGCAGGTGACTGTCATAAGCAGCGCAGTGATCAGTGTCAGACGCCATTGAAGAGATAGCTTTCCGGTTATTTTTTTCATTGTATATCCTCCGTTAAAATGTAACCCTGGCCGATCTTATTCTGTATCGGATCAAAGCCGAGAGCCGTGCGCAGCTTTTTTCGAAGAGAAGAAATGTGGACACGAATGGAATTGCTGAGACTGTTGACGCTTCCGTCCCAGATATGCTCGATCATTTCTTCTGGGCTTATGATACGGTTCTGATGAAGAAGGAAATATTCCAGAAGAGAACTTTCCTTTCGGGTCAGAGAAAGAGGAAGTCCATCGATACTGGCCTTTCTTGTACGGGTATCAAAGCTGATACGTCCGCATTGCAGACATACATCCTGCTGGATAAATTTCCTTCGTGTCAGACTTCGGATCCGTGCCTCCAGCTCTTCAAAATGAAAAGGCTTTGTGAGATAGTCATTGGCACCGAGATCAAGCCCTTCAACCTTGTCCTGGATCTGTCCTCTGGCAGAGAGGATCAAAACGGGAGTGGAAGTATCGGATTCCCGAAACTGGCGCAGGATTTCCAGACCATCAACGCCTGGAAGGTTCAGATCAAGAAGGATGAGATCATAATTTTCCACCAGACATAATTCCAGTCCTTCATCCCCGTCAAAACATGTGTCCGCTTCATAGCCATCCATGCGAAGTCCCTCCGCAATAGACTGGCAGAGCTGCTTTTCATCTTCGATTATCAATATATGCATAATAAATTCTCCTAAAAAACAGTTGATTTTGCTTTGTTATCTATCATATCATGTATAGCATAAAATTCCTGTAAATTTTTTTATTTCTTAACAGAGATTTTATACAGGGGATGATATAGTAAGGCTACAGAGAGCAAGATTTACATATAAAATATACGTCGGTTCCGGATATGGGCCGGTGATATCAGAAGGGAGAATATAAACAATGAAATTAAGAACACAGAAAATAACAGCACTTATGGCAGCAGCGGTATTAGGAATATCTGCATTTGGAAGCGTACCGGTAACGGCGGCAGAAAGCACGGAAACAGCAGATATCGGAGAGGCAATGGCGGTGGATGGAGAGGCAGTTTCATCAGATCTGGTAGCAGGTACATTTAAGCCTTCCGACGTAACCTGCAAGGCACAGGATTCTTATGAATATCCGTTTCTGGGACTGAAGCTTTCACTTTCGAAGGAGCTGTTAAAGCAGATCAAGGATCAGAGCATTGCAATGCTTACTACGGAAGATTTTGAGAATCAGACCAATGCAGTGACATATGCCTATGTAAGCTGGAGCAAAATGACAGAGGAACAGAAAAATGCCGAAATACAGAAGATGGGAACCGGATATGACGACTGGGTGGCAGGTCTGGACAGAATTGGTACAATTGGAGTTTATGACGAAGCTTCACAGAAAAAGCTGGATGAGATCACAGGCTGTACAGAGCATAAAGAGCTTGGAAGCAGCAGTGACGGGAAATACAAATATTATCTGAGCACCAACAAAGATGCAGATGAAAAGCTGACAAAGGAGCTGGAAAAGATCAAAACCGACATTACGGAAATGACACCGTATCAGAATATTTCCGTGTTTGAACAGCCACAGGATACCAGCGTCAACCCGAAGGATGTAAAATCTGTAGGAAAATTTGAAACAACAGGAATAGATGGAAAAACATATACAGAAAAAGTATTCAGTGACTATGACCTGACGCTGGTAAATATTTTTACAACCTGGTGCTCACCATGTGTAAAAGAGATTCCGGAACTTCAGGAGCTTTATAAAGAAATGAAAGAGAAAGGCGTCGGAGTAGCAGGCGTGGTGCTTGATACTACAGATGAAAAGGGAAATCAGGACGAGGAGGCTGTAAAAAAAGCAGGCATTCTTCAGGAAAAAACAAAAGCAAAATATCCGTTCCTGATACCGGATACTACTATGATGAACGGCCGTCTGCAGGGGATTTCCGCATTTCCTGAAACCTTTTTTGTTGACAAAGATGGAAACATTGTAGGCGATACCTATACAGGAAGCCATACACTGGACGAATGGAAGGAAATCGTGGAAAAAGAGCTTAAAAACGTTTCAAAGTAAAAGATGATCATTATGGAGAGTGGAAAAATGATTCGGAAAATAACAGAATCCAGGTGGATCGGACCTGCTCTGGCGGTTTTGGGAATTTTACTGATGATACTGGGAATCTGCAGGGGCGAAGTGTCTGTAGTTTTTACAAAAGCGATCAACATCTGTATGGAGTGTATTGGCATTGGATAATAAGAAGATGAAAATAAATGAATGGCCGCGGCATGGGATCCAGGCATTGTGGGCGGCCCTTACAAACAGTCACATATCAGGCTTTGTGACTGGAAAGATCTATACCGGAAAACTGAAAAATGTCTGTGTTCCGGGGCTGAACTGTTATTCCTGCCCCGGGGCAAGAGGGGCCTGTCCCATTGGTTCCCTTCAGGCTGTGATCGGAAGCTGGAACTTCAAGATGGCATATTATGTAGCTGGATTTCTGATCTTTGTAGGAGCGTTGCTTGGAAGACTGGTGTGCGGATTTCTCTGCCCCTTTGGACTGATCCAGGATCTGTTGAACAAGATTCCTTTTCCAAAGAAGATCCGGACATTTCGGGGAGATAAGCTTCTGCGAAAACTGAAATATGTGATCTTTCTTGTATTTGTGATCATACTTCCCATGTTTGTAGTAGATATCATGGGCCAGGGAGCACCATATTTCTGCAAGCTGATCTGCCCGGCAGGAACACTGGAAGGAGGTATCCCTCTGGTGCTGCTGAACAAATCCATGCGAAGTGCAGTAGGCTGGCTGTACATGTGGAAAAATACAATCCTGGTGATCACCATTATCTTATCAATTATGATATACCGGCCATTCTGTAAGTATATCTGTCCGCTGGGAGCTTTTTATTCGGTATTTAATAAAGTTTCCGTTTTTCGTTACAGAGTAGATAAAGAAAAATGTGTTCACTGCGGAAAATGCAGAAATATCTGCCAGATGGAGGTCGATCCGACGGAAAATCCAAACAGTGCAGAGTGCATCCGATGTGGAAGATGTAAAAAGATATGTCCGACACAGGCGATCCGGTGTGGGTTTGCAGGCAAACCCTGATACAGAAAAATACGAAAACGGTACAGCTTATAAAATATAAGGTGTACCGTTTTTTGCAGAAAACTACTTTTCCATATTATCTATCAGTAACATATTCAGCTGTTCCCAGCGCTTCAGATCTTTTTTTGTAAAAAGCAGCTGGTGACGGAACGCTTCGCTAAGCTCCTGTGGTTTTAAAGTGATCACACATTTGAATGCGCAGGGCATCAGATCCGCACTGGAAATCCCACACAAAAGTCCTGTTGTAAAATCTCGAAGCTCCAGAGGATTAAAAATGTACAGGAGATCTTCTTCCAGTGGGTTATACTGATTTACAAAGGAAAAACGGATCAGCATATCACTGTAAAGAACTTTTCCGGTGTAAAAAATCTCACTGCTTCTTCCGTTGGCAGAAACAGAACAGATCGTTAAGGTTGCTTCGTATTTTCCGGATTCGCCTTTTTTTTCATAAATATCGATGACGCCATCCTTCGTACGCTGATAGCGTCCATCGTAAAAGTAAAAATATAGCCGCTGTGCCTGAAAAAATGGGCTTTTTTGTCCTTTTCCCGGTGCATTGGACGGTTTACTGGCTGTTTCAGGAAGACCAGTGGTAAGCTGGGACATAGATACCTGGAGAATCTGGCTGATCTCATATAAAGTTTCGATATCAACGGAGATATCTCCATTTTCATATTTGCATACGGTAGCTCGACTTTTATGGATGGCATCTGCCAGATCCTGCAGAGTCATCTTTCCGGCTTTTCGGTATTTTCTTATTTGTTCACCTACATAACAGGTAAAATTACTCATTTTGTTTCCTCATACTATCTATTTTTCTTATTAATTTATATTGTATACGATTATATCGGAAAAACCGGTATTTTGTAAAGTAGTAAGAAACTTTTTTGAAATAAAATTTCGTAAAAAGAAACTTCTGCCATTTGCACTTATCTTTATTTAAGGTAAGATATGGCTGTTAGGCTGAAGGTTTCAGCCTATATCAAATATATACTTGAAGAGGGGAAATTGAAATGAAAGAAAAAGGAAGTAGCTTTTCCGGCTCAATAGGCTTTGTCCTGGCGGCAGCCGGAAGTGCAGTAGGAGTTGGAAATATCTGGAGATTTCCATATCTCTGTGCCAAAGATGGCGGAGGACTTTTCCTGCTGGTTTATCTGGTACTGGTACTGACTTTTGGATTTGTACTGTTGACAACGGATGTAGCACTTGGGAGAAAGACAAAGAAAAATGCATTGAGGGCTTTTGAATCTCTTGATCCAAAGTGGAAATTTTTAGGACATTTAACGTTTATGGTTCCGGCATTGATCATGACCTATTATTCTGTTATCGGTGGATGGATTGTAAAATATTTTTTTACTTATATTATTTCTGATGGGAAAGATGCGGCTTCAGATGTATACTTTACATCATTTATTACATCAGATATTGCACCCGTTGTATTTATGCTGATCTTTCTGGCACTGACTGCCTGGATCGTATTTCGTGGTGTGGAAAAGGGAATCGAAAAGTTTTCCAGGATCATTATGCCGGGGCTGATTCTTCTGATTGTGATCATTGCGATTTTTTCACTGACACTGTCCCATACTGATACGGATGGAACTGTCCGCACCGGTATGCAGGGGCTGGCTGTTTACCTCAAACCGGATTTTCATGGATTGACGGTAAAACGCTTCCTGGAGATCCTTCTGGATGCGATGAGCCAGTTATTCTTTTCCTTAAGTGTATCTATGGGAATCATGATCACATATGGTTCTTATGTGAAAAATGAAGTTAATTTAAATAAAGCAACAAATCAGATTGAGATCTTTGATACCGGCGTTGCGTTTCTTGCAGGAATGATGATCATACCGGCTGTTTTTGTATTTCTCGGAAAGGATGGAATGGCTTCCGGCCCAAGCCTGATATTTATCTCACTGCCAAAGGTTTTTGATGCCATGGGAGTATTTGGCCGTCCGGTGGCAATTGCATTTTTCCTGATGATGGGATTTGCGGCACTGACTTCCTGCGTGTCTGTCATGGAGACACTGGTTGCAAACTGCATGGAACTCTATCACAAATCCCGTAAGAAAATGTGTGGTGCTGTAGGAATCTATTCTCTTGTTACAGCAGTGCTGATCTGCCTTGGTTATAACAAACTGTATTTTGAACTTAAACTGCCAAATGGTTCCGTTGGACAGCTGCTGGATGTGATGGATTATATCAGCAACAGTTTTCTAATGCCGTTTATCTCACTTTTGACAAGTATTCTGATCGGCTGGGTGATCGGCCCTGCCTGGATCATAGGAGAAGTGGAACGAAATGGGGAACACTTCAAACGGGCAGGGTTATATCGCTTTATGATCCGTTATGTAGTGCCGGTTGTAATGCTGATATTATTCCTGGTATCTACAGGATTTGCAGATTTGATTTCATAAGTGTGGTAATATGTTTATGGCGTCTGGACAGTCGCATTAACGGATGACCAGTACAAGATACGATTAAACAACAGAGGATTTGATGAAAAAAGATATGTACGAATGTTGGAGAGAAAACTAATACATAGAACGGAAATGATTCAGAAAATTAGACTTAGCTCACTTTAAAAGTGAAAAAATAATTTGATAATTTCTTGACAAGTACTAATAAATATGTTAGTATTCAATCATCAAATTAATAAAGTCTTCGGTGACTGACGGAGTTGTGGGATAACCACGAGGGAGCCGGAGATTCGATGAGTCGACCGTCTGGGCAGTATTTGAAGAAATTCAGATACTGCTCTTTTTTATGGGATAAAAAGATCCGGACGGTTGCTGCGGAGAAAGGAGAACATTATGGGATTCAAAAGTGACATCGAAATTGCACAGGAGTGCACAATGGAGCCAATTACCAAGATTGCAGAGAAAGCAGGTATTGATGACAAGTACCTGGAGCAGTATGGTAAATACAAAGCAAAGATCGACTATAATCTTCTGAAAGAAACAGACAAAAAAGATGGAAAGCTGATCCTGGTAACAGCCATCAACCCGACACCGGCAGGTGAGGGAAAAACGACGACAACCGTAGGCCTTGCAGATGGAATGCAGAGACTTGGAAAAAATGTTATGGTAGCTCTTCGTGAGCCATCCCTCGGACCGGTATTCGGTGTCAAAGGTGGTGCAGCAGGCGGCGGCTATGCACAGGTAGTTCCGATGGAGGATATCAACCTTCATTTTACCGGTGATTTCCATGCAATCGGTGCGGCAAACAACCTTCTTGCAGCAATGATCGACAACCATATTTTCCAGGGAAATGAGCTGAACATCGACCCAAGAAAGATCACCTGGAGACGTTGCGTGGATATGAACGACCGTCAGCTTCGTAATGTAGTAGACGGACTTGGCGGAAGAACAAACGGTATGCCGCGTGAGGACGGATATGACATTACCGTAGCATCTGAGATCATGGCAGTTCTCTGTCTGGCAAGTGACATCAAGGATCTGAAAGAGAGACTTTCCAGAATCATCATCGGATATACTTACGGCAAGGTTGCTGAGCAGAAACCGGTAACAGCAGGAGACCTCCACGCAGAGGGTGCTATGACAGCACTTTTGAAGGATGCCCTGAAACCAAACCTTGTTCAGACACTGGAGCATGTTCCGGCAATCGTTCATGGCGGACCATTCGCAAATATCGCTCACGGATGTAACTCCGTAACCGCTACAAAGATGGCTATGAAGCTTGCTGATTATGCCATCACAGAGGCTGGCTTCGGTGCTGATCTTGGAGCTGAGAAATTCCTGGATATCAAGTGCCGTATGGCAGGTCTTACACCAAGTGCCGTTGTTATCGTAGCAACCGTACGTGCTCTGAAATATAATGGTGGCGTTGCAAAAGCAGATCTTAACAATGAGAACCTTGAGGCTCTTGAAAAAGGTATCCCGAACCTTCTGAAGCATGTAAGCAATATCAAAAATGTATACAAGCTCCCATGTGTGGTAGCTATTAACGCATTCCCGACCGATACCAAGGCAGAGCTTGATTTTGTGGAAGCAAAATGCAAGGAGCTTGGCGTAAACGTAGCACTTTCCGAGGTATGGGCAAAAGGTGGCGAAGGCGGAATCAAGCTTGCTGAGGAAGTGATCCGTCTTGTTGAAGAGCCGAATGATTTCACATATGCTTATGAACTGGAAGGCTCCATCGAGGACAAACTGAACCAGATCGTACAGAAGGTTTACGGTGGAAAGAAAGTGGTTCTTACAGCAAATGCCCAGAAGCAGGCGAAACAGCTGGAGGCACTTGGATTTGGCAACTGCCCGATCTGTGTAGCTAAGACCCAGTACAGCTTAACAGACGACCAGACAAAGCTTGGTGCTCCGACAGATTTCGAGGTAACAGTAAGAAATCTTAAGATTTCCGCAGGTGCAGGATTTATTGTTGCACTGACAGGTGAGATCATGACCATGCCAGGACTTCCGAAAGTACCGGCAGCAACCAAGATCGACGTAGACGAGAGCGGTAAGATCACAGGACTGTTCTAATATAAAGATTTTTTGAGGGGAATTCAGATAGAAAGCGGTAGAGCTTGCAAAAATAGAGGCTCTGCCGCTTTTTATATTGTTGTCTATTGCTCATGGCGGCGGTCCAGCCATTTACAGATGTAGTGGACAACAATGTTCCCGGCCAGAAGGGTAAAGAACAAAGCAACATATTTCTGCATGGTGTTCACCTCTTTCATTCAGGATTGTATCTGCATTATATCATATTTCGAATGAAAATAATTGACTTTTTGCGGTGAATGGACTATGATGTGTGTAGCTAAAGAAAGTAATTATGCTTATCATGGGCAAAGCAAAACCCCCGGAAGTGGTCGAGACTTCCGGGGGTTTTTGTTCCGTTTATGTAAGGTGGTTTAATCCTTTCAGCTGGAGGTTCGGCAGCAACAGCATTATAGCATGTTCAGAACAAAAATGGTATAATATTATAAATTGTCAAGAATGTCAGCAATCTCCTGCTGCTTGTTGGGATAAAACTCACAATGTAGAGGAAAGTGCAGAGGGGACGCGCATGTGACATTTGCGTTAATTAAGAGGAATCCTATAGAAAAAATTGTAGAGATAAATGAATGTGGGGGGAAATATGGTATACACATGCAAATATAAATCGCTAATCGGAGATATTTTACTTGCCGCAGATGAAATCGGACTTACCGGTCTGTGGTTTGAAGGACAGAAATATTTTGCAAATACACTTCCGGAAGATTATGTTCCACAGGAAACGAAAATTCTCACAGAAGCAAAAAAATGGCTGGATGTATATTTCTCCGGTGAAGAACCGAAATTTACTCCGCCACTTCATCCCACCAGTTCAGTATTCAGACAGGAAGTGTGGAAGATTTTATTACAGATTCCCTACGGACAGACGATCACATATGGAGAAATTGCGCGCAGAATTGCAGTGATGAAAAACACTTCCCATATGTCCGCCCAGGCAGTAGGCGGTGCGGTTGGACATAATGAAATTTCCATTATCATTCCCTGCCATCGAGTCGTAGGAACAAATGGAAGCTTGACGGGCTATGCCGGAGGAATTGACAAAAAAATTTCACTTCTCAAGCTGGAACATACAGATATGAGCCGTTTGTTTATTCCAAAGAAAGGAACTGCACTGTAAAACTCAGGCTGAGAGGACGGTCTGGTGCAGGCGTCCACGAAAAGACAGATATTTTATTTATGAAAGCATGCTATGAAAATTGCCAGCAGGATTTCGGAGGAATAATTATGGGAAAAATACTGGATGAAGATTTAATCTACGAGATACTGTCCGTGGTGGAAGAGATACCTGAGGGAAAAGTGGCCTCCTACGGACAGATCGCACGTCTGATCGGGCGGGATAAAAATTCACGTCTTGTAGGAAAAGTCTTAGGTATGGCAGAATTTTACGGGAAGTATCCCTGCCACAGAGTTGTGAACCATGCAGGGCGTACTGCACCAGGCTGGAGAGAGCAGAAGATGCTTCTGGAAGACGAGGGTGTGGAGTTTAAGGCAAATGGATGTGTAGATATGAAGCAGTATCAGTGGGAGGAGTAGTGTTTTATGAATTATAGAAAGTAGAAATATGATGCAGATCCCGGAGCTTACAGAAGTTCTGAAGCTGAAAGCAGGGGAAAACGGTCTGGAGTAGTCTGTACGATGGGGCTATTTTGCAGACTGCCTGCAGTACATCAAAAGTGAATACAGGATTGAATAACTATATCCATGGAGGAGAATTCGTAGTTCTGACAAATCCCAGTGTCACCAACGACAGCCGGAAACTCGTGCTGGAGGAAAAGGACAGAAACGCCGCAGAGCAGTTGTCTTCCTCTATTCTGGATGCAGAACATTTAAGCCGAGAGCGTGATGGCACAGGCCAGATATCTGAACCTTGCACCGCTTACTATGACCGATGAGCAGATGGAGAAAGGAATTGAGATCTTTGAAGCTTCTCTGAAAGAGGCATTAGAAGCATAGATTAATAGAAAGTTACTCTGTAATAGAATGCTACTCTGTAATAGAATGCTACTCTGTAACAGAAAAATAAAACATGCTTGACAAACCATAAATTCCTCGTATAATTATCAATGGTAATTAACTAAGATAATTATATGAGGAGTTTTTTTATGACAAATGAAAAGATCAAGCGGATGTTTGATGCGTTTTATCAGGCAAAGCGGATCCGGGATATGCTTCCGCCACTGCCCCAGGGGGTGATGCCATCCTACATACAGTATCTGGATGTGATCCATTCTCTGCAGCGGGAAAAAAAGGATATCCGGCTCTCTGATATCAGTGATGCCATGAACCTGCCGCGTCCGGGTGTTACCAGAACAGTGAAAGAAATGGAGGCAAAGGGATATCTTCAGAAGCTTACGTCTCCGGATGACGGGCGCGTTACTTACATTTCCATAACAGAAAAAGGAGAGCGGCTTTCTAGGAAGTATGATCAGGATTATTTCAGCAGTCTGGCGCCCTATCTTTCAGAGATTTCCGAAGAAGAAGCAGACAATATGATCCGGACCATCGGGAAATTTTATCAGATCATGTGTGACAGGAGGGAACATTATGACAAATGATAAGGCAGATTTTACCCAGGGAAATATCCTGAAAAAGCTGGTTGCATTTATGATGCCGGTACTCGGTGCGCTGATCCTGCAGGCTGCCTATGGTGCGGTCGATCTTCTTGTAGTTGGAAGATTCGGTTCCACATCCGGACTGTCAGCGGTTTCCACCGGAAGTCAGGTACTGAATCTGGTTACCTTTGTAGTGATCCAGTTTGCTATGGGTATCACAGTTCTGATCGCACGTTATCTTGGAGAAAAAAGACCGGAGCAGATTGGCTCCGTTATCGGTGGGGCTGCGATCGTCTTTACCATGATCTCTATCGTGCTGTTTATTGTTATGGTAGGCTTTGCACATCCGATCTCCATGCTGATGCAGGCACCGGAAGAAGCGGTAGCGCTGACTGCATCTTATGTACGGATCTGTGGCAGCGGAATTTTCTTTATTGTTGCGTATAACCTGCTGTCTGCTATTTTCCGTGGTCTTGGTGACAGCAAATCTCCGCTACTGTTTGTGCTGGTGGCATGTATTGTAAATGTGATCGGAGACCTGGTACTGGTAGCCGGCTTACATATGGATGCAGCAGGAGCAGCTATTGCTACGGTTTCTGCTCAGGCCTTAAGTGTTGTATTTGCAGTAGTTCTGCTGATAAAGAAGAAGCTTCCGTTTACCATTACAAAAAAAGATTTCCGGCTGAATCCTCAGTGCAGATGTTTTCTTAAGATCGGACTGCCGTTGGCACTTCAGGAATTCCTGACACAGATTTCATTCCTGGCCTTGTGCGCATTTGTCAATCGCCTGGGTCTGGAAGCATCCTCCGGTTACGGAGTTGCATGTAAGATCGTAAACTTTGCCATGCTGGTTCCAAGCTCCCTGATGCAGTCCATGGCCTCCTTTGTTTCACAGAACGTAGGAGCAGGAAAGCCGAAACGTGCGAGAAAATCCATGCTTACAGGAATTGGAGTTGGCCTGTTTGTGGGATGCCTGGTATTTATCCTGATCCTGCTGAAGGGTGATGTGCTGGCAGGATTCTTTTCAACAGATGCCGGCGTTATCCAAAAGGGCTTTGATTATCTGAAGGGGTTTGCTCCGGAGACACTGGTAACGGCTGTTCTGTTCAGTATGATAGGCTATTTCAACGGAAACAACCAGACCATATGGGTTATGGTCCAGGGCCTGATCCAGACGCTTCTGGTACGACTTCCAATGGCGTACTTTATGAGTATCCAGCCGGATGCCAGCCTGACAAAGATCGGTCTTGCAGCACCGGTATCTACCACAGTGGGAATCATTCTGAACATCGGATTCTTTCTGTACTTCACCCGTGTGAAAAAAGAAATTGTTTCGGAAGAATGACCGGATAAAGGGATGTAAATGAGATGGGTGATATGATATAATCAGAATCACCCCGGCAGAGGTGATGGTACTGACCCCTGAAATAGCTGCCGGAATCTTGACAGCTGTAAAGGAGGAGTACAGGATGATTTGCGGGATGACGTATTTTCAGATATGTCTGTATTTTTTGTTTTATTCTTTTGGAGGATGGGTCGTTGAAGTTATCTTCCATGCAGTAACCTTAGGAAAGGTTATAAACCGGGGATTTCTCAACGGTCCGGTATGCCCGGTGTACGGATTTGGTGTACTTTCCGTGTTTGCATTGCTTAATACGCTTCAGAGCGGCGGACATCAGATGAGTGAGGGAATGATCTTTCTGTTTGGAATCGTTCTTGCAACTGCGGTAGAGCTGGTTGCCGGATGGCTTCTGGATGTATGCTTCCATGCAAGATGGTGGGATTATTCTAATAAGCCGCTGAATTTTCACGGCTATATCTGTCTTGAGTTTTCCCTGATATGGGGACTTGCCATTGTGATGGTCGTAAAGGTTTTTCAGAAGTATGTGGAGCGTCAGGCTTCTCATACACCTTCCACACTGGAATGGGTTGTTATGGCAATTCTGTATGCGGTGTATCTGGCTGATCTTATTGTAACAGTGGCGGTGATCCGCGGACTGAACAAGAAGCTTACCCGACTGGATAAGGTACGTGCGGATCTGCGGATCGTGAGTGATAAGCTCAGTGATACTCTGGCAACAACTACCATTGATACAGCACAGAAGGTGGGAGAGGGAAAGGTTCAGGTTGCTCTTGCTAAGGCAGAGCTCAGAGATGCGACTGTGGCTCAGAGAGAAAAATCTGCCGAAATGCTCCGGATGAAGAAAGCGGAGCTTCAGGCACAGTTTGATGAGCTGTCAAGCTCTATCACAAACCATACCGTATTCGGCCAGGGAAGAATCATTAAGGCTTTTCCTGAGATGAAGCACAGAGATTATTTTGAACTGATCCAGGAGCTGAAGAAAAAACTCAGATAAGAAAAATGAAATGCGACAAAGAGGCAGCAGGAAATTTCCAACATTTCCTGCTGCCTCTTTTGGTGTATCAGAGTTTCAGCTCATCGGATTCTTTTTTTTATCATTGGTCCGATGATCATGGCGATGATCATTTTTATGAGATCTGCCGGGATAAACGGAATTACACAGATTCCAAGAGCTGCTTTAAAAGTGGAATCTGCAACGATGCAGAACCATATAGTTCCGAGAAGATAGCATACAATTGTTCCTGCAATCATACCAACGAGCTGGATCAGAGGCTTATGGCAGTTGTCAATTACCAGTCCGGCAATAACAGCCATAACGATAAAGCCGATGATGTATCCGCCTGTAGGACCGGCCAGCTTTGCAGGGCCGCCGGTAAATCCGGAAAATACCGGAAGACCTACAAGGCCAAGCAGCAGATAGATCAGATAGCTGATGGTTCCTTTTTTCCATCCGAGAAGATAAAGGGACAGATAGATGGCAAGATTGGTAAATGAGATCGGAACCGGACCGATCGGAATGGACAGCGGCGCAAGAATACAGGTGACAGCTGCCATAAGAGCGGTCATGGTGATCTCGTAGGTTTTTGTACGTGGTGCAGAGACAGTATTTGTCTGATTCATATTAAAAGAGCCTCCTTTGAAAAAGGTAATATATTTACTGGTTCGGGTAAGTAATGAAATGCTGTAAGTGTGTATGATAGGTCATATGTCCATAAGGATGCTTACGCAGATTCAATCTCATAGGTGAATCCTGCATCCGTAATGGTTTTGAGAGTGTCTTCGATTCCCTGACCACCTTCTGTAAGATAACCGGAAGCAAAAATAGAGTCTACAACACTGAGCAGTTTTTTTTCTTCGCCTTTAAAATAAACTTCTCTTCCGGCAGCACATCGGATATCTGCTTTAGGCACAAGAAGTCTTGCCAGGCAGAGGACCTTCATACAGTATTCTGTTGTCAGCTGGGAAATATCTGCATTTCCGAGAGGAGTTCCCTTGATCGGAAGAAGAAAGTTGATCGGCAGTGCTTCCGGCTGGATCTCACGTAATTCCAGAAGCATGTCAACAACGTCTTCCTTACTTTCACCCATGCCAATGATACCGCCGCTGCAGATCTCGAAACCAAGTCCCTGAAGCATATGGATATTCCGGACACGCTGGTCAAAGGTATGTGTACTGCAGATATTATGATAAAAGGAACGGCTGCTGTTCAGGTTATGGTTGATCCGGTCAAGACCAGCCTCTTTGAGCATTTTTGCCTGGTGCTCTGTGAGAAAGCCTATGGAGCAGCAGAGATGAGTTCCGTGTTCTTTCATTTTGCGGATCCTGCGGGCCAGCTCCTCGATCTCTTTATCTGTAAATTTCATACCACTCAGTCCGATACAATGTCTGGATAAATGATAATCATTTACGAAATCATTGTCCTGATATAATTTGTCTTCATCTACCCATTTGTATTTATCAATATCGGCAGTGGAACGACATGACTGGGCACAGTAGGCACAATCCTGGGAACAGTTACCGCTGCGGGCATTGGTAAGGATGTGGATGCTTACCCGGTTTCCCTTATATTTGTAACGTAAACTGCTGGCACGGTCGATCAGTGCCTCAAGTTCTTCGTCCGGAGTATCTAAAATTGCAATGGCTTCATCTCTGGAAAGCGATGGAGCTTCTTTTTCGCATGATGCAGTGTTCATGTCAATACCTTCCTTTTGAGTTTTTTTGTACGGGTATCACTTTATCACATAGAAATATTGAATGTCAACTGTAAATATAAAATGAGTTTACAATTAAAAAACTGTAGTATTAAGGTAATGCTTAGGATCATCAAAGCAGGTAATTTCCTTGATTCGGTTAAAATAATTCTCAATTCAATATCATATCTTTATAAAATCTTAATACGGAAGCAGAGACTTTTATACTATCTTTGAAAGTAGTTATATATAATAAAATGCATTACGAGGATAGCACTGTTAAAAGTATTGATAAGGAGTTCTGATCATTTATGCCGGAAAAATCATATAAGAAAAAACATATGACATCTTTTCAGCTGATTATCATGGGGTTTGCAGGAGTGATCCTTTTGGGAACCGTTCTGCTGATGCTTCCATTTTCTTCTGCGGAGAAAGTGATCACACCATTTCATGAGGCACTTTTTACAGCCACTTCGGCGGTATGTGTTACAGGTCTTGTGGTAAAGGACACTGGAAGCTACTGGTCCCTGGCAGGCCAGACGATCATTCTTGCACTCATACAAACAGGTGGGCTTGGAGTAGTGACTGTGGCTGCGTCTGTTTCCCTTCTTTCCGGAAAGAAAATATCCCTCATGCAAAGAAGCACCATGCAGAATGCAATTTCAGCTCCAAAAGTCGGAGGAATCGTCAGACTAACAAGGTTTATTTTGAGGGGAACATTTTTGATCGAAGCTGCAGGGACGGTGTTGCTGCTACCGGTTTTTATGGGAGATTATGGAAAAAAGGGAATCTGGATGTCAGTTTTTCATTCAATCTCTGCTTTTTGTAATGCCGGCTTTGATATTCTGGGGACAGATTCCAGTATGTTTCCATCGCTGACCGGGTATTCCGGAAATATACTTATAAATCTGGTAATTATGCTGTTGATCATTACAGGAGGAATCGGTTTTCTCACATGGGATGATATTTATACAAATAAACTGAACTTTAAACGCTACCGCATGCAAAGCAAGATCATTCTCATGACTACCGCATGTCTGATCTTATTTCCGGCAGTCTTTTTCTATATCTGTGATCTGACAAAATTACCCATGGGAAAACGCCTGTTAGCAGCAGCGTTTCAATCGGTAACGACAAGAACTGCCGGATTTAATACTATAAACATTTCAGAGATGAGTGAGGCATCAAAAGCAGTTATGATATTGTTAATGCTGATTGGTGGTTCACCGGGATCTACAGCAGGTGGAATGAAAACAACAACTTTTTCAGTACTTATTTTAAATGCAATTGCGACATTTCGAAGTCAGGAAAATGCAGGAGCTTTTGGGCGAAGACTTGAATATCATGTGATAAAAAATGCAGCGACAATAGCCATGTTATATTTTGCCTTGTTCTTTGGCGGCGGAATAGCGATCAGTGTGTACGAAGGCCTTCCGCTTTTAAATTGTCTGTACGAAGCTGCTTCAGCTGTTGGTACGGTAGGTCTGACTCTGGGAATCACACCGGAACTTCATGTTTTTTCACAAGTCGTGCTGATCATACTGATGTATCTGGGACGTGTGGGTGGTCTGACCCTGATCTATGCGGTATTTTCCGGAAGAAATAAGGGAAATGCAAAGCTCCCTCTGGAAAAAATCACAGTTGGATAAGAAGGAGAAAAATAATATTATGAAAAATGTATTGCTTATTGGACTTGGAAGGTTTGGAAGACATATTGCCATGCAGCTCAATCAGCTGGGACATGAAGTTATGGCAGTTGACTGGAAGGAAGAAAGAGTGGACAAAGTACTGTCATTTGTGACGAATGCTCAGATTGGTGACAGCACCAATGCTGAATTTTTACAGTCCCTTGGAATTGGAAACTATGACATTTGTTTTGTGACCATTGGAGAGAGCTTTCAAAATTCTCTTGAAACAACATCCCTTCTAAAAGAACTGGGTGCAAAATTGGTGATATCCAGAGCTGAACGTGATGTTCAGGAAAAATTTCTTTTACGCAATGGTGCCGATAAGGTAGTTTATCCGGAAAAGCAGGTGGCAAAATGGGCCTCCTTCCGTTATACAGATGATCATATACTGGATTATATGGAGGTGGACGCTTCCCATGCAATTTTTGAAGTGGAAGTGCCGGAAGAATGGGTTGGAAAAACAGTGGGTGGACTTGACATCAGAAAACGCTACAATATTAATATTCTGGCAGTAAAAAATGAAGAGGAATTCAGTATTGCAATTTCACCGGAAACATATTTTGCAGAAAATGATAAATTACTGGTATTAGGAGAATACAGAGCTCTTCAGAAGTGCTTCCGCATATAGCTCATTGCCATGAAGAAAAAATTTTGACCACAGAACAGCTGCGTGATATAATTCCAGAAAACAGCAGTAGAAGGAGAATGACAGAATGAGCTTGAAAATGGAGGATACAGTAAAAAACAGAACCTATCCGAAACGGCCATTTGCATGGTATGTGGAAAAACCGTCTGCAAAAGATTACTTGCTGACGGTTTTTATATTTGCAGTATGCACTTTGATCGGCCTGCTGTTTCAGAAACTGGATCTTACAGATACAAATATTGTAACGATATACATTTTGGGCGTATTGATCACTTCGATCGTGACAGATGGTTATCTTTGCAGTGTAGCCGGCTCCTTTTTAAGTGTATTCTTATTTTGCTTTTTCCTGATGGAGCCAAGGATGTCTTTTGAGACATATGCGGTGGGATATCCGGTGACATTTTTCATAATGCTTATTTCGTCCGTACTTACAGGAACCCTTGCGGCAAAGCTGAAAATGCATGCAAAGCTGTCTTCACAGATTGCCTTTCGCACACAGGTTCTGTTTGATACGGATCGTCTGCTGCAAAAGGCAAAAAGTGAGACAGAAATCCTCGGAGTTACCTGTACACAGCTGATACGTCTGTTAAACCGCAGCATCACGGCATATGTTGTGGAAAATGGAACTTTATCAGAAGGAAAGCTTTTTTACGGGGAAAAAGAGAGCACAGAGGATTTTCTGACACAGGAAGAACAACAGGCGGCCAGATGGACTTATGAAAACAGACAGCGTGCCGGCGCATCCACACAGTATTTCTCACAGGCAAAATGCTTATATCTGGCAATTCGAAGCGGGAATAATGTTTATGGCGTAATCGGGATCCCTCTGCAGAAAGAAACACTGGACTCTTATGAATACAGCATCCTGCTGTCTGTAATAAATGAATGTGCACTTGCAATGGAGAATGTACAAAATGCCATAGAAAAAGAAAAAAATGCGGTTTTAGCAAAAAATGAGCAGCTGCGTGGCGATCTTCTTCGGGCGATCTCCCATGACCTGCGCACTCCGCTTTGTTCTATTTCCGGAAATGCAGATATGCTTCTCAGTAACAGTGACCGTCTGGATGAAACTACAAGGTATCAGATCTACACGGACATTCATGAGGATTCAGAGTGGCTGATCGGAGTTGTGGAAAATCTGCTTTCCATTACCAGGCTCAATGATGGAAGATTGAAGTTTAAATTTACGGATCAGCTTTTGGATGAGGTAATAGCAGAGTCACTCCGACATATCGGCCGGAAGCATGATGCGTATAAGATCGTGGCGGACTGTGAAGAACTTGTTCTTACACGTATGGACGTGCATCTTATTATACAGGTTCTGGTAAATTTGATCGATAATGCGATAAAATATACGCCGTCAGGCTCTGTCATCAGCATTCGGGGGTTCAAAAAAGCCGGGAAAGCACAGGTAAGCGTGGAAGATAACGGCCCCGGAATTCCGGATGAAATGAAGCCACATATTTTTGAAATGTTTTATACAGGGAAAACAACCGTTGCAGACAGCCAACGGAGTCTGGGGCTTGGCCTGGCACTTTGCCGCTCTATCATAGAAGCTCACGATGGAACACTGGTTCTTTCAGATCATGCTCCGCATGGATGCAATTTTACTTTTACTTTACCATTAAGCGAGGTGACATTAAATGAATAAGACATTAATTCTGGTGGTTGAGGATGACAGACCCATACGGAACCTGATCGTTACCACATTAAAAACACATGACTATAAATATCTGGCTGCAGAAAATGGGGCTTCAGCCATTTTGGAGGCTTCATCACACAATCCGGATATCGTTCTTCTGGATCTGGGCCTTCCTGATATGGAAGGAGTAGAGGTAATAAAGAAAATCCGTACCTGGTCGAATATGCCTATCATTGTGATCAGTGCCAGAAGTGAAGATATGGACAAAATAGAGGCACTGGATGCGGGTGCAGATGATTATATCACAAAACCATTTTCAGTAGAAGAATTACTTGCGCGTATCCGTGTCAGCCAAAGACGGCTTGCCATAACGCAGTCAGGAAAACAGCCGGAAACATCTGTTTTTGAAAATGGTGGATTAAAGATAGATTACACGGCAGGCTGCACATTCCTGAAGGACAGAGAACTGCATCTGACGCCCATTGAGTATAAGCTGCTCTGCCTTTTATCTCGTAATGTTGGAAAAGTATTGACACATACATATATTACTCAGCAGATCTGGGGACGCTGCTCGGAAAACGATGTTGCTTCTCTCAGGGTTTTTATGGCAACACTGCGGAAAAAACTGGAGCCTGAAAAAAACGGTGTACAATATATCCAGACGCACATAGGAATTGGATATCGCATGCTCAGAATCGAGAAACCTGAGCAGGAAACGAACTCTTCTTTATGAAGTCGGAAGGGCTGACGGAAACAGTGGAGCATAAATTCTGTGCATCGCGAAGCGTGTTGCTGAGAACGGAGTGAACAGTAACTAGGGTTTACAGGGCAGATGCATGGAATAAAATTTTGTTTGACTTTTTGAAAAAGAGGCAATATAATTACAGGGAACGAGTGGCAAGTAAGCGTAAATCCAGTTTACCGGCTACTCGTTTTCATTTTACAAAAATGAATATCGTCATGAAAAAGTGTGTAGCGTGTCAGCGTAAGTCCAGCTTATATGACAGGGTGCGCACTTTTTTTGTGCCAAAAAGAAAGGAGGTGACATGCTCCCACCACTTAAATCTTACGATTTTGAAGTGGGGGCTTCCTGCTCAATTGCCCTTTAGGGCAAAGCTAAAACAGGCTATCCCCGCGTGTCCCGCGGTTTTGTTTTTTATGTTTATCCGGTTACGGATTTTTTTCTTGTGCCGTCAGGCACATTCTTTATAGATCCTTTTTCCTTCTTCCCGGATGTTGACTGCTGCATTCACATCCCGGTCCATCCTGTTTCCACATTCACAGACATACATTCTATCCGACAATGCTAGTTCCTTTTTCTTATGTCCGCATACACTGCAGATCTTGCTGGATGCAAAATAACGGTCTACTTTTATAAGATGTTTTCCGCGCTCTTCCAGCTTGTATCCAAGCATGGACAGAAACTGCCCGTACCCGTTATCCTGCACGCCTTTCCCAAGATGCAGGCCTCCGGACATTCCCTTCAGGTTCAGATCTTCCACGCATACTGCATCATATCTTTCAGCAAGCTCCCTGCTGAGCTTATGCTGGAAATCTTTTCTCTGGTTCTTTATCTTTTCATGACATAAAGCTACCCGTTTCTTCTGTTTCTGATAGTTCCGGCTTCCTTTTTCACAGTGGGAGAGCTTTCTCTGTTCCCTTGCAAGTTTTTTCTCTGCTTTTCTGTAAAACATAGGATACCCAGCTCTTTCTCCTGTAGAAAATACACACATTCCCTGCATGGCAAAATCAATCCCAAGAAATCTCTCTGCCGGTCTTTTTTCCACGGTTTGGTTCTCACAGCAGAACAAAAGACTTGCAAAATATTTCCCGGATGGCTCACGGCTCACAGTTACGGATCTCAGCTTCCAGTCTGACGGAATCTGCCGGTGGAGTTTTATCTTTATGGCAGCCATCTTCGGAAGCTTCAGATGGCTATCCTGCAAAAGGATATTCCCGTTTACTGCATTGGTCGTATACGAATTTCTTGTATGCTTCTTTGATTTATAACGTGGAAATCCGCAGGATGGTTCCCGGAAGAACTTCCGGAACGCACTTTCCAGATGCAGCTGCACATTCGCCAGGGCAAGGGAGTCTACCTCCTTCAGCCAGGGATATTCCTTCTTATATCCGGCCGGTGTGTTCCGGAGCATCTTTTTTTCTTTCTGGTAATAGCTGATCTTGTCTGCGAGCATCTGGTTATAGATAAAGCGGCTACAGCCGATTGTTTTCTCTATCTGGACTTTCTGCTCTTTATTTGGATAGATCCTTATTTTTACGGCGCGGTTCATTCTTCTCACCTTCTGTATTTTATAACCATCACCAGGTGATAGTATAGTAGAAATACTGAATGGGAATTATTGTCTAATTCCATTATATTTATCATTCATTTTCTTTTATCGACTGATATGTATTTATGAACTAATTGTTCTTTTTTAGTATACTACATCAGGGGATGGAGAACAAGTGTTTCTTTTGTACTATAGGGATTTTTTGAGCAGATATGCCCAGATGTGCAATTCATCTCACCACCTGAAGAGGTGGGAGAATTCTTGCTACATTTGTTAAAACAAAATGGCGGAAAGCAACAAGATGAAGGATATGCCGGTAAATAAGCTGATGATCCAGATGGGAATCCCGATGATCCTATCTATGGCATTGCAGGCAGTCTATAACATTGTAGACAGTGCATTTGGGGGAAATATGAAAGCAGGCAGTGAGACAGCACTAAATGCTTTGACACTGGTATTTCCAGTGCAGATGCTTATGGTGGCAGTGGGGATTGGAACCGGTGTAGGAACCAATGCACTTCTTGCAAGGACACTTGGACAGGGAGACAGTAAAAAAGCTGCAAAGGTAAATTAAGCGTGAAAATGGGTCTGCCCAGCAGCGTTTTTTTTCTTTTCTGCCGCTGGGCAGATGTTTTTTCTTTAGATACATGATAAGAGGAATTTTTGAAGATTCCATAAAGATTTGAAAAATGGACGGACATAAAAGACGTCCATTACACTATCGGAAAATCAGCAAGGAAGTTTCATAGTAACCTTTGCGCCGCCGGTTTCTTTTGAATTTTCTAAAATAAGCTGA